>Ga0065165_1003780_pt1 | contig 10143 bp, 13 predicted proteins | sample AraplaMF_Cvi_mMF_FD_63813 | JGI IMG/M metagenome (GOLD analysis project Ga0065165, IMG submission 63813) | Arabidopsis root microbial communities from the University of North Carolina, USA - plate scrape MF_Cvi_mMF (version 2) (version 3) | ecosystem: Host-associated > Plants > Roots >... | reverse complement strand
CCTTCGGAATCGAACTCCCAGAATGTACAAGCTCTATTCGATGCAACGCTCGGGCAACAGCTACAAGGTCCGCCTTGCGCTGGCGCTGTTGAACTTGCCTTACGAAGCGATCGAGGTGGACATTCTGCGCGGCGAGAGCCGGACGCCGGACTTCCTGTCCAAGAACCCGTCGGGCCAGGTGCCGCTGCTCGAGGTCGGCGCCGATCGCTATCTCGCCGAGTCCAACGCGATCCTCTGGTACGTCGCCGTCGGCACGCCGCTCGCACCGGAGAACCGGATCGATCGCGCTGATGCTCTGCAATGGATGTTCTTCGAACAGCACGCGCTCGAGCCGAATATCGGCGCGGCCTATTTCTGGCTGTCGCTGGTCAAGGGCGGCCGCGACCTGCAGACGCACGCGCTGGAGGACTGGATGGAGCGCGGCTACGGCGCGCTCCAGGTGATGGAGAACCATCTCAAGACCAACGCCTACTTTGCCGCGCGCCAGCTCACCGTCGCCGACATCGCGCTGTACGGCTATACCCACCTCGCCGACCGCTGCGACTTCGACCTGGAGCCGTTCCCGGCGATCCGGGACTGGCTGAAGCGGGTCGAGGCCGCGCCCGGCTTCGTCGCGATGGACTGGCGCCCCGCCGACATCGACGACCCCGCCAGTATCGCGGCCGGGGCCTGAAAACGGACGGCGCGTTAAGAAATACCGGGCATAACGTTAACCTTTGCCCCAATCCCGCCATATTTGGCGTGATTGCCGCCGCAATGTTGCCGGTTGAAATAGTGAGATTGTTCGATGTCGCGGGTGATTCGCTCGCACGTTGAAGGATTTAGACAATGATTCGGGCGTCCGGCACGGCAGGCTTTCAGGGCCAAACCGATACCGTTTCGTCTTCCCGGCTGACCAATGCGGTCGCGGCCTCGCTGGCCGTCGCCGCACTCTCGCTATGCCTGATCGTCACCCTGACTGTGCTGTCGACCAAGGCGACCATGGCGATGGGTCTGCCGGTCTGATCCCCGTTTCATTCTCGACTGCCTTCAAGGTGCCGCGCGGACCCGCGCCTGACGGCATCGCGATGGGACATCGATGAAATCGCCAGTGGTCGTTGTTGCAATCACCCTGACTGCGGCCATCCTGGTCGCGGCGTCGCTGTTGATTTTCACCGGCATGCGCAAGAGCTCGGGAACGTCGACGCTGAACGCGCCGATACAGCAGCGCCTCAGGCACGCGCATTTGGTCTAAAATCCTCTGAAAGCTTTTCCGGCCACCGCAAGCGCCGCTTAAGCGCGCCGCGCGAAACCGGATTGCGCTTGTGCCACCTTAGGTCAGTCTGACGGTCTTACCTCGTTTCAGGGAGGAACGAGCGAGGCCCATGCGGTTCGGATGGCGTGCGATCTCCGGTCCCGTGCTGACGGCAGCGATTACGCTGCTGGCGATCACGCTCGATCATTATCTCACGGTCCCCTCGCCTGCAGCGCCGTTCGTCGGCATCGTGGCGCTGGCCGGCGTCCTGTCGGGTTTCGCGTCCGCGATCGTCAGCGCCGGCATCGCCGTGATCGGCGCAGCCCTGTTCGTCCTGAACCAGCGCAACGGAACGTTGGTCACGACGGATCTGATCGGACTTGGTCTGCTCGCGATGACGGTTGCGGGTACCGCGGCCATCACCGGCCTGATGCGCGAGCGCCTGCTTGGCAGCTTTGCCGCCGAGCGCCAAAACAGCGCCACCGCCACGCGGCTGTCGGCGGCGCTCGACCAGGTCGATATCGGCATCGTGCTGCTCGATGCCGAGACCCGCGCCGAATTCATCAACCGCGCCTTCCGCGACTATTTCGCATTGCCCGACGAAGTCGCGGACGGCAGGCCTCCCTTCATCGCGCTGATGTATCACGGCCGCGACACCGGCGCGTTCGAACTGCCGGAGGACGAGCTCGGCATCTTCATCGCGCAGCGCATGGAGATGGTGCGGATCGGCGATGCCACGCCGATCAACATCAATCTGCGCAGCGGCGAGGTGCTGCGTTTCGTCTGCACCGTGCTGCCCGACGGTGGTCGCATGCTGAGCTACACGCCGGTGACCGACCTGGTGCGCCACACCGATGCGCCCGCACGCGCCGACTACTACCACTCGCTGCGCGACCCCACCGGCCGCAAGCTGATCCGGTATCTGCGCGTCGCGGAGTGAGTGCAGCGACTGCGCGATTGATCGGCGCGCCCCTCATCCCGTATGAAGGAGACTTCATCGATCCCGGGAATTTCAGATGTCGCTCACCATTCGCTCCATCGCACGGCAGGATTACGATCAGTGGCTGCCGCTGTGGGACGGCTACAATGCCTTCTACGGCCGCTCGGGCCCGACCAAGCTTGCCCCCGAGATCACGCGCATGACGTGGCAACGCTTCTTCGATGCCTACGAGCCCGTGCATGGGCTGGTGGCGGAAAGCGACGGCAAGCTGCTCGGGATGACCAACTATCTGTTTCACCGCTCCACCACCGCGATCGAGCCGTCGTGCTATCTGCAGGACCTGTTCACGCTGGAGGCCGCGCGCGGCAAGGGCGTCGCATCGGCCTTGATCGAAGGCGTGTACGAGCGCGCGAAACTCGCAGGATCGCCGCGGGTCTACTGGCAGACGCACGAGACCAACGTCACGGCGCAGCGCCTGTACGACAAGGTCGCCGAGCGCTCCGGCTTCATCGTCTATCGCAAGATCTTCTGATCGCGCGGAGCTGGCTGACGCTTTTGGCGCCTGTGGATAACTCGCCCTGTCACCGGCGCGTTACACACCGGGATTAGGTTGCAGTTGCGTCTGATCTGGCCCCCCGTCACCGATCAAGCGCCCCAAGCGGTCCCCGTCAGTCGCCGCGTCTGGCAGGGGCCGCATTTTTTTGCCCGCAGTTTTCGCGAGAGCATGGCAGCAGCGCGGCGCGCGCTTCTTGCCGGTTGTGTACGCCACGTTCACAATATGCAGCTCAAGACTTCTGACAGGGACATCCCATGGAAATTCGTAATCTCGGCGCCTCCGGCCTTCGCGTGTCTGCGGTCGGCCTCGGCTGCAACAACTTCGGCCAGCGCATCGATCTCGAGGCCTCCCGCAAGGTGATCCACAAGGCGCTCGACAGCGGCATCACGCTGTTTGACACCGCCGACATCTATTCGGCCATGGGCGGCTCGGAGAACGTGCTCGGCGCGGTGCTGGGCGATCGACGCAAGGACATTGTGCTGGCGACGAAGTATTCCAAGCCGATGGCGGAGGACGGCACCAAGCAGGGCGCCTCGCGCCGCTACATCATGAAAGCTGTCGAGGCGAGCCTGAAGCGGCTGAAGACCGATTACATCGATCTCTATCAGCAGCACGACTACGATCCGCTGACGCCGATCGAGGAGAGCCTGCGCGCGCTCGACGATCTCGTCCGCCAGGGCAAGGTCCGCTACATCGGCAATTCGAACTTTCCGGCCTGGCGCATCGCCGAAGCCGAGTACGTCGCGCGCGCGATGAACACCGCGCGTTTCGTATCGTGCCAGGACGAATATTCGCTGGTCGTGCGCGACATCGAGAAGGATCTGCTGCCCGCCGCGCAGGAGTACAAGCTCGGCCTGCTGCCGTTCTTCCCGCTCGCGAGTGGCCTCCTGACCGGCAAATACAAAAAGGGCGAGACCGCGCCCGGCGACACCCGCTTCGGCCAGACGCCGCGGCTGCGCGACCGCTACGTCACGCCGCGCAACGAGGCGATCGTCGAGAAGCTGCAGGCCTTCGCGCAGGCGCGCGGCCACAGCATGCTCGAGCTCGCCTTCTCCTGGCTCGCCGCGCGTCCGCAGGTGTCGAGCGTGATCGCGGGCGCCACCCGCCCCGAGCAGATCGAGCAGAACGTGAAGGCGATCGCGTGGAAACTCAGCGCGGAGGAGATGGCGGAGATCGACAAGATCACGCTGGGCTGATTCTTGCCGCAGCTTGCGACGCGGCGTTACTTGGCGCCGCGTCCGACCGTCTGCATCACCTCGAAACCCTCGAACTGGGGATGGCCGAGATACAGCGGCTTGTTGTCGCCAGCGCGCTGATGCGCCGCGCGGAACGCCTCCGACTTGGTCCACGCCTCGAATGCAGCATGGTTGGCCCAGATCGTGTGCGAGGCGTACAGCGTGTGGTCCTCGAGCTCGGGGCCCTTCAGCAAGTGAAATTCGACGAAACCCGGCACCCCGTCGAGGAACGTGTCGCGCGTGAGCCAGACCTGCTCGAAGGCGGCCTCGGAGCCCTTGGTGACGCGGAAGCGATTCATGGCGATGTACATGGGTATGGTCTCCTGATGCTCAGGCGATTATTTCGTCATTCCGCGACGCGCCGCAAGGCGCGGACGCGGAATGACGGCGGCCGTCAAGCCACAAGTCCCTTCATCGGACGCGCTGACGCGCTGTCGGGGAATACCGTCTCCGCCAGCACGCGATCGGACAGGCCGAACTGCCCCTGCAGCACGCCCTTGATCACGGAGCGCAAGTCCGTGGTCGGCTTGAGGTCGCGGCCTTCGTGGAGGTTGGCGAGCTTGAGGCCGGGCCAGTCGGAGATGACGCGGCCGCCCTTCACGGCGCCGCCGGCGAGCAGCGCGATGGTGCCGGTGCCATGATCGGTGCCGTCGGTGCCGTTGATGCGCGCGGTGCGGCCGAATTCGGTGGCAACGACGACGGCGGTGTCGCGCCAACGATCGCCGAGGCCGCTTTCGAATTCGGCGAGCGCGCCGTCGAGCCCGCCGAGCAGGAAAGCGAGCCGCCCGACCGGGCCGCCCTCATTGGCGTGGGTGTCCCAGCCGTCGAAGGCCAGCGCTGCGATGCGCGGACCGTCGTCGGCGGCCATCAGCTTGGCGGCGCCGCGCGCGACCTGGCGCATCTGCGCGACCTGATTGCCGGGCTTCGGTTTCATGTCGTCGCCGCTGGCGGCCTTCTCCAACTGGAGGCCTTGCGACAACGCCGAGGCCAGCGCGGGATCGCGATGGCGGTAGAGATCGACCAGCCGCATCGCGGTGTCGTCATCGGCCTGCGGCAGCGCGACCGGTGCCCAGCCGACGGTCGGCGCAGCGCCGCGCAGCACCAGCGGCGTGGTCGGGCCGACGGCAAGACCGCTCGACACGCGTTCGCCGCGCGGCAGCGCTTCCAGCGCGCGATTGAGCCAGCCGGACTGTACCCGGCCCGGACCGGCATAGCCGCTCTCGAGTACGTCCTGGCCGTCGAAATGCGAGCGGTCGCGATAGGGCGTCGCCACGGCGTGGATCACCGCGGCATGCTTGTCGCGATACATGCGCGCAAATTCCGGCATCGACGGATGCAACGCGAAGAAGCTGTCGAGCATGATCGCGGGATGCGCGCCGTCAGCCGCAAGCGCGATCGAGCCGTGCAGGCCGGCATAATCGGGGTCGCCGACCGGCGCGACGGTCGACAGCCCGTCGAGCGCGCCGCGCAGGATCACCACGATCAGCCTGGGATCGCGTCCGTCCGCCGCGCGCGCAAACTTCGGAAGATAGGCCCAGGCCGCGAAGGAGGCGCCGCCGAGCAACAGGCCGCGGCGTGAGGTGAGGAGCTGGTTCTCGACGCAGTCGATCATTGTCATCTCCTCTGCATTTCCGGCGACATCAGCAAGAGCGCCAGCGCCTGCTGCCGCGACTCCGCCCGTTCGATGGTGCGACGCGTTTCGATTGAGGCTGCGTCCGCAGCGGCGAACTCGAGCAAATCGAGCGGATCGATGTTGTCGCCGAGCCGCGAAGCCACTTGCGCCGCGATGTCGAGCCGAAGCTTGATCCCTTCGGGAGCGGCCCATGCGGCACTCGTATCCGGAAAACCGTTGGGCCCCGCCGGCGACCACAGCGGCTGACCGAGCAAGTTGAGACTGTTGAGATAGCGTCCGGGATCCTCCGGCACGCGCGCCAGCAGCCGGCCGCTCGCGACCAGGAAATCGTAAGGCGAGCGCATCTTGGTCAGCGGCGCCTTCCAGGCTTCGTCGGAATCGACCAGCGCCGTGGCCACCGCCTTGAGGTCGCCGTCGGTCTTGACGAAGACATCGCGCAGCCGCGCAACGAGCGCAGGCGGCGGGTCGTCGGCGACGAAGTGGCGGACCAGCTTGGTGGCGATGAAGTTCGCGGTCGAGGGATGGCGCGCGATGTCGGCGAGTGCGGCCTCGCCCTGTGCGAGACCGGAAGGCTCGTAGGTCTTGCCGAGCAGCGTCTGCGGGCCGGGCTGATGCGCATTGGCGTTGAAGACGAACGAGCCGGGCGTGCCGAGCTGCCCCTGCCGGCCGGCGAAGGTCCAGCCGGTGATGATGCGCGCCAGCGAGGTGACATCCTCCTGCGTGTAGCCGCCGCCGACGCCGAGCGTATGCAACTCCATGATCTCGCGCGCGAGGTTTTCGTTCAGCCCGCGCTTGCGGTTTTGCCCCGCGCGCGAATCCGGCCCGAGCGATTGCTGGTTGTCGAGGAAGAACAGCATCGCCGGATGCTGCTCGACTGCCTTGAGCATGTCGGCGAAGCGCCCGAGCACATGCGGGCGGATCGCCTCGCGCTCGAATGCGCCGGCCCACATCCGCGCCAGCTCGCCCTTGCCGGCGGAGATGCAGAAATGGTTGGACCAGAACACCACGAGCCGCTCGGTGAAGCCGCACTCGACCAGCGTGGCGCGCTGCAATCGCGCCAGCGCCTCGGCACGAAAGGTCTTCTGGATCACGTTGAGCGGCTGCGGTGCGGGCTTTGCGGCCGGCGGCGCGGCGGCGCTGGGCTGCATCGTCTCGGGCTTCGCCGCGGTGGCGGCGGGCTTCGCCTCGCTCATCTGGCCGCCGATTTCGGTTGCGACGGCATTGAGCGAAAGATTGCGGCGCAGGCCCGGCTTCTGATCATTGGGTGGCTGCTGCGGCTGTTCCGCAGGCGCGGCAGCTTTCGCGGCTTCACGCGCCTGCTTGACCCGGTCCTGATAGGCGAACACGGCCTGGCCGAGCTGCGGTGTCGATTGCAGGCCGGGCGCCTCCAGCAGCACGCCATTGGGCCGCACGAGTTCCGCCTTCACGAAACCGCGCGGATCGGAGGCCGCATTGATGAGATCGCCGGACGCGCCGCCGCGGGCGCCGAAGCCGAAACGGTTGAGGGCAACGAGAGCGGCTTGCGAATCGCGGGCCATCGATTTGTCCTTCGCGCGTTGCCAACCGCTTTCCGAGTCTGTGCGCAACGCCTAATATACCGCAGCGACAGATGAACCCGACATGAAAATGACGGCGCAGTCTTCGCGCAATTCCGGCGTAAATCATGACAAATCCGAAAGAATTCGCCCTGGACATTCCGCTGCCGGAACCACGCCGCCTCGCCTGTGCCCGCTGCGGCACCGAGTTCGGCTGCGATCTCTCGGGGAACTGCTGGTGCGCGGAGGAAACCGCGAAGCTACCGATGCCGGTGAAGGGCGAGGATTGCCTGTGCCGGGATTGTTTGCGGGAAGCGGCGGCGCAGTCGGCAAGATAGCTGGTGGCAACCCGTTGCGTCACCCGCTTGGTGTCCGACGACGAGCGGAACGACATGGCAGATCACACAACAACAAGGTCAGCGCAAAGTCAGACGGACTCTTAGAGCTCCATTTACCTTTGCGCGGTGGAACCCGTAAAATACCACATCGCTTAACCAGACACGGCTAAGTTGCGGCTTCAATTCGAGTGCACCGCATGAGCCGCTTCATTCTCCTGACCTGCATGGCCTTCGTATCTGCCTTCGTCGGTATCTCCTGGGCGATGCGCGGATTTCCAACCACGTCCTTTTCGCCGATCGGCGAGCTGAGACCGACGCTCACGGCAACTTTCGGTGACGAGAGTTCCAAGGCCTATGAGCGCAAGATGTGGGAAGCCGAGCACACCGCAATGAGCGACAAGAATCCGAAGCTCGACGCGTTGCGCATGGACGCGTTGCAGGCCGGCACAGCCTACGCCATGTCGCCTTGCGACGATACGATGAAAGCCAATCTCATCGCGGCAACATCGGCCTATGCGCGCGGCTATGCGAGGATCTATGGCTGCCCGAACCCGGCTATGGGAATGTTCTGCAGCGAAAAGAAACGCGACGAAGCCAACGCAGCATATTCGACACCGCTCGATGTGCGCATGAAGGCGGCCCTCGCGGAGGCGTTCGAACAGAAGGGCGTCGTCAAAGAGGACTTCCCCGAAGACATCCGCCTTACGGTTCTGGCATTCGCGGGTCCGGGCCTTTGGTCCGATCCATCGCCGGTATGCCTGCCGCGGCAACGCGCGACGGCGAACAACAGATGAGCCGCATCTGGTTCGTCGTCTGGGCAATCGTCGTCTGGCAGATCGCTGCCTGGGCGTACGCGCCGGAGCCAAAGGCCCGGCCCGCGGCGCCGATCGATGGCCCCGGATACGGCACCACGGAAAAATATTCGGTGGACGGCAGAGCGCGACAGCGTGAGAGCGCTATCGCAACGCTGGAACGGCCTTACGGTGTCCGCTGCACGGGCGAGGGCCGAAAACAGTTCATCAGCGGCCTCGACGAATATTACTATCAGCGGCAGAACCAGATGGAACGCTATCCCGAAACGTTCGGCACGCCTGGCGCCGACTACATCGCAAAACAATGGTCGACCGGAGAGGACAAGCGCATCGAGCGCCTGACCCAGGAAGCGTATGCGCAAGGCTATTTCACGCTCGCCGACCTGAACAACGTCGCGCGCAAGATGGTCGAAACCGTCGTCAGGGGCGAACGCGTCACGGCAAGAGCCTGCGGGTGACACAAGTCGTGCACAGGTTCATACAGGATACCCGGGCGACTTGCGCGCCATGCCGTCGAACGCATCGAGCAGCTTTTCGCGCCATGCGTAAACGAGATCGTCACTGTCCAGCAGCTTGAACGGGCTCGTCGCGCGCGCCCATTGAAAGCCGCCGAACACGATGTAGTCGGCATAGTTCGGCGCGCTGCCGCCGATGAAGGGCTGCCTCTTCAAGGTCTGCCGCATCACCTCAAGCGACTTGCGGAACGCCACCACCGCGGTGTCGCGGCTCGCCATCACCTGTTCCAAAGTCTTGCCGGCGAAACGCGCCTCGCGCGATTGGCGGAAATAGGCGGCGTCGACCTCGTCCAGATGTTTCGGGATGTCGGCGACGATCAGCGGAAAGATGCCGCCGACGATGGTGATGTCGCCCCAGGCGTTGATCATGCGCGCCATCGCGCGGCCGCCCTCGCCGCCGAACAGCGACGGACGATCCGGAAAATTGTCCTCGATATAATTCGCGATCGCCCAGGTCTCGACCACCGGTTTGTCGTGATGCAGCAGCACCGGGACCTTGTCCGACCCGTGCGGCGCGATGGTGCCCTTCTCGGTGAAGCGCCACGGCAGCGTTTCCGCGGTCAATCCTTTGTGCGCCAGCGCCATCCGCGTGCGCCAGCAGTACGGGCTGAACGGGCGCGAGGTGTCGACGCCGACGAGTTCGTAGAGTTTGAGAGACATGGGTAGTTGGCTCCTCATGCTCCGTCATTGCGAGGAGCCCTTGCGACGAAGCAATCCAGACTGCCGCCGCGCAGACATTCTGGATTGCTTCGCTTGCGCTCGCAATGACGATGTGGTGGGGGTTATCGCCCGTTGATGCGCAAAAACCTCTCGCCGCCTTGCGTCACCGCGACGACCAGACCGATGCCGGGCAGCGTCTCGCGGGCAACGTAGCCCTGCTCGGCGGCATCTTCCCAGATAGTGAGGCGCGGGCACGAGGTTTTCCAGGTCGAGATCACCTCGGCATAGGCGCGCGGCTCGCGCGCGACCCATTCGACGAAGTCCAGCACCAGCGGATCGGCGGTCTCGCTCATTGCAAACCTCCTCTGTCGAAAGCGGCCAGCACCGGCACACGGAGCATGAGCCAGCCGCCATAGGCGATGTAGTAGCAGGCGATGGTGGTAATCAGCTTGTTCGACCACGCGACGAATTGCTGGTCGGTCATGGCTTCGAGAATCCGCCGGGCCAGCGTGGTGCCGAGCATCGAAGCCGCGATGGCGACGCGGGCCAGCACGGGATCGAGGCTCGCGGCCTGGTCGATGACGCCGCCGAAATAGATCAGCTTGGTGAAATGGCTGACGAGCTGGCACATCGCTTTGGTCGCGACCTTCTCGCGCCGGCCGAAATCGCCGCCGAGGAAGAAGGT
>Ga0065165_1003777_pt1 | contig 10148 bp, 8 predicted proteins | sample AraplaMF_Cvi_mMF_FD_63813 | JGI IMG/M metagenome (GOLD analysis project Ga0065165, IMG submission 63813) | Arabidopsis root microbial communities from the University of North Carolina, USA - plate scrape MF_Cvi_mMF (version 2) (version 3) | ecosystem: Host-associated > Plants > Roots > Endosphere... | reverse complement strand
GCGGCTGAAGGGGATGGTGCTCGATTATCATGCCGCGCGAGCGCAGGCATTCGCGGCCAGGGGGAAAATCGACGAAGCAAGGGCCGAGCTTGCTTCCGCCGAGAAGGCGCTGGCAGCAGTGACGGGCGATGGCGCCGCCGGGATGAACGCCGGCAAACCGCTCTACGCGATCGCGTTGCTCCGGGCGAAGGCGCGGATCGCGCTGGCGAGCGGCGACCGGGCAGGGGCTATTGCAGCGCTCGAACAGGCGGTGAAGGTCGAGGACGGGCTTTCCTACAACGAGCCGTCCGACGAGTTCTTCCCGACCCGTCACTTGCTCGGCGCGGCACTGCTAGATGCCGGCAAAGCGGCCGAGGCTGAAGCGGTCTATCGCGAGGATCTCCGTCGCAATCCGCACAATGGCTGGGCGTTGTTCGGGCTGACGAAGGCACTGGAAAAGCAGGGCAGGGCGAGCGAGGCGGCGGCGGTTCGGAAGCAGTTCGATGCGGCGTGGACGAGGGCCGATACAAAGCTCACCGCTTCGGCTTTCTAAGCCTCAGTGGCCCCATAAGCGGGGCATCGCCGCGGCTGCCTTGCCGACCTCGTCTGCCATCGCGCGCTGGTCCTTGAGCGAGGGATGCCAGTCGCAGCCGGTGAGTTCGAGCGGGGCGAGATGGAGCGCTACCACCGGCCCGCCTACCTGAGCCGCGACCTCTGCCACGTCGCGATAGAAGAGGTCCGGACCGAGCAGCAGGAAGTGTGCGTGGGGGTATTTCGCGCGGAGCGTCCGCACGAAGGCGGTATAGCTAGTGCGATAGTCCGCGCGCAGCGCATCGAGGTCCTTCCACGGTTCGCCGGCATGGACCGGGGTGGAGAAGTCGTTGGTGCCGAGATTGATCACCACCAATTGCGGCTGCCAGTCGCTCGCTGCCTCGGGCGCGTCCTCGCCCGGGATAGCGCGGGGATAGCGCTTTGGCAGGCTGTCGCCCGGCACGCCGCCATTATAGTTGCGCACGATGCCGTAACCCGAATAGGCGATCACGCGATAATCGGCGTCGAGCCGCTTCGCGAGCAGCGGGCCAAAGGCCTGCTGCGTGTCGGTAGTGTCATGGACCTGCTCGCGCGTGCAGGTGCGGGTCGACGCGGTGTCGCCATAGCCGACCGTGTGCGAATCGCCGATGAACTCGATCTGCCGCGCGCGGGCTTTTGCCTTGCGCGGCTGGCCACCCTCCGTCGGCCAGAAACCGAGGAAGCGCACGCTGCCGGTCTGCGTCTCGGTGAGCTTCTCGAGCCGCACCACATGCTCGCCGGGGGCTAGGCCGTCGATCTTGACGCGCGCCGGCGCCAGCCCCGACAGCACTTGCCGCCGCTTGCCATCGATCAGCAAGGCGAGTTGCTCACCCTTCGGCTCGGCGGCAACGGTCACGCCGGTTCCGCGAAAGTGCGCCTCGACATAGACGCCCGGCCAGCCGAAGCGCAGTGCGCCGTCGGCTTCGCGCACGACACGGCCGCCGATATGTACCGGCAGCCGGGTGTCGGACGGCGCCGCCCCGAGCAGCAACAAGCTCCAGACGATCGCTGCGCGCATGGTCATTTCTCCCCGAACCACCCGATAGGGCAAGTACCGGAGGCTTGGGAAGCGGAAGGCGTCACACATGCCCACATCGCGCCTGCAGCATGCGAAGGTTGCAATCGTGCACGGGTAGGCCGATGGGCTAGCGGACCTGCAGGTTTTCCGACGAGGAACGTCGATGTCTGCGCGTATCGCTCATCCCGGCCTTGCGGCCAAAGTCACCACCGCCGACGAAGCCGCGAGCTTCATCGCCGACCGCATGACGGTCGGCATGAGCGGCTTCACCGGGTCGGGCTATCCCAAGGCGGTTCCGATGGCGCTGGCGAAGCGCATCGAGACCGAGCATGCGGCCGGCCATCCGATGCGTGTACGCGTCTGGACCGGCGCCTCGACCGGCCCCGAACTCGACGGCGCGCTGGCCAGGGCCGACGGGATCGAGCTGCGCCTGCCCTATAATTCGGATCCCGTGGCGCGCGAGCGGATCAACCGCGGCGAGATGGAATATCTCGACATGCATCTGAGCCAGGTCGCGCCGATGGCATGGGAGGGCTTTCTCGGCCCGCTCGACATGGCGGTGATCGAGGTCACCGGTATTCGCGAGGACGGCTCGCTGATCCCCTCCTCCTCGGTCGGCAACAACAAGACCTGGCTCGATCGTTCTGAGCGCGTGATCCTCGAGGTCAACAGCTGGCAGAGCCCCGCGCTCGAGGGGATGCACGACATCTATTACGGAACCGCGCTGCCGCCGCACCGCGTGCCGATCCCGCTGGTCAAGCCAGACGACCGCATCGGCCAGCCTTATTTCCGCTGCGACCCCGACAAGGTGATTGCCGTGGTCGAGACCGATTCGCCCGACCGAAACCTGCCCTTCGCCGCGCCCGACGAGGCCGCGCTGGCGATCGCCGGGCACCTGATCGAATTCTTCAAGCATGAGGTGGGCAAGGGCCGACTGCCGCCCTCGCTGCTGCCGCTACAATCGGGCGTGGGCAATATCGCCAATGCCGTGCTCGCCGGGCTGCTCGACGCGCCATTCTCGGACCTGACCGCCTATACCGAGGTACTGCAGGACGGGATGCTCGACCTGCTCGCGGCGGGAAAGTTACGCATGGCCTCGGCCACCGCCTTCTCGCTCAGCCCCGATGCGGCGGCGCGACTCAATGCCGAGATGGCGCAGTTCCGCGAGCGCATCCTGCTCCGGCCGCAGGAGATGAGCAACCATCCGGAGATCGTGCGCCGGCTCGGCTGTCTCGCGATGAACGGGATGATCGAGGCCGACATCTACGGCAACGTCAACTCGACGCACATCATGGGCTCGCGCATCCAGAACGGCATCGGCGGATCGGGCGATTTCGCGCGCAACGCCTATGTCTCGATCTTCATGACGCCCTCGACCGCGAAGAAGGGCGCCATTTCGGCGATCGTGCCGCATGTCAGCCATGTCGACCACATCACGCAGGACGTGCAGGTGATCGTCACCGAGCAAGGCCTCGCCGACCTGCGCGGTTTGGCGCCGCGGCGCCGCGCCGAGCTGGTGATCGAGCAATGCGCGCATCCCGATTATCGCCCGATGCTGCGCGATTATTATGCGCGGGCGTTCAAGGGCAGCTACGGCCTGCAGACGCCGATGCTGTGCGGCGAGGCGCTTGCCTGGCACCAGCGCTTCATCGACACCGGGACGATGCGGCTCTGATCGCCGCATCCGGCTTTTCGGCTGCGTTGCAGGCGGTTAGACGAGGGGCATGATCGCATCTGTTCGTTGGGCGACGCTCGCCCTCGTCGCCGCCGGACTCACTGCCGGTCCCCTCGCCGCCCAGAGTGCCTATGACAGCGTCGACCCGATGATCGGCACCGGCGGTGAAGGCCATACCTATCCCGGCGCGGTCGCTCCGTTCGGCATGGTGCAGCTGAGCCCCGACACCGACACGGGCTGCACGATCCGCAATTGCTACAGCCATGCCGCGGGCTATCGCTATGACGACCCGACGATCCAGGGCTTCTCGCTGACCCATTTCTCGGGCGCGGGCCATTCGGACCTGGGCGACTTCCTGATTATGCCGGTGACCGGCGACACAGTTTCGCTCGAGCCGGGCGATCCCAAGACGCCGGGTTCTGGCTATCGCTCGCGCTTCGACCATGCGACCGAGCAGGCGACGCCGGGCTATTACGCGGTGACGCTGGCCGACGCGAAGGTCCGCGCCGAAATGGCGGCCGGCACGCGCGTCGGCGTGCAGCGTTATGCCTTCCCCGCCGGGCAGGCGGCGCATCTCCTGCTCGATCTCCAGAGCTCGCTCTACAATTACCCGGGCAAGGTTCTGTGGTCGTCGATTCGCGTGCGACCCGACGGTACGATCACCGGCGCGCGCGAGACGCGCGGTTGGGCGCCGGCACGCAAACTGTTCTTCGCGATCCGCCCCTCGGCACCGCTCACCGGCCATGCCTTCCTCAACCGCGAGGAGAAGGTCGACTACAAGGGCTTCCAGGGCCCGAGCCGAGGTGCCGACGATGCCGCACAGCTCGCCGGGCGCGCGCTGGTGGCGCGGCTGGACTTCGGCAAGCTCGACAAGCCACTGGAGGTGAAGGTCGCGATCTCGAGCGTCGACGAGGCGGGCGCGATCGCCAATCTCGACAGTGAGCCCGGTGATTTCGACGCGATCCGCGCGAAGACGCGCGCGGCGTGGGAGGCCGCATTGGGCGCGGTACAGCTCGAAGCGCCAGCGCCGATGAAGCGGACGCTCTACACCGCGCTTTACCACAGCCTGCTCGCCCCCAGCGTCGCGGGCGATGCCGATGGGCGCTATCGGGGGACCGACGATGCGGTCCATCAGGCGCAGGGCTTCACGTTCCACTCGACCTTCTCGCTCTGGGATACCTTCCGCGCCGAGCATCCGCTCCTGCTGCTCGTGCAACCCGCGGCGAAGAATGCCGATTTCGTCAACTCGCTGATCGCGAGCCAGGCTGACAGTCCGTTCGGCATCCTGCCGGTATGGCAGTTCCAGGGGCGCGAGACCTGGACGATGATCGGCTATCATGCCGTGCCGGTGATTGCCGACGCCTATCTCAAGGGGCTGAGGGGCTTCGATGCGGAAAAGGCACTCGCCGCGATGACCGCGAGCGCGCGCTATGCCCCCTACGGCGGGCTCGATCAGTATATGAAGCTCGGCTACGTCCCGATCGACAAGGAGCCCGAAGCGGCCTCGAAGACTGTCGAATATGCCTATGACGACTGGACCATCGCGCGCATGGCCGACGCGATGGGCAAGGCCGATGTCGCAGCCGAATTCGCGAAGCGCGCTGGCTATTGGCGCAACAGCTTCGACGTGAAGACCGGCTTCCTGCGCGCGCGCAAGAGTGACGGCAGCTATCGCGAGCCGTTCGATCCGACCGCCATCAACTATGGCTCGGACTATACCGAGGGCAATGCCTGGCAATATTCCTGGTTTGTGCCGCAGGATCAGGCGGGCATGTTCCGGCTGCTCGGCGGCGACGCAGCGGCGGTGAAGAAACTCGACGCGATGTTCGACTTCGACAATTCGAAGCTCGATTACAGCCATGCCGAGGACATTGCCGGGCTGATCGGCCAGTATATCCACGGCAACGAGCCCAGCCACCACGTCGCCTATCTCTACGCCTATGCCGGCCAGCCGTGGCGGACGCAGGAACGGCTCAAGCAGATCGTCGAAAGCCAGTACAAGCCGACGCCCGACGGGCTCGCGGGCAATGACGATCTCGGCCAGATGTCGGCCTGGCTGTTCTTCACCGGGCTGGGCTTCTATCCGGTCGCGCCGGGATCGAACCAATATGTGCTCGGCCGTCCCTTCGTCGATCGCGCCACGCTCAATTTGCCCGATGGCAAGCGCTTCACGGTGACTGCGGAGGGTCTGTCCGACGCCAATCGCTATGTCGGTCGCGTACTGCTCAACGGTCGCCCGCTCGATCGGGTATGGATCGGACATGACGAGATCATCGCCGGCGGTGAGCTGCATTTCGTGATGCAGGCGACACCGAACAAGACGTGGGGCCGCGACGCCAAGGCCCGCCCTTTCTCGATGAGCAACGCGCGTTAAGGCGTACCGATCGTGCCGGCGAAGAACGCGCCGACGCGCTTGCGCCACTCGACGTCACCGAGCGAGCTCGTGCGGCCGTGGTCGAGACCCGGTACGATCCACAGCCCGCGCGCCGCGGGTGCCGCCTTGTAGAGCCGCCGTGTCTCGGCCGGGGTGGTGTAGCGATCCGCCTCTCCGCCGATCACCAGCACGGGCGCGCGAAAAGTCCGAAGCGCCGAGAGCGGGGAGATGCGCGATGGCCAGACGCCGTAGCGCGGCAACGCCTGGAAGCTGAGTAACGGCTCGAACAGGGTGGCGCCGACAAATGACGTGCGTACGCGCAGGCGGTTGTAGATCGCCGCGCGGATCGTGGGGAAAACCGCCTCGAGCACCAGCGCATCGGCCGGGACCGGACCGTCACGCCCGACCAGGGCAGCCGCACCGCCCAGCGAAATGCCGATCACGCCAACCTTGGCACCTTCCTGTTTCGCCTTGAGCCAGTCGAACGCCGCGCGAGCATCGAGTCCTTCGTCGAGGCCGTAGGTGTGATCGGTGATGGTCGATTCGCCGTGGCCGCGAAGATCGATCGTCAGCGCGGCATAGCCGATCGAGGCCAGCCATTCAGCATTGGCTGCGGTCTGGCTGCGCGAAGCGCCAAGACCGTGGAGCAGCAGCACCGCCGGTGCATTGGGGGTGCGGCCGGGCCAGTAGGTGCCGGCAATCTTGATACCATCGCGCGTCTTGAGCGTGATATCCTGAGCGGGCTCCATCGCCCGCGGCACCTCGGACGCGGCACCATGCACGATCTGCGAGCCGACGAACCAGCTGCCGGCGGCAGCCACGACGAGCAGAACCACCAACGCCACTGCAATCTTCGCGACCAGAGCGCGCATCTCTCCCCCCTTTTTCCCCGCCCCCAGGGACCGCGTCAGCCGTCGCCGACGCGCTCGATATCTGCCCCCACGGCCTGCAGCTTCTCCTCGAGCCGCTCATAGCCGCGATCGAGATGATAGACGCGATTGACCTGGGTCTCGCCCTCGGCAGCAAGGCCGGCGAGGATCAGGCTCATCGAGGCGCGCAGATCGGTAGCCATCACCTGCGCGCCGACCAGCGACGCATTGCCATGGACCACCGCAGTGCGCCCGCGCACATCGATATGCGCACCCATGCGCGTCAACTCGGGCACGTGCATGTAGCGATTCTCGAAGATCGTCTCGGTGAGCACGCTGGCGCCGTCGGCCTTGAGCAGCATCGCCATGAACTGCGCTTGCATATCGGTCGCGAAGCCCGGGAAGGGCGCGGTCGAAAGCGTGAGGGGGGCGATGCCGTTCGATGCCTCGATCCGAATCGCGTCGCGCTGCTCCTCCACGGTGATCCCCGCCTCGATCAGCGCGTCGAGCGTCGCGCGCATGTCGTGTGCCGAGGCGCCGACCAGGTCGAGGCTGCCGCCGGTGATCGCCGCGGCACAGGCGTAGCTGCCCGCCTCGATCCGGTCCGGCATCACGCGATAGGTCGCGCCGTGCAGCCGGTCGCGCCCCTCGATCGTGAGCGTCTCGGTGCCGATGCCGTCGATCGACGCGCCCATCGCCACGAGCAGATTGCAGAGATCGACGATCTCGGGCTCGCGCGCCGCATTTTCGAGCACGGTGGTGCCCTTGGCCGTGACCGCGGCCATCACCGCATTCTCGGTCGCACCGACCGACACCACCGGGAAGCGGAACTTGCCGCCGGGAAGCCGCGCGACGCCGTTGGTCTTCGGAGCGGTCGCCCGCACATAGCCCGCAGCGAGCTCGATCTCGGCACCCATCGCCTCGAGCGCCTTGAGGTGCAGGTCGATCGGGCGGTTACCGATCGCGCAGCCACCGGGCAGCGATACGGTCGCCTCGCCGCCGCGACCGAGCAGCGGACCGAGCACGAGGATCGACGCACGCATTTTCCGGACGATGTCGTAAGGCGCCTCGGTCGAGGTCAGTTTGCCCGCGCGGATCGTCATCACGCGGCCGAAATCCTCGGGGCGCGAACCTTCGATCTGGGTCGAGGCGCCGAGCTGGTTGAGCAGATGGCCGAAGCTGTCGACATCGGCGAGGCGCGGCAGATTGCGCAGCGTCAGCGGCTCGTCGGTGAGCAATGCGCAAGGCATCAGCGTGAGCGCAGCGTTCTTTGCACCGGAGATGGCAATGCGGCCGGAAAGGCGGTTTCCGCCGCGGATCAGAATTCGGTCCATTTCGAGGCTTCTAGCCTGAAGCGTGGCCTGTGCAAGGGCGGCGGCGACAACGCGTCTTGATCGATTTTAATGCATTGATTCTATTGACCTGCTTTGCATTTGCGCGGGGAGGCCATGTGGTCGGAAGCAGCTTCGCGGAAATGCTGAATGGGTGGATCGAACTGACGCCGGGCGAGCGCACGGCGTTGGATCGACTGGAGGAGCGCGTGCGCAACGTGCGCCGCGGTGCCGTGCTCCAGCGCGAGAACGAGCCGGGTGACGAACTCTTCGTGCTGCGCAAGGGCATGATGATGACCTATGTGCTGCTCGACGACGGCAGCCGGCAGATTTTGCGCTTTCTGTTTCCCGGTGACCTGATCGGCGTGCCGAACATGATCTATCGCGACGCGCCGGAGACCCTGTGTGCGCTGACGGACTGCATGGTCAGCCCGTTCGAGCGCGGCGCGCTGACCGAATTGTTCACCCAGCATCCTCGGCTCGCGGCACTGGTGCTGGTCCATTCGCAGATCGAACGCGTGGCGCTGACCGACCGGCTCGCCTTGCTTGGCCGCACTTCGGCCAAAGCGCGCATTGCGGCGCTGCTGATCGAGTTGCGCAACCGGTATCGCGCCACCGACCGCAATATCGCGAACGCCTTTCCGCTGGGGCTGACCCAGGAAGAGATCGGCGACGCCACCGGCCTCACCGCGGTGCACGTCAACCGCATGCTCCGTCAGCTCGAGGACGAAGGATTGATCGCGCGCGTCTCGGGCATGGTCACTTTGCTCGACGAGCGCGGGCTGATGCGTGCGGCGAACTATGTCGACCGCTATCGCGGAATCGACCTCGCCTGGCTGCCCAAGGCGCGCTGATTTCACGGCTCGTCATGCTGAACTTGTTTCAGCATCCATGCGCATCGCTCTCCACAAGCCGTGTCGCCTGCGGACAGTCGCGCGCGTGGGCCCTGATTAGATTAAGCGGTCACGCCTTTTCGAGCGTGCATTGCAGCGGGTGCTGGTTCTGCCGGGCGAAGTCGATCACCTGGCTCACCTTGGTCTCCGCGACCTCGTAGCTGAACACGCCGCACACGCCCACGCCGCGCTGGTGGACGTGGAGCATGACCTGCGTCGCCTCCTCCATGCTCATGCGGAAGAAGCGCTGGAGAACGAGCACGACGAATTCCATCGGCGTGTAGTCGTCGTTGAGCATCAGCACACGATAGGGGGTAGGCTTCTTGGTGCGGGTCCGGGTGCGCGTCGCGAGGCCGACCTGCGGGTCGTCGCCATCGTTGCGGTCGCCATCCTCGGCCATACGAATTTCAGGATAGGGGAGCATTGCCATCTCGTTCCTGAAAATATGGCACGCCCTGCCCCAGAGCAAGGCCACCCCTCGTGCTTCGGCCAACGAAAAAGGGCGGCCGCTCGTGCGACCGCCCTTTCCTGATCCCGTTTCGGGAACGGCTTACGCCGCGATCTTGGCCTTCTCGACCGCAACCGCGAAGCGATTCGAGATCGGCTGCGCGGCATCGCTCGACAGCTTGATCAGCGCTTCGGTGGTCTTCGACGCCTCGGCAACGGCCGAGTCGAACGACGAACGGAAGAAATCGCTCTGCAGCTTGAAGAACTCGGTCGGCGACTTGACCGACGACAGGCTCTTCAACGCGGCAGTGGCGCTCTCGAACGACTTGCGGCCGTAATCGGCAGCTTCCTGGCCGAGGGTCTCGAAACCCTTGGCAGTGATCTTGCCCGACTCGACGAACGCCTCGACATTGCCCTTGGCGAAATCGTTGAACTCTTCGGCAATCTTGGTCGACTTCTCGACGGCCGCCTTGGCGCGGTCGTTGAAATCGGTGAACGCGGCCTGCGCCTTGGTGATGGTGTCCATGATGACTTCCTTCTTAGCCGGCGCCTCGGGAGCGGCGGCGATCGTTTCCTGAACGGCCTCGACCACCGGTTCTGCGGCGGCTTCGGCGACTTCGGTGATCGCCACCACCGGCTCAGCGGCGGCCTCGATCACGGTTTCGACTTCCTGCGGCACTGCTTCCGGGACTGCGGCCGGCGTCTCGGTCACGGGCGGGGTAACGATCTCCGCCTCTACGACCGGCGCGGGCTTCTCAGCCGTCGGCGCAGCAACCTTGGGCTTGGTCGCGGTGGGAGCCTTGGGGCTCGCCGCGGCCTTCGGAGCGGCGGGCTTTGTTCCCCCGGTCTTCGGACCCTTGCTGGCCATGTGCGGCACTCCAATGATGTTGCTGCGCTGCAACATATATATCTTTGTTGCAGCGCATGCAAGAGCGATTGTGCGCTGCAACATAAATTATTTTACGCTACGGAATCCGTGGGTTTAGCGCGTC
>Ga0065165_1003775_pt1 | contig 10150 bp, 8 predicted proteins | sample AraplaMF_Cvi_mMF_FD_63813 | JGI IMG/M metagenome (GOLD analysis project Ga0065165, IMG submission 63813) | Arabidopsis root microbial communities from the University of North Carolina, USA - plate scrape MF_Cvi_mMF (version 2) (version 3) | ecosystem: Host-associated > Plants > Roots > Endosphere... | reverse complement strand
GGTGTGGTGCCAGGAAGAGCCCCGCAACATGGGTGCCTGGCACTTCATCGAGCCCTATCTGGAATGGGTGCTGAACCAGGTGAACGGCGCGAGCCGGCGTCCGCGTTATGTCGGCCGCGCTGCTTCCGCCGCGACCGCCACTGGTCTGATGTCCAAGCATCAGGCGCAGTTGAAGGCGTTCCTGGACGAAGCACTGAGCTGAACTTTTTGAACTGCGTCATGCCCCGCTGAAAAGCGGGGCATCCAGTATGCTGTGGCGTCCTCGTGAAATGCGATGCGTCCCGGCGTGCTGGATGGCCTGCTTTTCGCTGGCTGTTGGCGACCGACTTATGACCGCACCGGCGATCCCTTAAGGAAAAGACCATGACTGAAATTCGTGTGCCGACGCTCGGCGAATCCGTCACCGAGGCCACCATCGGCCGCTGGTTCAAGAAGGCCGGCGACCCCGTTGCCGTCGACGAGCCCTTGGTGGAGCTCGAGACCGACAAGGTCACCATCGAAGTCCCGGCGCCCTCGGCGGGCACGCTGAGCGAGATCATCGCCGCCGATGGCGCGACCGTTGCGGTCGGCGCGCTGCTCGGCCAGATCACCGACGGTGCTGGCGCTGCCAAGCCCGCCGCCGCGCCCGCAAAGCCCGCTGCTGCCGCTCCGGCGCCCGCCGCGGCGGCTCCGGCTGCTGCTCCCGCCGCGCCGAAGGCGCCGCCGGCCGATGCGCCGCTCGCGCCGTCTGTGCGCAAGCTGTCCGCCGAGACCGGCGTTGACGCCTCGACCGTGCCGGGCTCCGGCAAGGACGGCCGCGTCACCAAGGGCGACATGCTCGCCGCGATCGAGCGCGCCGCTTCGGCGCCCACCCCGGTCAACCAGCCCGCTGCCGCCGTGCAGGTCCGCGCGCCGTCGCCGGCCGATGATGCCGCCCGCGAAGAGCGCGTCAAGATGACCCGCCTGCGCCAGACCATCGCGCGCCGCCTCAAGGACGTGCAGAACACCGCGGCCATGCTGACGACCTTCAACGAGGTCGACATGACCAACGTGATGGCGCTGCGTGCCCACTACAAGGATGCATTCGAGAAGAAGCACGGCTCGAAGCTCGGCTTCATGGGATTCTTCACCAAGGCCGTCGTGCAGGCCCTGAAGGACATCCCGGCGGTCAACGCCGAGATCGACGGCACCGACCTGATCTACAAGAACTACTACCACATCGGCGTCGCCGTCGGCACCGACAAGGGCCTCGTCGTTCCCGTCGTGCGCGACTGCGACAACAAGTCGATCGCCGACATCGAGAAGGGCATCGCCGATTTCGGTCGCCGCGCCCGTGACGGCCAGCTCAAGATCGACGAGATGCAGGGCGGCACCTTCACCATCACCAACGGCGGCATCTACGGCTCGCTGATGTCGACCCCGATCCTGAACGCGCCGCAGTCCGGCATCCTCGGCATGCACAAGATCCAGGATCGTCCGATGGTCGTCGGCGGCAGGGTCGAGGTTCGCCCGATGATGTATCTGGCGCTGTCCTACGATCACCGCGTCATCGACGGCAAGGAAGCCGTGACCTTCCTGGTTCGCGTCAAGGAGAGCCTGGAAGATCCGGCGCGCCTGGTGCTCGATCTCTGATCGCTGAAGCTCTGCGAGCGCCGTCGCCTTCAAGCGCGACGGCGCCTGTCGAACCATGGAGGCGCGCGTGACGGATAAGGTCGTTGTCATCACCGGCGGCAGCCGCGGCATTGGCCGTGCGACCGCGCTTGCGGCGGCGGCGCGCGGCTACCGCGTCGTCGTTGGCTATGCCAGCAACAAGAAGGCCGCCGACGAGGTGGTCGCCCAGATCGAGGCCGGCAACGGCAAGGCTATTGCGGTGAAGTGCGATGTCGCCGTCGAAGGCGAGATCGTCGATCTGTTCAAGGCGGCCGACAAGTTCGGCACGCTCGCCGCGCTCGTCAACAATGGCGGCATCGTCGGCACCAGCGGCGTGCGCGTCGACGAGATGTCGGCCGAGCGCATCCAGCGCGTGATGGCGGTCAACGTGACGGGCTCGATCCTCTGCGCGCGCGAGGCGGTCAAGCGGATGTCGACCAAGCACGGCGGCAAGGGCGGCGTCATCGTCAACCTGTCGTCGGTCGCCGCCAAGTTAGGGGCGCCCAATACCTACGTCGATTACGCCGCGTCGAAGGGCGCGATCGATTCCTTCACCACCGGCCTCGGCTACGAGGTCGCGAACGAAGGCATTCGCGTCGCGGGCATTCGCCCCGGCCTGATCGATACCGAAATCCACGCCTCCGGCGGCGAGCCCGACCGGCACCATCGCCTGGCCCATATGGTGCCGATGAAGCGCGTCGGCACCGCCGACGAGATCGCCAACGCCATCCTCTGGCTGATGTCGGACGAAGCGTCCTACGTCACCGCTGCCACGCTCGATGTGTCCGGCGGCCGCTGACGCGCCGCGCGGACGCTGACACATTCTTCTCACGCTAAACCTACGGGACTTTCTCTCATGGCTACCTACGATCTCGTCGTCATCGGCACCGGACCTGGCGGTTATGTCTGCGCGGTGCGCGCGGCCCAGCTCGGCATGAAGGTCGCAGTCGTCGAAAAGAACGCCACGCTCGGCGGCACCTGCCTCAATGTCGGCTGCATGCCCTCGAAGGCGCTGCTGCACGCGTCCGAAATGTTCGAGGAAGCCGCGCACTCCTTCGCCAAGATGGGTGTCAGCGTTTCCGCGCCGAAGCTCGAACTGCCAGCGATGATGAACTTCAAGCAGCAGGGCATCGACGGCAACGTCAAGGGCGTCGAGTTCCTGATGAAGAAGAACAAGATCGACGTGCTCAAGGGCACCGGCAAGATTCTGGGTACCGGCAAGGTCGAAGTCTCCGCCGACGGCAAGTCGCAGACGATCGAGACCAGGAACATCGTGATCGCCACCGGCTCTGATATCGCTCGCCTCAAGGGCATCGAGATCGACGAGAAGCGCATCGTGTCGTCGACCGGCGCGCTGTCGCTCGACAAGGTCCCCGGCAAGCTCCTGATCGTCGGTGCCGGCGTGATCGGCCTCGAGCTCGGCTCGGTCTGGCATCGCCTCGGTGCCGAAGTCGTCGTCGTGGAGTTCTTGGATCGCATCCTGCCCGGCATGGACGGCGAGATCGCCAAGCAATTCCAGCGCATCCTCGAGAAGCAGGGCTTTGCGTTCAAGCTCGGCGCCAAGGTCACCGGCGTCGACACCTCGGGCAAGACGTTGAAGGCCACGGTCGAGCCCGCCGCCGGCGGTGCCGCCGAGACCATCGAAGCCGACGTCGTGCTGGTCTGCATCGGTCGCGTGCCCTACACCGACGGGCTCGGCCTGAAGGAAGCCGGCGTCGCGCTCGATCCGCGCGGCCGCGTGCAGATCGATCCGCATTTCGCCACCAGCCTGAAGGGCGTCTACGCCATCGGCGACGTCGTCGCAGGCCCGATGCTCGCGCACAAGGCCGAGGACGAAGGCGTTGCGGTCGCCGAGATCATCGCAGGGCAAGCCGGCCACGTGAACTACGACGTCATCCCGGGCGTCGTGTATACAACCCCGGAAGTGTCCTCCGTCGGCAAGACCGAGGAAGAGCTGAAGCAGGCCGGCGTGGCCTACACCGTCGGGAAGTTTCCCTTTACCGCCAATGGCCGTTCCAAGGTGAACCAGACCACCGACGGCTTCGTGAAGATTCTCGCAGATGCGAAGACCGATCGCGTGCTCGGCGTCCACATTATCGGCCGCGAGGCCGGGGAAATGATCCACGAGGCCTGCGTTCTCATGGAATTCGGCGGAAGTGCGGAGGATCTCGCCCGTACTTGCCACGCCCATCCGACCCGCTCGGAGGCCATCAAGGAAGCCGCGCTTGCAGTGGGCAAGCGAGCCATCCATATGTAGGTCCGCGCCCAGTTCCGAATCGGGCGGGAAACACATGCTGCGCCGCCTTCTTCAACCGGTCTGGGTCCTGCTGGCGATCGTTTTCCTGATCGAAGCATGGCTGTGGGACCACCTCGAACCGATCGTCGCGCGGATTGTCGCAGCCATTCCGCTCGCGCGCTTCAAGCAATGGCTGACGGTGCGCGTCAATGCGCTGTCGCCGGCCATGACGCTGATCGTGTTCGCGGTGCCGATCCTCCCGCTGTTTCCGCTCAAGCTGGTCGGCCTCTATCTGCTGACGCACGAATACTGGACCAGCGCGGTCTTCACCATCCTGTTCGGCAAGATGCTCGGCGTCGGCGTCACCGCCTTCGTGTTCGACGTCACGCGCGACAAGCTGCTGGAGATGCACTGGTTCGAGCGGATCTACGAGCTGGTGCTGAAGGTCCGCGCCAAGGCCACCGAACTGGTCGACCCGATCAAGCGCCGCATCCGCGAGCTGATCGCCGGCAACGGCGAAGGCTGGTCGTCCCGCACGCTGCGCGTCATCCAGCGCTTCAGGAAGAGCGTGCACCAGGCGCGGTGAGTGCTGCGGGCTGCCACGACAATTGGTCTCTCACCGTCACCCTGAGGTGGCCGCTTCTTCAGCGGCCCTCGAAGGGCGACGGCCCGGCTGCATCTCGGCCGTCCATCCTTCGAGGCTCCTCACGCGATGCCGTGCATCGCGCGCCTCGCACCTCAGGATGACGGGATGAACAGCGCCTCAGCGCACCCCCTCAATGCAAATGCACCAGATGCGGCCACCACAGGCCGAGGCCGGTCATGAGGATGCCGGCGAGCGTCAAGATGCCGCCGACATAGGCGAGCGCGATCATGCCGGTGATGATGGTGGCGGACGCCAACACGATGCCGATCTGGAATGCGGCCGAGGCCAGCTCGAAATGATGGTACTTCGCGGTCGCCTCGTCGCGCTCGTGCTCGGCGTGCTTGGCCTTCTCGGCGAGCTGCTCGGTGCCTTCGCCGGTCTCCGGCTCGGAGCGATAGCGCTGCGCGGTCTTGGCCCAGTCGTCGACCTGCTTCTGCACCACGGCCTTCTGGGCGTCGTCGGTGGTGCCGGCCAGCGTGAGCTTGCCCTGTTCGGATGCGGTCAGCACCACGGTGCGGCGGATGCTCTTGGCCTGGAAGAACGCCCAGAGGTTGGCGGCCTCGACGTTCTTGCTGATCGACTCGGTCTGGGCGCCCTTGCCGAGCGTTTCCGAGATCGCCAGGAACAGCGCCAGCACGGCAATCAGAAGGGCGATCTTCTTGTTCGAACCGGACGCGTGTTCGGCGTGCTCGGCATGCTCCATGCTTTCATGTGCGCTCATGATTCCCCTCCTGTCGCGGTTCCCAACGATTGACCGAACCGCGCCGCCCGCGCAAGAGGCACGCACGCTGTGACAGCTTCATGTCAGGTTTGGCGGCGCTTGCGCGCGCGTTCGGCGCCGGTTCAGCGTCGCTTCAGCGGCTCTTCAGCGTCTTGGATGTGCGCTGGCATAGACTTCCAGCAGGCGCTCGGAATCGATCCCGGTATAGACCTGCGTGGTCGAGAGCGAGGAATGGCCGAGCAGTTCCTGGATCGCGCGCAGATCGCCGCCGCGCGACAACAGATGCGTCGCGAAGGAATGCCGGAGCGCGTGCGGCGTGGCGCTGTCGGGCAGGCCGAGCGCGCCGCGCAGCCGCTCCATCGCGAGCTGGATGATGCGCGGACTGAGCGGTCCGCCGCGCGCGCCGAGGAAGATCGGTCCCTCCGCGGGCAGCGGGTAGGGGCACATCGAGACATATTCCTGGACCAGCGCGAGCACGTTCTGCAGCACCGGCACCATGCGGGTCTTGTTGCCCTTGCCCGTCACGATCAGCACGTCGCCTTCGCCCGGCCGCGGCACCTCGCGGCGCTTCAAGCCCAGCGCTTCGGAGATGCGCAGGCCCGAGCCGTACAGCAGCGCCATCACGGCGGCGTCGCGCGCGAGAACCCAGGTCTCGCGTTCCTCGCCGGCGCGCTCGTCGGCGTCGGCCAGACGTTTTGCCGATGCCATCGGCAACGGTTTAGGCAGGCTCTTCGCCACCTTCGGCGCGCGGATCGCGGAGAGCGCGCCGACCTTGCCCTTGCCTTCACGTTCGAGGAAGCGGCCGAACGAGCGCAGGCCCGCAAGCGCCCGCATCAGCGAGCGGCCGGCTATGTCGTCGGCGCGGCGCATCGCCATGAAGGCGCGCACGTCTGTGGCCTCCAGCGCGGCGAACCGCTCCAGCGTCACGCGCTCGCCCCAATGGCTGCAGAGGAAATCCAGGCACTGCCGCAAGTCGCGGCCATAGGCCTCCAGCGTCTTCGGCGACAGCCGCCGCTCGGCGCCGAGATGCGACAGCCAGCGTGTCATCTCCAGCGCGATCGAGGGATCGGCGCTGGCAAGCTCGATTTGGGGGGCGGCCGCTTTGCTCATGCGCTCTGGACGGATTGATTCCGCTCAGTATATCGCATCAGACCCGTTAACGTTCGCTAAGGCCGCGCCGGGGCGCTAGCCTGAAAGCCGCCAAGAGATCTTCAAAGTTCCGATTCTCCCTTCATGGATCCCACCTCGCGCAGCAACACCGCCCCCGCCAACGCGACCCGCATGGTCGACGTGCTGGTGCCGGTCGCGCTCGACCAGACCTATTCCTACAAGGTGCCGCGCGGGATGGAGCTGAAGGCGGGCGATCTCGTCGGCGTGCCGCTCGGCGCGCGCGAGGTGCTGGCGGTGGTCTGGGCCGAAAACGCCAATCCCGATCCGCGCCTGCACAACCGTCTCAAGGAAGTCGCCGAGAAGCTGGATGTCTCCTCCCTGAAACCCGAGCTGCGTTCGGTCGTCGACTGGGTCGCCAATTACACCTTGAGCCCGCGCGGCATGGTGCTGCGCATGTGCTTGCGGATGGGCGAGACTCTCGGCCCCGAGCGGGTGCGTCCCGGCGTCCGCCTGGTCGGCGATCCCCCCAAACGGCTGACGCCGGCGCGGGCGCGCGTGATCGAGGTGCTGTCGGACCGGCTGCTGCATGGCAAGTCGGAAGCGGCCAAGGAGGCTGGCGTCTCGGCCGGCGTGATCGACGGCCTCGTCGACGAAGGCACGCTCACGGTCGAGCCGATGCCGCCGCCCGCGCCGCCGCCGGCGCCCGATCCGGAGTTCGGCCGGCCGGATTTTTCGCCGCTCCAGCGCAGCGCCGCCGACACGCTGCGCGCGCTCGCCGCCGACGGCACGTTTCACGTCGCGCTGCTCGACGGCGTCACCGGCTCGGGCAAGACCGAGGTCTATTTCGAGGCCGTCGCGGAAGCGATCCGCCGTGGCAGGCAATCGCTGATCCTGATGCCGGAGATCGCGCTGACCGGCCAGTTCCTCGATCGCTTCGCGCAACGCTTCGGCGTGCGCCCGATCGAATGGCATTCGGAGCTGACGCCGCGCACCCGCGCGCGCAACTGGGCGGCGATCTCGGAAGGCACCGCGCCGGTCGTGGTCGGCGCGCGCTCGGCGCTGTTTCTGCCCTACGCAAATCTCGGCCTCATCGTCGTCGATGAAGAGCACGACCAGGCCTACAAGCAGGACGAGGGCGTGCATTATCACGCCCGCGACATGGCGGTGGTGCGCGCGCATATCGCCAAGATCCCGATCGTGCTGGCGTCCGCGACGCCGTCGGTCGAATCCGAGGTCAATGCGCGCAAGAAGCGCTACCAGCGCATCGCGCTGCCCTCGCGCTTCGGCGGCCAGCACATGCCGCATATCGAGGCTATCGACATGCGCCGCGAGCCGCCCGCGCGCGGCCGCTACATCTCGCCGCGGCTCGCCTCCGAGATCAGGAAGGCGATCGAGAAGCGCGAGCAGGCGCTGCTGTTCCTCAATCGCCGCGGCTATGCGCCGCTGACCTTGTGCCGTGGCTGCGGCCATCGCTTTGCCTGCACCATCTGCGATGCCTGGCTGGTCGATCACCGGTTTCGCCAGCGGCTGGTCTGTCATCATTGCGGCTTCTCGATGCCGCGCCCGCATCTCTGTCCGAATTGTTCCGCCGAGGAATCGCTGGTCGCGGTCGGCCCCGGCGTCGAGCGCCTGCAGGAGGAGGCGGCATCGCTGTTCCCGGACGCGCGTACCATGGTGCTGTCGAGCGACCTCATCACCTCGATCGAGACGATGCGCACCGAACTCGCCGAGATCGCGGAAGGCCGCGTCGACATCATCATCGGCACGCAGCTGGTGGCCAAGGGCCACAATTTTCCGCGGCTCAATCTGGTCGGCGTGGTCGACGCGGATCTGGGCCTTTCCAACGGCGATCCGCGTGCGGCGGAGCGCACCTGGCAATTGCTCAACCAGGTGATCGGCCGCGCCGGCCGCGAGCAGGGCCGCGGCGTCGGCTATCTGCAGACGCATCAGCCCGATCATCCCGTGATGAAGGCGCTGATCGCCTGCGATCGCGAGGCCTTCTACGACAGCGAGATCGACCTGCGCGAACGCACGCTCTATCCGCCGTTCGGGCGCCTTGCGAGCCTGATCATTTCCGCCGGCGATCGTCCAAGCGCGGAAGGTCTTGGGCGCAGGATTGTTGCGCTGGCTCCGCGCGACGAACGCGTCGTGGTGTTGGGGCCCGCCGAAGCCCCGCTCGCGGTGATCAAGGGCCGCTACCGCTTCCGCATCCTGGTGAAATCCGCGCGCGGCTTCGATCTCTCGGATTACTTGCGCAACTGGCTCGCGGCGTGCCCCAAGCCGAAGGGGAACCAGAAGCTCGAAGTGGACGTCGATCCGCAGAGCTTTTTGTAGGGCGCTCGTCTCGTGCCCCGGACGCAGCGCAGCGTCTCTTTGACGGTGCGCTGCAGAGCCGGGGCCCATGCCGCGGCGGAGATTGTGGCCTCTGGGTCCCGGCTCTGCGCCGCAACGCTCACGCGTTGCAGCTTGTCCGGGACAAGGGACACGCACGACGGGCCAACAAAAAAGCCCGCTGTCCCCCAAGACAGCGGGCTTTGTTTTCACCCACGCTAGCCGTGCCGCTCACGTCCTGAGGGACAATGACACTGCTGCGCTTGCGAGGCGCGGCGCTTCAGCGCGCCTTTAGGAGACGACTTCCGCGGTGACGCGGCCGACGCCGGCACCGGTGAGGCCGATGGCGCGCGCAGCACCCGTGGAGAGGTCGAGCACGCGGCCGCGGACGAACGGGCCACGGTCGTTGATGGTGACGATGACGCTCTGGCCACCGTGGGTGACGCGCAGCTTGGTGCCGAACGGCAGCGAGCGGTGCGCCGCGGTCATGGCGTTCTGGTTGAAGCGCTGGCCCGAAGCGGTGCGGCTGCCGGACTCGTTGCCGTAATAGGACGCCATGCCGGAGAAGCTGCGGCCCGTGCCCTGCGACGGCGTCATCGCGGCGTTGGCGTTGCGCCAATCGGAGGTCGCGGGAGCATCGTTCTGGGCGTGGTGGCGGTGATGATGGTGATAGTGCCGGTGATGATGCCGGGATTTGGCGGAAGCCTCGGTGGCAGTTCCCCCGACGATGAGAGTTGCGGCAACGAAAGCGATCGCCGTACGCGGCCGGGTCACAGTGCCCAGCTTCAACAAAGACAGCATTTAGTGGTCCCTAAGCTAGTATTGCCACATATGTGGCAAGTGGAGCCCCCATCAGTTTGTGAGCGGGATGGCATTTCGATTCCAAAAGAGGCGTGAATTGGGCAGTAAATCCGTTCTGTGTCGTCATGAAATATCTTGTTACTGGCACCGATATTGCAGCCGATGTTCCGTAATCTTTCGCTTTAATAAATCTTTAACTAAATAAATACTCACGAATACTGTTGAGTGAAGTCATTACATTCGTCATTTAGAATTGAGTAAGTATTCGGGAAGAGCTGGCAATCGGCTCACGAGTCACGCCTCAGCGAGTCGTGTTCATGGCCGCTATGCGCTGAGGGCAGGAACGAAGTGGCGCGGCGCCGTCAGAAGTCGCGCCGCAATTCCGCCATGTGGCAGGCCGTCGTCCACATCATCAACAAGTCGCCGTTGCGTGCGACGAACTGGCGACAGAACCTCGTGCCTTTAATTTGGCGTCATGTTGCACGTGCGCGCCTGCTATGTTAGCAAAGCCGCGATTTTAACGGATCCGGCACTTCCCGTGTCGGTCGAAAATCGAAGTCCCGCTTGAATTCCAAGGGCTTGGATCGCTTGGCGCCGCTTCGTGGCGACGGTTTTTCCCTTGCGAGTTTGACAGCAAAAAGAGCGCGTCTGTGGCTGCAGAAGATACGTCCGTTTC
>Ga0065165_1003774_pt1 | contig 10150 bp, 11 predicted proteins | sample AraplaMF_Cvi_mMF_FD_63813 | JGI IMG/M metagenome (GOLD analysis project Ga0065165, IMG submission 63813) | Arabidopsis root microbial communities from the University of North Carolina, USA - plate scrape MF_Cvi_mMF (version 2) (version 3) | ecosystem: Host-associated > Plants > Roots >... | reverse complement strand
CTCCGGCCGGCCCAGGTAGAAGCCCTGCGCGCCATCGCAGCCATGGCGATAAAGCCATTGGTATTGCGCGGGCCGCTCGATGCCTTCGGCGATCACGCGGATGCCCAGGCTCTTGCCCAGCGCGATGATGGCATCGCAGATCGTCGCCGAGCGCGCGTCGCTGTCGACGCCGCGAATAAAGGCCTGATCGATCTTGAGCATGTCGATCGGCAGGTCGTGCAGATAGGAAAGGCTGGAAAAGCCCGTGCCGAAATCGTCCAGCGCCACCGCCACGCCATCGGCGCGCAGCTGCCGCATCACTTCGATGGCCTTGTCGCGGTGCTCGATCAGGCAGCTCTCGGTAAGCTCGATATGGATGGCGTGGTCGGCCAGCTCGTAGGCCGCGCGCACCGCGCGCAGGTTGGCGACCAGATCGCTGCCGCGCAGCTCCGCGGGCGAGATGTTCACGCCGATCGGCAGATCGTCGAAACCGGCCTCCTTCAATTGCAGGCTGGCCTTGGCCACCTGGCTGAGCACCCAGCGTCCCAGCGGCACGATCAGGCCGGACTCCTCGCACACCGGAATGAAGGTGGACGGCGGTATCAGCGAACCGTCGGCCTGCGGCCAGCGCATCAGCGCTTCCAGGCCGATCAGGCGCTGGTCGGGAAAGCCGGTGATCGGCTGGAAATACATTTCGAACTCGTGGCGCCGCACCGCGCGCCGCAGGCTGGCCGAGAATTGCATGCGCTCCTTCGACTGCTGCGCCAGCGCCGGCTCGAAGTAATGCACCGAACGGTGGCTGCGCACATGCGCATGCGCGGCCAGCGCGGCGCGCGCGAACAGCACGTCGCCCTGGCTGCCGTCCTTGGGGTAGCTGGCGACCCCGAGCACGATCTCCATCTGGTGCTGGGTTTCCTCGAAATACAGCGGATCCGCGGCGCACTGCACCACCGCCTGCAGCGCGGCCTCGCTCATGCGCTCGCGCGGCGCGACCCAGGCGAATGCTTCGTCGTTCACCGCCGCCAGGAAACCATCGCCGCCCACCCGCTGCACCAGCCGCGCGGTCATCGCGCGCAGCACACCGGCGGCGACGTTGATGCCGAAGGTATCGGCCACCGCATCCATGCCCAGCAATTGAACGTAGGTGACACCGAACGGCTGGCCTTCGGCGGCCAGCTCGTCCAGCTTCGCCAGCAAGGCATGCTGGTTCGGCAGTTTCGTCACCGGATCGTGCGAAGCGCGATACGCCAGCTCGCGTTCGCCCGCCAGCTGCTGGCCGACGTCTTCGGCCAGCACCAGCCGCGCCGGCACGCCGTTGAAGACGATGTCGGCGGCATGGATGCGCACTTCGATCGCCCGGCCCTGCCTGGTTCGATGCGTCCACACTTTCGGCGCGCCGCGCGCGTCACCGGACGCCAGGTACGCCACCAGACCGGGGCTCTCGCCAGGATCGCGCAGATCGAAAATGGTCATCGCGAGAAACTCCTCGCGCGTATAGCCATAAACCTGCACCGCTGCGGCGTTCACCTCGAGAATGCGCAGCGACTCGGCATCGAACACCCAGAACGGCAACGGATTGCGGTCGAACAGCGAATGGAAGCGCTGCTCGCTCTCGGCCTGGCGCCGATGCGCTTGCGCCTGTTCGGTGACGTCGACGACGGTGCCGGTCATGAACCGTGCGCCGTCCTGGCCGACCACCACCTTGCCGCCCGCGGAGAGGCTGCGCTCGCTGCCGTCGGCGGTACGGATGCGGAATTCGGCGCGCAGGTTGTCCTGGTTCCTCCATGCGGCGCCGGCCTGGGCGATCAGCGGCGCACGATCTTGCGGATGCACCATGGCCAGGAATGCCCGCACGCTCGCCGCCTTGCTCCCGCCGGGCAGGCCGAAGATCTCGCCCTCTTCGTCGGTGCAGGCCAGCCGGCCCTGCTGGAACGTCCAGATCGCCGTGCGGCCCACGCGCTGCGCGGTGTGCAGTTCCTGCGTCTTGGCCTGCAGGTGTTCGATGTAATAGCGCTGCACCTTGCCGGAGCGATAGATCACGCCCAGCAGGCTGGCGAAGGCGAACAGATAGAACAGATAGAAGGCGGTGGCCGCGATTACCTGCCGGCGCCACGGCGCCAGCGCCTTCTGGTAGGTGATGCCGGCGACGACCTTGAATGGATACGGCTCGATGGCCGTGGTGGCCCGCAACGGCAGCGGCCCTTGCCAGCCGAACAGATGGCGCACCCACCATGGCGCCACCAATGCGTTGGCATCCGCGGCGGCGGCCCTGGCATCGCCGCCCTGCACGATCGCGCGGCCCTGCGCATCTTCGAGCGCGAAGAAGATGTCGTTCGCATGCGGCACGTTCACCACCGCGCGCTCCAGCGCGGCGACCTGCATGTCCGCCACGATCCGCCGATGCTCGTCGAACGGCGCCCCGACGTACATCACTTCGCCGCCGGCCGTCTTCTCCACGGGGCCGAAGCATGGCGCGCCCACGGTGCGCAGCTCGCCCATGCCACAGGAGGCCCATACGGTGCCGGTCGATACCTCCGGCACCGTGCCCGACGAGGCCGAGGCCGCCGCATCCACCACGTCGATATGCAGGATCTGCGGCTGCCGCCGCATGATCTCCGCCACCATGCCCTTGAGCAGCACCTCGCTCTGCTCCGGCGCCACGCTGTGCAGCCGGTTCGATTCCTCGGCGATGAAGGTCAGCGAATTGGCGCTGAAGCGCAGCGGCATGCGTACCGCCTGCGACACGTGCGCAGCCACCTCATGCGTGCGATGGCTGCTCTCGCCCAGCTGGGCGCGCAAATCCGAACGCAGGCCGCTCATCAGCACGGCGAACAGCAGCACGGCCGTGAGGCTGCCGAACACGAAGATGCTCAACAGGGATGGCCCTTTCGGCGGACCGCTCGTCGTCGCCATGACCTGCCTGCTTCCTCCCCCTGACGCCGTATGCGCGGATCGGCCCGGTGGCCAGGGGACCGCGGCGCGCATCCTGCGTGCATGCAAGCCCCTTGGCATGAGGCGACGATAACGCGAGCGCTGCGCTCAGGCCATAGGGCAGCCCCGCCCGGCGTGCTCGTGCAGCATCTTCCGTGACGCGACGCTCACATGGTTGCGCAGCGCGTGGCGCTGGCGTTGCAGGTCCCGTTGGCGGCAGCAGGGTTCGATGGCGCGCGGACGGCGGGTGCCGCCGATGCGCTCGCCAAGCTCGTCCAGCTGCATCGGCATCAGCGCCGCGCCGCCGGATAGAGCCGCAGAAAATCCGCGGCGGCCTGGCCGCCCCGCTGTTCGCATTCCTTCGGCTTGGGCGCCTCGCGCAGGCGCAGCAGCAGGCTGATCATCAGGTCGCCCCAGAGCAGCGCAAGATAGCGGGCGCTCATCTCGCGCGGATCGCCGGCGGCCAGCATGCCGGACGCTTGCGCCTGGGCGACGAGGTCGTGCACCGCGATGCGGATCGAAGCGCGGGCGGTATCGAGTGTTGCCGCCACTTCAGGCGCGCGCTGCGCCTCGGTGATGGCGAGACGGAAGACCGCCATCACGCCAGGCTGCGTCACTTCGCGCAGCACGGTGGCGCCGAGCTTCGCCAGCATGGCGGCCAGCTCTTCGCGATGGAGCGGCGCCGGCAAGCCGGTCGGCAACCGCATGCGCTCCGCGCGGTCGGCGACGCAGGCGGCGAGCATCGCCTGCTTGCTGCCGAACAGCGCATACAGCTCGCGCTTGGAGACCTGGGCGCGCGTGGCGATCTTCAAGGTGCTGGCCTCGGTGTAGCCCAGCTCCATGAAGCTTTCCATGGCGGCGTGCAGGATCCGCTCGCGCACCGGCGCTGGACCGGCTTCGACGCTGGCTGGCTTCTTCACGTAAAGATCCTTGCATTGGTACCCGCCAGTACCGTAGCATGAGTTTCACCGGTACCAACCGGTACCAAATGGAGCCGCAGCGCCTTCGACGCCCGCGGCGTTTCCGGCATAGACCCAAGCCACCACCCGATGGGGGGCCGACATGTTGCCTGCCGCTATCTTTCTGACGCAGATGATCCTTGGCTACGTTGCCTGGCTGCTCTGCTTCCGCGCTTATCTCTGGCCCTGGCTGCGCTCGATGGAGCGCATCGATGCGCTCCGCGCCATCGCCACCTTGCACAGCTTCCGCTTCTTCGGCCTGGTCTTCATCATGCCCGGCGTCGTCGGTCCGCATCTGCCGGCAAGCTTCGCCGGCTTCGCGGCCTATGCGGATCTGGCCACTGGCGTACTGGCCCTGCTGGCCCTGATGACGGTGCGCATGCGCCCGATGTTCTGGACCTGCGTGGCCGCCTTCAACGCGGTCGGCATGGCCGACCTGCTGCTGGACTACTACCACGCCGTGCAGGCGGGCCTTCCCGCCATGGCGGGCGAGCTGGGCGCCGCGTATGCGATCCCGGTGATCTACGTGCCGCTGCTGATGATCACCCACGTCGCCGCGTTCTATCTGCTGCTGCGCGCACCCGCCCCGCAGGCATCGGTGCGCGCGGCTGCCGCCTGAGGCGCCGCAAGCCGGCCGTCATCGAATCGCCAGGGCGAACGCCTGCGCCGCCCGCAGGTCGGTGAACCGGCGCGAGCATCGTGAGCGAGGAATGGCCAGCGCTGAAACCGCGGCTTGCCGCGCAGCTCGAAGGGGCGGGATAGCGCCGCGCCGATTCAGCAAGATCGGGACCGCACCGCGCTTGCGCCTTGCGGACACTTTGGATCCACCGGCGATCCAAGGCGTCCCGCATGCTTGCACTTCCATGGCTGGCCTCTTTCGGCTACGTCCTGCTCGGCCTGTACTACGCCGTGAACGGCGCGCTGCATTTCCGCCACTTTGCCGGCCTGTCCGCCACCTTGTCCGCGCGCCGCATTCCCTGCGCAGACGCCACGCTCGCTATCGGCTCGATCTTCCAGCTCATCGCCGGAACGATGCTCGCGCTGCAGTTTCAGTTGCGCCTCGCCGCACTGGGCCTGGCCGCATTCACCGTGCTGGCCTCGCTGATGATGCTGGACTTCCGGCGCGCCGAAGGCGCGGCGCGCGAAGCGGCGATCCGCGCCTGGCAGGCCAATCTGGCGCTGACAGGCGCGTTGCTGGCGATCGCACGGGCCTGAAGCTCAATCCACCGCGCGCAGGTAGCGCACCGCCGGCTGCGCACGCGAGAGTTGCGGCAGCAGCTTTTCGCGGGCGCCTTCGTAGGCGGCCCAGTCGCCCAGTTCCGGCAGCGCCGGGATGGTGAACACCTCGCCCTGGTCGAAGCCGGCCAATGAGGCATCGACCATCGCCTCCGCCGTCATCACGATGGCCGGCGGCAATTCGCTCACGGGCTTGCCGGAGTCCGCCCAGAATTCCGTCGCCGTCGCACCCGGCAGCACCGCCTGCACGCGAATGCCTTGCGCGGCGAGTTCGTGTTGCAGCGAGCGGGTGAACGCGAGCACGTAGGCCTTGGTGGCGCCGTACACGCCATTGAGCAGCTCCGGCGCAATGGCCACCACCGAAGCGATATTGATCACCGCCCCCTGCCCGCGCTCGACGAAACCCGGCACCGCCGCATAGGTGAGACGCGTAAGCGCGCCGATATTCAGCTCGATCATCTGCGTCATGCGCGCCACATCCGATTCCAGCAGCGGCGACACCGCTCCCATGCCTGCGTTGTTCACCAGCATCGAGATGCTGCGATCGGTGCGCAGCAGTTGCTCCACGCCGGCGACGCCGGCCGGATCGCCGAGATCGGCGGGAAACACCTGGATCGAGCGGCCGGTTTCGTCGGTGAGGCGGCGGGCCAGTTCGTCCAGGCGCTGCCGGTTGCGCGCCACCAGGATCAGGTCGTGGCCGCGGCGGGCCAGGCGGTCGGCGTAGATGGCGCCGATACCGGTGGAGGCACCGGTGATCAGGGCGGTGCCGTATGGGTGGGTGCTCATGTCGATGCTCCGCATGCGCCAGCGGGATGCCGGGCAGATGCGGACTTTGTATGCCTGGCGGCCTTCGACTTAAATGTCGAAGATGCCACCTTTTATGACATGCCCATCGGGCGCCCGCTCAAGGCAGGCTCACGGTCGCCACCAGTCCGCCGCCCTCGCGATTGGCAAGTTTCAGCGCGCCGCCGATCGCCAATGCCAACTGCGCGGCAATCGCCAGGCCCAGGCCCGCGCCGCCGGTGTCGCGGTTGCGCGAAGCCTCCAGCCGGTAGAACGGCTGCAGCACCTGTTCGAGTTCGTCTTCCGGGATGCCCGGCCCGCGATCGGCCACCGCGATGCACAAGGCGCCGCCCGCGTCGCGCCACGACGACACTGCGGCCGAGCCGCCGTACTTGATCGCGTTGTCGACCAGATTGCCCAGCACGCGCTGCAGCGCCTGCCGGCGCACCATCGCGGTGCCGCCGGCCACGCTCTCCAGCGTCACCGGCTTGCCGATGTCCTGGTAGTCGAACACCAGGCTTTCCAGGAAGGCATCCATGTCCAGCCGCACCGGCGTCTCCGCGCCGCCGTGCGCGCTGCGCGCATAGGCCACGCCTTCGCGCACCAGGTGTTCCATCGCCTTCAGGTCGCCCAGCAGCTTGTCGCGCTCCTCGCCGTCGGCCAGCCCTTCGGCACGCAGGCGCATGCGGGTGATCGGCGTCTGCAGGTCGTGCGAGATCGAGGCGAGGATGTGCAGGCGCTCCTTCAGATGCCGCGCGATGCGCTCCTGCATGGTGTTGAAGGCGACCGCGGCCTGCGCCACTTCGGTGGGGCCGTCCTCATGCAGGCGCGGACCGTCGGCGGTCGGCGTCATCGCCTCCGCCGCCTCGGCCAGCCGGCTGAGTGGGCGCGTCGCCAGCCGCACCGCCAGCCATGCGCACAGCAGCACCGTCGCCAGCTGCAGCACCAGCACCAGCGGCAGCCAGGGCTGCACCGGCTTGAGCGCGGGCGTGACTTCCAGCGTGAGCGGCGTGCCATCGCCCAGGGTGAAGTGCACCTGGTAGCGTTCCGGCACCTTGGAAATCGCCTCGGCATGCACGCGGTACGCGGGGCCGACTTCGTTGGCGATGCGCTGCGACAACTCGCGCGAGCGCTGGGAAATCAGCGGAAAACCCGGCTTGCCCGCGTCCAGCAGGTAACGGTAGTTGTCGCGCTCCAGCCGCCCCAGCCAATCGGCGCGCTCCGCCGCCGGCAGGCGATTGAGCACGGCGACCGAGGTGGCCACGTCGTGCTCCACCGTATTGAGCATGACCGCGGTGGCGCTTTCGAAGCGCTCGTAGAACGCCAAGGCCAAGGACAACCCGGTCGCCAGCGCCAACCCGACGACGATGATCAGATACAGCCGCGACGCCATGCTGCGCGGCAACCAGCGCGGCGTGCGTGCGGCTTGCGCGCTCATGCGCCCTCGCCCGGCACGGTCACCGGCATGCTGAACACATAGCCTTCGCTGCGCACCGTCTTGATGTAGGCCTGGTCCTTGGCATTGTCGGAAAGCCGCGTGCGCAGGCGGCTGACCAGCAGGTCGATCGAGCGGTCGAACAGCTCCGCGTCGCGCCCCTGGGTGAGGTTGAGCAACTGGTCGCGCGACAGCACGCGCTGCGGATGGTCGAGGAACACGCGCAGCAGGCGGAACTCGGCGCCGCTGAACGGCACGATGGTGCCGTGCTCGTCGAGCAGGTGGCGCGCGGTGGTGTCCAGCCGCCAGCGGCCGAACGCCAGCTCGCTGGCCGCCTCGGTCACGCGCAGGTTGGGCGGCAGCATGCGCGTGCGGCGGATCACCGCCTTGATCCGCGCCAGCAGTTCGCGCGGCGCGAACGGCTTGGTCACGTAGTCGTCCGCGCCCATCTCCAGGCCGACGATGCGGTCGGTCTCGTCGTCGCGCGCGGTGAGCAGCACCACCGGCAGCGCGCGGTGCTTGCCGCCGCGCAGCGTGCGGCACAGCACCAGGCCGTCGTCGCCCGGCATCATGATGTCCAGCACCACCAGGTCGAAGGCCGAGCCGTCGAGCTGGGCGAACATGTCGCGCCCGTCCACCGCCGCGCTGGCGCGCAGGCCGTTCTTGCGCAGGTAGTCCACCACGCCGTTGCGGATCTCGCGGTCGTCGTCCACGACCAGGATGTTGTCGATGTGGTCCATACCTTGCCCCGTTGCGGCGCGCCCGTTCAGGCCTTGCCGAGCAGCGTGCGCACGCGCTGCTCGATCTGCTGGTAGTTTCCCTCGCCGAAGTGGCTGTAGACCAGCTTTCCGTTGCGGTCGATCAGATACAGCGCCGGCCAGTAGCGGTTGCCATAGGCATTCCACAGCTTGTAGTCGTTGTCGGCCACCACCGGCCAGTCGATCTTGTACTGCGCGATGGCGGCCTTGAGCGCGGCGGGGTCGCGCTCCTCGTCGTATTCCGGCGTGTGCACGCCGATCACCACCAGGCCGTCGCCGGCATAGCGGTCGTGCAACTCGCGCGTGTGCGGCAGCACGTGGATGCAGTTGATGCATTCGCGCGCCCAGAACTCCACCAGCACCACCTTGCCCTGCAGGCCGGCCAGCGTGAGCGGCGCGGAGTTGAACCACGGGCCGGCGCCGGCCAGTTCCGGTGCGGGGCGCGCCTCGCGCTCCGGCGCCAAGGCAGCGGGAGTGGTGCCGGGCCAGACGGCCACGCAGGCGGCGGCCAGGAACAGCGCGGCGGCGGTGATTTTCAGATAACGCATGGGGATGTCCTCGTGATGGCGATGCAGCGCATGCGCTGCCCAGGTGCGTATTGAAGCGCCGCGCCTTATCCCCTCCATGTCCGCCGAAGCGGCTTTTTGTATCCGAATGTACAAGCCGCCCGGGCCCGCACCGGCGCCCGCGCCGCGGCTTTTGTATCGAAACGTATCGGCCCCCGCCCGCTACACATTGCGTTGCCTTTGGGCACCCGCGGCGACACAAGCGGGATACGCCGCCGCGGTTTCCTGTGTCCACCGGCCGCCGCCATTCCGGCGCGATGGCCAACCACCAGGAAACCATCCCATGAGCAGCAACGTTCTCTACACCGGTAAGACCACCACCACCGGCGGCCGCAACGGCCAGTCGCGCAGCGACGACGGCCGCCTCGACATCCAGCTGACCCCGCCGGGTGCGCCGGGCGCCGGCACCAATCCCGAGCAGCTGTTCGGCGCCGGCTGGTCCGCCTGCTTTATCGGCGCGATGGGCTTCGCCGCGCAGTCGATCGGCGTGCGCCTGCCGGCCGGCACCGAAGTGCAGGCCGACGTGGACCTCGGTAATACGCCCGAGCGCGGCTACTTCCTGCAGGCGCGGCTCAACGTGAGCCTGCCGGGCCTCGATCGCGACACCGCCCAGGCCATCGTCGACGGCGCCCACCAGACCTGCCCGTACTCCAAGGCGACGCGCGGAAACATCGACGTCGCGATCCACCTGATCTGAGCTCTCACACCTACACCATCCCAAGGAGAACACCGATGCACCGCACGCACGCCAAGCTCGCCGCCACCCTCGCCCTGGGTCTCGCCTGTTTCGCCGCCTCGGCCCATGCCGACGAAGCGCAGAGGAAGCCCTTGGAAAAATGTTACGGCGTGTCTCTCGCCGGCAAGAACGACTGCGCCGCCGGCGCCGGCACCACCTGCGCCGGCACGTCCAAGACCGACTACCAGGGCAATGCCTGGGTGCTGGTCGACAAGGGCACCTGCACCACGATCAAGACGCCCAAGGGCTACGGCACGCTGGAGCCTCGCCAATGAACACGGTGGCGACGACCACGTCGCGCTGGAACCGCGCGCTGCCGGAGGCCGCGCTGCTGCTGATCGGGCGGCTGGCCATCGCCGCGGTGTTCTTCCAGTCCGGGCGCACCAAGGTCGAAGGTTTTCTCACCATCAAGCAGTCGACCTACGACCTGTTCGTCGCCGAGTACGCCCTGCCGGTGATTCCGCCGGACTGGGCGGCCCGGCTCGCCACCGGTGCGGAGCATCTGTTCCCCGTGCTGCTGGTGGCCGGCCTGTTCACCCGCTGGTCGGCGCTGGCACTGCTGGGCATGACCGCGGTGATCGAGATCTTCGTCTACCCGCTGGCCTGGCCCACCCATCTGACCTGGGCCGCCCTGCTGCTCCCGCTGATCGTCTACGGCGGCGGCGACTGGTCGCTCGACCGCCTGCGGCGGCGCCAACGCTGAAATTCTTTTTGCCAACCCACTCCAACCGCTTAGTCAACCAGGAATCCATTCCATGCGTACCCTG
>Ga0065165_1003772_pt1 | contig 10152 bp, 8 predicted proteins | sample AraplaMF_Cvi_mMF_FD_63813 | JGI IMG/M metagenome (GOLD analysis project Ga0065165, IMG submission 63813) | Arabidopsis root microbial communities from the University of North Carolina, USA - plate scrape MF_Cvi_mMF (version 2) (version 3) | ecosystem: Host-associated > Plants > Roots > Endosphere... | reverse complement strand
GATCTGCTGGCAAAGGTCTATCCGCAGCTCCCGGCCGGCAAAATCCGTCTGAGCGGCGGCGTGAAGTCCCGGCTATTGCCACTCGCGGCGTCGCAATGCGCGCCGGCGCCGGTGCCGCTGCACGCGCTGGTCTTCCCCACCTACGACCCGCAGGGCGACGGCAAACTCCACCCGCTCGCCCCGCTCGAGGCGCTCGCGCGCCTCGCCTCCGACCGGCTCTGGATCGGCTATCCGCTGCAGCCCGATCGCGTCGCTACCTTCCTCGAATGGCTGGAGACAATACCCGCCTACGGACTCCGTTTCGCGAGCCTCGACACCGCGCATGTAGCAATTCGCGACATGCTCGCGCGCGAGGACGGGTGAGGCCCTCACGGGCCTATCGGCTGACCGCCGAGTGGCTGCTCGCCGGGGATTCGCCCGCCCCGCCGCCGCGAGATTGCCGCTGGGAGGCGATCATTGCCGTCGCAAGCCATCATTATGTTACGCCGGGTCTCGCCTGGCAGCTGCGGCACGCCGCCTGGGTTCCTCCCGCCGCGGCCGACTATCTCGATGCCACTTTGCTGCTCAATCGCCACCGCAACGCGCAGTTGCGCGCCGGGCTCGCCCGGCTTTGCGAGCGGCTTTCCGACGCCGGCCTGCGGCCGTTGCTACTCAAGGGCGCCGGGCTGCTCGCTTCGGACCTGTTGCCCGACCCGGGCTACCGCCTGCTCGGCGATCTCGACATATTGCTCGAGGACGCCGCATCGCTCGACGCGGCGGCGACGCTGCTGACGGCGGATGGCTATGTCTGGGGGACCAGCGAGCACAGCCACCAATTGCCCGCCGCGACTCACCCCGAACATGGCTTCACCGTCGAGCTTCACCACAGCCCGGCCCGCGCGCCCTTCGGCGAGCAACTCGACAAGCGGGAGCTCTTCGCGCGCGCCGAAACGGTCCGGATCGGGGAGACGGAAGCGCTGATTCCTTGCGCGGCCGATCGTCTCGCGATCGCACTGGTCCACGGCCAGCTCCAGGACGGACGCCACCAGCGTGGCATTCCCTCGCTGCGCATGATCGGCGACATCGCGCTGCACCTCGCCGCACCCGATGGCCAGGCGGCATTTGCCGAGGCCTGCGCCAGGCTCGATCGCGTCGCGCCGCGCACGAGCGATGCGGTCGTCGCTATCGTCGATCCCTATGCGGGCTTCCCCGCCCAGGTGACCCACGCACTCGATTCGCCCTGGCGCCATTGGTGGCTCGGTGCGAAGGGCCTCGCGCGCGCCCTGCCCGGTTTCCTCACGCGTGCGCCGCAGGAGCGTCGCCTCGCGCTCACCGGCGCACGATGGCGCAGCCGGCTCGCCCGCAATTTCGCGCGCTGGTGATTTGCTCAGTAGAGCAGATATTCCCGCCGCGTCGCTTCCCACGCCGCCTCGTCGGGCCGGGTCAGCGCATCGAGATCGCCCGGCAGCGCGGCAGCATCGTCGACCCACTCGCGCAGGGCCGGACCGCCGTTGATCACGTCGATCGCGAGCTTGTCGAACACATATTCGTACGGGAAGTCGCGCCACAGCTCATAGCCCGGATAGAGCTTCCGGATCGCCTTGAACCCCAGCGCCTGCAGCCGCCACGGCCGGAACGCCGTATGGTCATAACCCGGCCCCTCGGCGTGGATGAACACGCCCGAGCAGAGCTGGCCGACATGTTTGTGGAACGTCGGCTGGAACCACATGTCCCTGAGCGTGCAGCCCGCGAGCCACTCCGGCGCGATCCGCCGCATCTCGCCGATCAGCGCTTTCGCATCCACGTCCGGCGCGCCGAACAGTTCCAGCGGCCGTGTCGTCCCCCGCCCCTCGGACAGGGTCGTGCCCTCGAGCATCACCGTGCCCGCATAGGCCCGCGCCATGTTGACGTTCGCGGCATTGGGACTCGGGTTGATCCACGGCCGCTCCGCCGGCCAGCCGAAGCCGGGGCCTGTCCCGGGCTGCCAGCCTTCCATCTCGATCACGCGATAGTCCACGTCGAGCTTGAAGTGGTCGATGAACCACCGCCCCATCTCGCCCAAAGTCATGCCGTGCCGCATCGGCATCGGCCCAGCGCCGACGAAGCTTTCCCAACCCGGGAGCAGCGTCGTACCCTCCACCGGCCGCCCCGCCGGATTCGGCCGGTCGAGCACCCACACGCTCTTCCCGTGCTCGGCCGCGGCCTCGAGCACGTAGAGCAAAGTCGTCACGAACGTGTAGATGCGGCAACCGACGTCCTGCAGGTCGACCAGCATCACGTCGAAGGTGTGCATCGACTGGCCCGTCGGCCGGCGCACCTCGCCGTACAGGCTGAACACCGGCATGCCATAGGCCGGATCGGTGAAGTCCGGCGACTCCATCATATTGTCCTGCAGGTCGCCGCGCACACCGTGCTGCGGCCCGAACACTGCCGAGACGTTGAGCCCGCTCGCCACCAATGCGTCGAGCGAATGCGTCAGGTCCGCGGTCACCGAGGCGGGATGCGCGAGCAATGCCACGCGCCGGCCTTCGAGGGGACGACGAAGCTCAGGGTCGGCGAGCAGCCGGTCGATGCCGAATTTCATGCGCGCTCAGGTGCCGGGAGTTCGAGCGCAAAGCAATCTTCATGATGGAAATCGGGCCTCCCCGCCGGATGTGCGAGCGCCCAATAGGATTTCACGCCCTCGGCCTCCTCGATCACCGCCGAAAGCCCAATCCGCCAGCCCGGCATCAGCCCCGGCACCTCGACCCGGACGCGCTGGACATAGCGGTCCCCGTCCCGCGCACCTTCGATCCCGGGCGCCGCCACCGGCAGGTCGGACATGCCCGCGCGATAGGCTTCGAACCGATAGGCCGCCCATGCGCCCGAGGGCGCGAAGTTGAACTCGTCATAGCTGACTCCGCTCCCGGGCCGGGCGAACAATTCGAAGCAGCTATGCTGCCATAGCCCGTCGGTCCGCGCGGGTTTGGCCGGCGCGGGCAGCACCAGCGCTCCTGCGCCCGTCACGACATAGTCGAGGTGAAGACGATCCCCGTTCCGCTGGAGCGATACGTCCACGCCCGTGACCGAGCGCGGCGGATGATCAGGATGCGCGATCAGCTTCATGAGCAAGGACTAAACGGCCCGCGCGGCTATGCCAACCACGGCTCACCCGACCATCAGCCCCGCGCAGCGGAAAAGCGCCAACTCCCTTGCGAACCCGCCCGCAGGCTGCAATGTTAGCGCAAACATCTTTTTAGGAGTGGCTGTTTGTCGAGCCGCATTTCCCGCCGGGCGCTTCTCGGCGGCACAGCCTTCGCGGGCATTTTGCTGTCCCTGCCGACCCGCATTCGCGCAGCATCGGAACCAGCCTGGGGCGCAGCCTCCCCCGGCGCCTTCCCGCTGATCGCCAACGGCAAGCCCGCGGCAATCCTGGTCGATCCGGGCGCAGACACCGCCGTCGCCCATGTCGCCGACAGCTTCGCCGACGATCTCGAACGCGTGAGCGGCCAGAAGGCGCAGCGCCACGGCAGCGCCGCCGAAGCGCGCGGCCCGGTCGTGGTGATCGGCGTGCTCGGCCAGAGCCCGGCGATCGACGCGCTGGCCGCCTCGGGCAAGATCCGGGCCGCCGACATCCACGGCGAATGGGAGGCCTTCCGCCAGATCGTGGTCGACCATCCCTTCCCGGGTGTTCCGACGGCCCTGGTCATCGTTGGCTCGGACCGTCGTGGCGCGGTGTTCGGCACCTATGACGTGTCCGAGCGGATCGGCGTCTCGCCCTGGCACTGGTTCGCCGACGTACCCGTCGCACGCCGCCCGAACGTCTGGGTCCCCGCCGGATCGCGTCGCGACCAGCCCAGGGTCCGCTATCGCGGCTTCTTCATCAACGACGAGAATCCCTGCTTCAACGACTGGGCCAAGGCCAAATTCGGCGGGATCAACGCCGGCCTCTACGCGCATGTGTTCGAACTGCTGCTGCGGATGAAGGGCAATTATCTCTGGCCCGCGATGTGGGCGCCCAAGGCCTTCGCCGCCGACGATCCCCAGAACCAGGCCCTCGCCGATGCGATGGGCGTGGTGATGGGCAGCTCGCATCACGAGGTGATGATGCGCGCGCAGGACGAATGGCACCGCAACACCGACCAGGGCGTCACCGGCGGCGCGTGGGACTATACGAAGAACGCCGACAATCTACGCAAATTCTGGCGCGGCGGCATCGAGCGGATGATGTCGAAGGGCGGCGGCAAGGGTTACGAGTCGGTCGTCACGATCGGCATGCGCGGCGACGGCGACGAGGCGATGGGCGAAGGCACCGCGGTGCCTTTGCTCGAGCGCATCGTCGCCGACCAGCGCGGCATCATCGCCGAGGTCACCGGCAAGCCCGCCAGCGAGACGCCGCAGCTGTGGGCGCTCTACAAGGAAGTGCAGGACTATTATGATCACGGGATGACCGTCCCCGACGACGTCATCCTGCTCTTCTCGGACGACAATTGGGGCCAGATCCGCCGCCTGCCCAAACCGGGCGCGGCGCCCCGCCGCGGCGGCTACGGCATCTATTATCACTTCGATTACGTGGGCGGCCCGCGAAACTACAAATGGATCAACACCAACCAGATCGAGAAGGTCTGGCAGCAGATGGACCTCGCCTACCGCCGCGACGCGCGGGCGATGTGGATCGTCAATGTCGGCGACATCAAGCCGATGGAATATCCGCTCGGCTTCTTCCTGAAGATGGCGTGGAACCCCGAGGCGATGACGCCCGAGGCGCTGGCCGCCTATCCCGCCGACTGGGCCGCGGCGACCTTCGGTCCCGAACATGCGGCGGCGGTGGGCGAGCTGATCACCGCCTACAGCAAATATGCCGCACGCCGGAAACCCGAGCTCACCGACCAGGACAGCTTCCCGCTGGGCGGCATCACCCCGGAGGGCCTCGACGGCGGCGAGTTCGGCGCGATGGTCGCCGATTGGGACGCGCTCGAGGCGCGGATGCTGACGATACGTGCGCAGCTCCGGCCCGAGCAGCTCGATGCCTGGTACCAGCTCGTCGAATATCCCCTCTCGGCGATGGCGAACCTCTACCGGCTCTACTACGCCGCCGCGTGGAACAAGCTGCTCGCCGGGCACAACGATCCGCGCGCCAACCATTTCGCCGATGCGGTCGAGAAGACCTTCGCCCGCGATGGCGAGCTGGTCCGGCGCTATCACGGTCTGGGCGGCGGCAAGTGGGACCATATGATGTCGCAGGTCCATATGAGCTACGTCATCTGGAACGACCCCACGCGCCAGACCATGCCGAGCGTCACCCGCGTCGCCGCCGACACCCCGACCGACCAGCGCGGCGCGGCACCCAAATTCGTCCAGCGCCCGCGCCCGGCCGAGGGCATCATCGCGATCGAAGCGGGAGCCTATAGCCGTGCCCGCGACGGGGCAGGCCTGCACTGGGCCCGCATCCCCAATCTCGGCCGCACCGCAGGGGGCGTGCTCGCCTTGCCGCAGGGTCGCCCCGCGACCGCGCCGGCCGATGCCGTGCGCCTTGAATATGACGTGCAGGTCACGCAACCTGGCACGGCGGTACTGACGCTCTATCTCGCGCCCACGCTCGACACCGCCGGATCGGGCGGCCTGCGCATCGGCGCCTCGATCGACAATGGCCCCGTCCAGCTGCTCAAGGCCGAGCTAGAACCCACGGGCGGCGACGCGGACAAGCCAGCCAAACAACGCTGGGCGAACGCGGTCTCCGACAATGTCGTGCGGCTGTCGGCGGAACTGGGTCCCCTCGCCGCCGGCAACCATGTCGTGAAGCTGTGGCGCATCGACGACAATGTCGTGCCCGGGAAGCTGGTCCTGAGCACCGTCCCGGTCCCGCCCTCCTATCTCGGCCCGGCGACGCGATAGAGGCTGAAGGGAAAGCTTTACGACGTCCATTCCATTAAAACATGCCCCACCCCGGCGAAGGCCGGGGCCCAGTTTCGAGCTGGTCGAGAGGGCGGTTCCTCGCCTCAGGATCCGTCGCGACTGGGCCCCGGCCTTCGCCGGGGTGGGCTCGCATATCGAAGAGGACGGAGTCCCGATGCCCTTCGTGATCCTGGACTTCGTGTGCATGCATCCACGCACGCCCGATCAGCCCGTTCTCTCGGGGATGACGCGCGGCGCTGCAGCCGCTATGCGGCGGGCACCATGACCGAATTCAAGTCCGATCTGCTCCGCCTCCTCTCCTCGCGCGGCTACATCCACCAGGTCACCGATCCGGAGGGCCTCGACGCACTTGCGACCAGGGGAATCGTGCCGGGCTATATCGGCTTCGATCCCACCGCGCCTTCGCTGCATGTCGGCAGCCTCGTGCAGATCATGCTGCTGCGCCGCCTCCAGCAGGCGGGCCACAAGCCGATCGTGCTGATGGGCGGCGGCACCGGCAAGGTCGGCGATCCCTCGTTCAAGGACGAGGCGCGCAAGCTGATGACGGTCGACACGATCGCCAGCAACATCGCCTCGATCAAGACCGTGTTCGAGAAGTTCCTCACCTTTGGCGACGGCCCGACCGACGCGGTGATGGTCGACAATGCCGAATGGCTCGACGCGCTCGAATACCTCCCCTTCCTGCGCGACTACGGCCAGCATTTCTCGGTCAACCGCATGCTCAGCTTCGACTCGGTCAAGCTGCGGCTCGACCGCGAACAGTCGCTCAGCTTCCTCGAATTCAACTACATGATCCTGCAGGCCTACGACTTCCTCGAGCTGTCGCGCCGTTCGGGCTGCCGGCTGCAGATGGGCGGGTCGGACCAGTGGGGCAACATCGTCAACGGCATCGAGCTGTCGCGCCGCGTCGACGGCACCGAGGTTTACGGCGTCACCACCCCGCTGATCACCACCGCCGACGGCGGCAAGATGGGCAAGACCATGTCGGGCGCGGTGTGGCTCAACGAGGATGCGCTGCCCGCCTATGATTACTGGCAGTTCTGGCGCAACACGCACGACCAGGATGTCGGCCGCTTCCTCAAGCTGTTCACCGACCTGCCGCTCGACGAGATCGGCCGGCTCGAGGCTTTGGGCGGTTCGGAGATCAACGAGGCCAAGAAGATCCTCGCCAATGCCGCAACGGCCATGTGCCGCGGCGAGCAGGGAGCCGCCGACGCCGCCGAGACCGCGCGCAAGACCTTCGAAGAAGGCGCGACCGGCGAGGCGCTGCCCACCCATGCGGTCGGCGGCGATTCGATCGGGATCGTCGATGCTTTGGTCGCGCTTGGGCTGGTCGCCTCGAAGGGCGAGGCGCGCCGCCTGATCAAGGGCGGCGGCGCGCGCATCGACGGCGAGAAGGTCGCCGACGAGAATGCGGTGGTCACGCTCACGGGCGATCAGGTCCGCATCTCGGCCGGCAAGAAGCTCCACGGGGTGCTCACCAAATGATCCGACGCGCGCTGCTGCTCGCCCTCGCACCTCTTGCGCTGGCGGCGGCACCCGCGTCTCCGGAGCCCTCGCCGCTCGACGGCGTCGCGCTCGATTATGTGAAGCTCACGCTCGAAATCGGCGAGCGCGAGCCGGGCTATGTCGACGCCTATTACGGCCCGGCCGAGCTCCAGGCCGAAGCCAAGGCGCATCCGCGCGACGTGAAGACGCTCGCCGCCGACACCGCCGCGCTCACTGCCCGGCTCAAGGCGGTCGATCCCGCGACGCTCGCGCCTGACGAGCGCCGCCGCCGCACCTTCCTGCTCGGCCAGCTCAAGGCCGCCGAGACGCGCCTCGCGATGCTGCAGGGCAAGAAGTTCAGCTTCGTTGACGAGGCGGAGGGCCTGTTCGGCGTCCGCCCCGCGCTCAAGCCGCTCAGTTACTATGACGGCGTGATCGCGAAGCTCGAGCAATTGCTTCCCGGCAGCGATCCGCTCGCCAATCGCGTCGCCGCGCACCAGCGTTACGACGTGATCCCGCGCGACAAGCTCGATCCGGTGATCCGCGCCGCGATCGCCGAGTGCCGCCGGCGCACCTACCAGCATTTCACTTTGCCCGCGAACGAGCGGTTCGAGCTGGAGTTCGTCACCGGCCAGCCCTGGTCCGGCTACAATTGGTACAAGGGCGACGCGCACAGCCTGATCCAGGTCAACACCGACAGCCCGGTGAGCTTCGACCATGCGATCGATCTCGGTTGCCATGAGGGCTATCCCGGCCACCACGCGCTCAACGCGCGGCTCGAGGAGAAACTGACCAAGGGGAAGGGTTGGATCGAATTCTCGGTCTACCCGCTCTTCAGCCCGCAGAGCTTCATCGCCGAGGGCTCGGCCAATGCCGGCATCCGCCTCGCCTTCCCGGGCGACGAGGAGGCGGCGTTCGAGGCGGCGAAACTCTATCCGCTCGCGAGCGTGGATCCCTCGCGCATGCGGCTGATGACCGAGGATGCGGCGAGCAAGGCGATCGACGATCTCGACGGCGCGACGCTCACGGTGCAGGCCATGTATCTCGACGGCGCGATCGATCGCGAGGGCGCGATCGACCTGATCCGCAAATATGCTTTCACCTCGCGCGCGGGGGCGGAGCAGTCACTCGGCTTTCTTGAGAAATATCGCAGCTATGTGATCAATTACGGCCTCGGCGAGCGCATGGTGACGGCGACGCTCGAGGCGGGCGGCGCGGGGCCGGACGAACGGTGGAAGCGGATGGAGCACATCATCTCCGAACCAACCGTCCCCGCCGACCTCGTGCAATGAGCCGACACATTAATCAGCGTTAAACCTCTGCCGCGCACCATGTCGGCGTTCACTGCGAGATTCGGGGCGCGTCTCTTGGCCTTCACCGTTGGAAATCTGGCCCTGGCCGACTGGCGCCGCGAGATGCGCGACGAGGTCGATTTTCGCGCCAAAGGCTTCGGCCCCGACGCCCAGCCGATCAACCTGCAGGTGGTCAACCTTTCGCCGCACGGCCTGATGGCGCGCAGCGACATGGAATATCAGGTCGGCCAGCGCCTGCGCCTCAATCTGCCGCTGGTCGGTGTGGTCGTGGCCGAAGTCCGCTGGTGGCTCGGCGGCCGCCTCGGCTGCCAGTTCGACCCGGCGATCAACCTCGCCAATTACTACGAATTGATCGCGCTGCTGCTGAAGCAGAAATAATCGTCCCGCAGCGGCTTCGGTCCGATCGTTTTGACGGATCGACGCCCTTTCGGTATGCGCCCTCGAGCGCGTTACTGGCGATCGAGATGGGGCACCATCGGGGAACGCGCTGCGAAATGCCGCGCGCCTGGGCAATCGGAGAGATCCGATCAACCTCCTCCGAAGGACGCCCGATATGCGCGCGAAAATCATCGATGGAAAAGCTTTTGCCGAGGCGCTCGGCGGCCGGTTGACGGCTGCGATCCCCGCTTTCGAGGCGCATACGGGGCGTGTGCCCGGACTGGCTGTGGTGCTGGTGGGCGACGATCCAGCCAGCGCAATCTACGTCCGCAGCAAGGCGCGCAAGACGGCGGCGCTTGGCATGGCGGGCTTCGCGCATGTCTTTCCGGCGGATCTGGATCAGGACGCGCTGCTGGAATGCATCGCGGCACTGAATGCCGATAACGCGGTCGACGGCATTCTGGTCCAACTTCCCCTGCCGGCCCATATCGACGAGTTGGCCATCATCGCGGCGATCGACCCCGCCAAGGACGTCGATGGCCTGCATCCGCAGAGCGCTGGCGAACTGGTCGCGGGAAAGGCGGCGCTGATTTCCTGTACGCCGCTGGGTTGCCTGATGCTGCTCCGGAACGAACTGGGCGACCTTGCCGGGCTGGACGCCATCGTGGTCGGCCGCTCGCTGCTGGTCGGCAAGCCCGTCGCGCAGCTGCTGCTCAATGCGAATTGCACGGTGACGATGGCGCACTCGCGCACCCGCGGCCTCGCAGAAAAGATCCGTCGGGCCGACATCGTCGTGGCCGCTGCCGGGCAGGCGGAAATGATCAAGGGTGACTGGATCAAGCCCGGAGCAACAGTGATCGACGTGGGTACCAGCCGGGTGTTGCGGGATGGCAAGGAGCGTCTGGTCGGCGACGTCGATTTTGCCGCAGCAGCGGAGGTGGCCGGGGCGATTACGCCCGTTCCCGGTGGCGTTGGGCCGATGACCATCATGACGCTGATGCACAACACCCTCGTCAGCGCCTATCGGCGTACCAATCTGCCGCTGCCGCCACTCTGGTAGGCACAGGCGCGCGAGCGGGGTTCAGCCGGCGAGTTCACC
>Ga0065165_1003771_pt1 | contig 10154 bp, 8 predicted proteins | sample AraplaMF_Cvi_mMF_FD_63813 | JGI IMG/M metagenome (GOLD analysis project Ga0065165, IMG submission 63813) | Arabidopsis root microbial communities from the University of North Carolina, USA - plate scrape MF_Cvi_mMF (version 2) (version 3) | ecosystem: Host-associated > Plants > Roots > Endosphere... | reverse complement strand
GATCGTCCCGGCCACGATCGCCGCTACGCCATCGACTCCTCCAAGCTGCAGCGCGAACTCGGCTGGCGCCCGCAGGAGACTTTCGAGAGCGGCATCGCGGCAACGGTGCGCTGGTACCTGGACAATCAGCCGTGGGTACAGCGAGTACTCGACGGCAGCTACCGAATGGAGCGTCTGGGCACATGACTACGCAGAAAGGCATCATCCTCGCCGGCGGTTCCGGCACGCGGCTGTATCCGATCACGCAGGCAGTGAGCAAGCAGCTGCTGCCGGTGTACGACAAGCCGATGGTGTACTACCCGCTGGCGACGCTGATGCTCGCCGGCGTGCGGCAGATCCTGATGATCAACACGCCGCACGAACAGCATCTGTTCCGCACCCTGCTCGGCGACGGCTCGCAGTGGGGCATCAGCATCGAGTACGCCGCGCAGCCCTCGCCGGACGGTCTGGCCCAGGCCTACATCATCGGCCGCGATTTCGTCGGCAACGAGCCGAGCTGCCTGGTGCTGGGCGACAACATCTTCTACGGCCACGGCCTTACCGAACGGCTGCGCCGCGCCTCGCAGCGCGCGCACGGCGCCACGGTATTCGGCTACTGGGTGCGCGATCCGGAGCGCTACGGCGTGGCGGAATTCGACGACACCGGCCGCGTCATCGGCCTGGAAGAAAAGCCCGCCAAGCCGAAGTCGCACTACGCGGTCACCGGCCTGTACTTCTACGACCACCGCGCCTGCGACTACGCGGCGGAGCTGAAGCCCTCGCCGCGCGGCGAGCTGGAAATCACCGACCTCAATCGCCGCTATCTGGAAGACGACTCGCTGCACCTGGAACAGCTCGGCCGCGGCTTCGCCTGGCTGGACACCGGCACGCACGATTCGCTGGCCGAAGCCGGCAACTACATCCAGACGATCGAGAACCGGCAAGGCCTGAAGGTCTGCTGCCCGGAGGAGATCGCCTTCATCAATGGCTGGATCGACGCCGAGCAGGTGCTGCGCCTGGCCGCTCCGCTGGCCAAGACCGGCTATGGCCAGTACCTGCAGCGCATGGTTGAACAAGGACCCGTACGATGAAAGTAGTGGAAACCTCGCTGCCTGGCGCGCTCGTGCTGGAACCGCGCGTCTTCGGCGATGCCCGCGGGTTCTTCTACGAGAGCTACAATAAGGCGCGCTTCCAGGAGGCCGGCATCACCGGCGAATTCGTGCAGACCAATGTCTCGCGCTCCGCGCGCGGCGTGCTGCGCGGCCTGCATTACCAGTGGCCCCATCCGCAGGGCAAGCTGGTCAGCGTGCTGGAAGGCGAGGTGTACGACGTCGCCGTCGACATCCGCCGCGGCTCGCCGGACTTCGGCAAGTGGGTGGGCGTGATGCTGAGCGCGGAGAACAAGCGCCACTTCTGGATCCCGGAAGGCTTCGCGCACGGCTTCTGCGTGGTCTCCGAATTCGCCACCTTCAGCTATCAGTGCACCGCGCTGTACGACGGCCCCGCCGACGCCGGCGTGCGCTGGAACGACGCCGACATCGGCATCGACTGGCCGATCGCATCGCCGCTGCTGTCGGAGAAGGACGAGAAAACTCCGTTCCTCAAGGACATCCCGGCCGAGCGCCTGCCGGAGTTCGTGCGTTGAGGATCGTGCTGTTCGGCGGCGCCGGCCAGCTGGGGCAGACCTTCCTGGAAAGCGGCCGCCTGGCCGCGCTCGGCGAGCTCACCGCCATCACGCGCGACGGCACGCCGGTGGTGAACGTGGCCACCGTCGCCGCGGACCTGGCGGAACCCGCCAGCGTCACCGCCCTGCTCGATGCCGTGCAGCCGGACGTCGTCATCAACGCCGCCGCCTACACCGCGGTCGACCGCGCCGAGCAGGAAGAAGCACTCGCCCGTCGCGTCAATGCGGCATCGCCCGGCGCCATGGCGCAGTGGGCCGCCGCGCATGGCGCCCTGCTGATCCACTATTCCACCGACTACGTGTTCGACGGCGAAAGCCCCACGCCCTACCCCGTCGACGCCCCGACCGGCCCCTTGAGCGCCTATGGCCGCAGCAAGCTGGCCGGCGAGCAGGCCGTGCTGGCCGCGGGCGGCCATGCGCTGATCTTCCGCACGGCCTGGGTCTACGCCGCGCACGGCAAGAACTTCCTGCGCACCATGCTGCGCCTGGCCGGCGAGCGCGACGAACTGCGCGTGGTGGCGGACCAGGTCGGCACGCCGACCAGCACCGGCCTCATCGCGGACGCCACGCTGGCCGCGCTGGAGCGCTGGCTGGCCGCCCCGGCCGCGGAACGCCCGGCCCTGGAAGGCGTGCACCATCTGGTGGCTGGCGGCAGCACCAGCTGGCATGGCTTTGCCAGCGCCATCGTCGAGCGCGCCCATGCCCTGGGCCTGATCGCGCGGGCGCCGCGCGTCACCGCCATCGGCACCAGCGAATTTCCGACCCCGGCCCGCCGGCCGTCCTATTCGCTGCTGGACAACCGCGAATTCCAGGCCACGTTCCGCACCACCCTGCCGCCGTGGCAGCATGGCCTGGAAGACGTACTGCAATCCCTTATTTCGCCAGGATCCTGACGCGATGTTGATCCCCCTTATTCTCAGCGGCGGCAGCGGCACGCGCCTGTGGCCGATCTCGCGCAAGAACCTGCCCAAGCAGTTCCTCTCGCTGACCGGCGAAGGCACCCTGTTCCAGCAGACCGTGGCCCGCGCCATCGCCCTGCCCGATGCCACCGCGCCCATCGTGGTGGCCAGCGACGACCACCGCTTCCTGGCCGCCGACCAGCTGCTGGACATGGAAGTAAGCGGCGCCACCATCATGCTGGAGCCCGCGCCGCGCAACACCGCGCCGGCCATCGCCCTGGGCGCCATGCAGGCGCTGAAGTCCGACCCGGAAGCCCTGCTGCTGGTGCTGCCGGCCGACCACCTGGTGGGCGATACCGCCAGCTTCGTCGAGGCCGTGCAGGCCGCCCTGCCGGCCGCCCGCGAGGGCTGGCTGGTCACCTTCGGCATCCGCCCGGACCGCCCCGAGACCGGCTTCGGCTATATCCGCCGCGCCGAGTCGATCGGCGCCGGCACCTACCGGGTGGAGAAGTTCGTCGAGAAGCCGAACCAGGCCACCGCCGAGGGCTACCTGGCCGAAGGCGGCTACGACTGGAACTCCGGCATGTTCCTGTTCAAGGCCGCGCGCTACCTGGAAGAACTGGGCGTGCACGCGCCGGCCATCCTGGAAGCCACGCGCAAGGCCTTCGCATCGGCCAAGGCCGACCTCGATTTCGTGCGCCTGGACAAGGACGACTTCGCCAAGGTGCCGGACGACTCCATCGACTACGCCGTGATGGAAAAGAGCAAGAACGCCGCCGTGGTGCCGGTGAGCTGCGAGTGGAGCGACATCGGCTCGTGGTCCGCGCTGTGGCTGGCCGGCGCCAAGGACGACAACGGCAACCTGCTCGAAGGCGACACGCTGGCCATCGGCACGCGCAATTCGCTGCTGCGTTCGCACGACCGCCACCTGGTGGCGACGGTGGGCGTCGACGATCTCGTCGTCGTCACCACGCCCGACGCCACCCTCGTCGCGCACCGCAACGCGGCGCAGGACGTCAAGAAAGTGGTCGACCATCTCAAGGCCATGGGCCGCAGCGAGCACTCGCTGCACCGCGTGGTGCACCGCCCCTGGGGCAACTACGACTCGCTGGAAGCCGGCGACCGCTTCCAGGTGAAGCGCATCGTGGTGAAGCCCGGCGCGGCGCTCAGCCTGCAGAAGCACCACCACCGCGCGGAACACTGGATCGTGGTGTCCGGCACGGCCGAGGTGACCTGCGACGACAAGGTGTTCCTGCTGGCCGAGAACCAGAGCACCTATATTCCGCTGGGCAGCGTCCATCGCCTGCGCAATCCGGGCAAGGTGCCGCTGGAGATGATCGAGGTGCAGTCCGGCAGCTACCTCGGCGAAGACGACATCGTGCGCTTCGAAGACGTCTACGGCCGCTCGTAAGCGCACGGCGCAGGCTTGAACGCCGAACGGCGGTCCGCAGGCGGGCCGCCGTTTTTCGTATCCGCTTCCCGGGTTCTATCGAGCGTGTGCGTTCAAGCCGGATCGCTGGTCGCGTGGCGCCCGGTTTCGAGCCGGCCTGCCACGCGCACCGTCATGCCCGGCCGGTCCACCAGGAAGTCGTACCAGGGGCCGCTGTCCGCCAGTCCCCAGGCATACCGTAGCGTCTCGCCCGGGAGCAGCGCGTCTTCGGCCGACAGCTCGCGATAGGCAAGCGACTTCACGGTCAACCGGGCCTGCGTGCGCGATGCGTTGTGAGCCTCCATCACCGCCTCTTCGCGCACCAGGTCGAAACGCACCTGAAGATCGATATCGTGCGAAGCCGCCTCCGCCACCGTGCCCTTGAACGCGCGGAAGAAACCGTTCGGCCCGAACACTTCCAGGTCGAAACGGCCCTGGTCGTCGCGCTGCGGATGCCAGGCGGTGTCGGCCAGCTCCTTGCCGGCTTCGATGGTGTAGCGGCGCGGCAGCCGGTCCAGGTGCAGCTTGTCGTACACCTGCAGCACCACGCCTTGCTTGCCGTGGTTGGCGAACTTCAGCGTGACGGCTCCATCCGGCGCATGCGCGAACGCCACCGAGGGTTGATATGGCAGCGCACGGGAAGGACGCGTGCCGGGCTCCTGCCGGCGCTGCGCGGCGGGGCTGGGCGGCGCCACTTCCGGCAGCGTGCGGCCGCGGCGTTCGACGTCCTCGTAGGCCGCGGTAGGCGGCAGGCGCGGGAGCTCGAATTCGTCGGGCTGGGCGAAGTCGAAGGCCGAGGTCAGGTCGCCACAAACCGCGCGGTGCCACGGGCTGATCGCGTCCACGCGGATGCCGAAGCGCCGCTCCAGGAACATCGCCACCGAGGTGTGATCGAACACCTGCGAATTGACCCAGCCGCCGCGGCTCCACGGCGACACCACGTAGGTGGGCACACGCGGACCGAGGCCGATCACGCGCAGATCGCTGCGGTGGCGATCCTCGGCGTGCAGGTAGCGGCCCATGTCATCCTTGAAGTACATGCCGTCGACCGGAGCGGTCGAAGCGCCGGCCATCTTGCCGTCGGTGTCGATCGACGGAATCGCCGGCGGCGGCATATGGTCGAACAGGCCGTCGTTCTCGTCGAAGGTGACGAACAGCGCGGTGCGGCTCCAGCTCGCCGCATTCGCCGTCAGCGCCTGCAAAACGCGTTCGACGAAGTGGCCGCCGCGCATGGCGCTGGACGGTGCGCCGGGATGTTCGGACTCCATGCGCGACGGCAGGATCCAGCTCACCGAAGGCAGCGCACCGCGCATGACGTCGTCAGCCAGCGTATCGAGCGAGTGATGCGACATGCCCTTGCCGTACAGCGGCGAGGCGGGCGGTGCCGAGCGGAACCCCTGGAAGGCCAGGCCGCCGTGCATCAGGCCGTCCCAGTTGTCGTTCGGGTTCTGATAGATCTTCCAGGAAATACCGGCGGCCTCCAGCAGTTCCGGCAAGGTCACCCACGGCAGCGCGCTGCCCGGATAGATATAACCCGGCGAAGGCAGCGTGCCCGACACGCGGCTGCGCAGATTGGTGATCGCGGTATTGCTGTCGTCGGCAAAGCCGTTCTGCGCGCGCAGTGCCGGATCGCTGTTGGAGCCGGACCAGAACATGATGCGGTTCGGCGCCGTGCCGCCCATGACCGAGCAGTGATATGCATCGCACAGCGTGAACGCATCGGCCAGCGCGTACTGGAACGGCGCTTCGTCGCGCGTGTAGTAACCCATCGATGCCGGCGTCTTGAAATAGGGCCAGCGATCGAGCCTGCCCTGCCCCCATGCCGCCTGCGCATCCATGTATTCGTGCGGCATCGAGGGAATCAAGGCGGCATTCATCGCGTCGCCGTCCATATGGAACGGTTCGACGATGCCTTGCGGACCCTGCTGGCTCCACACCCGGTGTCCGCCCGCCACGGGAATCGGGAACCGATCGCGGAACCCGCGCACGCCGCGCAGCGTGCCGAAGTAATGATCGAAGGAGCGGTTCTCCTGCATCAGGATCACCACGTGCCCGACATCGGCAATGGTGCCGTTTCCACGATGGGCTTCGATGCCCAGCGCCCTGCGGATGACCAAGGGCATGCCGAGCATGGCCGATGCGCCGAGCGAGGCACCGGCCAGCTTCATAAAGTCGCGGCGTTTCATTAGTTCTGTCCGACGAGGTCCAACGGCTGGACATGTTCTGCTTAAGTCATGGAGCGACTAAGTCAGGAATATCTCAGCCAAATTTCAGACCAGGACGAACGGAAGCTGGATTTTGGAAATGCTTTTCGGCAATTCGCCGAGCATGTCAGCCCAGTGCAAGCTTCAATGCGAAAACGAATGCTTGCCGTAAGCCTCGGCATCATGCGGGACGATTTTTCAATTCCGTTTGAATTAAAAAAATCACCCGTAAAGAAATCATCGCCACGCCGACGAACCGCGCGACCACCGCGCTCAGAGCCGGTATTGCAGGCCCAGCGACCACAAGCGGCGAGGTTCCAGCTGCAGGCCATTGACGTGCTGGTACACGGGCAATTGCACAAAGGCGAACGCATCCAGGCGCCGCGTGATCCTGACCCCGATGCCGGGACTCAGATAAGCAAGCACCGCACCGCTGTTCGGACGATCCGCCTGCGCACCGCTTTCACGCTGCTCGCCATGCAGGTTCAGCTGGATCTGCGGCGTGAAGCGGCCGGCGTCGAGATAGCGCAGGCCAAGATTGAGATTGAGCGAATTGCCGGGACGAAAATGCTCGCGCGCATCGAGCGCGATCTGCGCCATCGCCTGGCCGAAATAACCGATCGAATCGGTGAGGTAGCCGAACTTGTACACGCCCAGCAGCGCGTCGGTGGTTCCGGTACCCAGCTGCAGACCACGATCCAGCAGTTCGCCGGCCTGAGGACCGGAAACGAAGTCCTGCTTGAAGCGCCCCGTCGGCAACTTCAAGCCGAACTGCAGGCCGATGCCGGCGTCGTCGCTGAAGCCCTGGTAGCGCGCCAGCACGCGCAGGTCGCCGATGCCGCGCGCGTCGGAGGTGGAGACGCCGGTGTCGCCCTCGGCAATGGTCTGGTGGTGGCGGTCCATATAGGGCAGCTGCAGCGACAGGCCCCAGTAGCGCGAGAAGCTGTAGTCCGCGCCCAGCAGCGTGTTCCGGTTGATCGTCTTGCGCTGCACTTCCTCGTCGGCGGGATAGGCGAACGAGCTCCGGCTCACGCTGTCCGCGCCGCTGCGCAGCTGGGATTGATTGAAGTAATCCTCGCGCAAGCTCAGATGCCAGCCGAGGCTGGTGGCATAACCCTGGCTGGACCAGTCGGAATTGAGCGAGCAGCCGCAGGTGGAACAGGCGGCGGCCAGGCCGGGCGCGGCCAGTGCGGCGGCGAGCGCGAAGGAGGAGCAGCAGCGGATGGATGGCATGGAAAGGTGCCTCGCAGGCAGGGAAACATGATAGGCCGCGGCGGCCTCGAACGCCGCCGCGGAACGGTCAGATGTCGAAATCGAGCTTCAGCCAGCCGGTGCGCCCCGGCTCGTTCACGCGCACGGTGTTCACGTAGCCGGCCAGGCCGGCATTCGCCGCATTGACGTGCTCGGCGTAGGTCTTGCCGAACAGGTTGTCGATGCCGGCGCTGAGGGTGAGTCCATGGCCCAGGCGGTAACCCGCGTTGAGCGAGAACACGCCGAAGCCGCCGCTGGCGCCGAGATCCTGGCCGACCAGGTTGCCCTCGCCCACGGCGATGCGCCGCTGTGCGGTGGCGAGCCGCCAGAGCGCGCCGGCGGACCAGCTGCCGTTGTCGTAGGTCAGGCCCAGGCGCGCTTCCAGCGGAGGCATCTGCGGCAACGGACGGTGCTCGGTGCGGTTGGCTCCCCACGCGTAGGCCAGCGTGGCGTCGGCTTTCCATTGCTTGCTCAGCGCATACACCATGCCGGCTTCCCCACCGGCGATGCGCGCCTGCACGTTCATCGCACTGCCGCCGGCCATGCCCTGGCCGTAGCGGAACAGGATGAAGTCATTCACCACGCCGGCGTAGGCGGAGACCCAGGCTTGCAGGCGCGCAGTGCGGTACTGCAGCCCCACATCGAGCTGGGTGGTTTTCTCCGGGCGCAGGCCTGAGAACGAAGCGAGCGTCTTGTCCGCATGCTGGCCGAACAGTTCCCAGTAATCGGGAAAGCGTTGCACATGGCCGACGCCCACGTAGACCGTGGCCGGCATGGCGGCAAGATCCTGTTCGTAGCGCACGAAGCCGGAGGGCAAGGTGGAAGTGCGGCGTGCATCTACCGTGGCGGCTGAATCCATGCCGCCCCCCATATCCATCGACATGCCCATGTCCTCGTGCGCCAGCGCGAGTACGTAGCCATGCGCGGACGCGCGATCCACCCGCACGCCGCCGATCACGCGCCGGTCTTTCGCCACGCTCCAGCGTGCCTCGGCGAAGGCGCCGACGCTGCGCAGACGCGCATCGCGCTCGCGCGGCAGATCGCGGTAGTCGCCCATGGGACTGCCCGGCGGTCCGCCGTTGCGCATGCTGTGGGTGTTGACGGAGCCGTCGACACCCGCGGTCAGTTGCCACGCATCCGGCCAGATCCAGGTGCCGGCGACGCGACCGCCCAGCGTGCGCCGGTCCACATCGCTGGCCATCGCCATCGGCATCATGCTGGCGGGGTCGGGCCGGCGCAGCGTGTAGTTGTCCATCACGTGGTCGGCGTAGTTGTAATAGACCTGGGCTTCGAGCTTGTCGAAGCTGTTGCTCAGGTGGCGGCGTTCCAGTTTCAACGCCGCGCTCTCGCGCAGGAATTGCGCGCCGTCCATGCCGCTGAAAGCGTAGGCGGCGTGGCCGTTGCCTTTGCCGGCGGTCAATTCCAGGCGCGTATCGTCGTCCGGTGTCCAGCCGATCGCCGTGTCCGCGTTCCAGCGATCGTAGGCCGAGTGCACGCGGCGGCCGTCGCCATCGCGGTAGTCCTGCGCATGGGTGTGATTGGCGCGCAGTTCCACGTAGCCCTCGGGCGTGCCCGCGCGCGCGTCGGCGAGCTGATCGTTGCGGCCCGCGGAACCGCCGAGCAGGCTGCCCTGGAAGCTGGCCTTCGGCGCGGCGTAGCGGGTGAATTCGCGTTCGAACAGCACGGTGCCGGCCGAATTGCCCGGCCCGTAAAGCACGGTCTGCGGGCCCTTGATCACCGTGACCTTGTCGAACAACTGCGGCGAGATATACGCCGTGGGCGGATCCATCCGCGACGGACAACCGCCGCCGATCTGACCGCCGTCGATCTGGATATTGAGGCGCGACCCCGCCATGCCGCGCAGCAGCGGATCGCCGTTGCTGCCGCCTTTGCGGATGCTGGAAAAGCCCGGGATGCTCTTGAGGACATCCGCGCCGTCGCTGGCGGGTACGGGTTGGCGTGGCGCCTTGGGGTCGGTGACGACGGTGAGCGGGTCGGTTTGCATCGGCGCGGTGACTACCACCGGCGGAAGCGTTTGCGGTGTGTCGGTGGCATGGGCCGCGCTGCAGGCGGCGAAAACCATCCAGGCATGGACGCGATAGTTGCGCGGATTCGATGCAGGCAGGACTGGACGCACGCGAGCGCGTCCGTGAGGAAGAACGGAATGCATGGCGGTTCCTTGGAAGACGGCAACGCAGCCGGCACGCTCCGCGTGCCGGCACGATCGAAAGCAATCAGGCGTTGAGGTCCGCCGGTGGTCCGCGGGGCGCGGCCGAGAGGAGCAGCGTTCGCGAGGTGCGTGGCGCCGATACGGACCACGACAAGCGGTACGGCGATGGCAGCGTGGCCGGCGGCAGCCAGGCGACGCTGCTCACGACCGGGCTATGGCCCAGCAGGTCGCAGTAGCCGCATTTGTCCAGCGACGACCGGTGCGGCGAAGCATCCCCGCCGTGGCCGGCGTGCTCGTCGCAGTGCATGGCGCCATCGGCCATCGCCATGACCGGCGCCGCCGCCCATACCTGGGAGATCGGCGGCGCGGCGACAAGCAGCCACATGGCGGCGAAAGCCAGCCATGCGATGGGCTTGTGGAGGCGCGGTCGGGTCACGTCGGGTGCCGGGTGATGATGGAGGCCGAGGGGGATCATCCCAGGTAGGGTGCGCAGGTGCACTGAGACAAAACGTCACCGTGTGTCCTGCAACTCTTCTCC
>Ga0065165_1003770_pt1 | contig 10154 bp, 6 predicted proteins | sample AraplaMF_Cvi_mMF_FD_63813 | JGI IMG/M metagenome (GOLD analysis project Ga0065165, IMG submission 63813) | Arabidopsis root microbial communities from the University of North Carolina, USA - plate scrape MF_Cvi_mMF (version 2) (version 3) | ecosystem: Host-associated > Plants > Roots > Endosphere... | reverse complement strand
CCCTCCCCAAGCGGGGGCCGGGGGACATATGAGCACGCGCACGTATCGCGCCGGCCTGGGGCTGGCGCTGCTGGTCGCGACGGCGCTGGCGGCGCCGCGCGCTTACGCGGACGAGCAGGCCGTTGCGCAGTGGACGCCGGTAAGCGAGGCGCGCCTCGATGCGGCGCGCGGCGGCTTCGATCTCGGCACGGGCCTGGTGGCGTCGCTGGGGCTGGACCGCGTGGTGTACGTCGACGGCAACCTGGTCGCGTCCACCCATATCCAGATTCCCGACGTCGCGCATCTCACGCCGGCGCAGGCCAGCGCGCTATCGGCAGCCATCAATACGGCCGCGGTGGTGCAGGTGGGGCCTGGCAACGCGGTCGATCCGGCTGCGCTCGGCCAGAACGCCGCGACCACCGTGGTGCAGAACACGCTCGACAACCAGCGCATCGCGGCGATGACCACGCTCAATGTTTCGGTGAACACGCTCGGCGCGTTCCGCAGTCTGAATCTGGGGCAGAGCCTGCAGTCGGCTTTGAGCAACCCGCTCGGCCGCTGAGCATGAAGCCCCTCTCCCGTCGGCGACCCGAAGGTAGTCCCTGTGGGAGAGAGGGGTTGGGGTGAGGGTACGGCCGGAGTGGTGCGTTGCGCTCCGCCCGGACCCTCATCCGGCTGCCGCCACCTTCTCCCGGAGGGAGAAGGGTTTGCCTTGGGGAGTGAGAGAAGAAAGTGCCAATCAAGGAACCGGGGAGAGGGTGATGATCGGGAATCGTGGGGTAAGGCATAGCGTCGCCGCAGCCGTGGGCTTGGCGCTCATGGCCAGCACAGTCGCCGCGCAGCAAGCGCCCGCAGTGGAATCCGATGAACTGCACCAGCAGGTGAAAGCGCAAGGCGAGCGCCTGAATGCCATGCGCAGCCAGATCGCCGCGCAGATGGAACAGCTGGAAACCATGAGGCGCACGCTCGCCGCGCAGGAAGCCCAATACCGCGAGCTGCGCCAGGCAGTGGGCCTGGATGTGCTGGACCGTCAGCGTGCCGGCAATATCCGCGCGGCCGGCAGTTCGGCCACGGCCTTGCCGATGCCGGCCGATGCGGTGGCCGCTGCGGGCCCGGAAGACACGCAGCCCGTCGGCCAGGCGCCGCAGCGCGACTCGCGCCCGCCCGAAGTGGCGCCGATCTTCGACCAGCCCGGCGTGCTGACGCCGCCCGGCAAGCTGATCGTCGAACCCTCGTACCAGTTCGGTTATTCCTCGGCGGACCGCGTGGCGCTGGTGGGCTACACCATCATTCCGGCGATCCTGATCGGCCTGGTCGACGTGCGCCAGGTGAAGACCACCACGCAGACCGGCGCGATCGCGCTGCGCTACGGCATCACCAACCGGATGGAAGCGGAGGTGCGCATTCCCTTCGTGCATGGGCACACCGACACCATCAGCCGCGAGATTTTCACCGGCAGCGCCACCGACCGCGCCTTCGGCGCCAGCGGCAGCGGCCTGGGCGACATCGAGGCGACGCTGCGCTACCAGCTCAACGACGGCGGCGCCGACAAGGCTTATTACGTGGCCTGGCTGCGCGCGAAATCGCGCACCGGCCGCGATCCGTTCGAGGTCACCACCGACTGCGTGCAGCGCTGCGTGCAGAACGCCACCGGCACCGGCCTGCCATTGCAATTGCCTACCGGCAGCGGCTTCTACTCGCTGCAGCCGGGCGTGACCTGGCTGTATCCGTCCGACCCGGTGGTGTTCTTCGGCAACGTCAGCTACCTGCACAACTTCGCGCGCAACAACGTCAGCCGCACCCTGGTGCTGGCGGGCAAGGAGAACCTCGGCAAGATCCAGGTCGGCGACGTGGCCGACGTCAGCGTGGGCATGGGCCTGGCGCTCAACGAGAAGGCCTCCTTCAGCATCGGCTACGACCAGAGCTGGGTAGGCGTGACCAAGCAGAACAACCGTCGGGTGGCCGGTTCGGTGAAGACGGTGCTGGGCACCTTGCTGATCGGCGGCTCGTACCGCTTCAGCGACAAGCGCACGCTCAACTTCACCCTGGGCGTGGGCGTGACGCGCGATACGCCGGACGCGACGGTGACGGTGCGGGTGCCGATGATGTATTGAGCGCGCCGCGGCGGTGCTACAAGTTCGTCATTCCGGCGCAGGCCGGAATCCAGTAGCGGCAACATTCGGTTGTCGTGTCGCCGCTCAAGCGATGCTTGTGGCGTAGTCGCTCAAGCCAGCGCCGTCGTCACTGGATTCCGGCCTGCGCCGGAATGACGGGGTTTGGAGTGGGCGGCACACCCGTGGCCGCCCGTTTTCGACTCACGCAAGCTTCGCGCGCCGCTTCTGCACATACCACCCGCCGCCGCACACCGCGGCCACCAGCAGCACGTCCAGCGCGTAGCGCGCCCAGCCGTGCGCATCGAACCAGTCGTGCAGCAGGTGGTCGTGCGCGATCATGCGCGCGGCGGTCCAGGCGATCGCGCCGGCGCCGATGTAGACGATGACGGGGAAGCGTTCGATCAGCTTCAGGATCAGGGTGGAGCCCCACACCACCAGCGGCACGCTGATGGCCAGGCCGATGATCACCAGCACCATGTGGCCGCCGGAGGCGCCGGCGATCGCCAGCACGTTGTCCAGGCCCATCAGTGCGTCGGCCACCACGATGGTGCGGATCGCCGTCCAGAATCCCGCCGCGGCGCTCACCTGGTGTCCGTCGCCCTCGTCCGAGCGCAGCAGCTTCCAGGCGATGGGCAGCAGCAGCAGGCCGCCGACCAGCATCAGGCCGGGCAGCTTGAGCAGGTAGACCACCACGGCGGTCAGCGCCACGCGCACCGCCACCGCGCCGAAGCTGCCCCAGAACACCGCCTTCTTCTGCAGCTGCTTGGGCAGGTTGCGCGCGGCCATGGCGATGACGATGGCGTTATCGCCCGCCAGCACGAGGTCGAGCAGGACGATGGCCAGCAGGCCGGAGAAGAATTCGGGGGTGAGGAAATCCATGGCGGTTCATGTTCCTGCGCGCGGGACGAATGCAGCAACCACGAGCGCACGCAGCCTCGTGATTACCGCAAAAGTCTCGTTCCCGGCAGAACCGCTGCAGTGACCGGGGCGGTGCTCCGCCCGTGATGACGACCACTGCACGGACGCGCGCTGCGGCGCGTCCGGAACTACTCCCCTTTGGGATTAGTGCCCGCCATTGTCGGTGGCGCCGTGCATACCAGTCAAGCCAACACCCTTAAGCAAAAGGCTTTCCCTCGCTACAATGTGGCGGTTTTGCATCGACGCGAGCGGCCGCCGCCCGGCGGACGCGGGCCGGGCAATCTCTTCCTGGGTTCTCGACACATATGAATAGCGACTACCGCAAACCCCTTCCCGGCACCTCGCTGGATTACTTCGATGCGCGCGCCGCCGTGGAGGCGCTGCAGCCGGGCGCCTACGACACGCTGCCGTACACCTCGCGCGTGCTGGCCGAGAACCTGGTGCGCCGCTGCGATCCGGCGATCCTGGCCGATTCGCTGCGGCAGCTGATCGAGCGCAAGCGCGAGCGCGACTTCCCGTGGTTCCCGGCGCGCGTGGTCTGCCACGACATCCTCGGCCAGACCGCCCTGGTCGACCTCGCCGGCCTGCGCGATGCGATCGCCGAGCGCGGTGGCGATCCGGCCAAGGTCAATCCGGTGGTGCCGGTGCAGCTGATCGTCGATCACTCGCTGGCGGTGGAATGCGGCGGCTTCGATCCGCAGGCCTTTGCCAAGAACCGCGCGATCGAGGATCGCCGCAACGAGGACCGCTTCCACTTCATCGAGTGGACCAAGAAGGCGTTCGAGAACGTCGACGTGATTCCGCCGGGCAACGGCATCATGCACCAGATCAATCTGGAGAAGATGTCGCCGGTGATCCAGGTGCAGGAGGGAGTGGCTTACCCCGACACCTGCGTCGGCACCGACAGCCACACGCCGCACGTGGACGCACTGGGCGTGATCGCCATCGGCGTGGGCGGCCTGGAAGCAGAGAACGTGATGCTCGGCCGCGCCTCGTGGATGCGCCTGCCGGACATCGTCGGCGTGGAACTGACCGGCAAGCGCCAGCCCGGCATCACCGCCACCGACATCGTGCTGGCGCTGACGGAATTCCTGCGCAAGGAGAAAGTGGTCGGCGCCTACCTGGAATTCCGCGGCGAAGGCGCGGCCAGCCTGACGCTGGGCGATCGCGCCACCATCTCCAACATGGCGCCCGAATACGGCGCCACCGCCGCGATGTTCTTTATCGACGGCCAGACCCTCGACTACCTGCGCCTGACCGGCCGCAGCGACGAGCAGGTCAAGCTGGTGGAAACCTATGCCAAGGCCGCCGGGCTGTGGGCCGATACGCTGGCCGCCGCGCAGTACGAACGCACGCTGAGCTTCGATCTGTCCTCGGTGGTGCGCAACATGGCGGGCCCGTCCAACCCGCACAAGCGCCTGCCGACGGCCGATCTCGCCGCGCGCGGCATCGCCGGCGAGTGGCAGGAACAGCCGGGCCAGATGCCCGATGGCGCGGTGATCATCGCGGCCATCACCAGCTGCACCAACACCAGCAATCCGCGCAACGTGATCGCCGCGGCGCTGCTCGCGCGCAATGCCAATGCGCGCGGCCTTACCCGCAAGCCGTGGGTGAAGAGTTCGCTGGCGCCCGGTTCCAAGGCGGTGGAGCTGTACCTGAAGGAAGCGAACCTGCTGCCGGAACTGGAACAGCTCGGCTTCGGCATCGTGGCCTTCGCCTGTACCACCTGCAACGGCATGTCCGGTGCGTTGGATCCGAAGATCCAGCAGGAAATCATCGAGCGCGACCTGTACGCCACCGCGGTGCTTTCCGGCAACCGCAACTTCGATGGCCGCATTCATCCGTACGCCAAGCAGGCTTTCCTCGCTTCGCCGCCGCTGGTGGTGGCGTACGCCATTGCCGGCACTATCCGCTTCGATATCGAGAAGGACGTGCTCGGCGTCGACGCCAACGGCCAGCCGGTGCTGCTCAAGGACATCTGGCCCAGCGACGAGGAGATCGATGCGATCGTGTCCTCCAGCGTGAAGCCGGAACAGTTCCGCAAAGTCTACGAGCCGATGTTCGCGCGCAGCGGCCAGGGCGGCACCACGGCCGCGCCGCTGTACGACTGGCGCGCGCAGAGTACGTATATCCGCCGTCCGCCGTACTGGGAGGGCGCCCTGGCCGGCGAGCGCACGCTCAAGGGCATGCGCGCGCTGGCGGTGCTGGGCGACAACATCACCACCGACCATCTGTCGCCGTCCAACGCGATCCTGCTGGACAGCGCCGCGGGCGAATACCTCGCGAAGATGGGCCTGCCGGAAGAAGACTTCAATTCCTACGCCACCCACCGCGGCGACCACCTCACCGCGCAGCGCGCCACCTTCGCCAATCCCACCTTGCTCAACGAGATGGCGGTGGTCGACGGCGCGGTGAAGAAGGGCTCGCTCGCGCGCGTGGAGCCGGAAGGCAAGGTCATGCGCATGTGGGAAGCGATCGAGACGTATATGCAACGCAAGCAGCCGCTGATCGTGATCGCCGGCGCCGACTACGGCCAGGGTTCGTCGCGCGACTGGGCTGCCAAAGGCGTGCGTCTGGCCGGCGTGGAAGCGATCGCGGCGGAAGGCTTCGAGCGCATCCATCGCACCAACCTGATCGGCATGGGCGTGCTGCCGCTGGAGTTCAAGCCCGGCACCGACCGCAAGACCCTGGGCATCGACGGCAGCGAAACCTTCGACGTGATCGGCGCGCGCACGCCGCGTGCGGAACTTACGCTGGTGATCCACCGCCGCAACGGCGAACGCGTCGACGTGCTGGTGACCTGCCGCCTCGACACCGCCGAAGAAGTGTCGATCTACGAAGCGGGCGGCGTGCTGCAGCGTTTCGCGCAGGACTTCCTCGAAGCTTCGCAGGCGGCATGACCATGGCCCACGCTCCCCAGCTGCGCATTCCCGCCACGTATCTGCGTGGCGGCACCAGCAAAGGCGTGTTCTTCCGCCTGCAGGACCTGCCCGAAGCCGCGCAGGTGCCCGGCGCCGCGCGCGATGCGCTGCTGCAGCGGGTGATCGGCAGCCCCGACCCGTACGGCAAGCAGATCGACGGCATGGGCGGCGCCACCTCCAGCACCAGCAAGACGGTGATCGTGTCGCGCAGCACGCGCGCCGACCATGACGTGGACTACCTGTTCGGCCAGGTGGCGATCGACCAGGCCTTCGTCGACTGGAGCGGCAACTGCGGCAACCTGTCGGCGGCGGTCGGTCCGTTCGCTATCGCGGGCGGCCTGGTCGACCCCGCACGTGTGCCGCGCGACGGCGTGGCCGTGGTGCGCATCTGGCAGGCCAATATCGGCAAGACGATCATTGCCCACGTGCCGATGACCGGCGGCGCGGTGCAGGAAACCGGCGATTTCGAACTCGACGGCGTGACGTTCCCGGCGGCGGAAGTACAGCTGGAATTCATGGATCCGGCCGCGGACGAAGAGGGCGCGGGCGGGGCGATGTTCCCCACTGGCCACGTGGTGGACGACCTGGATGTGCCGGGCGTCGGCACGCTCAAGGCGACCATGATCAATGCCGGCATCCCCACCATCTTTGTCGAGGCCGCGGCGATCGGCTACACCGGCACCGAGCTGCAGGACGCGATCAACGGCGATCCGAAGGCGCTGGCGATGTTCGAGACCATCCGCGCGCATGGCGCGTTGCGCATGGGGTTGATCGGTTCGCTGGAGGAGATCGCCACGCGCCAGCACACGCCGAAGGTGGCGTTCGTCGCCGCGCCGGCGGACTACGTCGCTTCCAGCGGCAAGGCGGTGAAGGCGGGCGACATCGATCTGCTGGTGCGCGCCATGTCGATGGGCAAGCTGCACCACGCCATGATGGGTACGGCGGCGGTGGCGATCGGCACGGCGGCGGCGATTCCCGGCACCCTGGTCAACATGGCGGCCGGCGGCGGCGAGCGCTATGCGGTGCGCTTCGGCCATCCCTCGGGAACGCTGCGGGTCGGTGCCGAAGCGGCGCAGGTCGGCGGTGCGTGGACGGTGACCAAGGCGGTGATGAGCCGCAGCGCGCGCGTGCTGATGGAAGGCTGGGTGCGCCTGCCTGCAGTCTGATTCGGCGGGGGCGGGCGTTGACTGCCGCCGGATGCGGCGACATGGTTAGTGGTCTCGATCAGGCTTGCCAGGAGAGGGGCTTCATGAGTTCGCATGACATCCGCTCCGCCGAGCGGCCGTCGCCCGACCAGGCGATGGTCGACGTCGCCGATTACGTCCTCGACTACCGCATCGATTCCGCCGAAGCCTACGACACGGCGCGCTACATGCTGCTGGATTCGCTGGCTGCGGCAATGCTGGCGATGAAGTTTCCCGAATGCGTCAAGCACCTCGGCCCGCTGGTGCCGGGCGCCGTGCTGCCGGGCGGCGCGCGCGTGCCGGGCACCAGCTACGAGCTGGACCCGGTGCAGGCGGCATTCGCCATCGGTACGCAGATCCGCTGGCTGGACTTCAACGACACCTGGCTGGCGGCCGAGTGGGGCCACCCCTCCGACAACCTCGGCGCGATCCTGGCCGTGGCCGACTATCTCGGCCGCAAGGCCCAGCGCGAGGGCGGCACGGCGCTTACCGTGCGCGAGGTGCTGGGCTGGGCGATCAAGGCGCACGAGATCCAGGGCTGCTACGCCCTGCTCAACAGCTTCAATAGAGTGGGGCAGGACCACGTGATCCTGGTCCGGCTGGCCTCCACCGCGGTGGCCGCCGCCATGCTGGGCGGCAGCAGGGAGCAGATCGTCACCGCCGTCTCGCACAGCTGGATCGACAACGGCGCCCTGCGCACCTACCGCCACGCCCCGAACACCGGCCCGCGCAAGAGCTGGGCGGCGGGCGACGCCTGCCGCCGCGCGGTGACCCATGCGATCCATGCGGTCTACCGCGGCGTGGCGGGCTATCCATCCGCGCTGAGCGCGGCGACCTGGGGCTATTACGACGTGGCGTTCAAGGGACACGCCTTCCGCTTCGAGCGGCCGTTCGGCAGCTATGTGATGGAGAACGTGCTGTTCAAGCTCAGCTACCCGGCCGAGTTCCACGCGCAGACCGCGGTGGAGTGCGCCATGCGGCTGCACCCTCAGGTGGCCGGTCGCCTCGACGAGATCGACCAGGTGGCGATCGAGACCCAGGAGGCGGGCGCGCGCATCATCGACAAGACTGGCCCGCTGGCCAACTACGCGGACCGCGACCACTGCATCCAGTACATGGTGGCCGTGCCGCTGATCTTCGGCCGCCTGACCGCCGAGGACTACGGCGACGAGGTCGCCGCCGACCCGCGCATCGATGCCTTGCGCGCCCGCATGGCGGTCAGCGAGGACCCGCGCTTCACCCGCGACTACTACGACCCCGACAAGCGCTTTATCGGCAACTCGGTGCAGGTGTTCTTTAAAGATGGCAGCAGTACGGAAAAGATCACCGTCGATTATCCGATCGGCCACCGCCGGCGCCGGGCGGAAGGCATCCCGGTGCTGCTCGGCAAATTCGAAGCGGCGATGCGCGGGCACTTGCCCGGGCACAAGGTCGGGGCGATCCTCCACGCGATAGCAGACCCGAGCAGGCTGGACGCCATGCCTGTTCAGGAATTCCTGGAACTCTTCACGTTGTAAAGACGGTGTGAGCTAAAAACTGAACGGGCGTTCGGAGAATTGTTTGTTTTTTGCTAAGCTCTCTGCGCCCGTTTCGGGTGGTTTGGCTTCAAGGCCGGCATCGGCCGGGACTCATGGCGGCACGGCCCGCAGGGTCGTTCGCCTGGGGGTGGAACGGACGCGAAAACCAATAAACGAGGAGACACCTGATGAAACGTAAGGGCTTGTACTTCGTGATCGCGCTTGCCCTGGGCGGCGTAGGTGCCGCTCACGCGCAGGACACTGCCAGCGCCACGCCCACTTACGACGGCCGCTGGTACATCGCCCCCACCGTGGGCGGCTACTACAACGATACCGACCGCAATACCAACAGCCGCCAGGTCTATTACGGCCTGGGCGTCGGCAAGTTCATCGCGCCGAACACCTCGATCGACCTGTTCATCGATCGCACCAAGCGCGACATCGATTCCAAGATCGGTGGCGGCAACTGGTCCAACAACAACTTCGGCGCCGCGGCGCGCTTCTACTTCGGCGCGTGGGACGCATGGCGTCCGTACCTGCTGGCCGGCGTGATGGGCAGCTACCACCACAGCCGCTTCGACAACGCGTGGTCGCCCGCCGCCGAGCTGGGCGTCGGTATCTCCAAGACCATCACCGACAGCAGCGACATCCGCGCGGAAGCCGGCTACCGCTACGACTGGGACGACAAGACCCAGCCGGAGAAGAACGGCTACGGCGACTGGTTCCTGGGCTTCAGTGTGGTGTCGCGCTTCGGCGCTCCGCCGGCTGCCCCGACCACCACGCCGCCCCCGCCGCCGCCGCCGGATTGCTCCAAGCTCGACAGCGACGGCGATGGCGTGAACGATTGCGACGACAAGTGCCCGGGTACGCCGGCCGGCACCATCGTCGGTCCGGATGGTTGCCCGCAGAAGGTCGTGATCGACCTGCGCGGCGTGAACTTCAAGTTCGACTATCCGAAGAAGGGCCACGTGAAGGCTGGCGAGATCGGCAAGGCCCTGGCCACCCCGACCGCCGACTCGATCGCGATCCTGGACCAGGCCGTGGACACCCTGGGCCGCTATCCGAACGTGAAGGTCACGGTCGCCGGCTATACCGACTCGGTCGGCAAGGACGACTACAACCAGAGCCTGTCGGAGCGTCGCGCGCAGATCGTGTTCGACTACCTGACCTCGCACGGCATCGACGCCAGCCGCCTGCAGGGTCCGATCGGTCACGGCAAGAACGACCCGATCGACAGCAACGACACGGATGCCGGCCGCGCCCGCAACCGTCGTACCGAGCTGCAGGTCCAGCAGTAACCGACCGCATGGTCGTCAGAAAAGCCCGGCGCGAGCCGGGCTTTTCTTTTGCCTCGCAGCCACGTGCGAAGAACTTTCGGTGAGGCGCGTTTTCACGCGAATTTGCCTGAACGAGAACCCACCAAAAGCTTAAGCTGTCACGTTTACCTGTTAAGGGACGTGTGTATCTCTTAACGGTTTTGCTACACTCTGCGCCGCTTGCTGTTAGGAACGCCAAGCAGGG
>Ga0065165_1003769_pt1 | contig 10155 bp, 8 predicted proteins | sample AraplaMF_Cvi_mMF_FD_63813 | JGI IMG/M metagenome (GOLD analysis project Ga0065165, IMG submission 63813) | Arabidopsis root microbial communities from the University of North Carolina, USA - plate scrape MF_Cvi_mMF (version 2) (version 3) | ecosystem: Host-associated > Plants > Roots > Endosphere... | reverse complement strand
CGTACTTCCGAGCGGGGTATTATGAAAGGCTATGGTGGTAACGACTAAGCAGGCGTGACGCAGGCAACAAACATTACAGCACACACGACTACCCTTACCGTTAAGGACCTGGGCAAACGCTTTAACCGGGAGTGGATCTTCCGGCGTTTGAATGCTGCATTCTCACCCGGTAATACGTACGCTATTACCGGCCCGAATGGCTCCGGCAAATCTACACTACTCCAGGTACTCTGGGGCCAGATGCCGCCCAGCACAGGAACACTGTCGTATCAAATTAACAACCAGGAAACGCCGGTGGACGAAGTCTACCGGCACCTTTCCATGGCTACTCCCTACATGGACCTCATCGAGGAATTCACGCTGCGGGAACAACTCTCCTTTCACTTCCGTTTACGCCCCAGCCGCAACAACATCTCTATCGACGAGCTCATCGATATACTCTACCTCGGGCCTTCGCAAAACAAAACCCTGTCAAACTTCTCGTCGGGCATGCGCCAACGCGTAAAGCTCGCACTGGCCTTCTACACCGAAGCCGACATGGTCTTCCTGGACGAACCCGGCACCAACCTAGACCGACAGGCCTTTACCTGGTACCTGGACCACCTGGCCAAACTCCCCCCCTCCTGCACGGTATTCGTAGCATCCAACAACGCCGAAGAATATCCCAACGCGTCACGCGTGCTTAATATTCTGGATCTGAAATAAGCTTCCCGATAACGGTTTCTTAATAAACTCATAACGGTTTCCCGACAATTTCAGGAAGGTGTCGTTCTTTTCTTTGTGGCTTAGTCCCCAAACTAAACTAACCTGCATGAAAAGACTTCTACTCGCGCTAATGCTGTGTACAGCACAGTTCACCTATGCCCAAACCTCGGGCGATATGGCCTTTGTCTATTTCAACAAAGAGGATGACGGCTTCGGGCTTGTAACCTGGATCGACCTGCCGGCCAACCAAACGCTCTACATTCGCGACGATAAACGCGCCGGCGGTACCTTTACCAAAACCACTGCGTTTACCTGGAACACCGGCCCCAACGTTATTCCCGCCGGAACCATTATTACCTTTACCATTGCGCCGTCAGTATCTATCGGCACCGTAACCATGACGCCCGGCCTGGGTATAGGCAATGAGCCATTATGGTGTTTTACAGGCACAGACGTTAACACGCCTACCACATTTATCACGGCCATTGGTAACGGCATTGACGACACCGAAGCCTTTGGTACAGATCAGCTCACCGGCACGGGACTCGTTACAGGCACCACGGCCTTCCGATTACGTAAAGGCATAGACCGCGCGGCCTATACCGGAGCACGCGGTGGCTCTCCGCTCGCGTCGTATAAGACAATGGTATACGATGCCGCAAACTGGACACAGCGCGAGGATAAAGACCCTGTGCTGGAGTTCTCTGCCACACCCGCCTTCTCCACAAACATAGTAACCGTTCCCGCCAAAATAGCCTTCGCCACAGAATACGCTATAGCCAAAGAGGACGCCGGTAAGCTTATCGTTTCGGTTACCGTAAAAGGAGCAAACAACCAGGCGTCGTCAGCCTCGGTATCGCTCATCAGCAACTTCGGCACTGCAGCCAACGGTACAGACATCACGTACAGCGCACCCGTTACCGTTACATTCAATGCCAACAGCCCCGACAACACAACCCAAACAATCGAGATTCCCATTACCAACCGAAGCGGCGCACAGAACGATCGTTTCTTCGCGCTTCAGCTTTCCAACTTCACGAACGCCGAGGCAGGCGGCGTAAGTAAATATGTAGCTTATATACAAGACGTAAACAACAAAGGACCTGAAGCCACGGGCGCACTGGAACTTGTGTATGCCGGCCGATTCAACATCACCGGCGGCGGCACAGCCGAAATTGTGGCCTACGATTCTGCTTCCCACAAACTGTTTGTACTCAATTCAACGCAGAGCAAAATCGAAGTACTTGACTTCAGCAACGCCCGTAATATGAAACACCTGACCACACTGGATATGACGGCCTATGGCGACGGTGCTACGAGCGTAGCCGTAAAGAACGGCATTGTTGCGGCCACCGTATCAAACGGAGCAGAAGCCAACGGCGACATTGTATTCTTCAACACTGCCGGAGAATTCCTGAAAGCGCTTGAAGTAGGCAACCTGCCCGACATGGTTACATTTACGCCCGATGGCAAGTATGTACTTACCGCCAACGAAGGCCAGCCCAACGACGACTACTCGGTAGATCCCGAAGGTAGTATATCGATGATAGACATTACCGGTGGCATTGCCAACCTTGATGCCAGCAGAGTCACCACCCTTACATTCCATACGTTCGATGCGCAGTTAACCGAGCTGCGTACACAAGGCGTTCGCATCTATGGTCCTAACGCCACCGTGTCGCAAGACCTCGAGCCCGAATACATTACTGTATCGAAAGACTCTAAAAAGGCGTGGGTTACATTACAGGAGAACAACGCCCTTGGCGAGATCGACCTGGTAAACAAAACCATTACCCGCATTATGCCATTGGGGCTCAAAGACTATTCGCAAGGCAAAAACACCTTCGATGCGTCAGACAAAACCACTGGTACCGCCTTTGCTAACTTCCCCGTTAAAGGCATGTATGAACCCGACGGCATTGCCAACTATATCGTAGACGGCGTTCCATATCTCATCACCGCCAACGAGGGCGATGACCGCGCATATGGCAACTTCGAAGAAAAGGTTCGTGTAAAAAGTAATTCGTATATACTGGATGAAACGAAGTTCCCCCATGCAGACCTGTTGAAAAAAGATTATGTACTGGGCCGGCTAAATGTTACCAACGCTACCGGAGACATTAACGGCGATGGCAAAATAGACGAGATCCATGCCCTGGGCGGACGCTCCTTCTCGGTATGGAACGGCAGCACCGGTGCCCTGGCATTCGACAGCGGCGACGACTTCGAACGCATTACCGCCAACCATCCGGTATTCGGCGCCACGTTCAATACCAACGCCGAAGCCGATGATGACGGCGTACATGAGAATATATACAAAGATCGCAGCGATGATAAGGGGCCAGAGCCTGAAGGCATAACCACCGCCGCGATAAATGGGAAACAGTATGCCTTTATATCGCTTGAGCGCATGAGCGGTGTACTAACCTACGACGTCACCAACCCCAGCCAGCCGGAGTATGTACACTATGTAAACAGCCGCTCTACAGCCGTGGGTAAAGCAACCGGCGACCTCGGTCCGGAAGGTCTTATCTATATCGCCCCACAGGCCAGCCCTACCGATACTGCGATGGTGGTTGTAGCCAATGAACACAGCGCCACGGTTAGTGTATACAGTATACGAAACGTGGTATTTGTTTCTGCTCCGGTAGCCAGAGCCGCTACGGCCATTACCACAACGGGCTTTACAGCAAACTGGGATACCGCTGCGGGCGCTACAGGGTATGAACTCGACCTCTCGGCCGACAACTTCAAAACCTTTGTAAGCGGCTACGAAAAGAAAGCCGTTACGGGCACATCACATGCCGTAAGTAACCTGAGCCAGAACGTTACGTACCAGTATCGTGTGCGGGCATTACGCGGTCAGAATAGGTCTGAAAACTCGAATCTGATTTCTACATCGACATTGGTTACAGGCCTGGAAAGCGCGTCCGTTACTCCTTTCGAGGTATACCCTAACCCAGCCTATACAAATCAGGTTACCTTTAGCCGAAAACTGAGCTTTACATTACGCGACGCCAAGGGCACCGCGGTGCTGAGTGGCAAAAATGCTGACGTACTCGACCTCACAGGTATTCCAAACGGGCTGTACTTTATTACAACGCCGGAAGGCAAAACCAAAAAACTCCTGATAAACCGGTAAATACCCCAAACGGACTACTCCTAAAGGGTTACCTTGGTTAAGTGTACAGGCATAAAGTTTTACCGCAAAAAACAGAAAGCAGCAAAAACATGCATGCCGGCCCGGAAGGCCCAAATTATGTTTGATATTTTAATTTTTACGCGCATATTCGCAACACTTAACCTTCGAAAAATGAAACATTTAGCAAGAATTCTGTCGGTCGCATTGGTTGTAATGGTAAGCCTTTCGTACATGGGCTGCGGCAAAGACGACGACGCAAAATCAGAAACTGACCAGCAAATCGATAAACTAAATGGAACCTGGAAGGCTTCATCAGTTTCATTCGGAGGAGTAGATGTTACGTCTGATTATTCAAACTTCACCATTACCCTAACTGCCGCTGCGGGGGCGAAATCTATCGGCTACGCAACTGCGGGTCGTCCGTCGGGCAAATTAGGTCCTTGGCAGAGCACTGGTTTGCTCCAGTTTGGCGCAACACCTTCTACAAAGCTTACTCGTGACGACGGTACTGAAGTTACCTACGCTGCAACAGAAACAAATCTCGACATGAGCTTCACATACACTGGCGAAGGCTACACCGGCAGAACAGAAAAAATCAGCGGTGACTGGGTTTTCAAATTCACAAAGCAATAACAACGTACCTGTTGAATAGTACTGAAAGCCGTCCCGAATCGGGGCGGCTTTTTCATTTAGCCCTCCGCCACGAACGCACCGACCGGGTGTTTAACAACGCTCACGTGTACATTTCCCCGTAGAACGACTACTCTACGCCGATGTGACAACGTGTGTTCGATGTTTCGTAAATCCAAATCAAAACCCGACACGCGTAAGATTATAACCTATACTTTGCACCCGTCAGGGAGGCAAACCTGATACGGCAAACAAAATCGCCGTATCTTGGAATACCCAAATAACGTCTGTTTTCGCATGAACTTCCGCGAACTTATAAAAGGCAACGCCATCATCTTTACCGCAACGGTTATGCTGGTCCTGGTATTTTCAAATACCGGACTGATCCTGTACAACAACCATGTACTGGAGCAAAACAACATACTGAAGGAAGAGACCGAAGAGATTAAACGAATCAATACCGATATCTGGAACGAGGTTGTCCGGAATATGGATGTTGGCTTTCGTGGCTACGTAATCACGCTGGACACGGCATTACTCGGCCCGTATACCCGCTCAGTCGCTATCAAAGACAATGTATTCGCCAGGCTCACATCGCTGTTGAATGAACAGAACTATAGTGGCGTCTATGGTCTGGACTCGGTAAAGCTGGAAATCGATGCCTACCAGCAGGGCTGCGCAGAGCTTATGGCGCTGGCCGAACAAGGTGAGATGGACCGCGTGCGCGAAGAGGTGAAGAAAGACCGCGGTAAGGCTATGTGGCAAACTTACTCGCGCTTTACAAGCCAGCTCACACAGTACGAGAATCAACTCAACACACAGGCCGAAGCGGCCTACCTGGCGGCTACCCACCGTACCGCATACTTCCAGATCATTCTTTTCTGCCTGGGAGTACCTACGCTGATCTTTATGATTATCCGGATTCGCCGGGATAAAAAACAAAAGCTCGACCTGTTCCTGGAGCTTGAGCAAAACAACCGCCGATTCATGTTCGACCCAGGTACACCGCTTGACGTGGTTAACGAGCACGAACTTATTCAGCATTCCATCGATAACTTCAAAAAAGCCGCGGGCTTTGTAAACGAGATCGCGAAAGGCAACTACGATATTGAATGGACCGAACTTAATGACGGTAACAAAGCGCTTAACCAGGACAACCTGGCGGGCGAGCTCGTTCAGATGCGCGAGCAAATGAAGGTGATGCGTGCCGAAGAAGAACGCCGCCGCTGGGCGTCTGAAGGCATTGCGCAGCTAAGCGAAATCCTGCGAATAAACCAGCATGACCCCGCTGCCCTGAGCGAGAACGTGATTCGTTTTATCGTAAAATACATGAACGCCCAACAGGGCAGCTTGTTCTCCGTACTGGAAGAAGATACCACACGCTACCTGGAACTGGTAGGCTGCTACGCCTTTAACCGTAAAAAATATCTCAACAAACGCATTGAACTTGGCGAAGGCATGATCGGCCAGACCTACATGGAGAAACGGGCTAAAGTTATGACGCGTATACCGCAAGGTTATACCAGCATTACCTCAGGCCTGGGCGACGCCACACCAGCCTGCCTGGCCATTGTACCGATGGTTTATAATGAACAGGTGGAAGCGGTTATTGAAATTGCCGGCTTCAAGGCATTCGAGCCTCACCAGATCGATTGGCTCATTAAGATCGGCGAGATTACCGCATCTTCTATCGTATCGGTACGGACCACGGAAAAAACACAGTCGTTGCTGTCTCAATTCCGCGATCAAACCGAACAGATGCGTGCTCAGGAAGAAGAGCTGCGCCAGAACATGGAAGAGATGGAAGCCACGGCCGAGGAGATGCGCCGTAAGGAAATCGAACTCGAACGCCGGCAAACCATCCTGAACAAACAGATCAGCGATAACTAATCGTTAGTCCCAGATTCCATTCGCTTCGGTCAGTATGAGCGGACGGTCGTCGGTAACCACGATCGTGTGCTCATGCTGCGCCACATAGCTGCCGTCTTTTGTTATAAACGTCCAACCGTCGCCTTTCTCCAGCGCACGGGTTGCTTTGGTCGATATAAACGTCTCTATGGCCACCACGGAATTCTTGCGAAAACGTGTCGTGTTATACTTATCGTAATAGCAGGGTATTTCGTTGGGCGCTTCATGAAGGCTGCGGCCCACACCGTGCCCCACCAGGTTGCGGATAACGGTAAAGCCAGCCTTGCGTGCCTCAGTCTCGATCAGCCGGCCAATATCGGCAATACGAACACCGCCCTTAATCTGGCTGATAGCCCGGCGCAAAATCTGCTTCGACGAATTTACCAGCGGACTCACACCGCGTACATCTTCGCCCAATACAAACGAGCCTCCGTTGTCGGCCCAGAAGCCATCGAGTTCTGCCGATACATCGATGTTCACAAGATCGCCATCGGTAAGCAACCGGCTTTGCGAAGGAATACCATGAGCAATCTCATGGTTCACGCTAATGCATGTCCACCCCGGGAAACCGTATGTTAAGCGGGGTGCCGATTTGGCGCCGTAGCCGTTCAGTATTTCACCACCAAACTCGTCGAGCTCAAACGTGCTCATGCCGGGGCGGGCATGCTCGCGCATCTTACGCAACGTAAGGCCTACGATTTCGCTGATACGGCTCATGCCTTGAAGTTCTACCTGGGATGTTATGGACATATCGCTAAGAGATTATGTATTCAATATATTATTTCAGAACTACCACCGTTATACCATCGCCACCACGCTCTACATGTTCGTCGGTAGCAGAGGCTACTTCTTTATAACGCTTCAGGTGGTCGCGTACAATTTTACGCAGCACGCCCTCTCCTTTTCCGTGGAGAATGCGCAGATCACCCTGGCCCAGCAGAATAGCCGTATCCATAAACTGATCCAGCAGCGGCATAACCTCATCTACCCGTTTGCCGCGCACGTCGAGTGTGCTGTTAAACATGGCGCGCTTCTCGTGCACGTTAATGCCTACGGACCGGAGTCGCGTGGCGATTTCCTTCTCTACAGCGGCAGTAATCTTCTCCAGTCTATCGAGCTTGGTAATAGACTTAAGCTCGCCGAACTGCACGGTTACGTTCTTGCCTTGTATCGATAATATAATACCGCTTCCATCCTGCCCGGTAATGCGCACACGGTCGCCCTCTTTCAGCGCGACGGGTGCTTTCACTTCTTTGCGTGTTTCGGTCTTTACTTTTTCAGAAAGCCCTTCGAGGTTGCGGCGTACTTTGATGGTTTCTTTTTTCTCGGCCTTGTTCTCGCGTATGTGGCGGATAGTCTTCTCGATCTCACGGTTGGTGTCGCGCAACAGCTGCGAGGCATCTTCTTTGGCTTTGTTGATGATCTCCTTCTTACGCGTTTCCAGCTCCGACGACAGCTGCTGGTAGCGGTTAAGTGATTGCTTCAGGTCAGATTCCTGGCGCTCCATACGCTTCACCTTTTCACTCAGTTCCTGGCGTTCTTTTTCCAGCGAGCGCACCAGTGTTTCAAAGCCGGCAAGGTCTTTCCCTACAAGCCGCTCCGCCTCTTCCAGCGTTTGGGTGGGCAGGCCGGTTTTACGGGCAATTTCCAACGCGAACGAGCTACCGGGTTTGCCAATATCAAGCATATAAAGCGGCACCAGGTTCTTATCGTCAAAACGCATCGCGGCATTGCGAATGCCCTGGCGCTGACCGGCAAAGAGTTTTAGATTATAATAGTGCGTGGTGGCCACACCCCACACCCGTTTTTTAAGCAGCGAGTCGAGAATAGCCTGGGCAATGGCACCGCCAAAGTTGGGGTCTGTACCTGAGCCCAGCTCGTCCATGAGTACCAGTGACTTATCGTTGGCCGACTGCATGAATACACTCATGTTACGCAGGTGACTGCTGTACGTACTGAGGTCATTCTCGATAGACTGTTGATCGCCGATGTCGAGGAAGATTCCGTGAAAGATTCCCACGCGCGAACGATCAGACACGGGAATAAGCAAGCCGCATTGCAGCATGTATTGCAGCAGCCCTACCGTTTTAAGACATACCGATTTACCACCGGCGTTCGGCCCCGACACAAGCAGCATACGATCCTGCGGGTCGAGTTCAATATTCAGCGGCACTACATCGCGCTTGCCCTTGAGACTAAGATACAACAGCGGGTGGCGGGCATTGTACCATACCAGCTCGGGCTGTTTCTCCAGTATGGGCAGGTCGGCGTTAATCTCTACCGAGAAGCGCGCCTTGGCCCGTATAAAATCAATTTGCGCCAGGAACTGAAAGGCACTTTTAAGTACCGGTAGTTGAAGGCGAAAGGTATTGGTAAGCTCTGTCAGGATGCGCACCACTTCGCGTTTCTCAGAATGCTCCAGGTCGCGAATCTCGTTATTGGCATCGAGCATCTCGGTCGGCTCCATGTATACGGTTTGGCCCGTAGCCGACTCGTCGAGAATAAATCCTTTGAGCTTCCGTTTGTGCTCGGCCTGGATAGGAATTACCACACGGCCTTCGCGTATGGTGGGTAGCGCGCCGTCGGGCACCCATTTCTCTTCGGTGGCGGTGCGGAAGATTTGTTCGGCCAGCTTACGCAGACGGGCCTGCTCCTCGCGCAAACGCTTACGCAGCTTGCCCAGTTCAGGGCTTGCCGTATCACGCACCTGCGCCTTATCGTCTATGGTTGAATGAATGTTCTGCGAGAGCTGGCTGGTTACCGCCACGGGCTCGGTAAGCTTGTACAGCTCCGGGTAAATATCCTGCGCTTTTACCAGAAAGGTTTTACAGGCTACAATTGTTTCAAGGGCATAAGCAAGATTCAGAAACTCGTCCGCCTCCAGCCAGTTGCCTTCGAGCGTTATTTTCTGAATCCATTCAGAGGCATCAAAAAAGTGGCGCGACGGAAAGGGCTCTCCCTTTTCGATAATCTGGCGGAACTCGATATTCTGCTTCAGCAGGGTCTTTATAAAGTCGGCCTGGTTGCTGAAACGCATGCGGTCTACCCACTCGGCGCCGGCGTTAGAAAAACAGTAGCTTTTTAGTTTGGCGCGGATCTGGTCAAAGCCCAGTTTTATTTCAAATTCAGAAGGATAAATCATTATTGTACTGCCGTATTCGGCTTTGTCTCGGGGGTGCGCTGTTCGCGCAGGTTAAGGGAGTCCACCAGTGCCGAGTACACTTTTTCCAACGCACCGGGGTTGTCCATGTAATAATCAAATGAACGTTTAAATACGGAATCCGACACGTCAAGTTTCGTAAACATGCGATCTTTTAGGTTTGCAAATACGGTTTCCGACGAATCGCGACGCAGGTTAAGGCGGTTAACCTTCTCCTCAAGCGTATACATATCCATCAGCACCCGAACCATTTCAGCCTCAGAAAGCACGTCCTTTGGGGTACCCTGCTTGCCGGTACATGCACCCAGTAGCAGCGCGATCGAAATAACAACACGTTTCACAGTCGAAGAATTTAGTATACCTTTCACAGCTCCTAACAGCCTATACTCCATTTTAGTTGGGGCAAAATAATCATATTTGTTCTATTTTTGACGTTTACCGTTATTCGGTACCCGGTTAGCCCGCGGAATTACTACGGCAATTATAGTGCCTTACCGCGCGGCATGTACCTTTAACGCAGGAACGAACCATGAGAGCGCTTCTAAAAAAGTTACGAAAATACGAAATACAGATTCGCAAGGCCATCAACAGCCATATGCAGGGTGACTTC
>Ga0065165_1003768_pt1 | contig 10165 bp, 8 predicted proteins | sample AraplaMF_Cvi_mMF_FD_63813 | JGI IMG/M metagenome (GOLD analysis project Ga0065165, IMG submission 63813) | Arabidopsis root microbial communities from the University of North Carolina, USA - plate scrape MF_Cvi_mMF (version 2) (version 3) | ecosystem: Host-associated > Plants > Roots > Endosphere... | reverse complement strand
ATTGCGCAGGTGTTGTGACCAGCTCATTTCGCTTACGTGGATCAGGCCTTCTACTCCTGGCTGAAGCTCGAGGAATGCGCCGTAATCTGCGACGTTAACGATCTTACCCTTAACCTTCGATCCAACCTGGATCTCAGCAGGTAATGAATCCCAAGGATGAGGCGTAAGTTGCTTCATGCCCAGTGAAATTCTCTTCTTGTCTTCGTCGAAGTCAAGAACAACAACCTTAACCGTTTGGTCAAGCTTGAGAACTTCTTCGGGATGGTTGATACGACCCCATGAAATGTCTGTAATGTGAAGCAGACCGTCTACGCCACCAAGATCGATGAACACACCGAAGTTTGTCATGTTCTTGATAACGCCTTCCAGTACCTGACCCTTTTCGAGGTTGGTAAGGATAGCCGCCTTCTGCTGTTCGAGATCCTTCTCGATGAGGACCTTGTGCGATACAACCACGTTGTCGTTCGTGTAGTTGATCTTCACAACCTTAACCTCGATGTTCTTGTTTACATAGATATCGAAGTCACGGATAGGCTTAACGTCGATTTGTGAACCAGGCAAGAACGCCTCGATTCCGAATACATCAACGATAAGACCACCTTTAGTTCTGCGCTTAACAAAACCTTCGATAACTTCGTCCTTATCCAGGGCCTTCTGTACATATTCCCAGCCTTTAACAAGCTTAGCTTTTCTACGACTCAGGATCAGTTGACCCATGGTATTCTCACGCTCTTCGATGAAGAGGTCAACCACGTCACCGATTTTCAGGTTTGGCATGTCCTTGAATTCAGCCAACGGCACGAGGCCGTCTGACTTGAAGCCGATGTTCAGGATAACATCGCGGTCGTTGATGCCTACTACAGCACCCGACACAACTTCGCCTGTATCTACCGTTGTAACGGTGCCAGAATACATGGCTTCCATTTCGGCTTTCTTCTCTTTCGAGTATCCTTCACCAAAACCTTTGGTGTCGAATGCTTCGAAATCGAACTCACCTGGAACTTGCTTTTCGTAGCGAGCTTTCTTCAATTGAGAAGCAGGGATGGCTTCAGTAGAGATCTCCTCCTTCTGAGCAGACTTGATGTCCGCAAGGGGATCTTCGTCATCACCTTCTTCGATTTTGCCTTTGGCTTTCGAAGGACCGCCTGAGTTCTGTGAACCTGCAGGTTTTTTCGGCCCACCGGCCGGCTTTTGCATTTTTGACATTAATTCCGCCCTTTTTACATGCAACGACCGGGCTCTTTCGTTACAAATTTGTTTAACTGCCGTCCAGCCACCCGGCCAGACGCCCCACTCCTTACGGTTGGGGGTGCAAAAATAATAAAAATAAATGATCCCGCCTTCCTTTCGGAAAAGCGGGATCGGGGTTTGGTTTGGGATTAGGTCAGATTTTTAAGGAATATCCTCCAGCTTCAGCGTGCCGGTGGCGTAATCCAGCATAATTTTCTGGAAAAGGAACCGGTATTTGGCCTGCGCCATATTGGTTTGCGCCTGAACCAGCGTGCGGTTAGCATTCGCCAGGTCTACAAAACTGGTAATACCCAGGTTGTAGCGCTCCTGCTCCAGGTTGAAGGCCACTTGCGAAGCCTCCAGCCCGTTGCTGCTGGCGGCGTAGCTTTTCTTCACATTGTTGAAGTTCTCGAACGCACGAAGAACATCGCTTTTTACAACGACCTCCTGGTTCTTGGTATTCAACTGGCTGTTTTGGTAAGCCACTTTCCAGCGGGCATAAGTAGCGCGGGTCTGGAAAGCCGTGAAGATTGGAATGTTCAGCTGCACACCAAACGTTTCAAATTTATTTTCAACTTTCACCTGCGTTTTGAAATCCGACAACTGCTGACCTTCGACGTCGGCATATGCTGACCCATAATTGTAATAGGCATTGATGCTCGGAAAGTAAATACCTTTCGCAGATTGCATGGAATAACGCGACGACAATTCGGTATAGCGAAATTGCTTCAGGTCGGCGCGGTGCTCAGAGGCTATGCCTTGCAGTTGCATCAGGCTTATACTGTCCAACGCCATTGCGTTGATGTCCCAGGCCGGCTCTTCAAACCGTGAATCGTTCGATGGCTCGACCATCATGGTTTGATACAGCGTGATCTTATCGTTTACAAGCGTATACTCCGCCTGCACCATCTGAATCTCCGCGTTGTTTACCAACGCCTGCTGGTTATACTCGTCTACCGGCGAACGGCTGCCGAGCTCTACGTGTGCCTTGATCTGATCGAGTTGCTTACGCAATACATCCACGTTCTCTTTCGCGATAATGAGCAGCTCCTGGTCAAGCAGCACCTGCAGATATTGTGTCGACACAAGATTTATAACATCCTGGTTCGAACGTTTCACGGCTTCTATCTGTGCATTGTGCGCCTGGTTATTGCTGCGCATATTGTTTACATACTGAAACCCGTTAAAGATCGGCATCTGGGCATTCAGCGTGGCATTTAAGTTTTGCGAAGTCGCCATCGCCCGTTCACCAAGACTCTGGATGAAGCGGTTACCCGTGCTCTGCGAAGCTCCCGCGGATATACCTACCTGCGGCCCAAGCTGGGCAATACCCGACGTCTTCTGCGTTTGTGTCTGAAACAACGTATTGCGGGTCTGGTTCAACGTCAGATTATTCCGCAACGCGGTCTGAACGGCTTGCTTGAACGTGAGTACATGCAGACTATCCTGTGCCCAGGCAGCCGAAGCCACCGCCAGGAAAAATACCAGGGGAACTATGCGTATTGTCATCGCTTGATAGCTTAAATAAGTAGTAGTGTATTGGTAAGGCCGGCGTTATACGCGCTCGGCCACTTGAACGTCTTCGGCAATAGCACCGTCGGCTACACGCACCACGCGCTTGCCATAACGGGCGTTCTCTTCAGAGTGTGTTACCTGTATAATCGTAATACCCTCGTCGTTCAGCTTCTTGAAAATCTCCATGATCTGACGGCCCTGATCCGAATGCAGGTTACCCGTAGGCTCATCGGCCAGCAGAAGTTTCGGCTGCCCTACAATAGCACGGGCAATACCTACAAGTTGTTGCTGACCACCGCTGAGTTGCTCGGGAAACAGATCCTTCTTGGCCACCATATTGAAGCGGTCCAGCATTTCGGCCACCATGCTCTTGCGTTGCGCCGCGCCTACACCTTTGTAGAGCAATGGCGTTTCGATGTTTTCGTATACCGTTAGTTCATCGATAAGGTGATACGCCTGGAAGATAAACCCGATATAATTCTTGTGCATATCGGACTTCTGCTTCTCCTTCATCCGGTGAACCGGTTCGTCAAAGAAAAAATACTCGCCCGACGAAGGTTCGTCCAGCATCCCGATAATGTTCATCAGCGAACTCTTACCCGCCCCGCTGGGGCCCATGATCGTAAGGAATTCACCCTGTTCAACATCCAGGTTAACGCCTTTCAAAATAAAGGTGCGTTGGAAACGTGAGTCCACGTACTTGTCGATATCGCGTAGTTTTATCATAGCTGTATAGTAAATGATCTGATCGGCTGTATGTCCGGACGGAATCATTTGCTCTCAGGAAAGCCAACAATAGTGCCAACGACCTTTTCCTGCTACGCGCCATAAAAAAACGGATTTTCCAGGCTGCGTTACGTCCGGTTATGCAAAATGGTGTCCTTTTCCGGACGGTGCAATACAGCGTTAGAAAATTATAGGATACAGGATAACATCTACCCGCCGGTTCAACTGCATACCCTGGTAAGACGTATTACTATAAACCGGGTTCGCCAGCCCCCAGTCTTTCGCGGAGATTTTATGCTCGGGAATACCGTGGCGCAGCAACAGATCGTGCACCGCCTCGCTCCGCATCTTCGAAAGCCATTCATTATATTCCTTACCGCCAATCGGATCGGTATGGCTGATCAGATGGATATCGTACTTCTCCAGCAGGTCCGGAAAAGAATCCAGCCACTGATACAACTCCTCGATCTGTAAATCGTCTATCGCATAACTGCCGCCGCCAAAAAATATACTCTTCCGGATTTCACCCTCGTCCGGCGGCTGCGCCTGAACCGCCGTCGCAACAAGGCTGAACAACATGTAGAAGATTACCCGTAGCATGGGTATAAGGTACAAAAACGGCCGCGTATCGCGTACGCACTGCGCTGTGTTTCAGTCGTTTTTAGCGTCCAGCAGTTGCAGCAGGTCTTGCAGACTGTTAGCCTCCTCGGGCGGCTTGTCTTTGCGCCACCGGTGCATGCGTGGAAAGCGAAGCGCAATACCCGACTTGTGCCGGGTAGACCGCGCTATGCCCTCGAAAGCAATTTCAAACACCAGCGTGGGCTTCACACTCCGCACCGGCCCGAAACGTTCCAGCGTATTCTGCTTCACCCAGCGGTCCACCTGCCGGATCTCCTCATCGGTCAGTCCACTGTACGCCTTCGTAAACGGCACCAGCGTGCCGCTGTCCCACACGGCAAACGTATAGTCCGTATAGAGATTTGCACGCCTGCCGTGCCCACGCATAGCGTATAGCATCACAGCGTCCACCGTATACGGATCGAGCTTCCACTTCCACCAATCTCCGCGGCGACGACCGTTGCGATAGATCGAACGCTTACGCTTCAGCATAACCCCCTCACTGAAAATCTCCCGCGCCTGACTCCGTACTTCCGCAAGCTTCGGCCACGAATCAAAATCAATCAATGGCGACAGTCGCAACACCGGATGGTCGGCCGGACAAAACGACTCCAGCATTTTACGACGCTGCTCCAACGGCCACTCACGAATATCCTGCTGCTGCCACTCCAGTACATCGTACGCGATAAACGCCACCGGCACATCTTTCAGAATCTTCGCACTGAGCGTCTTTCGCCCGATACGCGTTTGCAACAGACTAAACGGCAACGGCCGGTTGTCCTTATACGGAAGAATCTCGCCATCGATCACCGTGCCCTCGGGCAACAGAGTAAGCAGGCTCTCATACTCAGGATACTTATCCGTCACCAGCTCCTCACCACGCGACCATACAAACAGCTGATTGTTCCGAACAATGATCTGCCCGCGAATACCATCCCACTTATGTTCGGCAAACCACTCGCCCGGCTCACCCAACGTAGTAACGTCCTCTTCGAGCGCGTACGCCAGGTAAAACGGATACGGCTTCGATACATCATGTGTGCTGTTGGCCGCCAGCAGTTCTGCTAACGTCGTCTGCTGTGGCGACCACTGCCCCATCAGCGTATGCGCCAATACATTCTCCGGGCTGTTCGTGTAACGCGCCAGTGCTTTTACCATAAGCTGCTGCGATACACCCATGCGAAAGCCGCCGGTAATAAGCTTATTAAAAACAAACCGCTCCGTATGAGGCAACCGGTTCCAGGCCCAGAGAATCTTCTCCTTCTTCTCGTCGATCGTAAGCGGCTCAAGCTGCTGAATAAAACTGATCCACCACGCAAGCGACTCATCCGAAACCTCTGCCGGCTCAGGCAGCAACAACGTAATCGTCTCCGCCAGGTCACCCACAATATGATGCGACTCCCCAAACAGCCACGCCGGCAGCCCCGACTGTTCCGACGCCCACGTACTCATCAGTGTAGTATTCACCGTTCGCTTCGGCCGCCGGTGCGAAAGCAGGGCAATCGCCCAGAGCTTATCCGCGTCGGGTGCCGTCTCGAAATAATGCACCAGCGCTTTGATCTTAGCCAAGGTCTTCGTCGTCTGATCCAGGTCCGTAAAGAGTTGGGCAAAACGTTTCATAAGTCCTGCTCCTCCCCTGCCGTTAGTACAACATCAGACTCCGCTGTGCTCTCCTGTGTGCCGCTCTCCACAATCTCGCCCAGCTCGCCTTCGTATTGCGTCTTAACCTCGGCCGCTTCAATACCACGCTCCGTAAGCCACTGCGCAAAAATCTCGCTATAGCCGTGGGTAACAAACACCTTTGTGGCTTCGCTCTGCTTCACCGTATCGTTCAGCTCCGCCCAGTCCGCATGATCCGACAGTATAAAGCCCCGGTCCGCCCCTCGCCGCCGGCGCGCCCCCCGCAACGCCATCCACCCCGACGCAATTCCCAGCGAGAACGGCATAAACTTCCGTATCCACGGAGAACCCACCGCCGACGGCGGACACACCACCAGCCCACCCTCAAAATCCGCCTTCCGCATCTCCTTCGTAACCCGCTGAGTCGGCGGCAAGTCAATGCCGGTATCCCGCAACACCTGGTTCATCACATCCACCGCCCCATGCACAAAAATCTTCCCCACCGACGGATCGATATTCCGCAAAATTCGCTGCGCCTTACCCAACGTATACCCCGCAATAACCGACACCTTCCCTTCGGCCTGGTTCTGTCTCCACCACGCATTCACATCCGCAAAAGTCTCCGCCTGCGGCACCCACCGGTAAATCGGCAACCCAAACGTAGACTCGGTTATCAGCGTATCACACCGCAACTGCTCAAACGGCTCCGAAAGGCCATCCAGCGCCCGTTTATAATCCCCCGTAAACACCCAGACCTCCCCCTTGTACTCCACCCGCACCTGCGCCGATCCCGGTATATGCCCCGCCGGATGAAACGAAAACGCCACCCCATTAATCGTCACCACCTCCCCGTACGCCGCCGTCTCAACCATCCCATCCCCCAACCGCAAGCGGTGTTTAATAATTGGCGCCGTAACCGGCGTACATAAATACCGCTCACTCCCCGCCCGCGCATGATCCGAATGCCCATGCGTTATCACCGCCCTCCCTACCGGCTTCCAGGGATCCAGATAAACCCCGGCCTGACCACAGTAAATCCCCCGGTCCGTAAACTCAAGCAAAGCCATAAAAATTAGTTTAATAAGCTACTAAGCAGGAAAAAAAACGATACCCACCCCACGCCCGTCCTCCTCCCCAACGACTCCCCCTCCAATCCCGGAATGTTTATACTGTTTATTGATGGCGTTACCAGTTAGACCGGCAGTTAGGTATCCAGTTGAGTACTCAGTTGAGTAAAATCGACTCAACTGGTAACACCATCAATAAACTAATACAAACCAGCCAGGAGTTGAGCGCCGCCCTGAACAGCCAGCGATCGGCAGTGTATAGTTATTTCAGTAAGCTCACCGATAGTAGCGGGCTAGTGTATACATCAAGTATGGACCAAGTATGGATAGTGTATGACGAGTGTATGGAATCGCTTTACAAACTCGTATGCCTTTCCTTGTATTTTCGCTCTCGCACTCCGTCCTCACCCTGATTCTACGGTGTATGAAATCCCCCTACAAAACTCGTCATGCCTTTCCCTATATTTTCGCTCTCGCACTCCGTCCTCACCCTGATTCGAAAATCCCGTTACGAATTTGTATAGAAATCATCCCAGCCCCTCTGCTAGCCAAATATTATTTCGTCGGCATCGCACAAGGCTCTTTCCTTCTCGTATCTGCCAAATGAAAAATCCTCCACCCGTCTTTCCCCTTATGCAGCTGAAAGGCATCAACCCCACAGTGGCTGAACGTGCTGCCCACATAAAAAGCATAATCGCACCACACCTGCGCCAGGTCGCCATCGATCTGAACCTCGATATTCCAGATTTCCTCACGATAGGCCTCCGTGTGCGGGGTTCCTACCTGCTTCAGAAAATCGCGTATAGACGACTCCTGCTTAAGTACCGGCTGATTGGTTTTGTCGCGGTGGGCGGTAGCCATCGTTACATTGCGGGCAAAGGCCTCGTGCACCATCGCGCTGTCGCCTTTTAGCATACCGGTAAAGAGCTTCCGGATCACGGCCGTTACCGCTGCTTCTTCGGCATTCTGTGCCACGGCGGGTATACCCGAGCACAGCACCATCAAAAGGATCAATGTGTAATGTCTGTTCATATCGTTTTGTTCATGGATTTAACCTAAGATATACAATACACTGGGGCGAAACCCGATATTTATACTGGCGGCTGTGAATGCGGTCTAAATAAAGGAAAGTCGTATTTTAGCCACCATTTATCAAGGATCCATGACACGTAAAACCCTTCTCCTGCTGTGTTTCATCACCGGCGTCGTGTGCACTGCCAGGGCACAGGAACCGGACAGCGTCCATGTCACGCCGGACACCGCCCGGAACGAGCAAAAAGTAAAAGCGCTGAACGAACTCTTCCGCACCTACCTGCGTACCGACCCCGTGCGGGCAGTGGGCTATACCCGGGAAGCACTGAACATGGCTACTGAGATCGGCGATAAGAAGGGCCTTGCGGCATCCTACAACAACCTGGGCATTGCCTACCGTAATCAAGGTGCGCTCGACAAAGCCCTCGATTACTACCTCACCTCCCTCAAGCTCTACCAGCAGATCGACAATAAGGAAGGCATCGCTACCACCAAGAACAACATCTCGAACATCTATTCCATTAAGAAAGATTACGGGCAGGCCATGCGCTACCTCGAAGAATCGTACAACCTGTTTGTAGAACTGAAAGACGAAACCAAGATCATCGGCTCGATGAACAACCTGGGCAACCTCCACACCGAGATCCAGCTATACGAAAAGGCCATGCGCTACTTCTCACAGGCTTACCAGCTGAGTGAAAAGAAAGGCGTGCCGTTTGCCGATCCACTCAACAACATTGGCAACATCTACTTCCGCCAGAACAACTACCAACGCGCCGTGGAGTACTACGAGAAGACACTCTCCATTGAACGCGCCAACGACAACAAGCTCGGCATACTCAACGTAATAACCAATCTGGGCATTACCTATGCCAAGGCCAAACAGGCTGCACCGGCCGAAAAGTACCTCAACGAAGCGCAACAGCTCTGCAACGCCATACAGGCATACTCCATGGCACCGGCCATATACAAGGCCATGGCCGAGAACTACTCCAACCAGAACAAATTTAAAGAAGCATACCAAACCCAGCTGAAATACGACGAGGCACGCGAGAGAATGTATGGCGAAGAAAGCAGCAAGAACATCGCACAGATGGAAATGATTGTAGACTTCCAGGAGAAAGAAAAAGAATACGACCTACTCAAACAGGAAGACGAGATCAAAACCCTCGAACTACGCAACACACAACTGGTAGTGGTTATGATCATCCTTGCCGTACTGATCGTGATCGGCGGCTTGAACCTGTACTTCCACAACAAGAAACGCCTCGTACAACGTTAACCCTATATCCCGCATGACATTATCCGAAGCCCGAGCATTACTTACCGGCATGACCCAAAGCGCAAGCCTGCTTCGCCACATGCGCACCATAGAACTTGTAATGACCGCCTATGCCGAAAAGTTTGGCGAACCTATAGAAGAATGGGCTATCGCCGGATTACTCCACGATGCCGACTACGAGGCCTTTCCAGAACAACACCCCGCAGTAATCGTGGCCAAACTCCAGGAACTGGGCGAACCTAAAATAGCCCACGCCGTATCAGCCCATTATACCAAATGGAACGTACCCTACAGCACACTGCTCGATAAAGCACTGCTCGCCTGCGACGAGCTTACCGGCTTTATTGTAGCCTGCACGCAGGTGCGCCCCGATGGCATCACCAGCCTGGAAGCCAAATCCGTTATAAAACGATTAAAGGATAAAAGCTTCGCCGCCAAAGTAGAACGCGATGAAGTATACAAAGGTGCCGAACTGCTCGGAGTAGACCTGACCGAACACATTACCTTTATAATCGAAACACTACGTACCAACCGCGCAGAGCTGGGTATATAACTCAAACACACGCTGTAAAAAGAAAGGCCGGGTGTATTGCCCGGCCTTTCCCTTTATAGCACCTCGCTTACTTAAGCAGGTGGGGCTTTGTTGAATACGTATTCCAGAGAAACTCGCCGAACAACGTATTCGCCCACGCAAACCAGCTGCGGGTAAACTTCGTCGCGTCGTTCTTATGGAATGACTCGTGCATAAAACCTGTACCACCGTGAGTGGTTTTCAGAATCGTAATACACTTCTTGATCTCCTCGTCGTCAGTGCTCGTCAGACCACGGATGATGATACTCAAATGCCAGATCATATCGATGCCTGCGTGCGGACCACCGATACCCTCACCCGCGGTACCACGGAAGAAGAACGGATTCTCTTCCGACCACAGGAACTTACGGGTTGATTGATATACAGGATCTTTCGTATCGATAGCGTTAAGGTACGGCAGCGCCAGGAGGCTGGGCACGTTGGCGTCGTCCATCAGGTTATAGCTTCCGTAACCGTTCACTTCGTATGCGTATACCTTTCCAA
>Ga0065165_1003767_pt1 | contig 10166 bp, 5 predicted proteins | sample AraplaMF_Cvi_mMF_FD_63813 | JGI IMG/M metagenome (GOLD analysis project Ga0065165, IMG submission 63813) | Arabidopsis root microbial communities from the University of North Carolina, USA - plate scrape MF_Cvi_mMF (version 2) (version 3) | ecosystem: Host-associated > Plants > Roots > Endosphere... | reverse complement strand
GGCCATGGTCCGCTCGACCTCAAGAACGCGATCATGCAGAGCTGCGACATCTATTTCTACGAAATGGTACGCCAGCTCGGCTACGACCATGTCGCTCCGGTCGCGCGCGAGATGGGGCTCGGCCAGAAGTTCGAGATTCCCTTCGCCAGCCAGCGCTACGGCACCGTGCCCGACAGCGCGTGGAAGCTGCACAAGTACAAGGCTCCGTGGACCGTCGCGGACTCGCTCAACGCCTCGATCGGCCAGGGCTATGTGCTCGCCAACCCATTCCAGCTCGCCGTGATGGCCTCGCGCCTCGCCTCGGGACGCGAGCTCCAGCCGCGGCTGATCATGGACGGCACGCCCGCTACCGCACGCCCGCTCACCGCCACATCCGAGCAGCTCGCGATCATCCACGACGCGATGTACGGCGTGGTCAATGGCGGCGGCACCGGCGGTGCGGCGCGAATGTATGTTCCGAATGTAGCGCTTGCGGGCAAGACCGGCACCGCGCAGGTACGCCGCATCACCATGGCCGAGCGCGCATCGGGCGTGCTCAAGAATGCCGCTTTGCCCTTCAAGCTGCGCGACCACGCCCTGTTTCAGGGCTTCGCACCGGCCGACAATCCCAAATATGCCATCGGGGTGGTGCTCGAGCATAACGGCCACACGGTGCGCAATCTCGACACGCCGGCGATCGCCCGCGACATCATGACCTATCTGTTCGACCGCGACCTGGCGCTCAAGTCACTCGCGGAGGCCGAGCCGACCTGGGGCGGCGATTATCGCGCTCGCCGCGCCGAGGAGACCAGGGTCTTCCAGGCCGCGCAGGCCGCGCCGCCACCCCCCGCGCCCGAGGATGTCGAGAGCGCGCAGAGCAACGTGACTTCCGCCGCCGCCAACGCCGCCGCACCGGCGACGAGCGACGCCACCACCGGCAGTATCGAGGGCGATTGATGGCACTCCGACAGACCCCGGTCGCCGCGCCCGGCCTCATCCCCGCCCCCGTCGCACAATTGCCGTGGCGGATCATCTTCCTTGTGCTCGGCATCGGCTGTTTCGGGCTGCTCGTGCTCTATTCGGCCGCGCCGGCGGCGGGCGGCGGCGGAGGGGGCGGCAATCTCCGGCCCTGGGCGCTGCCGCAGGGTATCCGTTTCCTCGCCTTCCTCGCCATGGCGATGCTGTTGTCGCGCGTGCCCGAGCGAATATGGGCGGCGGGCGCGCTGCCGGCCTATGTCGGACTCGTCCTGCTGCTCGTCGCAGTGGAAGTCCTCGGCAAGGTATCGGGCGGCAGCCAGCGCTGGCTCGACCTTGGCCTGATCCGTCTCCAGCCCTCCGAGTTGATGAAGCTGGTGATCGTGCTCTCGCTCGCCCGCTTCTACGAGATGCTGCCGCCGAGCGAGATCCGCCGCTTCGGCGCGATCTGGCCCGCCGCGGTGATGATCGGCGTGCCCGCAGCGCTGGTGATGGCGCAACCCGATCTCGGTACCGCGCTGATGATCTGCGCGGGCGGCGCGGTGGTGATGTTCCTCGCCGGCGTGCCGCTCAGGTTGTTCATCGGCGGCGCGCTCGCGCTGGCGGTGGCGGCGCCGCTCGCGGTCAATTTCCTGCTCCACGACTATCAGCGCAACCGCGTGCTGATCTTCATGAACCCGGAGAGTGATCCGCTCGGCACCGGCTATCACATCAGCCAGTCGAAGATCGCGATCGGATCGGGCGGCGTGCTCGGCAAGGGCTTCCTGCACGGAACGCAGAGCCATCTCGACTATCTGCCCGAGGGGCATACCGACTTCGCGCTGGCGACCATGATGGAGGAATGGGGACTCGCCGGCGGCGTCGCGTTGATCGTCGCCTGGGGGCTGGTGATCCGCTGGGGCATCAATGTCGGGCTGCGCGCGCAGAGCCGCTTCGGCCGGCTTGCGGCGACGGGATTGGCGACGACGATGTTCTTCTATGTCGCGATCAATATGGCGATGGTGATGGGCCTCGCGCCCGTGGTCGGCGTGCCGCTCCCGCTGATCAGCTTTGGCGGATCGGCGCAGATGACGATCCTGATCGCCTTCGGCATCCTGATGTCGATCGACCGCCAGAACCGCATGGGCAAGCGCTGGTAAGCGCGCACGAGGGAGGAATCCGGGACCGTTCGCAGTCGAAATCAAAAAAAGTGCGCGGCCGCGAATTTTAGGGTTTGCATTCCCCGAAAGCTCCGGTAAAGGCGCCCCTCCAACGCGGTGGCGCCGATCCAACAGCGCCGATTTCGCCCCGGAATGGACGCATAGCTCAGTTGGTAGAGCAGCTGACTCTTAATCAGCGGGTCCTAGGTTCGAGCCCTAGTGCGTCCACCACCGGCACCTTCGAAATTCCGGTATTTATGGGTCCCGGGCGCGGGCGTTCGGACGTACTCCTGCCCCTCCCGATCATGCCATGGGCTCGAATTTCCGCCTTGGGATTGCCGAGCGCGGCTTGCGTCTTGTCGTGCCGTGCACAATCGGAATTGGCGTCGAACTCAACGTTGCCGCCGACGACATGGTTATGGCCGGCACGGACTATGTACGACCATTTGGGCGCACCGGGCAGCCCAAGGCCAGAGCCCGACGGCCGATGCACTCGCCGGACGCCGTGCTCGCCATCCGCGGAGCTCAGGCGGCGTTTGCCTCCGGCGCGCAATAGCTGGTTATGAACGCGCTGTGGCCCGGCAATTTGGCTAGTTGGGCAGCGATACCTGCGCGCAGATCCGACAGCGCCTGTTCGAGATCGGCAGCAGGCATCAGGGCGGGCATGTGGTGATAGTCGCGCGGCATCACCCCCTGCCCTATCAGCATCGCGTTCCAGCTTTCGACCCGGAAGATATGATCGGAGCCCTGGAAGGCCATCGCGCTCTCGCGATACAACGCGATGCGCTCCGCGAGACTGTCGGGAATGTCGCGCGCAGCGTGCTCACGCCAGAAAGGCTCGTCGCGCGCGTTGAGCTTGTAATGCGCGATGATGAAGTCGCGGATATGCTCCCATTCGGCGCGCGACTGCTCGTTGAAATGCTCGGCGAGCGCGGTCATGTCGCGGCGCAGCGGGAAATTCTGGAGCAGCCGCGTCACCGCGATCATCACCAGATGAATGCTGGTCGATTCGAGCGGCTCAATGAAGCCGCTGGCGAGACCGAGCGACAGGCAGTTGCGGTTCCACACCCGCCGCCGCATGCCGGTGCGGAAGCGCAGCAGACGCGGATCGAACAGCGCCTTGCCGGGAACCGCGGCGAGCAACTGCTCGCGCGCGGCGTCGTCGGAGATGTGCGCGCTCGAGAAGACGAAGCCGTTGCCCATGCGATGCTGCAGCGGGATGCGCCAGCGCCAGCCGGCGCCGTGCGCGATAGCGCGCGTATAGGGCACCGGCGCCTCGGTGGTCTCCGACTGCACGGCGAAGGCGCTGTCGGTGGGCAGCCAATGGCTCCAGTCGTCGAACCCGGTCTCGAGCGTGCCCTCGATCAGCAAGGCGCGGAAGCCGGTGCAGTCGATGAAGAAATCGCCTTCGACGCGCATGCCGGATTCGAGCTCGAGCGCGGTCAGGTCGCCCCCCTCGCCGTCGCGCTCGACCTTGGCGATCTTGCCCTCGACGCGGCGTACCCCGGCTGGCTCGGCGAGCTTGCGCAGGAATTGGCCATAAGCCGTGGCGTCGAGGTGATAGGCATAAGACAGCGGCGCCGGATCGCCGGTCGCGAACTTTCCGGCCAGCGCCGCCTGCGTCTCAAGCGAATAGTCCGAATAGGCGCCGCCAAAGCCGCGCCGCCGGGCGTCGAGCCAGAAATGCTGGAAATCGGCGAGAATCATCGACTTGCCGATCGAGCCGAAGGGATGGAAGTAATTGTCGCCTTCGTGCAGCCAATTCTCGAACGAAATGCCCAGTTTGAAGGTCGCATGCGTCTCGCGCATGAACACCGGCTCGCGGATCCCGAGCAGCGCGTGGAAGGTGCGCGCGGTGGGAATGGTCGATTCACCCACCCCGACAGTGCCGATCGCGTCGGATTCGACGAGCGTGATATCGAGCAACGGCCCCATGTGCCGAACGAGGGCGGCAGCGGCGGTCCATCCCGCGGCGCCTCCGCCGGCGATCACTACGCGATATTTCGGCTGTTCGGTCATTGGCAGAATCCGTGCTGATAAGGAGGCAAGGTTGCGGCGGATACGCTCAGGCTTGGCGGCGTTCCTTGCGCGCGATGAGTCGGCGGATATTGGCGAGCGACGATTGCTGCCAGACCGCGCAGCGCAGGAAGTCCTGGCGATGCAGCGCCTCGAGCACTGCGCCGTCGAGCTGGGCGAAGCGACCGGCGTCGATCGTGTAGCAATCGGGAATCTTGTAGCGCGTGCCGTGCTGCATCTCGATGTCGAGCAGGATGGGCTCGAGCAAATTGGCCGCCTCGAATGCGGCGAACATAGCCGGGCTCAACTGGTCGCCGAGGAAGATCGTTTGGAGCATCCCTGCAACATGATCGAGATAGGGTGCGTTACCGCCATGCTCGCGGAACAAAGGCGCGCCCTGCTCGCGGCTGATGCGCGGATGATCGACATCGATATGGATCATCGGCTCACCGGCTTCGCCGGGGCGCGGCACGCCGATCGAGAAGGGACCGCGCTGCATCAGCGCGGGGATATAGTCGGCCTCCCAGCTTTCGCCCTCGACGAACAGATTCTCGTCAGGATCGAGACCGAGCAGTACCGTGGAGCGCCACGCGCCCGCCGCATCGCGACGGAACAGGATCGCATATTCGCGCTGCAACGCCTCGAATTCGGTGGGGAAGACCACGGTCTGGTTGACCATGTCGCCGAACGCCGCGCGGCGTTCGAGCATCACGCGCAGGTTGGCGTGGTCGATATTATTGAGTGGAACGGGCTGGCTCATATGCCCCCCTGCTTAGACAAGAAAGGCCGCTCCGGGGAGCGGCCTTTCCGTTACGAAGTGACGACGCGTCAGAAACGATAGTGCGCGCCGAAGAGGTAGCGGGCCGAACCCTCCGCCTCATACCAGGTGTCGATCTTGTCGCGGCTGTAGGTCCGGACGCCTTCCTCGAAGATGTTGATGGCATCGAAGGTGAGCGACAGGTTCCGCGTGACGTCGTAGCTCACGCTGAGGTCGAGCTGGCCATAGGGATCGACATAGACCGGGTTGTGTGCGGCGCCACGGTTGACGTCGCTCAGGAACTTGTCGCGCCAGTTATAGGCGAGACGAGCCGAGATCCCGTTCTTGTCGTAGATCAGCGTCACGTTCGCGGTGTCACTGAGGCCCACCAGCGCGAACTGGTTGGCGGTCGGATCCGCAGTGATGTTGAACCCGATATCGCCGCGCACGAGCGTGTAACTCGCCGCGAGGCCCAGACCGGTATCTCCGAGGAAATACTGGCCCGCCAGTTCCACGCCATAGATTTCCGCGTCCTGGTTGTTGATCGGGACGTTGACCCCGAACGACAGCAGCGGATCGGCCGAGGTCGGCGTCACGTCGAGCGCGGCCAGCGTGTTGCTGACATAGGTCGAGTCGAACGTGCCGGTCGCCGGGACGTAGTGCGAGCTGAGTTCGGCGGTCGCCTGCGCGACGTTGCCGTTATACTTCTGCAGCACGGCAGCGCTGGTGAACAGGTTCACGTTGGTGATGCCGCCACCAAGACCGGTGACGATGTCGCGCGCGGCCTGTGCGTTCGGGCCCGCGGTCGGGTCGCGCAGGCCGAACAGATTGCGCTGATCGACCGTGTTGCCGATGAAGTTGTGCACGCGCTTGTCGAAGAAGCCGACCGACAGATAGACGTCCTTGCGCGGATACCATTCGAGCGAGACGTCGAAGTTGTCCGAATCGAGCGGCTTCAGATTCGTGTTGTTCTGGAAGCCCGTCGCAACACCGCCCAGCGAAGTGGGGTTGTTGAGAGCGCCCGCGCTGGTCGAGGCAAACAGGTTACCATAAGGCGCACGCGAGATCGTCTTGCTGAACGAGAAGCGACCCACGACATTCTTGGCGAGCTCCACCTGGAAGTCCATCGACGGCAGCAGATTGTTGTAGCTGCCCTCCGAAGTCACCGCCTGACGGTCGGTCGAATTCAACACCGTGAAGTCGTTGTCCGCCTGCCAGACCACCGCGAGCGGAACGGTCTGCAACGACACCGCCTTCACCTTCGTGCTTTCAAAGCGCATTCCGGCGACCAGGCTGGCCTTGCGGCCGGCGATTTCGCCCTTCCACGTCACCTGGCCGTAAACGGACCAGATGTCTTCCTGCACGCGGTTGTCGGTGTTGGTGTCGATGTTCTGCTGATGGTTCACGCCATCATTGGTGATGCCGATATAGTGGTTGTAGAGCGCGTTGTAGAGCGCGGTCGCGTCTTCCGCACGCCACGAGACCAGACCGGCACCTGTCGCCGTTGCGTCATTGTGGTGGAACAGGCACGGCAGACAATATTGCTGCACGGTCCCGGGTGCGAACGCCGCGACGTCGGGCGGCAACGCATTGTTCCAGTCGCCCAGCACCTGACGGGTGTTGTACTGCGTCTGGCGGGTGTCGGTGGTGCGGTAATCACCGCCGAAGTCGAAGCGGCTACCTTCACCCAGATCCCAGCCGGCGTCGATGCGCCCTTCCTTGATCGTCTGGGTCTGCGTGGAGGCGAACTGACGCTGCACCGCGGCCGAGAGGTCCGCCGCGTCGAAGGTGTTGTTGCAGTTGCCGTTCGTGAAGGCCACGCCGGTCGGCGTCGTGTTGTGATAGCAGTCGTTGATCACCAGCGTCTGCGTCGGGAAGCCGTCCTTGTCCCAGCTCAGGCCGTGCGACGCCACGATGTTGCCGTTGAAAGCAACCGTGGTCGAGGTCTGGCCATTGGGATTATCGGGCAGGCTCTCCGCCTTGCCGAAGTGACCGTCAGCGGTGATCGAGAAGTTGGGAGCGACATCCCATTTCACATTCGCACCGATATCGTACAGCTTGTTCTTCTGCGCGCGATAGGCCTGCTCGAAGCCCTCGTCCTTCACGCCCGGCAGCGTCTCGTGGAGATACTGGGTCGTCGCGATGCCGTTGCTGGAATCGTCGAAGGTCACTTCGTCGAACGGACGGCTGAACCAGTTCGACTGGCTCGAGCGCCGCTCGGACTCGCGCAGCTGCGCATAGAGACCGTCGACGGTCAGCGTGACCGTGTCGGTCGGCCGGAACTGGACGACCGCCTGGCCATTCAGGCGCTCGCGGCTCGCTTCGGAGAAGTGATAGCGGAAGTCGTCCGGCACCGCGACCAGCACGTTCGGATCGGTCGGCTTGTTGTTGATCTTGGTCGTCGCGGTCACATAGCCCTTGCTCGGATCGAGGAAGGTCGCCAGCGACGGCATGTTCCAGTAGTTGTTCGCCTGGCTCGCGAAGCTGAAATTGCGCTTCTGATAGCTGCCGAAAAGGGTCACGCCGAAGCGCTGGTCCTGATCGCTCCAGCTTGCGATGCCCGAGAATTCCGGCGTCACGTGGCTGCCGCAGTCGATGCAATCGTCCGTGCTGGTGTCGTAGCTCGCCTTGGCGCCGACCGAGCCGGTGAAGCCGGCAGCCTGATCGAGCGGACGCATGCTGACGATGTTGATCGTCGCGCCGATGCCGCCCGACGGAACCGCAGCGCGGCCGGTCTTGAACACCTCGAGTGTCTTCACGCCTTCCGAGGCGAGGTTCGAGAAGTCGAACGAGCGACCGAAGCCGCCGGCACCGTCGCCGTTCTGGTCGCCGCCGACGGCGACGATGTTCGAGGTCGCGAGCTGGCGGCCGTTGAGGGTCACGAGGTTATATTGCGGGCCGAAGCCGCGCACCGTGACCGTCGAACCTTCGCCGTTCACGCGGTCGATTGACACGCCGGTGATACGCTGGAGCGATTCCGCGAGGTTGGTGTTGGCGAACTTGCCGATGTCTTCGGCCGAGATGGCGTCGACGATGCCGGTCGAGTCACGCTTGATCGCGATCGAGCGCTCGAGCGAGGCGCGCACGCCGGTGACGATGATGTCGCCTTCCTGCGGCTGATCGTCCGGAGCGGCAGTCTGCGCAGCCCCGGCCTGGGGGTCGGCAGCCTGCGCCGCGGCGACGCCGGGCATGGCGAGCGCGGCAGCAACGGCCATCAAAGAAACGGCTCGTTTGAAAGGTGGCTGTCTAAAACTATTCATATGTCCCTCCCTTACCGACACTAAATGGCCGGATTGTTTATTGGTGAATTTCTTCAAGCTTCACTCAAATTAACGACAACGTTGTCATTCAAAAATGAAGAAAATTGTCCTTTCCTTTCCTCAGTTTTTCAACGTTCCTTCCGGAATTTCGACCGATGCAGTCGCGCCCGCATGGTCTGCATCTTGCGACAACGCAAGCTGATACTTACCGCCCGCGATCGCCCAAGCTCCGTTTTTCCAGCGGGCCAGGGCATGAGGATCGACAGCGATCGTGATTTGCGCGGACTGGCCGGGCTTGAGCCATTGCCGCTTCCAGCCTGCCAGTCGCAGCGGCGAGCCGTCGGGCGCAGTCACATAAAGCTGCGGCACAACCGCGCCTGCGCGCTTCCCGAGGTTGCGCGCGGTGAAGGTCACGCCCGGCGTCGCGCCACCGGCGAAGGTCGCGCCTGAGAGGCTGAAATTGGTGTAGCTGAGGCCATAGCCGAACGGAAACAGCGGCTTGTCACCCTTCGCGGCGAACCAGCGATACCCGACATTGGCGCCCTCGCTGTAATCCACGTCCCAGGTCGGCAGCGTACTGCCATCGCCCGAGCCCGCGTTGCTGGCTGAATCCGACAGCCCGCCCGCGGGCTCGACCGGTTTGGGGCGCGGCAGTTGCGACGCCGCGCGCGGGAAGCTGATCGGCAGCCGGCCCGAGGGATTGACGTCGCCGAACAGGATAGCGGCGAGCGCCTCGCCACCCCGCTGGCCGGGGTACCAGGCCTGGATTACCGCGGGTACCCGCTCGAGCCACGGCATCAGCACCGGGCCACCAGTCTCGAGTACCACTATTGTCTTTGCGTTGGCTTTTGCGACCGAGGAGATCAACGCGTCCTGATTGTCGGGGAGCGCCAGCGAGGCCGGATCCTGCGCCTCCGTGGTCCATTGCGTGGCGAAGATGATCGCGACATCGGCGGTGCGCGCCGCTGCGGCAGTCGCTGCGGGATCGCTGCCGTCGAGATAAGTGACCTGCGCCTGCGGCGCGAGCGCCTTGATCGCGCGCAGCGGCGAGGAATTGTGCCAGGTGGTGCGCGCGAACGAGGCGGCCGCGCCGCTGGTCAGCGGGATCTCGACCGGCACGCCGCCGACCGAGCGGACCTGGCTCGAGCCGCCACCCGAAAGCACCCCGACATCGGCATGGCCGCCGATCACCACGATGCGTTTCGCCGTCTTGGCCAGCGGCAATAGGTCGCCCTGGTTGCGTAGCAACACGATGCCGGCCTCGGCGACGCGCTGCGCGACATCGGCATGCGCGGCATAGTCGATCGGCTGCGCCGTCGCGGGCGTCGGATTGTCGTAGAGGCCGCTCGCGATCACCCCGGTGAGGATGCGCCGAACCATCTCGTCGAGCCGTGCCTCGGGCACCTGACCTGCGCGGATCGCCGCGTCGAGCTTCTCGCCGAAATATATTTCGCGATCGAGTTCCTGTCCGGATTGCTGATCCAGCCCGGCGAGTGCCGCCTTGATGGTGGAGTGAACCGCCCCCCAGTCGCTCATTACCCAGCCGCGATAATTCCAGTCACGGCGCAGCACGTCGGTGAGCAGATACGCGCTCTCGCAGGCATAATCGCCCTGGATGCGGTTATAGGCGCACATCACCGAGCCCGGCTTGCCGTCGGCGATCGCCAGTTCGAACGCGAGCAGGTCGCTCTCGCGCAGCGCCGCCTCGTCGATGCGGGCATTGAGGACAGTGCGGCCCGTCTCCTGACTGTTGAGCACGAAATGCTTGACGGTCGAAACGATGTGGTTCGATTGAACGCCGTCGATCGACGCCCCCGCCATCCGACCGGCGAGCAAGGGATCCTCGCCGAGATATTCGAAATTGCGTCCGTTCCACGCATCGCGGGTGAGGTTCACACCACCTGCCAGGAGGACATTGAAGGTCTTGGCGCGCGCCTCGGCGCCGATCATCGCGCCGCCCTTGCGCGCGAACTCCACGTCGAAGGTCGCGGCGGTGGCGAGGCTCGAGGGCAAGGCCGTCGCGGTGTCGCCCTTGCGCTG
>Ga0065165_1003762_pt1 | contig 10182 bp, 9 predicted proteins | sample AraplaMF_Cvi_mMF_FD_63813 | JGI IMG/M metagenome (GOLD analysis project Ga0065165, IMG submission 63813) | Arabidopsis root microbial communities from the University of North Carolina, USA - plate scrape MF_Cvi_mMF (version 2) (version 3) | ecosystem: Host-associated > Plants > Roots > Endosphere... | reverse complement strand
CGCTCCGCCCGTACCCTCATCCGGCTGCCGCCACCTTCTCTCCCACGGGGACTACCTTCGGGTCGCCGGAGGGAGAAGGATTCCAGTTTGTAGACCGAGGCCAGTTGGTTAATCAGGAGAGGTTGTAAGCCTTCTCTTCGTGCAGCGCGATATCCAGCCCCACCATTTCCTGCTCGTCATCCACGCGCAGGCCCAGCGTCTTGTCGATCAGCTTCAGCAGCACGAAGCTCAGCACGGCGCTCCAGGCGATGGTGAAGCCCACGCCCTTGGCCTGGATCCACAGCTGGCCCCACAGCGAGGTGACCGTGCCGAAGCCGCCCAGCGCCGGCGAAGCCAGCGGGCCGGTGAGCAGGCCGCCGAGAATGCCCGCCACCGCGTGCACGCCGAACACGTCGAGCGAGTCGTCGTAGCCGAACTTGTGCTTCAGCCGCGTGGCGCTGAAGAAACACACCACGCCGGCGGCAAAGCCCAGCACCAGCGATCCGCCCGGCCCCGCGGTGCCGGCCGCCGGCGTCACCGCCACCAGTCCCGCCACCGCGCCGGAGACGATGCCCAGCACGCTGGGCCGCCCATGCACCACCCACTCGGCCACCAGCCAGCCCAGCGCGGCGGCGGCGGTGGCGATCTGCGTCACCAGCATGGCCATGCCGGCACTGCCGTTGGCGGCCACCGCGGAACCCGCGTTGAAGCCGAACCAGCCCAGCCACAGCAGGCTGGCGCCGACCACCGTGTAGCCGAGGTTGTGCGGCGGCATCGGCACGTGCGGAAAGCCTCGGCGCTTGCCGATCACCAGGCAGGCGACCAGGCCGGCGATACCCGCATTGATGTGCACCACCGTGCCGCCGGCGAAATCCAGCACGCCCAGGTCGCCCAGCAGGGAGCCGGGGCCGCTCCATACCATGTGCGCCACCGGCAGGTAGACGAAGGTCAGCCACAGCCCGCTGAACCACAGCATGGCGCTGAACTTCATGCGCTCCGCATAGGCGCCGACGATGAGCGCGGGCGTGATGATGGCGAAGGTCATCTGGAACATCACGAACACCGCCTCGGGCACCGTCTGGTAGCGCGAGTCGGGCTTGAGGCCGGCCAGCATCGCGCGATCGAGTCCGCCGATGATGGAATGCCAACCGATGCTGCCGGCCTGCATGCCCTCCGTGCTGAAGGCCAGCGAATAGCCGTAGACGATCCACAGCACCGTCACCATCGCGGTGATGGCGAAGCACTGCATCAGCACCGACAGCAGGTTCTTCGCGCGCACCATGCCGCCGTAGAACAGCGCCAGGCCCGGAATGGTCATCAGCAGCACCAGGGCGGTGGCGGTGAGCATCCAGGCGGTGTCGCCGCTGTCGATATGCGCAGGCGCGGCGGCCTGCCCCCATGCCGGCAGCGCGACCGATGCGAGCAATGCTCCCAGCGCGAGGAGGCGTCCCGCTCCCCGTTCCCCATTCCCCGTTACCCGCCTCTCAAAGCGCATCGGTGTCGACCTCCATGGTGCGGATGCGGATCGCCTGTTCCAGCTCGCTGACGAAGATCTTGCCGTCGCCGATCTTGCCGGTGCGCGCCGCGCCGCTGATCGCCTCGATCGCCTGCTCCAGCTGCTCGTCGGCCACCGCCACTTCGATCTTCAGCTTGGGCAGGAAATCCACCACGTACTCGGCGCCGCGGTACAGCTCGGTGTGGCCGTGCTGGCGGCCGAAGCCCTTGACCTCGGTGACTGTCATGCCGGCGACGCCGGCCTCGGACAGGGCTTGCCGGACGTCGTCCAGCGTGAAGGGTTTGATGATCGCGGTAAGCCACTTCATCCGGCGCTTTCCCCATGGCGGATTGATATGTGGCAGCGCAGCACGTTGCGTGCCAGCCGGATCAGCAATATCGGCATGCGCAGATTCAATGACTTAGAGCAGCGGCTTCTCCGATCAAGCTCCGCCTTGGCGCGTCCGCGGCGCCGGCTGCCCGTGTTTGGTGCAACGCCGCTCGATTGACCCGAACCCGCTTAATCCGTACCATTTTGGTCCCGATTCCCCGATCCCCGCCGCCTTCCGTCCCCATGCTCCGCGTCAGCCGCCTTACCGATTACGCCACGGTGGTGATGACCTGCATCGCCGTGCATCCGCACGACGTGCTCAGCACCGCGCAGATCGCCGACGAGGCGCGGCTGGAGCTGCCCACCGTGAGCAAGCTGCTGAAGTCGCTGAGCCACGCGGGGCTGGTCGAATCGTTCCGCGGCGTCAACGGCGGCTACCGGCTGGCGCGTCCGGCCGAAGCCATCTCGCTGGCGCAGATTGTGGAAGCGATGGAAGGACCGATCGGCATGACCGAATGCGGCGTCGCCACGGGGCAGTGCGAGCGCGAATCGCAATGCAACGTGCGCGGCAGCTGGCGGTTGGTGAGCCACGTGGTGGACAACGCCCTGCGCGCCGTCAGCCTCGCCGACATGCTCAAGCCGCAACCCGCGCCGCCGGTGGCGACCGTCGCACTCAGCACCCTGAAAAGCAGGACCACCGCATGACTCACGAACCCAGCAACACGGCCGTCGAAGCCAGCGCCGCCACGCTGCTGCGCGACAACGCCGAAGTAGCGGAAGCGCTAGGCCGCCGCTACGAGGCCGGCTTCGTCACCGACATCGAAACCACCAGCCTGCCGCCCGGCCTCGACGAGGACATCATCCGCCAGCTCTCCGCGATCAAGCAGGAGCCCGAATGGATGACCGAGTGGCGCCTGCAGGCCTATCGCCACTGGCTGACCATGCCGTCGCCGGACTGGGCCAAGCTGAACCTCGCGCCGATCGACTACCAGGCGATCAGCTACTACGCCGCGCCCAAGGCCGGCCCCAAGTCGCTGGACGAAGTCGACCCGAAGCTACTGGAAACCTACGACAAGCTCGGCGTGCCGCTGCACGAGCGCGCCAAGCTGGCCGGCGTGGCGGTGGACGCGGTGTTCGACTCGGTCTCCGTCGGCACCACCTTCCGCAAGGAGCTGGCCGCGGCCGGCGTGATCTTCTGCTCGATGAGCGAGGCGATCCGCGAGCACGGCGACCTGGTGCAGCAATACCTGGGCAGCGTGGTGCCCACCGGCGACAACTACTTCGCCGCGCTCAATTCCGCGGTGTTCTCCGACGGCTCCTTCGTATTCGTGCCCAAGGGCGTGCGCTGCCCGATGGAGCTGTCCACCTACTTCCGCATCAATGCGATGAACACGGGGCAGTTCGAGCGCACCCTGATCGTGTGCGAGGACGACGCCTACGTGTCGTACCTGGAAGGCTGCACCGCGCCGATGCGCGACGAGAACCAGCTGCACGCCGCGGTGGTGGAACTGGTGGCGCTGGAACGCGCGCAGATCAAATACTCCACGGTGCAGAACTGGTACCCGGGCGACGAGAACGGCGTCGGCGGCATCTACAACTTCGTGACCAAGCGCGGCGACTGCCGCGGCGCGGATTCGAAGATCTCCTGGACCCAGGTGGAAACCGGTTCGGCGATCACCTGGAAATACCCCAGCTGCGTGCTGCGCGGCGACCGCTCGGTGGGCGAGTTCTATTCGGTGGCGCTCACCCACCATCGCCAGCAGGCCGACACCGGCACCAAGATGATCCACATCGGCAAGCACACCAAGTCGAAGATCGTCTCCAAGGGCATCAGCGCCGGCCGCAGCTCCAATGCCTACCGCGGCCTGGTCAAGGTGGAGAAGGGCGCCGAGGGCGCGCGCAACTACACCCAGTGCGATTCGCTGCTGATCGGCAAGCGCTGCGGCGCGCACACCTTCCCGTACATGGAAGTGAAGAACCCCAGCGCCATCGTCGAGCACGAGGCCACCACCTCGAAGATCTCCGACGACCAGCTGTTCTACTGCCGCAGCCGCGGCATCAGCGAGGAAGACGCCGTGTCGATGATCGTCGACGGTTTCTGCAAGCAGGTGTTCCGCGAGCTGCCGATGGAATTCGCGGTGGAAGCGAAGAAGCTGCTGGAGGTATCGCTGGAAGGAGCCGTCGGATGAAGCGCGCGCTCGCTTTCCTTGTTTGCGCCGCGCTGCCGCTGGCGGCCGTGGCCCAGCAGCCCGACTGCAAGGCGCCGGGTACGCAGCTGGAGATCGACGCCTGCGCCGGCGCCGATTTCAGCAAGGCCGACGCCGAACTCAACAGCGTGTGGAAAAGCATCCTGGCCAAGTACAAGGACCAGCCGCAGTTCCTGGACAAGCTCAAGGCCTCGCAGCGCCTGTGGCTGCAGTTCCGCGACGCCGAGCTGGAAGCGCTCTATCCGGTGGCCAAGGGCCAGGACGCGCGCGTCCAGTACGGCAGCATGTATCCCACCTGCTACACCGGCGCCAAGGCGAAGCTCACCCGCCAGCGCACCGAACAACTCAAGGTCTGGCTGGACGGCGCCCAGGAAGGCGACACCTGCTCCGGCTCCATCAAGAACTCCGCGGATTTGAAGTGACATGCTGAAGATCGAGAACCTGCACGCCCGCGTCGAGGGCAAGTCCATCCTCAAGGGCCTCACGCTTACCGTGAACCCCGGCGAGGTGCACGCCATCATGGGCCCGAACGGCGCCGGCAAGTCCACCCTGGGCAATGTGCTCTCCGGCCGCGACGGCTACGAGGTGACCGAAGGCTCGGTGAGCTTCGAAGGCCGCGACCTGCTGGCGCTGGAGCCGGAAGAGCGCGCCGCCGCCGGCGTGTTCCTGGCGCTGCAGTATCCGGTGGAAATCCCCGGCGTGAACAACACCTATTTCCTGCGCGCCGCGCTCAATGCGCAGCGCAAGCAGCGCGGCGAGGCGGAACTCGATTCCATGCAGTTCCTCAAGCTGGTGCGCGAGAAGCTGAAGATCATGCAGATCTCCGACGAGCTGCTGCACCGCGCGGTGAACGAAGGGTTCTCCGGCGGCGAGAAGAAGCGCAACGAGATCTTCCAGATGGCCGTGCTGGAACCGAGGCTGGCGATCCTGGACGAGACCGACTCCGGCCTGGACATCGACGCGCTCAAGCAGGTGGCGCAGGGCGTGAACGCGCTGCGTTCGGCCGAGCGCTCCTTCCTGATGATCACCCACTACCAGCGCCTGCTGCATTACATCGAACCGGACTTCGTGCACGTGCTGGCCGACGGCCGCATCGTCGAGAGCGGCGACAAGTCGCTCGCGCTGAAGCTGGAAGAACACGGCTACGCCTGGGTCAACGAGCGCAGCCCCGCCGGAGCGCAGGCATGAGCGAGCCGGCGCGCACGCCGTTCGTCGCCTCGCTGCCCGAAGCGGAGGCGCTGGCGCGCCTGCCCGGCAGCGGCGTCGCCTGGCTGGACGCGGCGCGGCGCGAGAACCTCGACGCCTTCGCCGCTGCCGGCCTGCCCGACACCCGCGTGGAAGCCTGGAAATACACCGCGCTGCGCGCGCTGGCGCAGCGCCGCTTCGCGCATCGCGACGCGCAGGCGGCCACGCGTGCGGTCGATGCCGCGGCGCTGGCCTTGCCGGGTGTCGACGGTCCGCGGCTGGTGTTCGTCAACGGTGCGTTCCGTGCTGATCTCTCTTCGCTGGCCGCGCTGCCCGCGAGCCTGAGCCTGCGTCCGCTGTCGCAGGCGCTGGGCGAGGATGCCGAAGGCCTGCGTTTCGCGCTGTCGCATCGCTACCGCGAAGCCGGCGACGCGTTCGCGCGGCTCAATGCGGCGCTGGCCGGCGACGGCGTGGTGTTGCGCGTCGCCGCTGGTAAAGCGATCGCCAGGCCGGTGCATCTGCTGTTCGCCGGCGCGCCGGCGGAGGGCGACCTGGCCTGGCACCTGCGTACCATCGTCGAGCTGGAAGAGGGCGCCGAACTGGCCCTGGTCGAACACCACGTTTCCCTCGGCGCGCAGAAGCAGCTGGCCACCGTGGTCAGCGACGTGGTGCTGCGCGACGGTGCCCGGCTCGACTATGCCATCGTGCAGGATGCCGCCGAAGACGCCACCCTGATCCGGCGCAGCCAGCTCCGCCTCGGCGCGCGTGCGCAGGCGGCCATGCACGTGCAGGAACTCGGCGGCGCCCTGGTGCGCCACGACCTGCGCGCGGAACTGGCCGGCGACGAAGCGCGCCTCGCCACCCATGGCGTGTTCGCGCTGCACGGCCGCCAGCACGTCGACACCCAGCTGGCGGTGCGCCACGCGGCCTTGAACACGGCTTCCGAATCGATCTGGCGCGGCGTGGCCGACCAGCGTTCGCGCGGCGTGTTCCGCGGCGCCATCGTGGTGGCCGAAGGCGCCGACGGCAGCGATGCCTCGCTCAGCAGCAAGAACCTGCTGCTGTCCGCGCTGGCCGAGATCGACACCAAGCCGGAACTGGAAATCTACGCCGACGAAGTGAAGGCCGCGCACGGCGCCACGGTCGGTCAGCTCGACGAGCGCGCGCTGTTCTACCTGCGCTCGCGCGGCATCCCGCACGCCGAGGCGCGCGCCATGCTGACCGCCGCGTTCTGCCGCGCGGTGCTGCAGGCGATGCCGAACGAGGCGCTGCGCGAGCACGTCTCGCAGCTGCTGCTGGCCCACCTGCCGGCCGAATGAAGCCCACGCCACCGGATCCCCAGCCGATGAACGCCCAAGCCCAGCTTCCCACCGCCTTCGACGTGCAGCGCATCCGCGCCGACTTCCCGCTGCTGGCGCGCAGCGTGCACGGCAAGCCGCTGGTGTATTTCGACAACGCCAACACCAGCCAGAAGCCGCACAGCGTGATCGAGGCGGTGGACCAGCATTACCGTCTGCACAACGCCAATGTCTCGCGCGCCGTGCATCTGCTGGGCGAGGAAGCCACCGCCGCCTACGAGGGCGCGCGCGACAAGCTGGCGGCGTTCCTCAATGCCGGCTCGCGCAACGAGATCGTGCTGACCTCGGGCACCACCCAGGCGATCAACCTGGTGGCTTACAGCTACGCCTTGCCGCAGCTGCAGCCGGGCGACGCCATCGTCACCACCGTGATGGATCACCACGCCAATATCGTGCCGTGGCAGATCGTGGCCGCGCGCAGCGGCGCCACCGTGAAGCCGGCGCCGATCGACGAGCGCGGCGAGCTGATCGTGGAGGAATACCTCAAGCTGCTCACGCCCGAAGTGAAGCTGGCCTGCGTGGGCCATGTCTCCAACGTGCTGGGCACGGTCAACCCGGTGCGCGAGCTGGCGCGCGAATGCCGCAAGCGCGGCATCCCGCTGCTGGTGGATGGCTCGCAGGCCGTGCCGCACCGCCCGGTGGACATGCAGGCGCTGGGCTGCGATTTCTATGCGATCACCGGCCACAAGATGCTGGCGCCCACCGGCACCGGCGTGCTGTGGGCGCGCAAGGAACTGCTGCAGGCGATGCCGCCGTTCTTCGGCGGCGGCGAGATGATCCGCGAGGTGCGCTTCAGCGGCACCACCTTCGCCGAGCCGCCGCACCGCTTCGAGGCGGGCACGCCGAATATCGCGGGCTTCGCCGGCGTGTCGGCGGCGATCGACTACTACGCCTCGGTCGGCTTCGAAGCCATCCACGCGTGGGAACAGCAACTGCTGGCCTATGCCACCGAGCGCCTGCGCGAGATTCCCGGCCTGCGCATCTTCGGCGAGGCCCGGGAGAAGGAGCCGGTGATCTCGTTCCTGATCGACGGCGCGCAGGCGACGGACCTGGCCACCCTGCTGGACCTGCAGGGCGTGGCCGTGCGCTCCGGCCACCACTGCGCGCATCCGCTGATGCAGTTCTACGGCGTGCCGGCCACGCTGCGCGCCTCGCTGGCCTTCTACAACACGCGCGAAGAGATCGACGCCTTCATCACCGCGCTGCTGAAGGTGCGCAAGCTGCTGCTGTAATGCGAGGAGAAATGGCGCTGCGCATTTCGCTCGTCATCCCGGCGCAGGCCGGGATCCAGTGGCGGAAGTGCCCGGTGATATGCCAACGCTCCAAGGCAGTGCCTTTTCGCGCCACGCATCGTTGTAGCGCCTCGCTACTGGATGACTCGCTTCGCTCACCCCTTCGGGGCCACCCTTCGGGTGTTCTTCGCGCTACGCTCGTCCGGCCTGCGCCGGGATGACGACGCTTCGGGCGATTCCGCCAGTCGATAAAGAGAACCCCGCAGGCTCGCACCCGCGGGGTTTTCATATGCATGCCATTCGTGCTTACCAGATCTTCACCTGCTGCTCGCCCGAGCGCACCATCTTGTCCCCCGGCTTGCACTGGAACGCCTGCGCGAACGCCGCCATGTTCGACGGCGCGCCGATCGCGCGGAATTTCGCCGGCGCATGCGGATCGGTGTTGAGCAGGGTCAGCTGCGCGGCATCGCGGATGGTGCCGCGCCACACGCGCGCCCAGTTGAGGAAGAAGCGCTGGTCCTGGGTGTAGCCGTCGATGCTCCGCTTCGCTTCGGCCGGGTTCTTTGCCAGTGCCATCTGCAGCGCATCGTAGGCGGCGTTGAGGCCGCCCAGGTCGCCGATGTTCTCGCCCATGGTCAACTGGCCGTTGACGAACTTGCCGGGCAGCGCCTCGTAGCCGTTGAACTGCGCGGCCAGCTTGGCGGTGCGCTCGTCGAAGGCCTTGCGGTCGGCATCGGTCCACCAGTTGACGTTGTTGCCCTGGGCGTCGAACTTGCTGCCCTGGTCGTCGTAGCCATGGCCCATCTCGTGGCCGATCACCGCGCCGATGCCGCCGTAGTTCAGCGCGTCATCCACCTTGGCGTCGAAGAACGGCGGCTGCAGGATGGCGGCGGGGAACACGATCTCGTTCTTCTGCGCGTTGTAGTAGGCGTTCACCGTCTGCGGCGTCATGCCCCATTCGCTGCGGTCCACCGGCTTGCCGATCTTGCCCACCATGTAGTCGTAGTTGAACTTGGCCGCCGCCTGCACATTGCCGAAGTAATCGCCGGGCTTCAGCGTGAGGCCGCTCCAGTCGCGCCACTGGTCCGGATAGCCGATCTTCGGCGTGAAGCTGGCCCATTTCTCCAGCGCCTTGCGCTTGGTCTCGGCGCTCATCCATTCCAGGTTCTCGATGCGCGACTTGTAGGCGGCGCGCAGGTTGTCCACCAGGCCCTGCGCGCGCTGCTTGGATTCGGCCGAGAAATAGCGCGCCACGTAGAGCTGGCCCAGCGCCATGCCCATGCTGTCGTTGACCGCGTCTAGCGTGCGCTTCCAGCGCGCCTTCATTTCCTTCTGGTCGTTGAGCGTCCTGGCGTTGAAGTCGAAGTCTTCCTGCTGGAAGGCCGTGGACAGGTAGGGCGCGGCGCTGTCCACCGCGTGGAAGCGCAGGTAGGCCTGCCAGTCGGCTACCGGCGTTTGCGCCAGCATCTGGTCGAACTCGGCGAAGAACTTCGGATGCGACAGCGAGAAGCCGTCCTTCACGTCCGCGCCCTGGGCCTGGAAGAACGCGGCCCAGTCGAAGTGCGGCGTGACTTTGCCGGCGTCGGCAAAGCTGACGTAGTGATAGCGGTTTTCCGGCTTGCGCAGTTCCACCGGCGGCAGCGAGGCCGCGGCCAGGCGCGTCTCGAACGCCATCACCGCCTTGGCCTGCGCCTGCGCATCGGCGGCGTTCACGCCGACCAGCTGCAGCGTGCGCGCGACGTGGGCGACATAGGCCTCGCGGATCCTGGCGAAGTCCGGCTTGCTGTAGTACTCGGCGGTGGGCAGGCCCAGGCCGCCCTGGCCGGCGTAGGCGATCTGGCGGCTGGAGTCCTTGAAGTCCGGGCTGCCGGAGAAGCGGAACGCCACACCGTCGCCGCGCGCGTAGCTGTCGCGGATATAGGCGGCGACGTCGGCGCCGTTCTTCAGCGCATCGATGCGCGCGAGCTGCGGCTTGATCGGGTCGTAGCCGGCTTTCTCGATGGCCGCTTCGTCCATGCCGGAGGCGTAGAGGTAGCCGATCTTCTGTTCGATCGAACCGGCCTGGGCTTGGGCCGGATGCCTGGCGGCGGCTTCGGCGATGGTGCGCTGCGCACTCAGGCTGTCTTCGCGCAGGGCGTCGAAGGAGCCCCAGCGGGTGCGGTCCGGCGGGATGGGGTGGGCGGCGACCCACTTGGCGTTGACGAAGCCGTTGAAGTCGGCGCAGGGGGCGATTTTCTTGTCCAGTTCCTTGATGTCGAGGTTGCCGGCGGGGCCGGCGATGGCGACGGTGGACAGCGCCAGGGAGATGGCCAGGGCCAGCTTGATGTGTTTCATGGTGGGTCCCCTTGGGTGGCGGGTGCGGCGGGAGGGCGCGGCTAGCCGCGCAGGCTAGGCAG
>Ga0065165_1003759_pt1 | contig 10199 bp, 11 predicted proteins | sample AraplaMF_Cvi_mMF_FD_63813 | JGI IMG/M metagenome (GOLD analysis project Ga0065165, IMG submission 63813) | Arabidopsis root microbial communities from the University of North Carolina, USA - plate scrape MF_Cvi_mMF (version 2) (version 3) | ecosystem: Host-associated > Plants > Roots >... | reverse complement strand
TGACGATCGCCGTGAACGTCATGAGAACGAGGAGCGCCGCGAGCGCCGCTTCGCACCGGCGCCGGCCCCGGTGTCGACGGCAGCGCCATCCGCGCCGGTGCAGCAGACTGCGGTCATGACGGCGCCGCAGCCCGCACCGCGTCCGGCACCGGAAGCCCGCTTCGAGCGTCCGCAGCGCATCGAGAGCGAGCGCGGCCCGCAACCGGCGCCGCAACGCATGGCGCCGCCGCCCGCACCGGCGCCGGCCGCGGCACCGGCACCCTCGCGGCCGGCACCTGCGCGGGGCGAGGAGCACAAGCGCGGCGACGATCGCCGCCAGAACGAGCGCTGAGCGAGCGCTGAGCGAGCGCTGATCTTCGGAAGCCCTGCCCGGCGCGAGCCGGGCAGATTGGCTACAATGCAGGTTTTACAGGAGTGGCCATGGACCCGAAAGAATCCCTCATCGAATACCCCAGCGATTTCCCGATCAAGGTGATGGGCGCGACGCACGAGTCCTTTGCCCCGACCATCCTCGAACTGATCGTCCTGCACGACCCGACTTTCCACGAAGGCAAGATGGAAGTGCGTCCTTCGGCCAAGGGCAATTACACAGGACTCACCGTGATCGTTCGTGCAACCAGCCGCGAGATGCTGGACAAGCTCTACACCGAGCTGTCCTCGCATCCGATGGTCAAGATCGTCCTCTGAACGCGCAATAAGCAACAGTCCCGGCGGCCCCGCCGGGCAGCGGACATGAGCCTGGCTTATAATGTCTGGGCATTCCATTTCTGTTCCCACAGTTTCCATGCCAGCCAACCGCCCTGCCAGCCCGATCATTCGTGAGCTCGGCCGCGCAGATTACGACAGCGTCTTCGCCGCCATGCGTGCCTTCACGGACGCGCGCACGCCCGACACTCCCGACGAACTCTGGATCGTCGAGCATCCGCCGGTGTACACGCTCGGCCTCGGCGCCGACCGCGGCCACGTCCTGAACGCGCACGACATCCCCGTGGTGCAGACCGACCGCGGCGGCGAAGTGACCTACCACGGCCCCGGCCAGGTCGTGATCTACCTGCTGATGGACCTGCGCCGCAACAAGCCGGGCGGCAAACTGTATGCGCGCCAGTTCGTCAACAAGATCGAGCAGGCAGTCATCGACGTGCTGGCGGCGTATAATCTGGCGGGTGAAAGAGTCGCGGGCGCCCCCGGCATCTATATGGCCGACGGACCGCGCAAGGGTGCCAAGATCGCCGCCCTGGGCTTGAAGGTACGCGGCAACGGCTGCACCTACCATGGCGTCTCACTGAACGTGGCGATGGATTTATCTCCCTTCACCTGGATCAACCCGTGCGGCTATTCCGGGCTGGCCACGGTGGACATGCGCAGCATGGGCGCAGAAGCACCCTTGCACGATGTGCAGCAGGCGCTGGCCCGGGCCCTCGTCACTCACTTGTCCGAACAAACAACCGAAACCCTACCGGGGTAAGAGCACATGACTTCCGAAATCGATACCGGCAACGCCGCAGCAGCTGCCTACAACGCCAGCGCCAAGCAGAAGGGCGCGGACAAGACCTCGCGCATCCCGATCAAGATCGTGCCGATCGAGCAGCACGAGCGCCTGAAAAAGCCGGACTGGATCCGCGTGAAGGCGGCCACCGCCTCCTCGCGCTTCTACGAGATCAAGGACATCCTGCGCGCGAACAACCTGGTCACCGTCTGCGAAGAAGCCAGCTGCCCGAACATCGGCGAATGCTTCGGCAAGGGCACCGCCACCTTCATGATCATGGGCGACAAGTGCACCCGCCGCTGCCCGTTCTGCGACGTCGGCCACGGCCGTCCGGATCCGCTGGACGTCAACGAGCCGGGCAACCTGGCCAAGACCATCGCCGACCTGCGCCTGTCCTATGTCGTGATCACCTCGGTGGACCGCGACGACCTGCGCGACGGCGGCGCCGGCCACTTTGTCGAATGCATCCAGAAGACCCGTGCCCTGAGCCCGAACACCAAGATCGAAGTGCTGGTCCCGGACTTCCGCGGCCGCCTGGAAAAGGCCCTGAACATCTTCGCCGACGGCCTGCCGGACGTCATGAACCACAACCTGGAAACCGTGCCGCGCCTGTACAAGGAAGCGCGCCCGGGCGCCGACTACAAGCACTCGCTGGAGCTGCTGCGCGACTTCAAGGCCAAGTACCCGAATGCCGTCACCAAGTCCGGCCTGATGGTGGGTCTCGGTGAAACCGACGAGGAAATCCTCGAAGTCATGCGCGACATGCGTGAACACAACATCGACATGCTGACCATCGGCCAGTACCTGGCGCCGTCGAATTCGCACCTGCCGGTGCGCCGCTACGTGCACCCGGACACCTTCAAGATGTTCGAAGAGAAGGCCTACGAGATGGGCTTCGTGCACGCGGCCGTGGGCGCGATGGTGCGTTCTTCGTACCATGCAGACCAGCAGGCGCATGAGGCGGGTGTGGCTGCTTAAGCCAAACCTGTAGTTCCGTTTTTTTGCCAAACGGGAAAAATCGCTTGCCGGTTTTCCCCGTTTTGTGTCTACCCTCTATTACCCACATCGAATTCACGCTAGTATTGCTTGTTTGTAATTTTATTTAAGCAATATCAGATGAATCGCGGTCTCGCTTTTGGTGTCGTCCTGCTGGCTTTCCAGGCCCAGGCACAAACGGACAAACCCCTCTCCACCCAGCAAGTCGTCGTCAACGGCAGCCAGACCGACGTGGATGCCGGCCGCGATGTTATCGCCGGCAAGATCGTCATCGGCAAGCAGCGCATCGCGGAAAGCGGTGTGCAGAATGTGGGCGAGCTGCTGCGCCGTGAGCCGGCGATCAGCATCGGCAAGGATGGCCGCCTCGGCCTGCTGGGCTTGCCGGGCTATACGCAGATTCTGGTCGACGGCCTGGAGCCGCAGGGCGATACACTCAACCTCGATCTGGTGCACGTCGAACGCATCGAGATCATGAAGTCGACGACCGCTGCCACCGGGCCATTCGGCGTCGCCGGCACTATCAACATCGTCCGCCGCAAGGCCGAACGCAAGGCCTTCACCCAGGCCAGTGCGGGCGCCAGCAGCACCGGCGGACGCGCGGGGGCAAACCTGTCCTGGATGAACAACCAGATCTCCAAGGACAGTCCTTTCATCTACAACCTGACTCTGTCGGCGCGCCGCAGCAGCACACCTGCCGAGAGCCATTACGCCGAGACGCGTTCCACCCCGGGCGCTGCGCAGGCACTGGAATTCGAAGGCGATTCGGCGTCCGCGAGCGTGTTCCAGTCGATGATCGCCAACAGCGAACTCACCTGGACTCTGTCGCCCAGCCACAAGATCGCCTTCTCGCCCGAGGCCGGCCGCATCGAAACGCCCATGGACGGCATCGAACAGCGCCGTTGGCGCGATGGCCGCACGCTGGGTATCCGGTCGGACCGCAGTGGCACGATGGACATCTGGTCCTTGCCGCTGCGCTGGAACTGGCAGGTGGATGCCGACAGTGCAGTGAGCCTGAGGCTGATGATGAACGGCACGCGGATCGATAGCGATGCGCGCTACCTGGAAGACTGGTCCGATGCGCCTGCCCGCCTGCGCAGGAATCGCCTGCAGCAGAACGGCAGGAATTATTTCATCGATCTCGATTTCCGTACCACGCTGGCGGGCGCCCACGAGATCAGCACGGGCGCCAAGCTGGTACGCAATAACAGGGACCAGGCCTACGACGACACCATCGACGGCCAGCCCGACCTCAGCCAGCTCGTGTTCGGCCGCGACAGCACCACGCAAATGGAAAGCGCCCGCCTGTTCCTGCAGGACGAATGGCGCATCGACAAGGCCCTGGCCCTGAACGCCGGCCTGTCCGTCGAGCGGCGCCTCTATACCCTCGACGAAGGCCCAGTACACAACCGCGCCGAATTCAATATGTGGTCGCCGTCCCTGCACTTGTCGAAGAAGATAGCCGGCGATCGCAAGCGTCAGGTCCGTTTTTCGCTGGCGCGCAGCTTCCAGCCGCCCGAGACCGACCAGTTGCTGCTGCACCCGACCATCGACCGCTTCGCACCCTGCCAGCCGGGCCGGCTGTGCGGCGCCAACGACATCGACACGGCCGACCGCAGCGGCAACCCGCGCCTGCAGCCGGAGCGCGCGCTCGGCCTGAACCTGTCGTACACCCACGGCATCGGCGCCGGCAGCGAAGTACTGGTCGAAGGCTATACGCGCGACATCCAGGACAAGACCGGCTGGGAGTATGCGCTCGCCAACGTCCCCTGGGCCAGCGTGCCGCGCTACGTGGTTCGCCCGGTCAATCTGGGGCAGGCGAGCGTGCGTGGCGTGAACCTGGAAGGGCGCGTGGCCGGCAAGGACTTGTCGAAGGACCTGGCCGCGCTGGAAGTGCACGGTAGCCTGGGCTTCGCCCGGTCTGAGTTGAGCGACGTGCCCGAGCCGGATAACCGCATTGCCGGCCAACTACCCTGGCGCCTGAAATTCGGCGGCAGCTACACGCTGAAGGCCGCGCCGCTGAAGCTGGGCCTGGAAGCCAACGTGCTCCCGGCCGACTGGGTGCGCGACAGCGTCAATCAGCGCTTCTACCAGTCGAGCAAGACCACGCTGGGCCTGAACGGCAGCTGGAAGATCGATGCGAAGTCGAAGCTGACGGTCAATCTCGACAATCTGCTGCACAAGACCAATACCCGCATCGAGGAATACCAGGCCGGGCCGGAATTGTTGCGTCTGACGACCGGCAGCGCAGACTATGCGCGCATCAGTGTGAAGTTCGATACCTCCTTATGAAAAAGCTCGTTCTGTTCATGGCCGTTGCCTTGCTATCCTCCACCTCGGTTGCCCAACGAGGAAACACGAAGCAGCAATGCACCCGGCTTTGCCTGGAAACGGAATTCGACAATCCCCAGATGGCGCAGCATGCACAAAAGCTGAAAGAGATCCGCGATAAAAAAGAAGCGGAAACCGATCCGTCGAAACGCAAGGCATTGGAGCAGGCCGAAAGCGACGAGCTCGACCGGCGCCAGGACGATCAGGAAAAGATGTGCCGCCACATTTGCGCACCGCTGCGTGACGAGTGAGAAAGAGCCGCGCCCGTCAGGTCGACACATCCCAATAAAATGATAAGCCATGAAACGTCTCTTTCTACTATTTACCGTATCCCTGCTGTCCTCCGCCGCATCGGCTCAGATGGAGGGCAACACGAAGCAGGAGTGCACCCGTCGCTGCCTCAGCGCAGACCTCGACGACTCCAAGAGGTTCGCACTCGCAGCGTACAACGAAAAGCTGAAGCAGATTCGCGCCAAGAAGGAAGCGGAAACCGATCCGGCAAAACGCAAGGAATTGGAAGAATCAGAAAAAGACCAGCTCGACCGCCGCGATGAAGATCAGGAGAACTTCTGCCGCAAGATCTGCGCGCCCCTGCGCGACGAGTGAAATTCACCATATCCGTTATAGTGCTGCCAACGAGATATCACCCGGCAGCCACATGAAGCATTCCCACAGCAACAACGACGACGACACCAACCTGGGCGACGACGACGCCTTCCTCGAACACGACCTGAAACTAGCCGCGCGCGGCGTCGAACTGGTCAAGATGGAAGGCCGCGTTTTCCTGCGCTTCAGCGGCGCGGTGCGCGTGGACGGCCTGCACGTCGATTACCGCCTGGTGCCGGCGCGCGGCGTGCTGGCCAAGCCGAGCAAGTGGCGCAAGATGGACCTCGGCGCGCGGCGCGAACTCATCGAAGAGCGCGCCACCCGCGACGCCATCGACGACCTGAACCAGGAAGTCGAGGAATTCGTGCGCGACATCGCCGACGACTGCGACGACGCCGGTTTCGACCCGATGCTCTTCCTGCACGTGCTGGAAGAGTTGGAGACCTCGGAGCCGGCCGAATACGTGTTCGAGCGCATCCGCCAGCGCCTCGACCACGCCATCGAGCGCGACCAGGAAGAGCGCCACGCCGCGCGCACCAAGGAAAGCATCAACCTGGCCGAATACCCGCAATCCTTCGAAGTCGCCAGCAAGATGGCGCGCCGCTTCGTCGCCCTGCTGGGCCCGACCAATTCCGGCAAGACCCACCGCGCGATGGAACACCTGGCCCAGGCCGAAAGCGGAGTCTATCTGGCCCCGTTGCGCCTGCTGGCGCTGGAAAACTACGAGCGCCTGCAGGGCGTGACGCGCGCGGACGGCGAACCCCTGGCCGTCAGCCTGGTCACCGGCGAAGAACGGCGCATGGCCGAGAACGCCACCCACGTCGCCAGCACCGTCGAGATGCTGGACACCAAGACCAAGGTCGAGGTGGCGGTGATCGACGAGATCCAGATGCTGGCCGACCGCGACCGCGGCGCCGCCTGGACCGCGGCCGTGTGCGGCGCGCCGGCGTCGGTCGTCTACCTGGTCGGCGCGCCGGAAGCGCGGCGTGCGATCGAGGCCCTGGCCGAACGGCTCGAGTGCCCGCTGGAAGTGCACGTGCTCAAGCGAAAGGCGCCGCTGTCGATGGAGCCCGGCGCCGTGCGCAAGATCCGCAACCTGCGGCGCGGCGACGCCGTCATCGCCTTCTCGCGGCGCGACGTGCTGATGTGGCGCGACATGATCACGGAAACCGGGCTGTCGGTGGCCACCGTCTACGGCAATTTGTCGCCGGAAGTACGGCGCGCCCAGGCCGAGCGCTTCCGCGAGGGCCAGGCCGACATCGTGGTCGGCACCGACGCGCTGGCCATGGGCCTGAACATGCCGATCCAGCGCATCGTCATGACGACTGCCGTGAAATACAACGGCGTCGAGGAGGAAGAGATCTCGGCCGCGCTGGCCAAGCAGATCGCCGGACGGGCAGGGCGCTACGGCGTGCACGAGGAAGGATTCGTTGCCGGCTACGACGACGACACCCACGACATCATGCGCGCGCTCATGAAGGAGAAGATTCCGCCGGTGCCCGCCACCGGCTTCGCGGTCGCGCCCTCGCTGGAGCAGCTGCACCGCATCGCCTCGGTGACAGGGGAGAGCTCGCTGGTGAAACTGCTGCGGCGCTTCGTGCACAACATCGACGTGCCGGATGGCTTTTTCTATCCGCGCATCACGGAAGAGCAGAATGAACGCGCGGAATGGCTCGACACGCTCGACCTGAGCGTGGCCGAGAAGTTCACGATGTCGCTGGTGCCGATCTCGACCCGCGTGCCGACCCTGGAAAGCGCCTGGAGCCACTGGGCGCAGTCGCTGGCGAAGCGCAAGATCTGCAAGCTCCAGCCGCACCCGCAGGAACTGTTCTGGCAGAACCTGCAGGAAGTCGAAGACACCTGCCGCATGTACTCGGCCTATGCCTGGCTGGGTTACCGGATGCCGGAGTTCTTCCCCAGCATCGAGCTGGCCCAGCAACTGGCGCGCGAGGCGTCGGAAAGGGTGGATTCGCTGCTGCAGCAGCAGAATGCGGCGGCGCGCAAGCGGCAGTCGAAGAAGGAAAGAGGGCGGTGGTAACTTAGCTCACGCAGAACTTGGGTCCCCGCCTTCGCGGGAACGACGGGTGGAAGCGACCGCTTCCAGCCACTCCTCCCAAATCGCCGGATCCCGCGTCTGTCCATCGGCCCCCAGCTTGTACTCGCTCACCAGATCGGCCAAATCGCTGGATTCGGTCAGCTCGACTTCGCGTTCGAGAAAGGCCAGCATGGCCCGGTAGGCCTGCTCGACCGTCATCATGTTGTCCATGCCGCACCTCCCTCATCACGATCGACGATGGAGACAGCTTACATCAAGGGCGGCAGCGCGCCGTGATGCCGGTGCCGTCCGCGCCTGCCATCGGGATATCGGATGGCGGCGTGCCATTGCCCAGCACCAGGGTCTTGCCGCCCACGTAGCGCAGCGGCAGCTCTTCGCCCGCGTAGTCGGCCAGGCCCTGCGGCACGTAGATGGCGAAGCGGTAATCGAGGTTCGGATAAAAGCCGTGCTGGAACAGCTGGCTCGGCGGGCCTTCGTGGATTTCGGTGGCGATGGCGTCGACGATCGCGGCCGTGTCCGTACGGGTGTTCAGGTCGATCGTGTCGTCCAGGCGCAGGGTGTAGGGGCGCAGCGGACCGAAGCGCTTGCCGCCGTACTGGACGCGGAAGCGGTCGATGTCGTAATAGAAGGCCGGCACCTTGGGGCCGGTGACGTCCACGCTGCACAGCACGAACACGGCCCAGAAGCCTTCGGATTCCAGCGGCAGCACGAAGTGGATCGCCTCATCGCGCCGCAGCGGCACCGGGTTGCGGAAATCGATCCGATGCACATTCGCGACGTGCTGGTAATGCAGGACGACGGTGTCGCGCAAGCTGGTGTCCACGCTCGTGCAGCCCGCTGCCAGCAGGCAGGGGAGCAGGCAGCGAAGCAGAAGCGGGGACTGGGTCAGTTTGCGCATGAAGGTTCTCGGGTGGCGCCAGCGAACGCGTCAAGCTTGGGCCAAGCCGGCGGGTAAGGCTTGCGGGAAGTCAGGGGTGTGCGGGTATGCTTCAGCTTGCGCCCAGCGATTTCTGCAGCAGCGCGTGCAGCGAGGCGAAATCCGGCTCGCCCAGGTAGCGCTTGAGGATCTTGCCGTCCTTGCCGATGACGAAGGTGGTCGGGGTCATCGCCACGTCGCCGAACTGTTTCGCCAGGTCGCCGCCGGAATCGAGGGCGACCTTGAATGGCAGCTTGCGGGTCTCGGCATAGTTCAGGACATAGTTCGGCGGATCGTAGCTCATCGCCACGGCCACGAATTCCAGGCCCTGGCCCTTGAACTTGTTGTAGGTCTCGACCATCTGCGGCATTTCCTTCACGCAGGTGGCGCAGGACGTCGCCCAGAAGTTGACCATCACGACCTTGCCGCGCAAGTCCTGCGAGCTGATCTTCTGGCCGTCGATGCTGATGAAGGTGACGTCGGGCGCCTGCTGCTGGCTGAAGACGGCGACGCCGGCGCCGCAGGCAATCGCCAGCACGGCGGCGCCGATGGCGGCCGGCTTGATCCAGGAAGGCTTGGGGCTTGAAGCGGTCATGAGCTCATCTCATCCGTGAATGGGCGACGGATCATTATAAATCTGTCGCCCCCTCCGTGCAGACCGGCTTACTGCGCCGACGCCTGCTGCGGCTGCATCGCGCGCAGGTCTTCTTCGCTGATGTACTCGAACATCTTGGTCACGCTCATGACGCCGGAGACGCCTTGCGCCACCTGGGCCGCGATATTGCCTTCGCGCTGGGTCACCAGGCCCATCAGGTAGACATTGCCGCGTTCGGTGACGACCTTGAAGGAATTCGCCGAGACCGTTTTCTTGTCGGCCAGGCTCAGCTTGACCTTGCTGGTGATCAGGGTATCGCTCGAGCGCGAGGTGTAGCTCGACGGACCGGCGACGAGCAGTTCGTTCATCACGTTGTCGACGTTGGTGATGCTGCGCACTTCCTTCTCGACAGCCTGCTTCATGGCTTCGTCGCGCACTTCGCCGGTCAGCAGCACCTTGCGGTTGTAGCTGTTAATGTTGACGTGGCCGGCATCGCCGACGATCTGCGGCAGGCGGGTCTCGGCCTTCACGGCGATCGCCTTGTCTTCGGTCTGGGCGCCCAGGGTACGGCGGTCGGTGGCCGACACCGCACCAGCCACCACGCCACCAGCCACCACGGCCACGCAGCCTTGCAGCGAGACCATCAGGGAGCCGAGCAGGGCGGCGGTCAGGACGGCTTTCTTAACTTGCATCTTCTTCTCCGAACAGGGCGACGTCGATGCCGTCGCAGATACTGTGGATCGCCACCAGGTGCACTTCCTGGATGCGCGCGGTACGGCTGTGCTGCACGTTGATATGCACGTCGGCCTCGGTCAGCAGCTTGCCCAGCTTGCCGCCGTCCTTGCCGGTCAGGGCGACGACGCGCATTTCGCGCTCGAGCGCCGCTTCGGCGGCCGCCAGCACGTTGCCGGAATTACCAGAGGTCGAGATCGCCAGCAGGATGTCGCCGGCCTGGCCCAGGGCCTGGACCTGCTTGCTGAAGATTTCGTTGAAGCTGTAGTCGTTGCCGACCGCCGTGATGATCGAGGTGTCGGTGCTCAGCGAGATCGCCGGCAGCGGGAAACGCTCGCGCTCGAAGCGGCCGACCAGTTCGGCGGCGAAGTGCTGGGCATCGCCGGCGGAACCGCCGTTGCCGCATGCCAGGATCTTGTTGCCGTTGGACAGGGCATTGAACATCAGTTCGATGGCCTGGGAAATGGGTTGTGCCAGCAGCTGG
>Ga0065165_1003758_pt1 | contig 10201 bp, 7 predicted proteins | sample AraplaMF_Cvi_mMF_FD_63813 | JGI IMG/M metagenome (GOLD analysis project Ga0065165, IMG submission 63813) | Arabidopsis root microbial communities from the University of North Carolina, USA - plate scrape MF_Cvi_mMF (version 2) (version 3) | ecosystem: Host-associated > Plants > Roots > Endosphere... | reverse complement strand
CCTGATCGCGCTCGGCTTCGTGCTCGTCTACAAGGCCACCGAGGTCGTCAATTTCGCCCAGGGCGATCTGATGATGCTGGGCGGCTTCTTCGCCTTCACCTTCATCGGCATGATGGGCCTCAACTACTGGGTCGGCTTTGCCGGTGCGGTGGCGGCGATGGCGCTGTTCGGCATGCTGGCGGAACGCGTGGTGGTGCGGCCGATCCTGGGCTATCCGCAATTCTCCATCATCATGGCGACGATCGGCCTCGGCTATTTCCTGCGCTCGGTCGCCGGCATGGTCTGGGGCACCGACGATTTCAAGATCGATACGCCGTTCAGCCAGGGCGTGCTGCGGATCGGCTCGCTGGTGCTCGCCCATGACAAGCTCTCGGTCATCGCGGCCACGGTCATCCTCTGCGCGCTGCTCTGGCTGTTCTTCAACAAGACCACGCTCGGCACCGCGATGCGCGCCAGTTCCGAGAACATGCTGGCGGCCTATTACATGGGCATTCCGGTCAAGCGCGTGGTGTCGATCGTCTGGGCGATCAGCGCGGCGGTCGCGACCTGCGCCGGCGTGCTGCTGGCGCCGATCACCTTCATCCATTCCAATGTCGGCCTCGTGCTGGGGCTGAAGGCCTTTCCGGCGGCCGTGCTCGGCGGCTTCGGCTCGATCCCCGGCGCCGTCGTCGGCGGCGTGCTGATCGGCGTGATCGAGAGCATGGCCGGCTTTTATTTGCCTGAGGGCTGGAAGGACGTCGCGCCCTACATCGTGCTGCTCGCCGTGCTCTTGCTCAAGCCCGAAGGCCTGTTCGGCCTTCACGTCCGCAAGAAGGTCTGAACCGCCATGCGCTTCCTGTTCAAGACCGACTATGAGGACGACATCAGGCTGTTTCCGCATTCGGGTTACGTAGTCTCCTACGGGGTGTTGCTCGCAGTGCTTCTGGTCGCGCCCTATGTGCTCTCCAGTTATCTGATGAGCCAGCTCGTCTTCGTCTGCATCTATGCCACCGTCGGCGTCGCACTGCTGATTTTGACGGGCTTTACCGGGCAGGCCTCGCTCGGGCATGCGGCGTTCCTGGCGATCGGCGCCTATACCGCTGCTTACCTTCAGAAATACAATGTGCCGTTCCCAGTCTATTTCCTCGCCGCCGGTGTCCTGACCGGCTGCATCGGCGCGTTGGTCGGCTTTCCCGCGCTGCGGCTGCAAGGCATCTATCTCGTCATCGCCACCATCTCCTTCGCCTTCATCGTCGAGGAAATTTTGGCACGCTGGGAAAGCGTCACCAACGGCAATGAGGGCATGCGGATCAAGGCGGTGTCGCTGCTCGGTGTCACCGTCTCTCGCGACAGCCCGACCTTCTACTTCCTCTGTCTTGCCGTGCTGGTGCTGACCATCGTCGGCACGCTCAATCTGCTGCGCTCGCCGACGGGGCGCGCCTTCGTCGCGATCCGCGACAGCGAGACCGCGGCGCGCAGCATGGGTGTCAACGTCGCGCTCTACAAGGTCAAGTCCTTTGCGATCTCGGCGGCGATCACCGGCTTTGCCGGCGTGCTGTTCGCCCACAAGCTCTCCTTCATCTCGCCGGAGATGTTCACGCTCCAGCTCTCGATCGAGTTCATCATCGTGATCTTGATCGGCGGCACCTTCAGCCTGCATGGCGCGGTGCTGGGCGCGATCTTCATCGTGATGATTGATCCGTTCCTGACCTATTTGAAGGACGATATGCCCGGCATCATCGCCGGTGTCGCCGCGACATTCGGGGCGGGGACCGCGACTGCGGGCAACATCCAGGCGAAGGTCGCGGCCTTCGCCTCGCTCAACGGCCTGAAGGGCGCGATTTATGGCATCATCATCGTATTATTCGTGCTGTTCGAGCCGCTCGGACTCTACGGCCGCTGGCTGAAGATAAAACTCTTCTTCCAGCTGTTCCCGCTCTACAAGCGCGCCACCTTCAAGCGGCAGAAGATTTACGTGAAGTCGGAGCGCAACCGTTGAGCTATTTTCGCGCCGAGAACCTGTCGCTGCATTTCGGGGGCCTCAAGGCCGTCGATGCGGTGTCCTTCGCGGTCGAGCGCGGCGAGATCCTCTCGATCATCGGGCCGAACGGCGCCGGCAAGAGCTCGATCTTCAATTTGATCTCGCGGATCTACCGGCCGACCGCGGGCCGCATCTTCTTCGAGGACCAGGATATCACCGAGCAGCCACCCTACGACATCGCGCGGCTCGGCATCGCCCGCACCTTCCAGAACATCGAGCTGTTCGAGAATGCGACCGTGCTCTCCAACCTCCTGGTCGGCCGCCATCGTCATTCGACCACGCAGCTCTGGCAGGAGCTGTTGTTCCTGCCGAGCGTGCGGGCCAACGAGAAGGTGCATCGCCGCCGGGTCGAGCAGGTGATCGAATTCCTCGATCTCGAGCCCTATCGCGACAAGCTGATCTCGGGGCTGCCTTACGGCGTGCGCAAAGTGATCGAGCTCGCGCGCGCACTCTGCTCGGAACCAAAATTGATCCTGCTCGACGAGCCGTCCTCCGGTCTCAACGTCGAGGAGACCGACGACATGTCGTTCTGGATCCGCGACATGAAGAGCGAGCTCGGCGTCACCGTGCTGATGGTCGAGCACGACATGTCACTGGTCAATCGCGTCTCCGATCGCGTCATCGCGCTGAACTACGGCCGCGTCCTCGCGATGGGCTCGCCGGCCGAAGTGCAGCAGCACCCCGACGTCGTCGCGGCCTATCTGGGAGCCTGACGCATGGACGCGACGGTGACATCGGACGTTGTCTTGAAGCTCTCCAACATCGAGAGCTATTACGGGCCGATCATGGCGATCCGCGGCATCTCGCTGGAGGTGCCGCGCGGCCGCATCGTCACCCTGCTGGGCGCCAACGGCGCCGGCAAGACCACGGTGCTGAAGACCATCTCGGGCATCCTCGATCCGCAGAAGGGCGCGATCGAGTTCATGGGCAAGCCGATCCAGCGCATGGAGGCGGACCGCATCGTGCGGCTGGGCCTCAGCCACGTGCCGGAGGGACGCGAGGTGTTTCCGTTTCTCTCCGTGCGCGAGAACTTGATGATGGGTGCCTATCCGCGCAAGGACCGCGACGGCGTCGCCGACGATCTGGAGCGCGTCTACGGCTACTTCCCGCGGCTGAAGGAGCGCATCAACCAGCCGGCCGGCCAGCTCTCCGGCGGCGAGCAGCAGATGCTCGCGATCGGCCGCGCGCTGATGAACCGGCCGACCCTGCTGCTGCTCGACGAGCCCTCGCTCGGCCTGTCGCCGCTGCTGGTGAAGGAGATCTTCACCATCATCCGCCGGGTCAACGAGGAGCAGGGCATGTCGATCCTGCTGGTCGAGCAGAATGCCAAGGTGGCGCTGGAGACGGCGCATTACGGCTATGTGCTCGAGATCGGCCGCATCGTGATGAACGACAGCTGCGACCGATTGATGCATTCGAAGGACATCCAGGAATTCTACCTTGGCGCCAAGGAAGCGGGCGCACGAGGCGAGCGTCGCTGGAAAAAGAAGAAGACGTGGCGGTAGAGCAAGGTTTGGCGTTAGATAGGCGATCCCTCCGCCAATACAGACCGCCGGCAAGGCAGGCAGCGGAGCGGGACGCGACAAGGAGGAGACGCGCATGGCCCGACCGGCGGTGTTGACGGTCGCTGATACGATCGCGAAGAGCTTTCTGCGCGCCGCGGAGACGCGCGGCGATCGGCCGGCCATTCGCGAGAAGACGTTCGGGATCTGGCAGCCGACCAGCTGGCGCGAATGGCTGGGGATCTCGAAGGAGGTCGCCTACGCGCTTCATGCCATCGGCTTCATGCCCGGGGACGTCGCCTCCATCATCGCCAATGCCGTGCCCGGATGGGTCTACGCCGACATGGGCATCCTGTGCGCCGGCGGCGTCTCCTCCGGAATCTATCCGACCGATGCGGCCAGCCAGGTCGAATATCTCGTCAACGATTCCCGGACCAAAGTGATCTTTGCCGAGGACGAGGAGCAGCTGGACAAGATCCTCGCCTGCCGCGCGCGCTGTCCCTCTCTGCAAAGGATCATCGTGTTCGACATGGAGGGGCTCAGGGGCTTCTCCGACGACATGGTGATGTCGCTCGACGAGTTTCGCGCGCTTGGCCGCAATCACATGGTCGGGAACGAGGCGCTGTGGCAGCAGATGCTCGACAGCCGTAGCGCCGACGATCTCGCCATCCTCGTCTATACCTCGGGCACGACGGGCCCGCCCAAGGGCGCGATGCATGCCAACCGCAGCGTCACGCACCAGATGCGGCACGCCAATGACTTCATCCCGGCGCGGGAGGACGAGGATCGCCTGATCTTCCTGCCGCTCTGCCACGTCGCCGAGCGCATCGGCGGCTACTACATCTCGGTCGCGCTCGGCTCCGTGATGAATTTCGCCGAGAGCCCGGAGACGGTGCCGGACAATCTGCGCGAGGTGCAGCCGACCGTGTTTCTCGCGGTGCCGCGCATCTGGGAAAAATTCTATTCCGCCATCACCATCGCGCTGAAGGATGCGACCCCGTTCCAGCAATGGGTCTACCGCCGCGCCATCGGCATCGGCTATCGCATGGTCGATTGCCGGATCGAGGTCAGGGCGCCGCCGCTGTCGTTGCGCCTCGCCAATCGCATCGCCTACCGGCTCGTCTTCCGCAACATCCGCCGCATGATCGGGCTCGACCGCTGCCGCATCGCCTTCACGGGCGCGGCGCCGATCGCGCCGGAGCTGATCCGCTGGTATCTGGCCCTCGGCATCGACATGCACGAGCTCTACGGCCAGACCGAGAATTGCGGGGTCGCGACCATGATGCCGGCGGAGCGGATCAAGCTCGGCTCGGTCGGCAAGGCCGTGTCCTGGGGCGAGGTCGCGCTGTCGCCCGAGGGCGAGATCCTGATCAGGGGCGACTTCCTGTTCATGGGCTATCTGAACCAGCCGGAGAAGACCGCCGAGACCATCGATGCCCGCGGCTGGCTGCACACCGGCGACGTCGGCACCATCGACAATGAAGGTTTTGTCCGCATCACCGACCGGATGAAGGACATCATCATCACATCGGGCGGCAAGAACGTCACGCCGTCGGAGATCGAGAACCAGCTCAAATTCTCGCCCTACATCTCGGACGCCGTGGTGATCGGCGACAAGCGGCCGTATCTCACCTGCCTCGTCATGATCGACCAGGAGAATGTCGAGAAGTTCGCGCAGGACCACGACATCCCCTTCACCAATTATGCCAGCCTGTGCCGGGCAACCGAGATCCAGGACCTGATCTGGGGCGAGATCGAAGGCGTCAACGGCAATTTCGCCCGCGTCGAGACCATCAAGCGGTTCTATTTGATCGAGCGTCAGCTGACCCCGGAGGATGAGGAGCTGACGCCGACCATGAAGCTGAAGCGAAACTTCGTGAACAAGCGCTACGCCGCCGAGATCGACGCGATGTATCGCGAGCGCAAGGTCGCCTGAATAATTTCGTTCGAGAAAGCGAAGGAGCAATGGCCCCGCCCTTCGCACAATACGGGCCCAAGGAGAGGAGACGTCAATGTCGAGATCGTCGAGAGCGTTCGGCCTTGCTGTGGGCGCAGTCGCGCTCGCCTGTCAGCCGTCCCTGGCGCAAACCAAGGTCACCAATGAAGGCATCTCTGCCAGCGAGATCGTCATCGGCACCCACCAGGATCTATCGGGGCCGATCAAGGTCTGGGGCGTGCCTGTGTCCAACGGCATGAAGATGGCGGTCGAGGAGATCAACGCCGCCGGCGGCATCCAGGGCCGCAAGATCCGCATGATCCTCGAGGACAACGGCTACGATCCGAAGAAGGGCGTGCTGGCGTCGCAGAAGATGGTCGAGCGCGACAAGATCTTCGCCATGATCGGCTCGATGGGATCGGCGCCGACGCTGGCCGCGCAGGACATCCTGTTCGATGCCGGCGTGCTCCAGCTGTTCCCGCTGACGGCGGCCGAGTTCACCTTCAAGTTCGACCCGGCCAAGCCGCAGGAGCGACTGAAGTTCAACAACCTCCTGCCCTACGTCGAGAGCACGCGCGCCGCGCTGAAATACATGGTCGAGTGGAAGAATTTTCAGAAGCCCTGCATCATGCATCAGGACGACGAGTACGGAAAGAACGTGCTCGACGGCTTCAACCAGCAGCTGACGGCGATGAAGCTCCAGCCGGCCTCGGTGACGAGCTACAAGCGCGGAGCCTCGGATTTCAGCGCGCAGATCGCCAAGATGAAGTCCGACGGCTGCGATCTCGTCGTGCTCGGCACCGTGATCCGCGAGACCATCGGCGCGATGACGGAAGCGAAGAAGCTCGGCTGGGACGTCACCTTCCTCGGCGCCACCCCGACCAACGTGCTGGAGGTGCCGGCGCTGGGCAAGGACGCGGTCGAAGGGCTCTATGCGGCCTCGGGCTTCGAGATTCCCTATGAGGACACCGCCAAGGGCAAGGTTCACGACTGGCTCATCAACTACAAGAAGATGTTCGGCACCGACGCCAACACGCAGGCGATCATCGGCTACAACGCAGTGACGACGTTCGCATTCTATGCCGACAAGGCCGGCAAGGACCTCACCGGCCAGAAGATGCTAGACGCGCTCGAGTCGGGCGAGAAGTTCCTCGACATCTTCAACTCGCCGCCGACCAAGTTCTCCAAGACCGACCATCTCGCCAACACCATCACCCAGGTGCAGCAGGTCAAGGGCGGCCGCTGGGTTCTGGTGAAGGACAATCTGATGTTTTGATGGTTTACCCTCCCCTGCCCTCCAGGGGAGGGTAAGAAACCTACGATCCCCCGCCCGCCGTCCCCGAATTCACCGGCGCGAGCTCGTCCTCCCGGCAGCGCCAGCCGTCGGCGGCCTTGACGAACGCAAAGGTCCGCTGGATTCTCAACCGACGCGTCACGTTGAAGGCCTCGCCGGATCGTTCCCTGCTGCCGCCACCCGGCTGCGGAAGGCCGGTCCTGGGGTCCCAGCAGGTGCCGGTGCAGCTGGAGGCGACCTTGCTGCACGTGGTGAACGGCGCCAGCACGACCATCTCGATCTCGCCGGTGACCTGCGCCTCCCGGTCGGTCACCTGGCTGTCGAGCGCGTAGACGCGGTTGATGCGGAGGAAATTGCCGCAGGAATTGGCGGCGTGAATCCGCGCGGCGCAGAAGTCGACGGCGTCGGTGTCGGGGATGCGGGCTGCGACCTGGCGGCCGAATACTTTCTTCGGGTCGCCCTTGGCGGCAGCGATCTCGCCCATCCTGTGCTTGAGATAGTCGCCGAGACAATCTTCCGCGGATTCGAGCTCTCCAAGCGGCACGTTCTCCTTGCCGACGAGATTGCATTTGCGATCGCGCTCTCGCGTCCATCTTCCGTATTCGGCGAAGGCAAAGCGCGCCGCGGTCGGATCGAGCTTGCCGATCAGGCCGAGCACCTGGCCGTTCAGCTCGGTCTCGCTGAGCGCCAGCGATGGATCCGCGCAGATCACCGCGCCCGCCGCAGTATTGGCCGCCAGACAATCGAAATCCGGATCGCGCAAGATCGCGGCGCGCTCCTCAGTCACTTTGAGCAGGCATGCCCTCACGCGGTCGAACTCATCAGGGCGGATCGCGGTCTGGCCGACGATGCCGCAGCCGAGATTGCGCTGGCGGGTCCAGATCGCGTTCTCCTCGATTGCCGGCAGGCGGTCCGGCAGGCGAGCGAGCCGCGCCTCGATCGCCGTGCTCAGTCTATCGGCCGCGGCGGCAAGCTCGGCGTCGCCGCAGAACAGTTGATTGCCGGGATCGCGGATCTGCTGGCAGTTGTTCTTCGCGAACAGCGGCAGTCTGTCGGCGATGGAGCGGTCGGACGGTCCGGATTGCGCGAAGCCTGGTGCCGCAGGCCAAGCCAGCAGCGCAAGCACAGTCAGCACCATGAACCGCATTCCAGTCGCCCCCGCATCGAAGGCGCCATGCTAGCGTCCTGGATCGGGCCGTGGAATGGGTTTGTGGGCTACAAACGAGCTCAGCGAGCTTCGGACAACCGCACCGGCTCGTCGACATATTTCATCACGGCCGACTGATAGAGCACGAACAGCGGCTGGTAGCTCCGCGCGTCGTCATCTTCGACCATCGCCATGCGGCGGTTGTCGAGCATCAGCCAGTGGCCGTCGAGCCTGACGGCGGCGACCGCGTGGTCTTCGCCGGCCCTGACGTCGCGCACCACGACGATGCGGAGATCCTCGGTGGCAAGGCCGGCGAGCCGCAGCGCCGCCAGCTTGGCGATGGCATAGTCTTCGCAGTCCCCGGCGCCGCGCGCGAAGGTCGCAAGCGGCGAGCTCCAGACATCGTCGATGCCGTCAGCGGCGGCGCGGATGGCGAGGTTGATGGCACGGTTGGTTTCGCCGAGCTTCGCGCGGCCGTCACGGCTGCGGGCCTGGTCGACGATGGCGAGCAGTTTCAGCGCTGCGGGCGAGGCACAATGATCCCGGTCGCCGTCGCACAGCGCGAGCTGCACCATGTCGTCGTCGAGCCTGGACTTCAACGCAGACCATTTCTGCTGGACGCCGCCGGACGAGATGGCGAAGGCGAAGGCGCCGAACGGCTCGGCGGATTTGCGCACGAGGACGCCAGCGCCTGGCGACAGCAGCGTGCCGGCGCGGAGGTCGGCGGCCGACCCGAACAGGATCAATCCGCACAGGACAAGGATTGCGCGCCAGGCGCGCGAGCGAGCAGCGGTCTCCATCTGACATCCCCTGCCGGCTTCGCGAAGTCCTCGACGTGCCGGGCGTTGTTGCTTTCGCGGAGATAGTGCGAGACGGCCCGTTTTGTTCTGCTTAACGCGCCCGGCAGGGAGCCCAAAACAGCGGGACAGGCTGAAACGGGGCTGCTCAAATTGCGTAAAATTTTACGATTCGCGGGCTAGGGGAGGGCCGGGCCGCCGCGAAATGAACCCGATTGCAGGCGCAAGTTGTGACGGAACCGATTCTGCGCCTATGGCTAACAGCCCGCTATTTCACGGATTCTGTTAGTTGGGTCACAGATTTAACTCCGTATTTGCCGCAGGATGCTGCGGGGCACCACGAAGGAAAGATGACGCAAGTATTTGTCGTCTGATTTGTGCGGCTGATTACTTGGGATGACTGGAAATGCGTGCGCTCAAGCTGAGTTTTACAGAAAAGTGCTCGAGATATTACTTCCGCTTCTCTGTGCCTGTGCCGCGCCCCGGGGGCTCTGACGGCCAAGTGACGCGAAATCACACAAGCAATGGATGGTTTCGCTAAGGACTCGGTAATGCTAAGCAAGCTTAGGCGGCCGATACTTATTTAAATTTTAACCCTTTTACGGTGCCCGGTTGAATTACGCAGGCAAACTTGACGCCGCGATCTCATTGGACGGCCAGGGTTTCCGCTCGCCTGCCGATGTCCATGTCGATTCCTTTACGGCCAAGGCACATGGTCACGTGCCCGATGGTGCGTTCGTCGTTCCCGACCCGAACCTGATCTTCAACGCCGACTTCAAGCGCGCAGGTCTCGACCTCGTGCTGTCCCATGACGGGCACGAGTTCGTCGTTCACGATTATTTCAGGGGCGACAAGCGCGCCGCGATCGCCTCGCCCGACGGCGCCCACCTCACCGGCGATGTCGTCAATGCGCTCACCGGCCACGCGCAATATGCGCAGGCCGCATCCGGCATTGCCGCCGCCCAGGTCATCGGCCACGTCACCAAGCTCTCGGGAAGCGCGACCGCGGTCCGCAACGGCGTGTCGGTCATCCTGAACAACGGCGACAATGTCGAGAAGGGCGACGTGGTCTCGACCGGCGCAGACTCGACGCTCGGCATCACCTTCATCGACGGCACCGTGTTCGGCCTGTCCTCAAATGCGCGGATGGTGCTGAACGAGATGGTCTACGACCCCAACGGGTCGAACAATTCCTCGCTGCTGAGCCTGGTCGCGGGCACCATCACCTTCGTCGCCGGCGAGACCGCCAAGCACGGCGACATGAAGATCGACACGCCGGTCGCCACGATGGGTATCCGTGGCACGGCGGTGCTGACCCAGATCAACTTCGTTGTGCCCGCCGGCGGCGGCGATCCGCAGCCGCAGGCGAGCTTCCAGGTGCTGGTCGAGCCGAACGGCACGACGGGCTCCTACATCCTGTTCGACAAGGTCACGCTGCTGCCGATCGCGACGGTCAACCAGGCCGGCCAGATGATCCAGATCAGCGGCGGCAACGTCTCGATCTC
>Ga0065165_1003757_pt1 | contig 10205 bp, 6 predicted proteins | sample AraplaMF_Cvi_mMF_FD_63813 | JGI IMG/M metagenome (GOLD analysis project Ga0065165, IMG submission 63813) | Arabidopsis root microbial communities from the University of North Carolina, USA - plate scrape MF_Cvi_mMF (version 2) (version 3) | ecosystem: Host-associated > Plants > Roots > Endosphere... | reverse complement strand
AGGTTCCATCATTGGAAATACGATCGCTCCTTTCACTGATCTGAAACCAGAGAAAACAAACTCCCTGGAATTCGGTACCGAGTGGCGCTTCTTCAATAACAGACTGAGCGTAGATGCGACTTATTATAAAACAAATACCAAGAACCAGACGATGCTGATTGCAGCTCCCTGGGCTTCTTACTATGATTCTTATTATATCAATGCTGGTAACATCCAGAACCAGGGTGTGGAAGCAGTGGTTCGCTACGATATGTTCCGCGATAGTAAATTCACCTGGAATACAGGTTTGAACTTTGCTACCAACCAAAACAAGATCATAGAACTGGCTGCTGGTGTGGATGAATTCACATTGACCGGCGCTTCCGGTTCCAACTACGCATCTAAATTTAGAGTAGGTGGTTCTTTTGGCGACATCTATGGTAATGTACTGCAAAAAGATGCACAAGGTAGGATCATCATCAATAGTGATGGAGCTCCTGCCAAACAGGGTGGTGAAATGGTGAAGATCGGTAACTCCAATACTAAATTCCAACTGGGATGGAACAACAATCTGGGTTATAAGCACTTCACGCTTTCCATGCTGATCGATGGTAAATTCGGTGGTAAAGTAATGTCTGTTACACAGTCTATGATGGACCAGTACGGTGTATCTAAAGTAACTGGTGATGCAAGAGATGCCGGTGGTGTAAAGATCAATGGTGTTGATGCGGCTGGAAATGCTGTTACTTCTGTCGATGCACAAAAATGGTATACTACTATAGGTGGTCGTGAAGCAATTTCCGGCGAATACATGTACAATGCAACTACTGTACGTCTGCGTGAGGTAGCGCTGGGATATACCGTTCCAATGAAAGATATCTTTATCAAGGCGCTGAAGTTCTCTCTGACAGGACGTAACCTGCTTTACTTCTATAAGAAAGCACCGTTTGATCCTGAGTTGACAATGTCTACTGCGAATGGTTTATCAGGTGTGGATATCTTCATGCAGCCTGCATTGCGCAGCTATGGTCTGAGTCTGAATGCTACTTTCTAACAGTAAAAACTGATTGAACGAAATGAAACGTTACTATATTATTATTGCAGTACTACTATTCGGTGCTACTGCCTGTACCAAGAACTTTGAGGAATACAATACAGATAATACAGGTATTTCAACCGGTCAGCTGAAACCTGATTACAATGACGTGGGAATTTACCTGTTGCAGGCACAGCGTTCTATCATCAACTTTTCCGGTGGTGGCGACCCTAACTCCTACCAGGTACAGCAGAACCTGAATGCGGATGTATTTTCAGGATACTTTATGTCTCCTAACCCATTCAATGGTGGTCTGAACAACACCAACTATTTTATGATGACAGGATGGAACGGGGAAGCAATGAAAGTTGGGTACCTGAATATCATGTCTCCTATTTCCAAACTGCGTGCTAACCGTACTGATACAGCATATCCTGCAGTATGGGCAGTAGCACAGCTTGTTCAGATAGCAGGTATGAGCCGTGTGACGGATGTATATGGTCCTATTCCATACAGCAAGGCGGGTGGTTCAAAAACCGATATTCCTTATGACAGCCAGGAAGATATTTACAAACGCTTCTTCCTGGAACTGGATTCTGCCACTGCTAACCTGCAGAACTTTATCAACAAAGGTGATACACTGCCTTTCTCTTTTGCCAGCTTTGACATGGTGTACAGTGGTAACTTCACCAAATGGTTACAGTTTGCAAACTCCCTTCGCCTGCGTTTAGCCATGCATATTGTGAAAGCAGATGAAGCCACTGCAAAGGAACAGGCAGAGAAAGCGCTCAACCCTGCCAATGGTGGTGTGATCACTGCTAATAGTGGTAACATGACTGTGCAGGTAGGTGGTAGCTTTACCAACCCACTGGTCTACATTGACAGGAACTGGGGAGATACACGTATTGGGGCTGATATAGCCTGTTACCTGACAGGGTACAATGACCCGAGGATCAGTGCTTACCTGGGCAAGTCTACGGATAAAACCATTCCTTCCCAGTACATTGGTATTCGTACCGGTGCGGTAACCAGCTCTAATATCAAAGATGATTATATCGGTTATTCTGCGCTGGGTTCAGCATTTTCACTGACTACCCCTGTACAGATTATGACTGCTGCAGAAGTTTACTTCCTGCAGGCAGAAGTTGCTCTGCGTGGTTGGGCGAATGCTGGTGGTAGTGCAGAGGAAATGTATAACCAGGGTATTACGACTTCTATGAACCAGTGGAATGTAGCAATTGGTAATTACCTGAATGATGCAACAAGTACACCTGCTGCTTATGTAGATCCTAAGTTTCCTGCCAATGATAAGGAGGCACAATCAGCGATCACTATTAAATGGGATGATGCAGCACTGTTTGATGTGAAGATGGAACGTCTGATCACACAGAAATGGATTGCGATGTTCCCTGAAGGCCAGGAGGCATGGACAGAACATAGGAGAACAGGCTATCCTAAACTGTTTCCTGTAGCGCATAACCAGAGTGGTAATATCGTGACGGATGAGGAAGGAGTAAGACGTCTGCCTTATCCACAGCAGGAGTATAATACAAATGCGACCGAGTTAAATAAAGGAATTTCACTGTTGGGTGGTGCTGATAATGCAGCAACACGTATGTGGTGGGATAAGAAATAAGGTCATGTGATGTTTTAAATAGAAAAAGCCCCGTCTCGTTTGAGGCGGGGCTTTTGTTTTATTAGATCCGGCTGGTTTTCCGTGCGCTTCGCGCACGGAAAACCAGCCGGATCCCGATCTGTTTTGCTGGCCTAAGGGCCAGCAAAACAGATCGGAACTTTTAATTAATTACCAGTGTTTCAATGGAGTGTGGTAAGCTTTTTACATCTGCACCATTTCCTTTGATCCATAACTTATAGCTCAGCTCCTTATCACTTGTATTCAGCACAACTACCACGATCTTACCATCTTTATTCACAAAAGCAGTCGTCTGAAGATCAGTTCTGTTAGATGAAGCGATGATACGCTTTGCACCAGGACGAATGAATTTAGAGAAATGCCCTAAATAGTAATAAGCATTTGTATAGATCAGTTCACCGGTTTTAGTATCTGCATGCACAGGTGCAAAACAGAAATTACCCACGTGGTTAGGACCGCCTTTTTCATCCAGCAGGATATTCCAGTCGGTCCATGCAACTGTACCACTATTAAAATCATTCAACAAGGAGTTACCATATCGCTCACCCAATGCCCAGTCATTCACTTTATCCAGTTTGAACGACTCTACACAGCCTTCTGTGAAAATGAGGTTCTTATCAGGAAATGCCTCTTTCACCTTACGCACATTATCGAACTCCATACTGCTACCTGTCCATGTTTCATACCAATGATAACCAATCCCCCACACATACTTCGCAGCTGCGGCATCTTCCAGGATGGTGCTGGCACGCTGATAGATCTGATCACGATTATGATCCCAGGCAATAAGTTTCTTTGTACTCATACCCGCACGCTGTAAGGTGGGACCTAAATAGTACTTAATAAAATCTCTTTCTTCTTCAGCAGTAAAGTTGCAGGACTCCCAGATCTGTTTTGCCATTGGCTCATTCTGCACACTCAAACCCCATACAGGTATACCAAGAGATTCATAGGTTTTGATGAACTTTACATAATAGTTCGCCCAGGCCTGGTAGTAACGTGGCAACAATTTACCACCATGCAGCATGTTCCCATTATCTTTCATGAATGCCGGCGGGCTCCACGGACTTGCAAAAAGTGTGAGCTTACCCCCCGCTGCTGCAATGGCTGCCTTGATGAACGGAACGCGATAAGTCATATCATGCTTTACATTGAATGTCTTCAACGCACTATCTCCTTCCTCTATGTATGTATAGCTATCGCTGGAAAAATCACAGCTATGAATATTGGTACGGGCCAGTGTATAGCCAATACCATTTATAGGATCAAAATAAGCTTTCAGTAATTCCGCCTGCTTTTCCTTTGGGAGTTTTGCAAACACTTCCGCAGCAGCATCTGTGAGTGCACCACCGATACCAGTCATGGTCTGGAAGGATTTTGCAGGATCTACAAAGATGCAGACTTCTGTTTCAAGCGGTTGCTTTGCAGGGGAAAAGGATACCTTGTCCGTTGCTGACATTCTTAATGCTGTCTTCGCAGCTGTTGTAAAAACGGTCACTGTCTTGCGGGAAAGGGTATCTCCTGTACCAGGACCTTTTGCATAGCCAGCATAAGACGCCAGCAACAGCCCTGCCAAAATTGCTTTTTTCATTATCTTAATTATTACCAGTTTAAACGTGTTCATCTTACCAGATATAGGTACCTACGGCGCCATTCGCCAACGTAGGTGTGACGACCTTGCCATTGAACTGGATGTTAAATGATTGGGCAGTACTGGCATTATTGATCACAATCAATACTCTTTTTCCATCCGGCGTTTTGAACGCTACATTGTCCAGCTGGCTGGTGACATTGGTAGCAATCCTTTTGGAACCGGGTTGTACGAACTTTGCGGCATGTGCTATTATATAATAAGATACATTCCTCGTAACGTCGGTACTGATGGTGAGCGCACCCATACAGGTATTACAACCGCCATCCGTATGCGGATCATAATTAGGATCGGAAGCGAGGTTCCATTCCAGCACATTCCGGCTCCAGTTGCGGGTGGCACCGATGATGAGATTTGTAATATGCCATTGCAGATTAGAGGCAAAATCACCAGGCGCACCTACCCATTGCTCAGTAAAGTAGACATTTTTATCAGGGAATGCATCATGCAGCTGGCCTAAAGTACTGATGCTGCCGCCGTACAGGTGAAATGCAGAGCCATCTACATATTGTTTAGCATCCGTGTCCTGTAATACGGTAGAAGGATAATCGGGTCTGTCTGCATTATGATCGTAACAGATGATCTTTGTGGTGATACCGGCTGATTTAAATGCAGGGCCTAAAGCTGTTTTAATAAAAGCAGCCTGTTCGGTCGCCTGCATGACCATGCTGGGATTGTTACCACCATGCAAAGGTTCGTTCTGGGGTGTAATGGCATCGATGGTGATGCCTTCTGCTTTCATGGCCTGGATGTATTTGACAAAGTATTGCGCATAGGTGCTGTAATATTCAGGTTTGAGACTACCTCCTACAAAGCTGCCATTGTCTTTCATCCATACGGGTGCGGACCAGGGAGAACCAAGGATCTTAATTTTCGGTGAAATAGCTACAATCCTCTTCAATACCTGGATCAGGTCAGATTGTTGCTGGCCAATACTGAAATGGTCAAGGTTGATGTCGGTCTGACCTGCAGGCATATCATCGTAGGTGTAGGTCGTGGCGCTCAGATCAGAGGCGCCGATACTTACGCGGAGATAGCTAACGCCAATGGATGTACTGTCATTACCAAACAGTTCTTTGAGCAGGGCATCCTGGGTGGTTTCCGGCAATTTATTGATCAATGTAGCGCTACCATCTGTAAGGCTATATCCAAAACCGTCTATGGCCTGGTATTGGGTACCTTCTTCGATTTTGATGGTGGGAAATACATTGACGGTATCTTTAAAAAGCAGGCTCACCTTTTGTTTTGTCAGCAGGACACTTTTATCTGCTTTAGTTAGCCAGAAGGTAACGTCAGTCTTTAGATCGCCTGCGGGAGGCGGTACTATGACGGTCGTCGTATCATTGCTTCCTCCCTTACAACTGGCAAAGCAGAAAATCAGGGAGAAAAATATATGGTTTAGTCTCATTTGCTGTTCATTTTATATACCCTCACATAATCGACTTCCATGGCTACCGGGAAAATGCTGTCATCTACACCCTGTGCCCCGCCCCAGTCACCGCCTACTGCGAGGTTCAGGAGGATGTGGAAGCGTTTGTCAAATGGCCATACGGTATAGCCCTTTCTTTCGTTTACAAACTGGAATACCAGTACATCATCAATATAACCTCTAAGGGCGTACGGTGTCCAGTCGAGTCTGTAAAGATGGAATTCAGCGCTGACGTTGTCAACCTTTTTGGTACTTGTTTTCTGGGTATTTATTTTAAAATAATAGGCTTCTGTGTGGGCACTGATGTGCACATTTCCAGGGTCGTAACCAACATGTTCCATGATGTCGATCTCTCCTGATTTAGGCCAGTCGCCATATGCCCAGTCAGTAGGTAACATCCAGATAGCAGGCCAGGTACCTTTACCGGCTGGTAGTTTTGCTTTGATCTCAAAGCGGCCATAGAGCCAGTCACCTTTGCCTTTCGTAATCATTCTGGCAGAGGTGTAGTTCCTATTCTCTTTGGTTTCTTTTCTGGCAGTGATGCTTAGTACCCCATTTGCTACGCTGGCATTGTCGGTGCTGTTGGTGTAGTATTCCAGTTCATTATTTCCCCAGCCACTACCACCCAGGTCGTAGCCCCATTTGCTGGCATCGGGTGCACCTGTGTAATCAAATTCATCTGCCCAGACAGGGGTGGTGCTGAAGGTCCAACCGCTATCGATGGGTGTAGGAGGAATGACTGGTCCTGTGGTGTCGGAACTGCCTTTGCCGGAACAGGAGGTGAAGATGAGGAGGAGAAGAGGGAGATATCTTGCGAGCATAAGCGTGGATTGAATTTTTCCGTTTTTGATTGCCACCTTCGGTGGTAGTTAAAAACGGAAAGGGCGATATCTATCCAGCTGCCTTTGGCAGCCGGATAGATATCGCAGGTAAATAATTATTGTTCTTCCAGGAATTGAATATTAGAAAGCGTCATCCCACCAGTACCTAATGTACCACCAGAACTACCTCCCTTAATCACAACCCATACTGTGTCAGCCTTTGGAAACTCCATATACCCATTCTTTCCCACTCCTTTTCCATCACAGCCTTTTTCAGCAATATTAAAATCAAAAGGCAGCGTACCACAGCCTGACCAGGTATTCATAGCAATATACTTTGTTCCACCATAATCTTTTCCCTGTACAGGAGCAATGGTATCACAATATACTTCCAGCCAGCTATTGGTTGCACCATTCCCTTTAATGTTTGCAGCCAATGTGTAAGGTGTATGCCCTTTTACCATTACCATCTGATAGATAGCACCATTGGTATTACCTGTATTGGAAAAATTGATCGTACCATTTGTGTTGGTGATCGTGGTTTGTGTACCACCAGTATTCAGGATCGTCCAGTCTGTTGTATTCAGGATATCCTTTGTAAGTGCATCATTCGCAATTGCGAGTTTCTGTGCAGTAGTAGCATAACCACCATTTGTAAATACCGTCAATTTTACGGTATACTCTCCGGCTTTGGAGAAATGCAATGTGTCGAATTCCCCGCTGGCAGTGGAAACATCGTCCACCTTCCAATCCCAGATAAAACCACCCTTAGTAGTAGAAGTCACCACTACCCTATTCGGATTTGTAGTAAGTGGTGTAGCAGTGAAAGAAGCAGTCGGCAAAGGACCCAGCTCTTTCGTAGATGACTCCGGCGTACAAGCCGGGATAACGCAGGACAACATAGCTGCCACTGCCAAAGTACCTATATAGCGTTTCATGTAAATCAGTTTGATGTGTTATTTAGTTCCTCCCCATTCTTTACTCTGCTCCAGTTTGGTATTTTCCATCTCTAACAATGGAATTGGCAGGATCTCATTCTTACCACCGATGAAGCCACGGCTACCCAATACAGCCACTGCTCTGCCGGTACGAACCAGGTCAAACCAGCGATGTCCTTCACCAGCCAGTTCCAGCCTTCTTTCATTGAAGATGTTATCATCAGTTGCTTCTATAGCAGTCAGGCCTACACGTGCACGTACTGCATTCAGTAACTGATAGGCACGGGTACCTGCACCGCCACCCTGGCCAGCTTTCACCAGCGCTTCTGCTTCCATGAGGTAGGTATCAGCTAAGCGCATTTCGTACATATTCTGTGGATAGTTCAACTCAGAATTACCACCACCGGTAGATTTATTATAGTTGAAGCCAATGAACTTTTGCAGGAAATAACCAGTGTTCTTGTAGCCAGCTTCATAGCTTGCAATACCATTAGCCTGCAGGCTATCCAGGTTAGCCACTGTATAGTTATAGCGGGGATCGTAGTGGATCGCATCAAACAGTTCCTTGGTCACCACCAGGAAACTCCAGCCGGATACATAATCAGGCGCACCTGGTTTCAGGGCTTTGTAGTTTCTTGGCCCAATCATGATGTTCAGCAAGTTACCTTCAGTACAGGAGATACAATCCCATGAACCTGCGGATGAAGCGTTAAATGCTACTTCAAAGATAGACTCACTGTTGAACTTACTGGCGTTATCTGATTTCCAGAGATCACCAAAGTTAGCGAGGAGTTTATACCCATATTTTGTATTGGCAGCACCAGGTACGGTACCATTTACTTCTGCAAGTTCTGACGCAGCAGCTGCATAGTTTTTCTCATAGAGATATACTTTACCAAGCAATGCATGAACGGCACCTTTGGTGGCACGGCCACCTTCTTCAGCTACAGGTACCTGGTCAGGCAGATTCACTTCTGCAATTGCATCCTGCAGATCTAATTCAATTTGCTTGTATACTTCTTCAGGTGTAGCCTGTGTCACATTGTACATTTCACTGGTAGATACAGGTTTTGTGAAGAGCGGTATATTCTTAAACATACGCACGAGGTCGAAGTAAAAGAATGCACGAAGATATTTTGCTTCTGCCGTATAACGGGCCTTGGTAGCTGCGTCCATGGGTACACCAGGCAATTTTTCCAGCAAGGTATTCACACGGAAGATACCAGAGAAACCTTTTTTCCAGAGCTCATCCTGTGGACCCTGATCCGGTGTAATTGTGTAGTTGGAAAATACCTGGAAGGCAGTAATATCATTGGCACCGCCACCACCTGCGAGGTGGTCATCAGAACCAGCATTCATAGCACCTACTTTGGTAACATAGTTACCACCCTGCCAGCCTACTACATCGTAACAAGCCACCAGTCCATTGAAGGCTTCTGTCTGATCTCTGTAATAGTTGGATTCCAGGTTCGTGCCTTTTGGTTTTACTTCAAGAAAACTAGTGCTACAGCCACTCATCAGTTGCAGGCCTATAGCGAATGTCAATATATGTGGAATGTATTTTTTCTTCATGGTAATTTGCTTTTATCAGGTTATCAGAAAGTAGCATTAACACCCAGCATAAAGGATCTTGCCTGAGGATAGATACCTCTGTCGATGCTGAATACGCCACCTCCGATTTCAGGATCGTAACCGGTGTACTTGGTGAATGTGAGCAGGTTCTCGCTCATTACATAAATTCTGAATTTCTCGATACCTGCTTTTTTAGTCAGGGAAGTAGGAATGGAGTAACCCAGCTGTAAGGATTTGATCCTGCAATAGCTACCATTTTCCAGATAGAAATCAGAAGGATTGGTAAAGTTGCTGTTAGGATCTGAAGATATCAGCCTTGGATAATCATTGGTAGAACCTGCGCCAGTCCAGCGACCCAGGGCTTTTGTCTGCCAGTTGGCATTGAGGATATCCAGACGGCGAAGGCCCTGGAAGATCTTGTTACCAGCAGAACCCTGTACGAATACTACGATGTCCACGCCTTTGTAAGCAGCATTGATGGTACCACCATAGGTCCAGGTCGGTGTAGGATTACCGAGGAATTGACGATCTGCTTCTGTAATAGCGCCATCACCATCGGTATCTACCCAACGGAAATCGCCTGGTTTTGCATCTGGCTGGATCTTGCCACCAGCTTTGCTTGTATAGTTATCCACGTCTGCCTGGGTCTGGAAGATGCCATTGGTTTTGAAACCATAGAAGCTGTTCAGCGGCTGCCCCAGGGCTGTACGGGTGATCGGATAGCTGGAGGACTGGAAGCTCTGACCACCGGATTGGTATTGGATACCTCTACCCAGGTTGGTCACTTTGTTAGTGGTATAAGAAACGTTCGCATTTACGTTCAGGTCTACTTCACCTAATTTTTTGTGGTAACCCAGTTCCAGTTCCACACCGGAGTTCTCCATATCTGCAATGTTCGCAGCAGGGTTAGAGATGGCACCTACATAAGAAGGAATGCGGGGATTCTGAAGGATATCTTTAGTTACTTTCTTATACCAGTCGAATGCTACTCTGAAGTCATTGTATACTGTTGCTTCAAAACCAATGTTGGTCTGACTGGTTTGTTCCCATTTCAGATCAGGGTTAGAAGGTGCATTCGGGCTGTAACCGATCAGGTAAACACCGCTGGTACCAAAGGAGTAGTTT
>Ga0065165_1003756_pt1 | contig 10205 bp, 14 predicted proteins | sample AraplaMF_Cvi_mMF_FD_63813 | JGI IMG/M metagenome (GOLD analysis project Ga0065165, IMG submission 63813) | Arabidopsis root microbial communities from the University of North Carolina, USA - plate scrape MF_Cvi_mMF (version 2) (version 3) | ecosystem: Host-associated > Plants > Roots >... | reverse complement strand
ACCGGGTGAACGAGCCAAGGCGAAACTTCGTTGCAAGGATGTCCTGCGTTCGGGCGGCTACGATGCAAGCTTGACTAAGCTCTGCAAGATGGTCGTTTCTATGTGATAGCCATACATTAAGAGGAGAATGCTCAGGAGCATTCTCCTCTTCAACAACAATTCATCCGCTGAAAACTATTTCATCCCTGTTTCTTGTCCGGGTCCTCTTCCCGCAGATCCTTTCGGATCTTTTGCATTTCTTGGTCAGCATCTTTCTTGAGTTTCTCGCGGTTCGCATCGGCGACCTTTGGGTCACTTCGCTCGGAATCACTTGAAGCGTCTCTATTCTTGTCCGTCATAGACCTATTCGCTCAATAGAGGGATGGTGGGCCGCGGGGCGCGTCATGTTGTGCAAGATTGATCCGCGAGGAATCCGCGCCCCACGATCCGATCTTCGAACCAAGCTAGGCAAAGATTGTTCCCATCCGCTCTCTTTGTGCACCTTTTGTAAGCGCTGGCCGGTCGAAACGGCATTGGAAGGGCTGGGCAAAGCAGAGGATGTCAGACGACATGAGCAACAAAAAAAATGCCACCGCAGCGCCCGCCATTGCGGCTTGTTGCGCTCGGCAAGGTTCGTCGCCGCGATCGAGGCTTGCGTTTCGCTAGCATGAAGCCGGATCGCCCCTCTGTCTTGAGATCGGTTTTGCCGGCGGCCAAGATTCGTGACCCGCTCACCAAGCTGGGCGGTGATAGACCCTATGGGCGTCAAAATGTTCACTCCTATGCTCGGCGGCCTGGCGCACCTGCCGATCCGCGAGGAAACCGCCGACCTGAGGCTTCCTCAATATCCTGGCGACAAGATGGTTACCCAGCAGGAGTTGGAACGGCGAACCGCTCGATCGGCGGAGGATCGGGCCCGAGCCGATCCAAATGTGAAACCTTTGCGATGCAGAGGTACCGCGGAAGGAGCTCGATCGCGTGTTTGACACGTACGATCAACGGTTCACCGATCACCAGCGCCATATGGACGAGCTGAAACGCGCCTAACTAAGCGCAGCCCGCGGACGTGATATTGAACTATGGCGAGCGACTGGAACGGCTTGAGCGTCTGCGCTCGAATGATGGAGGCTGAACCAGCCTTGCTAGCGACTGCTCAATCTATCTTGGGCAATTCTGTGAACGATCACGGCCAATGATTTTCTTATGTCGCCGCCGTCGATGCACCAGGGATCTGAGGAAATTAATTGCAGGGCCTGTTCGGCTACCCGCTTCGCGTCGGCGTTGCTTTTGAAATAGCGTCGTCCGATTTTCATCAGTTCGTCGTTGATTGGGAACGGGCGTTCCTGAAGCATGGTCGCCCTCCTTTTTTAGCAGGCGAGAGCGGGTAGGAACTCTCAGCCGTCAGCGCCTGCAGCTAGATCGCTGTCGGTACTATGAAACTAGGCTCCATTGGTAGTTGCGTCTATACCAGGCCGCCAGCAAAGTCCGTTGCGTACGGTGGCGCACCAAAGGGCGAAAAGGAGACGGCGCAGGGGACGATTTGTCAGCTCGGTATCTCCTGTCGGATGTTGGAGGCCGGATCACCTTCGATGCATTCAGGCTTGAGCCTTCGAGGCGTGCATGGTGAAACCACAGGGTTTCTTTAAAGGGAAGGGAGGCGAGCCAGTCCCGCGCGGCCCCAGAGCATATACTTAAGAAGCTTCGCTTCCCCGCCGCTTACAGAACAAAAAGCCTGCCGGCGCGGGCTAGTTTAGGCCGCATGTGGTGGGATCGCGCAAGCCGATAGTAACGGGTGCCGAGAGGGGCGCGAACACCCGCAGCACGATCCCAGTGCCCTTACTCAGCACGCGGGCATTTGTTCCGGTCACTTGAAAAAATGCCCGCTTTCGGCGGGCAAGTTTTCGAGGAGTATCGGTGGGACCGCACAGAACGAAGGCAGGTGACAAAGGTGGAGAGAAACCACCTGCTGCACGATCCCGATGGCTATACTAAATCATCTCAGCTGTTGTTCCCGAGGCGGTTTAAAAAAGCGTAGGCTCCGTCGACCGTCGATGTTTCCGACCCGCGTTCTGCACCCAAATCCGGTGGGGAAAACCACGGCCTCTTTCCGAGACGTTCGGTACGCTGTAGTGGTGCTGGTGCGACACCCTTCGGCCTGGGGTAGTGACCGGTAACCGCAGCACGGGGGATACATATAGCCAGGCGGCATGGGACGCCGCACCCGCCGGCGCAGCACTGGAGATGGACTGGTGTCGCGTCTGGAGAAGGTCAGGCAAGTCGCACTCAAGCCGCTCGCCTCCGTGGCAAACCGCAACGTGGATTGCCGATCAAGCCTGACCTTCACGCTCCCCGATGCAAAACGCTATGGGTGATGCCTCCGTAAAGGAATACCTCCAATGCCTGTATAATGAAGAGAATGAGCCCGGCGTTACGCACCCGTCCGTCTATCTGCAATTCCCCGCAGACGTGAGCTACAGCACCTCGACCGTCACCGAACATAACCGGTGGAAAAACAGGCCGTCTGAAATTCGCGATGGGCGCGTAGAACGGCCGCTACTTTCGAGCCACTTCGCTTCGCGGTGAATGTCGGACCTAACCGGCCGTGCCCGATATCAGCGTTCTCAGCGCGGGACAGATCACAAACATCGATGTGTACGCGCTTCAGGATTGCGGTGTCTCACCACCAACGGCACGAGCAAGACAAAGAGGATTTTCCTATCCGGTATCTCGGGGTCCGGCCTCACCAATGACGGGACCTACAACCTGACGATCACTGTCACGAACTCGCGGCCAAAGCAAAAGCACGTCAGCAGGCAACACCATCGCCTCCAGCTTCAACCCGGCCACAGAGGCAAAGGTTATCGAATGGTGGGATGCCAACGACAACACGACCGAGTTCAGTGATGCTGCGGCAATGACACAGGCGGTTGCCGGTTCTTCATCGGTAAAGGCATGGGTTGGCAAAAAACTCAGCGCGAACTCCGCCAATAGCGTTGGCGCTCAGACGCCAGAATATCTTGCGGACGCCAACGGCAAGAAGGTCGTCAAATTTGTAACTGCCAACAACGACTATCTATTCACGCAGGATGCGACAGTTGTAGGCGAGGCAACCGGCGACGACAATGCTTTCACGCTGATCGCCGCCATAAAGCGCGGAACACCTGGCGTTTATGCCGCTGACCCTTTCGCCGGATGCCGGTACTGTGAAAAACTACATCGGAACATCAATCGGCAGCAACGAACAATATCGGCTTCGGTCGGCAGGGATCCGGGACGCTGACGCAGGCTCAGTCAGCGGACTCTCTTGCGACTGCCGACCAGTAGTACATCGTGACGTGGTGCTTCGAAGGGACGACACTCACCACACGGTTAAACAGCACCGCTGTGCGGCTTCGCTAAATTCGGCTCCAATTACCGTCAATCGGTTTTCTTTCGGCGGCAGATACGACGACCAGCCAAATGCCTACACTGCAGCAGTAGCCTTTGGCGGGGCATTAGGTGAAGTCATGCTTCCTACCGGAATTGCAGCCCCTGACGGCGTTATCGGCGTCGCTGAGAGCGATGGCCGCCAGATGGACTAACTAGCACTCCCCGGCCCACAAATCGCGCGGCGGAATGTTCTAAGCCCGAAGGGGTAGTGGTCGTCAATCACCGCTCGATGCAAGCACAATAATGTTAGGTTAAAGCAGCCAGCACCTTCTCTTCGAAGGTAAACAAGGTGTTATTAAGATATTGGCGCGACGATTGAACTCATATGAAGGTAATTGACTGCTATCTGCATCATGTATAGGTGCAGACGAAGGTAAAGAGCTACAAGCAAAAAGACATGCGTCATCTCGCTGAAGTTGTAATTCGAAGGCATCAGGCAAGCCTGATTGAATGTCTACAGAGGTTTGTGGCCAGAGGACAGCCGTATGTAGTAATGAATGCTCCCCTGAGCACCGATCCTGCGCACCATGCAAACTGGCTGGGGCTTTCACAAGTATTAAGGAAACTGACCGGAAGATTACCGTCGCTCGTCGGCAGTCAAAACGATAGTCTTGACGGAATCAAGCTTACGTCCGTCGACGCTCCAGTATTCATTTGTGGGCATGATTCTTTCGGGGAGTCTCAACAGGGCCGAGATGATATTCGTTATCGGTTGATGCGGAGATTTCCAGAACGAACAATCGTCCAAATGTCGCAGACGATCCATTTTTCGGACGATGGTCTGTTGGAATATGCAAAGCGAGCGATTGGGCGACACCGAAACTTTTATTGTGTCGCTGGAGATGCTCGGAGTTACCGATTGGTTGAAACCGAGTTTGACTGTCCAGTTGCGGCAGGCCCAGATACTGCTTTCGGGCTGGGGGTTCTCCCGCCGTTTGAAGCGGACCCTCTCCGAGACTTGTATGTTATGCAGCCGTGGGATCGTAGTCGCATGGACTTGACACACGCACGTGCGTGTGTTGACGGGCCAATCACCGACTGGGTGAATGGCGCAACCAACATTGGACGTGTGCGGTTTTCGAGCTTAATCAGTACCGCTCTGAATCGAGGTTTCACTGTTCGGGAGCTAGCGGCCCAACATCAAGACGATCTCGCGCGCAGATACGTAAACTATGGGGTCAAGCTGCTCTCTGGGGCAGAGCGCATCATTACAAATCGCGTACATGGCCATATCTTGTCCCTTTTGATCAATAAACCGCACGTCGCTGTTGGGGAGCGTGGCAGCCAATTGTTCGATCACGTAGAAAATTGGTCAGGGGGTAGTCCCCTGGTGCAAACGGCATCCGATTCGACCGAGCTTTTGGCAGCGCTGAGCCGCCTGCCATATGAGATCAATGGAGCTTGGTACAAAGAAAGCCAGCCGCTCTTTTCAAGTATTGAAAATAGCTTGCCGGATTTGGCAATGGACCCTGCGCAGGTCTAGCATTATAGGAGCGAGATTTGTCGATTATACAAGACGACGACATTGTTTTCCGTCACGTCACTCAAAATCGCTCCGCAGCAGCGGTGACTGGAGCATTTTGGTCGGCGCTAAGCACTTTGATTCCAACGATTCTGACATTTGCCGTCTTCGTCGTGACTTCGAGAATTCTTCAGCCTCAAGACTTTGGTCTTGTCGCGCTTTCTTTTAGCATTGTTTCGTTTGCAGCGAGCTTCGGCCCGACTGCCTTTGGCGAAGCAATAATTCAGAGAGCCGAAATTAGGAAAAGCCATCTCGACACCATTTTCATACTTTCGCTTGGTTGCTCATTCCTGATTTACGCTGTCCTGTGTGCAGCCGCAGTGCCGATCGCAAACTACCTGAAGCATCAGGAGGTCGCATATCTGCTTTACATCATGGGGTTGAAGGTTTTTTTCGACTTCACTGCCGTAGTGCCCAACGCGATAGTGAACAGGAAAATGTCATTCCATTTGGTGGCTGTCCGTACGGTTATCGCGACAATAACGTCGGCCCTGATATGCCTCGCATTGGTGCTCGCCGGGTTTGGCCTGTGGGCATTGGCTATCGGTCAGATCGCATCCACGGCGGCATCATGCGCCGCAGCTTTTTGGGGCGCGAGATGGATTCCTGGCTTACGGTTGAAAAAGCAAAGCTTGAACGATCTGCTGCATTACGGTTTCTTTGCCTCGGGGACAAAGTTTCTCCAGACGATGAGCTTGGACAATTTGCTTATCGGCGTGCTTCTAAGTCCAGCTGCGTTGGGTATTTACAATTTCTCTAAGCGCCTTTTCGACATGATCAACAATGTGATCGCCGGAGGGCTAACCTCGGTCACGCACGTTCTCTTGTCGTCGCTGAGGACCGACCCTAAAAAGGTTCGCGAAGCGTTTTTGATGGCAACATTTGGATGCTCTCTTGTGTCTTACCCGGTTTTCATGGGCTTGGCAGCAGTTGCAGATGACGCGATTGTGGCTGTGTTCGGTTCACACTGGATGAGTGCCGTTTGGCCAGTGCGATTTTACTGCATAATCGGATTGATGGCGGGGATCGGTTATGTTCAGGCATCCCTGATTAAAAGCCAGGGTGAGATGGGTTGGTGGTTCTATTACCAGTTGATTCGAAACATCCTTACCCTTCTAACGATCGCTGTCCTTTACCCGTATGGTGTGCAGACCATCGTCTTCGCAATTATGGTGGAAGTCGTACTATTTTGGCCGGTGACCAGTTGGAAGGTCTCAAAGCATATAGAACTTAGTGTCGGGGAATATCTGCGCCAATTCCTTCGTCCGACGATAGCATGCTTGGGAATGGTTGCAGCCGTCGCCATTTTGCACCGAGCGCTGATTAATGATCCGCCCTTCGTTCGATTGTCCGTGGAGATCTTCGCGGGAGGGATCGTTTACTGCGGAATTATAGCCGTTCTCTGCAGGGAGCAGCTACGTGTTTTGATAGGCAGCCTCAAGCAAGCGCGTAATCGTAAGCGAGCGAAAAACATTAACTTCGAGCCGGCAGCTTGAAAGCTATCCAAATCGGTCGCGTCGGTCGTGAATATTCAGAGGCGGTGAAATTTTAGATGATCAATCTCGATAGAGGTGCCTCAAAGTCGCCGGTTGGTGCAGAAAGACGCAGCCGTTACCACACTCTTGATGCGATGCGGGGGCTGGCTGCGATTTGTGTCGTGGCAACGCACTTCCAAGAAAGATACGCGCCCTCAGCTTACCTTGCCGTCGATTTTTTCTTCGTCTTAAGCGGCTTCATTATCGCGGAAATCTATGGAAAGCGTCTGTCGCGCGGTGCGGGCTTCTCGACGTTTATGGCGGCACGCGTCAGGCGCCTGTATCCCCTATACTTGGTCGGGATATTCGTGGGACTGGTACAGATCGTGTTGTTAACGGTTTGGGGGCTTAGGCAGCAAGGATTAAGCGACTTGTTGGCATCTACCGTTTTCAACGGTGTGGTTTTACCTACCCCAATGCATTTTCTCGCACCAGATTCGATGCAAGGGATGTTTCCAATCAACGGCCCTGCCTGGTCGATGTTTTGGGAGTTGCTTGTCAACATTATCTTCGCGTTGTGGCTCTTTCGTCTCCCTGTGCGTTGGCTCAGCTTGTTAGCCGCACTGTCGGCGGCCTGTATGGTCATCTTAAGTTTCAAATATGGCAATCTTAACATCGGATGGGAATGGCCCTCGGCTATAGGCGGCCTCCCGCGTGTGATGTTCTCATTTTCTGCTGGAATAATGATCAGCCGACTATTTGGAGGCTCACCTGCATGGAGCAAAAGCTGGGTTGCCTTCATGCCCTGCTTGCTTCTCATGATTCTAATGGTAATGCCGGTTCCGACAGTTCTGAGACCATACTACGATCTGACGTTCGCTATAAGTGTTGCCCCCATCCTCATCGCGTTGGGATTATTCTTGGAGATGCCTAGGCGACTCGAGAAGTTGGCCATGTGGGCGGGATATATCTCTTATCCAGTTTACATTTTGCACAGAGGAATTCTTGGTGTTGTCAAGCCTCTTTTAGGAACGAATGGCCTCAAGGGATTGGCGGCGTTCCTGTGCGTTCTAGTTTTCGTCGTGGGCTTTTCATATGTCGTTGCCCGTCTGGTTGAAGGATTGACGGCCATGAGATTACGTCGCGCCTGATTTCACAGTCGCCTTGGCACCCCAAATTCATCTGTGGGCCGTTTATTCGGCGCCGAACGGAGCGGCGGCGGCTCAACTGTGCGCTTTTTTGCTTGAACTAAGAGCCTTTTGAGGCGCGTCACGCCTTCGATAGCAGCTCGAATAACGCTGGCCGCCTAGTTGGGCAGAGGGTTAGATCGTTGAACTAAGAACGTCATCTTTGATATCGTAGACCCTAAGTGCCGTCATGGTATCCCCCGTGACATCACGGTCGCCTAGCAATCGCATGCTGCGCAGCGCGCTCAACGAAATCATCATCGTCCATCCATGATCTCCTGTTCCCCAGAAACGCGCTGCCAGAGGCGCTGCGCGCCGCAAACACGCAGCGCACGCGCGGCATGTCATCGGGAATGGAAATTGTGGATAACTTATCGGTCGCTGCTTCCTATATGTTCCGGGACGCGTTGACCTATTTCGAGGCAATAGCCTCAACGCGCGTCAGATGCATGTGAAGGTCTGGCAAGATCTTGCTCGCTGTTTTCTTGAGCTCGCCATCCGGACCGTCTTTTGAGAAGCGATCGAAGAGTTCAACCGCCTGCTGGTGGGCCGTGACCTGTGTCGACAGATAGGCCTGATCCAGGTTCTCCGGATCGGCACTTTGCAGAGCCTCGATTTTCTGGCGATGTTCGCTATCGAGTTCCGAAGGTAGCGCAATGCCGTCTTTTCTAGCTGCCTCGGCTAACAATGGCCCGGCTTTGCCATGATCCACCAGCATGTCCTGAGCGAACTGTCTGGCGTCGGTGGCCTTGCCTTTGGCGATCTCGATCTTGGCAGCTTCGATCTCGAACTGGTTCGAAAGCGCAGCCTTCGTGGCGAAATCGGCGGCCCGCTTGGTCGCTGCGTCGTCGGCAGCCATTACCGGGATAGCCGAGATGATGATTAGTGTCGAAGCGAATAAGATCTTCATGGAGCTCTCAATCAATGGGACCTGTCGCTAACATGGGCGCGGGCCAGAAGTTCCCGACCTGTCGCATGAAGGTCGATGCGGTTGAGTGGGGAACATGCGGGAGCGACGGGGGTTGAAAGAGGTCATCAAGCAAGGAGACACGTGATGGATTTGGGCGAACGACAGAAAGACGCAGAGCAGATTACCGAAAGTGCAACGCAGGCAAGACAGGGTCATCGAGGCCGTCCGGTTCTCGTCGTGCTCGTGAGCGCGCTTGCCCTTGCGGCTGTAGCTTGGAGCGTCTCGGAATTCTGGGGCGAAAGCATCGATAAGGATCCACAGGCGACCGCCTCGACAAAACCTAATCCTATCACTTCCCAGCCGAGTGGCCCCAGCGCCTTTGACGACAACCCAGCAGTCGGCGCAGGCAGGCCACCGCAGGCCAGCGACCGCGATCCCACCCCCACGGGAAATGGCGGCGGCCCGACAATGGTGACAACGCCGAGCGGAACCGAGAAGGTCCGTTGACGCGGGCTTCCTTGATAAACTTATCGCGGGACAGCAGGTGCTCCAAAGTGGCGAATTCGGAACGTGGCAGCTTGCGCTCCGATGTTTGAAGGTCGCCGGCCGCCGCAGCTGACCGCTATTTCCAGTGGCCCCGGAGAACGAGGTTCCGCGCGGGCGTTTGCATGGTGGCCGGGTCATAGGGATTGGCCACCTCCGGCCGCGCGCTTCGGGAGACGGCGTTCGGACTGCGCAGATCGCGAAAGCCGTTCTCCGCGTGCAGCGGAGCGGGAAATATTCAGCCTGGTCTAGACGCGAGAGCGGTTCTCTGCGGGATGGCTTTCGCCGTGATGGTGGATCGAAGTGCAGCGAATGGCCAAGGCGGGTAGCTGAAGCAGAGCGAGCCTCTGAGTTGGATTTATCGTTGCCTAGAGCCGCTCCTCCCGCAAAAGCTTGGACAGTTCGTCGTCATCGCGAACGCCGAACTCAACCCAATTAAAGAGTGCCCTCGCTGCTGCCTGTCCACGATCACTCGACGTATCGCAATCATGTTCAGTACACCAATCTTCGAGGATGCGGTCCAGTTGCTGCAGTATCTCGTTCGTCAGCGGCTCTTTCGGCCAGTCAGTCTTACTCATAAGGGGTTCCTCATTGATCTGCTGCTTTGTGGCCGCTCCATCGCGGCCGAGGCACCGGTGGAGGGTTAAGCGCGGGCGCGCGCAAAAGGTTTCCACACAATGTGGTGTGGCGAACTGTGGCGGGAGCTGAATGCCTCTTGAGATCGGTTTTTGCAAAATCGCACAGCATGGCGGGTCCCGCAGACAAGGGACCCCTGCCACCCAGTCGAGATCTTTGAGGTTCTGGAGCCGCTAGACGGTCTCTTCAGCATTCCCTGTACGGTGGCACAACATTCGTCACCGGCCCCGCGCAAACGGGAAAAGCCGGAACAATCCTGTCCGATCGAGGTTGGTAGACATCCAAACAGCAGACAAAAGGGAGCAAGACCATGCCGGAAGATGTCAAATCTCCGCAGGATCATCCAACAACCCGTAGCACCACGGGAGGCCCTGATGCGCCAGGCTCCACACAGCCGGCGCCGACGCTCAACGATCTGAAACAGAAGGTATCTGAAGATCTGAACCAGGCAAGGGACGCCGTCTCGGAAAGCAAGGCGACCGTCATGGGCAAAGTCGAGGAGACGGTCGTCGATCAGAAAAACT
>Ga0065165_1003755_pt1 | contig 10207 bp, 8 predicted proteins | sample AraplaMF_Cvi_mMF_FD_63813 | JGI IMG/M metagenome (GOLD analysis project Ga0065165, IMG submission 63813) | Arabidopsis root microbial communities from the University of North Carolina, USA - plate scrape MF_Cvi_mMF (version 2) (version 3) | ecosystem: Host-associated > Plants > Roots > Endosphere... | reverse complement strand
CAGATTGCTTCCATCGAGGAGCCGGAGTCGGTCCTCTGGGTTGGCTCTCCCGGGATGGCTGCGGCGCTGGCGCGGCGTTTTGCGCCGGCGAAGACTCCGGCGCCATTGATCGATGCCATCAGCGGCGATGTCCTGGTCGTCATCGGGAGTGCGAACCTGCGCAGCCATATACAGGCCGACCGGCTCCAGCAGGCCGGCGGCGTCAAGCTGCTGCGCGGACCCAGGACGCGCGAGCAGGACCCGGGCGCGCTGCTGCGCCGTATTGCGCAAGATGCGGCAGGGCAGCTTCAAGACCCACGCTTCGGCGCGTTGATCGCCACCGGCGGCGACACGATGGAAGCCATCCTGGACCTTCTCAATGTCCGTGAGTTTGAGATCCTGCAAGAGCTTGATCCCGGATTCCCGCTGGGCCGCGCCAGGCTTGGCGATGGGCGCTCGCTCCTGCTGGCCATGAAGGCCGGCGGTTTTGGCGGCGATGACGCCCTGGAGCGCGCTGTCGCGCGGATACGTGGAGGAACCCAAACCTTATGAACGGATTCACTGTGAAAAATATTTCCCCCCCGCTTGCCCTGACCATGGGCGACGCATCCGGCATTGGGCCGGAGATCGTGGCGAAGGTATTGGCGAAGGGCGGCGAACGCGTCGTCGTGTTCGGCAGCCATGTCGTGATGCAGGACGCCGTGCGCCGGCTTGGGCTGGACATTGAGGTGCGGCGTATCGAAGCGCCCGATGCGGCCCGGTTCCAGCCGCGGGTCATTGAAGTCATTGAGGTCACCCGCATCACCGAGCCGCCGCCCGTCGGGCAGATCAGCGCGATTTCCGGGCAGGCCGCCTTCGATGCCATCGTTGCAGCCATCGCGGCGGCGAAGTCCGCAGAAGTGAGCGGCGTCGTCACGGCGCCGATCAACAAGGAGGCGATGGCCAGCGCGGGAATCCGCTACCCCGGCCATACGGAAATCCTGGCCGACTACGGCGGCGCCAAGCGCGTGGCGATGATGCTGGCGAATGACGACATCCGCACGGTGCTTGTCACGATTCACACGTCGCTGCGCAAAGCGATAGAACAAGGCGATTTCGACGCCCAGATGTCCGCCATTCGGCTTGCGCACGAAGGTGGGAAGGCTCTCGGCTTTGCAGCCCCGCGAGTCGCCGTGGCGGGTCTTAACCCGCACGCAGGTGAAGGTGGCCTCTTCGGGGATGAGGAGATCAGGATCATCCGGCCCGCCATCGACGCGGCTCGGGCCGAGGGCATCGATGCCACCGGCCCTTATCCGGGCGATACGGTTTTCATGCAGGCGCGACAGGGCCGGTTCGACGTTGTCGTGGCCCAGTACCACGACCAGGGGCTGATCCCCGTGAAGTACCTCGGGCTGGAAAAAGGCGTGAACATCACGCTGGGCCTGCCTTTCGTGCGCACCAGCCCGGATCACGGCACGGCATTCGACATCGCGGGCAAGGGGGTCGCGGACCATGCAAGCCTGGAAACGGCGCTGGCCTATGCAAAGCGCCTCGTCGCCGCGCAAACCAAGACGAACTAATTCAAAAAGTCAAAAGTCAAAAAGGAAGCACCATCATGGGCCTACGTTTCATCTTCATGCTTACGCGCAACGACCGCACGGTTCCGGACGCGTCACAGCAACTTCAGACCGCGCTCAGCCTCGGCGTGCGGCACATGGGGTTCAAGGACATCGGCTTGCCGATTGAGCAACTGAAGGGCCTCAACGCGGCCATCAAGGCGGGCGGGGCAACTTCCTATCTGGAAGTCGTGTCGCTGGACCGCGAAAGCGAAATTGTGTCGGCAAAGGCGGCCGCCGAAATCGGTGTTGACGTTCTTCTGGGCGGCACGCGGGTGGACGACGTGCTGCCTATCATCAAGGGCACCGGCATCCAGTACTTCCCGTTCGCCGGCCGGATCACCGGCCACCCCAGCGTGCTGGAAGGCAGCATCGAGGAAATTGTTGAAAGTGCCAAGGCGATCACCGCGAAAGACGGCGTGCATGGCCTGGACCTGCTGGCATACCGTTCGGCGGAAAACGTGCCCGAGTTGATGAAGGCCGTTTGCGCGGCGGTCTCCAAACCTGTCTTCATGGCAGGTTCGATCGATACCCCTGAACGGATTGCCGTCGTCCGGAATGCCGGCGCAGCGGGTTTTACGATAGGGACCGCGGCTTTGGACGGCAAATACCCGGCCAGCGGGAAGGACGTACCAAGCCAGCTCAGCGCCATCATTCGCGACGTCGCCGCCCTGAACAAACACCTTTCGCCGGTTCGCAAGAAGAATCTGTCAGCTGCGTCTGCCGGCAAAGTCGAGGGCCAGCTCGACAAGCTGCAATTCAGGGTTGCCAGGTTTGAGGGAAGCTCTCCCTGGTCATTTCAGCGGCACGGCGATGAGCTGTTCTTTGTTCATCGCGGGCGCCTGCTCATGAGGTTTCGCGACCGTGAAGAGATTGTGGAGCCGGGAGAATTCATCGTCGTACCGCATGGTGTCGAGCACTGCGCGGTAGCTTTGGACGGGGAGGCGTCTGAAGTGTTGCTGGCAACCACGACTGCTTAGCCTGGCTCGCGCCGGGTGGTCGTAGCGCGCCCCGTGCTCCTGGCAAACGCCCGCGGTATCGGACCGCGGATTTATGCAGTTAAATACATGTTTCGCCGTTATTAATACAAGGCTGACATGAACTACCGCCAGATCGAATGCTTTCGCGCCGTCATGCACACAGGGTCGATGACGCTGGCCGCAGCGCAGCTGCACACGTCGCAGCCGAACGTGAGCCGGGCCATCGCGCTGCTGCAGCGCGAGACGCAACTGAATCTGTTCGAACGTGTCGGGCAGCGCGTGGTCCCCACGCCTGAAGCGCAAGCGCTGCTGAAGGAAGTGGACCGCGTTTACGTGGGGCTGCAGTCCATCGGTGCGGCGGCGGACCGCATCCGCACGCTGGGCGTCGAAGGCTTGCGAATCGCCGTATCACCCAGCATCAGCATCAGCCCGGTGCCGCGCATCCTGCAAGTCTTTCGCGGACTGCGCCCGCGCGTGCCGGTCGTGGTTCACACGGCGGACTCCGCGACGATCTGCAAGTGGGTGTCGTCCGGCTATTACGAGCTCGGCCTGGTCGGCTACGTTGCGCTGCCGCAGGAGGTCGACACCCAGCTCGTGTATTCGGAGCGTGCCGTGTGCATCGTGCCGCGTGGGCACCGGCTGGGGCGCAAGCGCAAGGTCGGTCCTTCGGACCTGGCCGGCGAGTCGTTCATATCTTTTGCGTCCCCGGACGTGATGCGCGCGGCCATCGACAAAGTCTTCAGTCCCGAGGTGCGCAGGCTGGAGATCGAAACTTCGCTGGCGACGGCGGCCTGCGCGATGGTGGCGCGGGGCCTGGGCGTCAGCATCGTGGATCCGGCGATGCTGAGCGAGCTGGCGCTCACGGGCGTGCATGCGCTGGAGTTCGAGCCGGCAATCCACTTCAACTGCCACGTGGTGCGTGCCCCCCAGCAGCCCGCGCAGGCGCTGGTCGCGGACTTCCTCGAGGCCGTGCGCATCGTGGTGGGTGGCCCGGAAAACACCGCCCGCAAGAAGGTCAGCCGATCGCCTGGGTGACCAGGGCCCAGCCGCCCTGGGCAGGACCCCGCCCCGGCACGCGGCCGCGGACCATGATGGTCCCACCGCCGACGCGCGGCAGCCCCAGGCTCTCCAGCCAGGGCGACAAACCGCTCATGGCGTACACGTCGACGCGCACGAAGCCCTCGGTATGACGGCAGCAATCGGAGATCAACGCGCGTGCGGCGTCGAAATCCGGCGCCGCCACCGGCCCGACGAGATGTCCGTGGCCAAAGCGGCGAAGCACGGCGAAGCCGGCAGCGTCGCCGCCGCGCTCTAGAACAACCGTCCTTTCCTGGGCGAACAAGCGGCGAAGCAGCTCGCCGCGCGGCATGCCCGCGCCACGGGCATCCATCGCGATCAGGGATTCGACGTCGGCATCCGCCAGCGGCCGCAGGCGGTCCCCCTCACGCCCCGCCAGCGCCGGAACGGCCGCAAGTACCCCTTGGTGCTGGTCGATCTCGCCTGCAGGGACGAATCCCAGACGTTCATACAGGCCGCGCCCTGCCACGGTCGCGTGCAGCAGCACGTCTCGTGGGGACAGCTGATCGAGCAAGGTCTCCATCATGCGGTTGCCGATGCGCTGGCCCTGCAGCTCGGGCGCGACGATCACCAGGCCGATGGTGGCGTAGTTCCCAAATTGCCAGGACAGTGCGGTGCCCAATATTTTCCCGTCGCGTTCGGCGACCACGCCTTGCCCCAGCGACAACGCAAATTGCCAGTCCTCGATCCGATGCGACCAATTCAAGGTGCTGGACAAGGCGTGCGCGGCCGGCAGGTCGCCTGGCTCGAACGGGCGCAGGTGGGCGGCATCGGTTGTGGCCGTGTCTTCGGAGGGCTTGACTGTGATGGTGGTGGAGGCGGGTGTCATGCGGCCGAGTATCCGGATGCAAGCCCATGCAGTCCAATAAAAATTCTTTGGCTATTCATTCTGATTTGATATGCCGCCCCACAGTCTGCGGACTCCTGTCAGGGGTTACCCGCATCCTTTTGGCTTACCAGATCAATACATATCAATCTTGTATGAATATCGCAAAAACTTATATTTGACCGCATGAATCGGCATTCCGATACTCCGGGACATCAAGTCATTCCGATGACTCCCACCAACCGGATGCCCTAACCATGACCACACAATTGCCCGAGCCCTTGGCCCCAGTGCATGTGGGTTTGATTGTCGAACGCCTCAAAGCCGAAGGGCGCCTGGATCGCCTGTTCATAGATGGCGAGTGGGTGCTGCCCGCGGGGCAATCCCGGGCCAGTGTCATCGATCCCTCGACCGAAGAGCCCGCTGCGGACATCGCCTTGGGCAACGCGCAGGACGTTGACGTGGCGGTGGCCGCCGCTCGCGGCGCCTTTGCGAGCTGGTCCATCAGTTCCGCCGAAAGCCGGGCCTTGCTGCTCGGCCGCATCCACACCTTGATCCTCGAACGGGCCGAACTGTTCGCCCAGGCGATCTCGCTGGAGATGGGCGCCGCCATCGGGTTCGCGCGCAGCACGCAGGTGCCGGTCGCCGCCGAGCACATCCGCGTGGCCCGTGACAACCTGGCCGGCTATCCCTTCCTCGTCCACCGGGAGGGCGTGGCCATCCTGCGCGAGGCCATCGGCGTGTGCGGCCTGATCACCCCATGGAACTGGCCGCTTTACCAGATCACCGCCAAGGTCGGTCCCGCCCTGGCGGCCGGATGCACCGTCGTCCTCAAGCCCAGCGAGCTGTCGCCCCTGAGCGCCCTGCTGTTTGCCGAAGTGGTGCAAGACGCCGGCGTCCCACCGGGCGTGTTCAACCTGGTGAGCGGCAATGGACCCGAGGTCGGCGCCGCGCTGTCGGTGCATCCGGACGTGGACATGATCTCTATCACCGGTTCAACCCGGGCCGGCGTGCTGGTCGCCCAGGCCGCAGCCCCGACAGTCAAGCGCGTGGCCCAGGAACTCGGCGGCAAATCGCCCAATGTGATCCTGCCGGACGCCGACCTGGCGCGCGCTGTACCCGCGGGCGTGGCGGCCGCCTTTCGCAACGTCGGCCAGTCCTGCAGCGCGCCGACCCGCATGATCGTGCCGCGCGAGCGCCTGCAGGAGGTCGAACGGATCGCGCTGGAAGCGGCCTTGAACTTCGCCGTGGGCGATCCGCGCTCGCCGCAGACCACGCACGGCCCGGTGGCCAACCGCGCCCAGTTCAACCGGGTGCAGGAAATGATCGCCACCGGCATCGCCGAAGGTGCGCGCCTCATTTGCGGCGGCCCCGGCCGGCCTGAGGGCCTGGAGCGAGGCTTCTATTGCCGCCCGACCATCTTCTCTTCAGTGCATTCGCAGATGCAGGTCGCGCAGGAAGAAATCTTCGGGCCGGTGCTGGTGATCATCGCCTACGACAGCGTGGACGAGGCGGTGGAGATCGCCAACGACACGGTCTACGGCCTGGGCGCGCACGTGCAAGGCCAGGACCTTGCCGCGGCGCGGGCGGTCGCGGCGCGCATCCGCTCGGGGCAGGTGCACATCAACTACCCGGCCTGGAGCCCCCATGCCCCTTTTGGCGGCTACAAGCGCTCGGGCAATGGCCGCGAATACGGCATCGAAGGCCTTGAGGAATACCTGGAGACCAAGGCGATCCTGGGTTTTCAGGACGCCTCGATGCCCAGTACGACAGTCAAACCATCGCGCAATGCGCAGGAGCAATCATGACAGTGGCCCTAATGCTGCACCGTGCCAACGGCGCGCCTGTTTCAACCTCTTTCCGCCGGGCGGCGTTCGGCAAGGACGACCCCTTTGCGCGAAATCGCGAAATCGCCTGGGAAGGACCCGACGCGATGGCCGTGGGCCGAACCAGCTTTATTGGTGAGCTCGAGGTCGCAAGCTATCCCCACATCGAAACCATCGTCGTGGCGGAAGGAGAGTTGACATTGACGGCGGCCGGAGCGGCCCCGCTGGTGCTCGGCCCCCAAGCGGGTGCCGTCATCGGATGCGGCACAACGCTTCGCATCCACGCCGCATCCCGCGTGCAGTTTTCGTTTTGCGCGGCTGCTTGCGACAAGCCGACGAAGCACAGCCTTGTCCCCTTGCGCGCCGACGCCGACTTCAAACCGTCCGCAACGCTGCCGCCAGAGGCGCTGCTGGGCCCGGCCCCGGAATGCCGCAGCGACAACGTCTTTACCGAGGAAAGTGTGGAGTACCGCGCGGGTACCTGGGATTCAACCCCCTACCACCGGATCGTCCGGCCGCATCGCCAGAACGAGTTCATGCACCTCGTGGCCGGCAGCGTGCGATTCGCCGCGCCCGACGGCAGCGTGCTGTCGGCAAACACCGGTGATGCGCTTTTTGTGCCGAAAGGCGCATCGGTCGGATGGGAAAGCCGTGATCGCGTGGCGAAGTTCTTTGTGGTGCAGGCCGTCCAGGCTTGAACGGGTGAGCAGTGTCCATCATGAGCCCTCCACTGAACCTTATCAACACCTCGGCCAAGCCGCCGGCCTATGCGGACGCCGTCGTGATCGGCGGCGGCATCATCGGCGTCTTCACCGCTTATTACCTGGCCCAACGCGGGCTGTCCGTTGTCGTGGTCGAAAAGGGACGAATTGGCGCTGAACAATCGAGCCGCAATTGGGGCTGGTGCCGACAGCTCAATCGCGATGAGCGCGAGCTGCCCATGGCCAGCAAGGCCCTTGAACTCTGGGAGCAGTTTGCCGCCGACACGGGGGAAGACACAGGCTTCAATCGTTGCGGCTTGCTGTATCTCAGCGACGACGAAGCGCAGATTGCGCAATGGGAGCGTTGGCACGAATTCGGCAAGGCAGCCGGCGTGCCCACCCAGGTGCTAAGCGGTCGTGACGCAACCGAACGCGGGCGGGTGACCGGCCGCACATGGAAGGGCGGCGTCTTCTCGCCCACCGATGGGACTGCCGATCCTTCCAAGGCCGCGCCGGCCGTGGCTTCGGCGCTCATGAAACTCGGCGGTACGGTTCTGCAGCACTGCGCTGCGCGTGGAATCGAGCTTGCAGGTGGTCGCGTCAGCGGTGTGGTGACCGAAGCCGGCACCATCAAGACCCGTACCGCAGTGCTGGCAGGCGGCGCCTGGGCGTCGTCTTTCTGCCGCCAGCTTGGCATCAGCTTTCCGTTGGCCACCCTTCGGCAGTCCATCCTTCGCGTGGCATCGCAGGCGCAGCAGTTGCCCCGCGCCTTGACGACGTCGCGCGTATCCGTCACCCGCCGCAGTGACGGCAGTTACGGGTTGGCTATCAGTGGGCGCGGGCGCGTAGACCCGACGCCGCAATTTTTGCGCTTTGCCCTGAAGTTCGTTCCCATGTTCGCCAAGCGTTGGCGCAACGTGGCCCCCGGCGGCCTGGAAGGCCTGCGCAGTGGACACGAAACACTCAAGAAGTGGCGCCTGGACCAACCCACTCCGATGGAGCGTATGCGCATCCTGAACCCCCGGCCCGATGCGAGAACGATCCACAAGACATTCGAACGTGCCACCCAGTTGCTGCCCGCGCTGCGTGATGCCCGCATCCTCAACGCCTGGGCAGGCTACGTGGATTGCACGTACGACGGCGTGCCTGCCATTGGTGAAGTGCCGGAGGTGCCGGGGTTTGTGCTGGCTGCAGGCTTTTCCGGCCATGGCTTCGGCATCGGTCCCGGTGCGGGCTACCTGGTCGCCGACCTGGTCACGGGCGCCCGACCCTTCATCGATCCCACCTCGCTCAGTCCTCAGCGCTTCGATCAGTCGGCCTGGGGCAAGGTCGCAGAGTTTTAAGCCATTTCCACAACGTACAGAGATTCGAACTCTCAATCCCTTTCAATCCCTTTCACTCAACCCGCAACCCTCAATTGGAGACAACCATGAACAAGCGCAACAGCGAACACCAAGGTGCAGGAACGATCAAGACCGGCACGCTCGAAAAAACCCCGGCAGACGGCCTGACCCGTCGCGACGCCCTATTTGCCGGGGCAGCCTCCTTTGCCTTCGGTTCCCTGGGACTGGCGGCGGGTGCCCACGCCGCGCCGTCCGCGAAGCCGACCGGCCAGGCCATCCTCGGCTTCTCGCAGGAAGTGACCGTCCTGCATCCGCTGATGGCCGCCAGCGAGGTAGACCAGGGCGTCTGGTGGAACCTCTTCAGTCCGCTGTGGATGCTCGACGCGGAGGGGAAGTTCGTTCCGGTGCTGGCAAAGACGGTTCCCACCGTGGAGAACGGCGGCATCTCGGCCGACGGCCTGACCTGGCGCGTCGAGCTGCGGCGCGACGTGAAGTGGCATGACGGCAAGCCGATGACGGCCGAGGACATCCGATACACGATAAACCTGGTGAAGAACCCGGGCTTTCGCGCTGCCAACCGCAACGGCTTCAATCTCATCACGTCAGTGGCCGTCGAAGGCGACCACGTTGTCACCTGGAAGCTGAAGGAGCCGTACTCGCCGCTGACTTCCATGCTGAGCTGGGCCTTTATCGTCCCCGAGCACATCCTTTCGAAGAACCCGGACCCGAACTCCCCGCAGTTCGCCGCCGCGCCCATCGGCACGGGGCCGTTCCGCTTCGTCAGCCGCAAGACCGGCGACCACGTACTCCTCGAAGCCAACCCCGACTACTTTGGCAAGGGTCCGTCCCTGAACCGGCTCATCTTCAAATACGTGCCGGACCTGAACGCGATGTATACGCAGTTCAAGACCGGGGAGATCGACTACATCGGCCTGCAGGGCATCCCCGCCAACTTCTACAAGGAAGCGACCGCACTGGCCGGGCGCCGCATCCAGGTCGCAACCCGCGCCGGGGTGGAGAACCTGACGCTCAATCTCGCGCATCCGGTTCTCGCGGAAAAGGCGGTGCGCAAGGCCTTGAACATTGCGATCGACCGGCAGTCGATCTGCAATCTCGTCTATTACGGCGTACCCAAGCCGGCAAACAACTTCCTGCCCCCGACGCACTGGGCCTCCAACCCCAATCTGCCAAAACCCGAGTACGACCTGAAGAAGGCCGCCGCGATGCTGGACCAGGCGGGGTGGGCGAAGGGTCCGGACGGCATTCGCGTCAAGAACGGCGTGCGGCTGTCCTTCACCAATTCGACGACCACCGGCAACCAGCTGCGCGCGCAGACCCAACAGCTCATTGCGGATGATTTCAAGAAGATCGGCGTGGAAATGCTGATCAAGAACCTGGTGGCGGCGGTGCTCTGGGCCGATTTCTGGAAGAACTCCGAATTCGACAGCCTCATGACCGCGACAACCTACACCATCGCCTCCGACCCAGACGTCACGAACCGCTTCGGCTCCGGCAGCATTCCGAGGGAGACCGGATCGGGCGCGAACGTGGCCCGGTACAAGAACGTCGGCGTGGATGCGCTGCTCGCCCGGGCTCGCCAGGAATACAACATTGGCAAACGCAAGGAAATCTACGCCAAAGTCCAGGAGTTGATCAACGACGACCTGCCGTTCCTGCCGCTCTTCAACGAGGTGAACATCGAGGGGACGAAGGCCGGATTGGACGGCTACCTGAACAATGTGAATGCGCGGGCGAACAGTTGGAACACGGCCAACTGGCGCTGGACGGCTTGACGCATCATGGGGTCCTACCTCTTACGCCGTTTGCTGCAGTCGCTGCTGTTGCTTGCGCTGGTCTCCATGATCGCCTTCGCGATCCTG
>Ga0065165_1003754_pt1 | contig 10207 bp, 8 predicted proteins | sample AraplaMF_Cvi_mMF_FD_63813 | JGI IMG/M metagenome (GOLD analysis project Ga0065165, IMG submission 63813) | Arabidopsis root microbial communities from the University of North Carolina, USA - plate scrape MF_Cvi_mMF (version 2) (version 3) | ecosystem: Host-associated > Plants > Roots > Endosphere... | reverse complement strand
CATCGGCGGCTCCTGGCCGGATCCTGTGATCTGGCCGCTGCCGCAGCCTGCCGCCCAGACGAAGCCCCTCGAATAGCCGCGGTCACGACGGCGTGCGCAACGCCATGTGTTCGTCGTGCACCCGGCGCAGTTCCGCACGCTTGGTGTTGAGCGAGGCAATGATGACGCCGATCGTCACCAGGCCGATCAGGATCGTGCAGATGGCATTGATCTCGGGCGTCACGCCCAGCCTGACCTGCGAATAGATCTTGATCGGCAGGGTGGTGGCGCCAGGGCCCGTGGTGAAGCTCGCGATCACCAGGTCGTCCAGCGACAGCGTGAAGGCAAGCATCCAGCCGGCGATCACGGCGGGGAAAATCAGCGGCAGAGTGATGCGGAAGAAGGTCTTGACCGGCGGGCAGCCGAGATCGAGCGCCGCCTCTTCCAGGCTGCGATCGAAGGTCAGCAGCCGGGACTGAACCACGATCGCGACGTAGCACATGGTGAAGGTCGTGTGGGCGACCACCACCGTCCAGAAGCCGCGATCGACGCCGAGTGCGACGAACAGCAGAAGCATGGACAGGCCGGTGATCACCTCCGGCATGACCAGCGGCGCGTAGATCATGCCGGAAAACAGCATGCGGCCCGGAAACCGGCCGTAGCGGACCAGGGCCATGGCCGCCATGGTGCCGAGCACCGTGCCAAGCGTCGCGCTGAGCAGGCCGACGCGGGCCGTGACCCAGGCCGCATCCATGAGCCCCTGGTTCGACCACATGGTCTGGTACCAGTGCAGGGAAAACCCGCCCCAGACCGTGACGAGGCGCGACGCGTTGAAGGAGTAGACGATCAGAATGACGATCGGGATGTAGAGGAAGGCAAAACCGAGCGTCAGCACCGTGGCGTCAAAGCGGGACGACTTCATCTTACGCCACCTTCTTCTGCTGGTTCTGGAAGATCATAATGGGGATGACGAGGAGGATGAGGAGGATCACGGCCACCGCGGAGGCGAGCGGCCAGTCGCGGTTGCCGAAGAACTCCGTCCACAGGGTCTTGCCGATCATCAGCGTGTCGGCACCGCCGAGCAGATCGGGGATGACGAACTCGCCGGTGATGGGAATGAAGCAGATCATCGAGCCGGCGATGACGCCCGGCAAAGACAGAGGGAAGGTAATCCGCCAGAAGGCCTTGAGCGGCGGGCAGCCGAGATCGTTGGCCGCCTCGAGCAGCGTGTTGTCCATCTTTTCCAAAGCCGCATAGAGCGGCAGGACCATGAAGGGCAGGTAGGAGTAGACGATACCGATGAAAATCGCCGTATCGGTGCGGAAGATCTGAACCTGGTCTTCGGGGCCCATCACCCCGACAGCCTGCAAGAGCAGGGTCAGCAGACCGTCCGGCTTGAGGATGCCGATCCATGCATAGACGCGGATCAGGAACGACGTCCAGAACGGCAGGATGACCATCATGACGAGCGTCGGACGGATCGAGGCGGATGCCCGGGCCATCGCAAGCGCGATCGGATAGCCGATCAGGAGCAGCAGCATGGTGGAAATCGCCGCAATCCGCAGCGACGACAGATACGCCTTCACGTAGAGCGGATCATCCGTCAGGAAGACATAGTTCTCGATGTCCAGCTGCGAGACGAAGTCCTGAATGGCGCCAAAACCCTCGAACACCGGGGTGTAGGGCGGCAGGGCGATGGCTGTGTCGGACAGGGAGATCTTGAAGATGATGAAGAACGGCGCCACGAAGAAGAGCACCAGCCACAGATAGGGAAGTGCAACGACGAACACGCGGCCGAGACCGCCTTTCCCCTGCCCGTCTGAATCCTGAGCAACCGCCATTGTCTCACCTCACCGCGTCAGCACGAGGCCGGCATCGAGCGGCCAGGTGAGCCAGACCATGTCGCCGAAGGTAATCGGCCGATCGACGAGGCGCGACACGTTCGCCTGCGCGGCCCGCATCACGCGGCCGTCGTCCAGCTTGACGATGAAGACCGAAAAGTCGCCGAGATAGCCGATGTCCCAGACCTCGCCATGCACGGCATTGACGGCGCTATCGACCGGCTTGTCCGGAGAAATGCGCACCTTTTCCGGCCGCACGGCAAAGGCCACCTTGTCGCCGACAGCTGCCTGGCATTCCTGGTCGACCGACACCGAAATGCCATCGCATTCGATCCGGATCGTGCCGTGAGCGCCAAGCGCGCTCTGCGTTGCCGCGACCGTGCCTTCCATGATGTTGATGTCGCCGATGAAGTCCGCGACATAGCGGCTGTTCGGCGCCTCGTAGATTTCGGCCGGGGTCGCGACCTGGACGATGACACCCTTGTCCATCACCGCAATCCGGTCGGAGACCGTCATGGCCTCTTCCTGGTCGTGCGTGACGATCAGGAAGGTCAGCCCGAGATTGGTCTGGATGTCCATCAGCTCGAACTGGGTCTCTTCGCGCAGCTTCTTGTCCAGCGCGCCGAGCGGCTCGTCCAAGAGGAGAACCTGTGGCCGCTTGGCGAGCGAGCGGGCCAGCGCGACGCGCTGCCTTTGCCCACCCGACAGCTGGTTGGGCTTGCGCCTGGCAAAATCCTCGAGCTTGACCAGCTTGAGCATTTCCTCGACGCGGGCGGCGATCTCGCCCTTCGGCAGCTTGTCCTGCTCGAGCCCGAAGGCGACGTTCTTCTCGACCGTCATGTGGGGGAACAGAGCGTAGCTCTGAAACATCATGTTCGTCGGCCGCCGATAGGGCGGCACGCCCCGGATATCCTTTCCCTGGAGCAGGATGCGCCCCTCGGTCGGCTCCTCGAAACCGGCGAGCATGCGCATCAGGGTCGTCTTGCCGCAACCGGACGGTCCGAGCAGCGAAAAGAATTCGCGCTCGTAGATGTCGAGCGTCAGGTTGTCGACAGCGGTGAAGGTGCCGAAGCGCTTGGTGATGTTTTCGAAACGTATGAACGGTACGGCCGACGGGTCGGTCCAGGGAGAGAACTTGCGCTTTACCGGTCCTAGTGTCTTCGCCATCCCGCCGCCCCCAGCCGTCTCAAATCAGGTTAAACAAACGGGGCAGATGTTTCCACCTGCCCCTTCAAAATCAGCTTCCGGTCTTGAGCTGGGTCCAGACCCGGTTCAGTACGCGCTGTTCCTTGGGTCCGTAGGGAGAGATGGTGAAGAGCTTCTTCGTGACCTCTTCGCTCGGATACACCGAAGGATTTTCCATGATTTCCTTGTCGATGAACTTCTGCGACGCCAGGTTGCCATTGGCATACTGCACGTAGTTCGATGCCTTGGCGATGACTTCCGGCTTCATCAGGTAGTTGATGAAAGCATGCGCTTCGTCGACGTTCTTGGCATCCGCCGGGATGGCAAGGTTGTCGAACCACATGTAGGTGCCTTCCTTGGGGATCACGAACTCGATGTTGACACCATTCTTGGCTTCGGCAGCGCGGTTCTTCGCCTGCAGCACGTCACCGGACCAGCCGATGGTGATGCAGACGTCGCCGTTGGCGAGGTCATCGATGTAGGCTGAGGAGTTGAATGTCTTGGCATAGGGACGGATTGCCGAATAGACCTTGCCGCCCGCTTCCAGATCCTTGGTTTCCTTGCTGTCGGGATTCTTGCCGACATAATTCATGGCAATCGCGAATGTCTCGTCGGAGGCATCGAGGATGTTGATGCCGCAGGACTTGAGCTTCTTGGCGTTTTCCGGCTTGAACAGGACGTCCCAGCTGTCGATCGGCGTGTCACCGAGGGCCTTCTTGACCTTGTCGACATTATAGCCGATCCCGGTCGTACCCCACATATAGTTGACCGCATACTGGTTGCCGGGATCGTATTTCGCCAGACGTTCGGTAACCTGCGGCCACATGTTGGAGAGGTTTGGCAGCTTGGACTTGTCGAGCTTCTGGAAAACGCCGGCCTGGATCTGGCGGGCAAGGAACGGACCCGTCGGCACCACGACGTCGTAACCCGATCCACCCGCGAGCAGCTTCGTCTCCAGGATGTCGTTGCTGTCAAAGACGTCGTAGACGACTTTGATGCCGGTTTCCTTGGTGAAATCCGCCAAAATGGATTCGTCGATATAGTCCGACCAGTTGTAGACGTGGACCTGCTTTTCCTGCGCGACGGCGGATCCCGCAATCACGGCTGAGGCGACAAAAGCAGCAAGGCTGAGCAAACGGCTTCTCATGATATCTCCTGTTCCACCTTTTTCTACGCAGCCGTGCAGCCGCGCGTCTTTTCCTCGTTTTACGAAACGAGACTAGAAAGGAATGTTCCCCCTCACAAGAGAGAAGCAGTGCCGCGATTGCGCTGCAATGCAAAAAAGCACAGCTGACGGCGGACCGCCAGCTGTGCTTTTAAAGACAGGTGTCTTTCGTCGTGCGTCAGGCGGCGCGGGCTGCCTGCGGGCGACCCTGCCGGTTGCCTTCGATGCTGAAGCGCTGGACGAGCGCCAGGAGGGCATCCGCCTCGCCGGCTAGGCGGCGGCTGGCTTCGCTGGTCTCGCCCACCATGGCACCGTTCTGCTGGGTCATCTGGTCCATCCGGTTGACCGAGCCGTTGATGTCCTGCAGGGCGGCCGACTGGTCCTGGCTGGCCGTGGCGATGGTATCCACATGATGGCTGATGGCGGTGATTTCCTCGCTGATCGAGGCAAGCACCCTGCCGGCCTGTTGCACCAGCGACGCGCCGACGCTGACCTCATGGCTCGATTGGTTGATGAGGTCCTTGATCTCCTTGGCGGCACCGGCGGAGCGCTGTGCCAATTCCCGCACTTCCTGGGCGACGACGGCAAAGCCCTTGCCGGCTTCGCCAGCCCGGGCCGCCTCGATGCCGGCATTCAACGCCAGAAGATTTGTCTGGAAGGCGATCTCGTCGATGACCTCGATGATGAGTTCGATCTTCTGCGACGCCTCTTCGATGCGGCTCATGGCTTCGACGGCGTTCTTGACCACGATGCCGGAGCTGTCGGCGCTCTTCTTGGTGGAGCTGACGGCGTCATTGGCTTCCCGTGCACGGTCGGCTGAAGAGCGCACGGTCACCGTGATCTCATCGACCGCTGCCGCCGTCTCCTCGAGCGAAGCGGCCTGGGATTCCGTCCGACGCGACAGTTCGTTCGAGGACTGGCTGAGCTCCGAGCTGCTCCTCTGGATCGAGTGCGTGCTGGTGCGGATCTGCGACAGCGTATCGCGCAGGCCGACAATCGAAGCGTTGAAATCGTTGCGCAACTGCTCCAGGCGACCCGAGAACACCGTCTCGATCGTGGACGATAGGTCGCCCTGCGCCAGCCGTGCCAGAGCCGCGCCGAGTTCCTTCACGGCCTGATCGATCTGACGGTCGACATGCTGCTTTTCGACGTCATTGCGGGCCCGCTCGGCTTCGGCCTCGGAGCGCTCCTTGGCGCTGCGGCTTTCGATCTGCTGCTTTTCGAGCGCGTTGTCGCGGAAGACCTCGAGCGCCTTGGCGATGTTGCCGAATTCGTTGGACAGCTCGACATAGGGAATGGGAGCTGTGTTGTCGCCGGCGGACATGGCGCGCACCCGGCTGGTGAGGATGCCCAGCGGCCGGATCAGGGCCCGGATGGCAAAGAAACTGACCAGCGCAATGACCAGCAGAGCGATGAGCGAGGTGCCGATGATGACGTAGCCGGACGACGCGATGTGACCGAAATAGACCTGCATCGGGATGCCGACGAACAGGACGCCGGTCACGCTGCCGCTGGCATCGGTGATCGGCAGGTAGCCGGTCATGTAATCCTTGCCGAACAGGACGGCCGACCCGAAATAGGCTTGTCCCTTTGCCAGGAGCGGCTGTGCTGGGTGCTCTGCGGCCAGTTTGGTGCCAACCGCCCGCTCGCCCTTTTCGGTCTTCACATTGGTGGAAATGCGGACGTAGTCGCTGCCCTGCTTTTCGAAAACGGTCGCCACGCCACCGATGGCGCTGGCTGTCCGATCGACGAGATCGTGATCCTTGAGCGCGCCATCGCCGCGCGTGACACGGGTGACCAGCTGGTCCTTGATGTCGATCTTGGCGCCAGGTAGCTCTAGTTCATAGAGGAGAGCGATGGTGCGCATGGCATCGCGCGTGTCACCGGTGGCTGTATCCATGATGTCCCGACGAACGTTCATGAAAGCAAGCCCGCCAACCGAAACAACTGCAACAGCAATCAGCGCAAGGCACAGGATGACTATTCGGGAAACAATTGAGGAGGGGAGAATCTTCTTCATAAACAGCAATCTCTTCGTTCGCTCGGGACAATGGTCGTAATTGTCGCGTTGCAATATGAAGATTTACTGAACTTGACAAAAAAACAGTTTTTGGCTCTGGACGAACACTGCGTCCACTCTAGCGGACACAGTTGAGCCGCCGTAGCGGAACGTTGATTGCCTGAAGTCTCGGCTGGACTAGAACAGCGTGGGAAGAGCAAGGAGGGCGGCAGTCGCACCCAGTGTCAGCAGCAGGAGACGCAACCGAAACAGCTTGGCGCTGTCGTCTACCTTGGCAACTGCGATTGCACGGGCACGGCGGGGGTTCGACATAAATCAATCTCCATTGCGCGTCGTCCATGGCCTTCCGCTCACGAAAGGCCCTGCCAACCATAGACCCGAGGAATTGGCTGGCATTAAGGCAGCATCTGCCTCATCTCTTAAGAAGTGTTGAATCCGCCCTAGACGGCCTCGCCGCAGGCATAGCCGGACGCCCAGGCCCACTGAAAATTGTAGCCGCCAAGCCATCCCGTGACATCGACGCATTCGCCGATGAAATAGAGCCCCGGCACGGCTTTGGCCTGCATCGACCGTGAATCGAGCGCCGACGTATCGATACCGCCGAGCGTGACCTCGGCGGTGCGGTAGCCCTCCGATCCGGCCGGGCGGATCGTCCAGCCGCCGATCACGCCGGCTAGCTTGTCGATCGCCCGGTCGGGAAGATCGGCGAGCGTTCCTCCGAGCGACTGGCTTTCGGCAAAGAACTGGGCCAGACGCTTGGGGAGGATGGCGGCAAGGGCTGTCTGCACCGACTGGCGGCCATTGGACTTGCGGGCAAGCTTCAGGCCCGCCGCGATGTCGACATCCGGCTCCAGAGCGATACGGATCTCGTCGCCCTCGCGCCAGTAGGAAGAAATCTGCAGCACCGCGGGACCGCTCAGGCCGCGATGGGTAAACAGCAACGCCTCCCGAAACGATGTCTTGCCGTGGCGCAGTTCGGCCGGGACGGCGATGCCGGAAAGCGGCGCCAGCTTTTCCAACGTGTTCGGGTCAAGCGTCAGGGGCACGAGGCCCGGCCGCGTCTCGACGAGACCGATACCGAACTGGCCGGCAATCTCGTAGGCAAAGCCGGTCGAGCCCATCTTGGGAATCGACTTGCCGCCGGTCGCCACGACCAGCGACGCCGCTTCGACGGGACCGATCGAGGTTTCCAGCTTAAACCCGTCCAGCGTCTTTGCGACGGACGCGACGGTCGTCTGAAGCTTGAGATCTGCCCTCGCAGCCTCCATCTCGGCCAGCAGCATGCGGATGATGTCTTTGGCGCTGTCATCGCAGAACAGCTGTCCCAGGGTCTTTTCATGCCAGGGGATATTATGGCGTTCCACCAGATCGAGGAAGTCACGAGGCGTGTAGCGGGCCAGAGCCGATTTCGCGAAGTGGCGATTGGACGAAAGGTAGTTCTGCGGCGCGGTATGAAGGTTGGTGAAGTTGCAGCGACCGCCGCCCGAGATGCGGATCTTTTCGCCAGGCGCACGCGCATGATCGAGCACCAGGACGCTTCGGCCACGCTGGCCGGCACGGATGGCACACATCATGCCGGCGGCGCCCGCGCCCAGAATCACAACGTCATATCTGCGCGCCACTTGCTACTCCCTGGTTAGAAAGCCTGCTTTTTCGATGCGGCAGACAAAGTCAATGGCCGGACCCCCTCGCCAATGTCTGTTCCATGGCTATGATGGGGCTTCGATCAACCTCGCCCAGATGTGTCATGCCGCGCAAGAAAGCCAATTCCGTCCCTGCAACGAGCCCCGTCCTCAAGTCGGCCTCGGGTCAGCCGGCGCTGACCTCCCTGCGGGGCGCCACCGACTGGCGGGACGCCACGGCGTGGCTGCGTGCTCGCGGCATCGAAGACGTCGAATGCATCACGCCTGACCTCGCCGGCGTTCCGCGCGGCAAGATGATGCCGTCATCCAAGTTTACCTCGAACACGTCGCTCGCCCTCCCCTCGGCGATCTACCGCCATACCATCTCCGGCGAGTATCCGGAGGAAACCGCAAGTTTCCGCTACGAGCCGCGCGACAGCGACCTGAAGCTGGTTCCCGATCTTTCGACGCTTGCGGTGGTACCGTGGGAAACCGACCCGACCGCCCAGGTGATCTGCGACATCGTCGACACGGATGGGAAAGCTGTCTGCTACACGCCGCGCAACGTCCTTAAAAACATCGTCGCGATGTATGGCGAGCGCGGCTGGAAGCCGGTGGTAGCGCCGGAAATCGAATTCTACCTGGTGGCCAAGAACGACGACCCGGATTATCCGCTGCACCCCCCGAAGGGCCGCTCGGGCCGCTCGATCCTCGGTGGTCAGGGCTATTCGATCGCCGGCATCAACGAATTCGACGAACTGATCGACGACATCTACCACTTTTCCGAAAAACAGGGCCTCGAGATCGACACGCTGATCCACGAGGAGGGCCCGGCCCAGCTCGAGATCAATCTTCGGCACGGAGACCCGGTGGAGCTTGCCGACCAGGTGTTCATGTTCAAGCGGACGATCCGCGAAGCGGCGCTCAAGCACGGCATCTATGCGACCTTCATGGCCAAGCCGATGCAGGGCCAGGCGGGGTCGGCCATGCACATCCACCAGTCGGTGGTGGACATCGAAACCGGCCGTAACATCTTTTCCAACCCGGACGGATCGGCCTCCAAGGAATTCTTCCACTTCATCGGCGGCATGCAGGCCTATGTGCCGAAGACGCTCGCAATGATGGCGCCCTACGTGAACTCCTACCGCCGCCTGACGCCCGACATGTCGGCACCCGTCAACAACGCCTGGGGCTACGACAACCGGACCACAGCATTCCGCGTGCCGGTCTCAGACCCGAATGCGCGGCGTGTGGAGAACCGCCTGCCCAGTTCCGACGCCAATCCGTATCTGGCGCTCGCAGCCTCGCTCGGCTGCGGCCTGATCGGCATCCGCAATGCCATCGAGCCTTCCGCGCCGACCGGCGATTCCGCCAATGAGGGGGATATCGACCTGCCGCGCGGCCTCCTGGAGGCGATCTCCCTACTGGAATCCGATGCGACGCTTGCCGAAGTCTTTAGCTCGGAATTCATCGGCCTCTATGCAGGGGTGAAGCGCGGCGAGTTCGAAACCTTCATGCAGGTGATCAGCCCCTGGGAGCGGGAGTTCCTGCTTCTCAACGTGTGAGCGCCGGCATGACCGACACATGGCAGAGCCCGATCGCGCCCGGCATGTCCTGGTACCAAGCCTCCGTCGGGGCCCGCCCCGCCTATCCTTCGCTGGACGGCTCGCTGGCGGTCGACGTGGCAATCGTCGGCGGCGGCTTTACCGGACTGCAGGCAGCCTTCAACCTGGCCAAGGCCGGGGTCCGGGTTGCGCTCATCGAAGCGGGTCGTTTCGGCGACGGCGCCTCGGGACGCAATGGCGGCCAGTTGGGGACCGGCCAGCGCTGGTGGCCGGAAGACCTCGAAAAGGACCTGGGACTGGAGCGGTCCAAGGCGCTGTTCCGCATGGCGGAGAATGCCAAGCAGCATCTGCTCGATTTCGCCGACATTCATGGCATCGACATGGACTACATGCCGGGCCAGCTCAACGTGTCGCACAAGCGAGGCCATGACCACGAATACCGGGCCAATGCCGAGATCGCGGCAGAGCGCTACGGCTATCCCCACCTCACCTTCATGGATGCAGAGGAAACGGCGCACCGGGTCGGCACGCGGGACTATTACTGCGGCGTGCGCGACACGGGGACGGGGCATATCCATCCGCTGAAGCTTCTGGTCGGGCTTGCCGCTGCCGCCGCCGAAGCCGGTGCCCAGCTCTTCGAGATGACGCGCGCGACCGGGATCCGCCAGGCCGGCGGCAAGACGCTGATCGATACCGCATCGGGCGTCGTCAGCGCCGACCGGGTGCTTCTGGCGACCAATGCCTATATCGGCGCGCTCGAGCCGGTAACGGCGGCGCATATCATGCCGATCGGCTCCTTCATTGCCGCCACCGCGCCGCTCGACGACTTT
>Ga0065165_1003749_pt1 | contig 10220 bp, 5 predicted proteins | sample AraplaMF_Cvi_mMF_FD_63813 | JGI IMG/M metagenome (GOLD analysis project Ga0065165, IMG submission 63813) | Arabidopsis root microbial communities from the University of North Carolina, USA - plate scrape MF_Cvi_mMF (version 2) (version 3) | ecosystem: Host-associated > Plants > Roots > Endosphere... | reverse complement strand
GATTCAAGCAAAAAAGTCGCCTTGTCAAGAAACTTGTAACCATCGTCCCTCGTTTAACTGGTATGATTAAGCCGATCATTTATTATAGCTATTCCGAAAAGCAAGCCATAGACGAGGCTGCTATTGCCAATGTTCCGGCTGAAAAGAGGCTTGCCATTTCCCAGGCTCTCATGGAAATTTTCCATGAATCATTTAAGATTCGGACTGATGGAGCTTCCAGAAAGCAGAAGATCGACCAATTGGACAATCGCGAAACTTGACAAAATTCGGCGCGGAAAAAGGCTATCCACCTGAAAACGACGCAAACAGCGCAACTGGTCCGATTTCCTTTTCACCGCCCATAAATCTCCCCTGCGCTGAATTTCAGCCCGACAACGCAATCACCTCGGACAAAACACGTATCTTTGAATCAGACTTGCGGCACCGCCAATACGTTTCGGAAAAATGGTGAGTCATTTACAGGCTTTGAAATAAAAACAATGATAATAAGCCAGTTGGACGGACAGTTCGAATCCCTCCTCAACTCTGCCTTAAAAAGTCTGGAAGACGCGTTTTTATAGATTCCAGACGTGGTGACATCGATTGCTCACGACGCAAATTCACACGGCCTATGCAGTTTTACGCTTTACGGTCTGAATGGTGATTTTCTTAATACCGAAGGTACTCTTGCGCATCAAGGCTTGTTGCTCGCCAAAAGCATAACCTATCGTGGTCGCTTCCGAAGTATGCCCGACCCTTTCTTTTGTGGCTTGCAAACCGGCAAGTCTCGTATGGTTTGATACGTACGAGCGCCGACCCGTAGAGCATTCGATGTAACGTCCGCGATGCTCGATGTTGACGATATCTTCGTCCCCCTTTTTCGAGCGTTGCCGACACACGATCTTATAAGGCTGTCCGGTCCGTTGCTCATATCTCGGCCGGTAAAGCTCAAAGATTGTAACGAACATATTTTTCAGCTCCCGGTTGAGGGTCTGTTCGGTAAAGCTCAGATCATAGTCATTGCGCTCCAGGATCGCTTCGGCAATCGGATCGAGTGGCACATCGAACTCCACAAAGGTTTTACTACGGTCCCGTATAATGTCCTTATTGAGCCCTTCCTGCTCAATATCGATACGGCTCACCGCCCGCGTATCCTTCGGGTTAGTCCCTTGCAGGCACATAAAGATCAGAATATCCAGATAACGCTTTTGGTTATCCGAAAGCGACTTCCAGTAAAGCGGTTCGTAATGATCCAGATTAACCACAAACTCAATTTCTTCTACGGATAGCGTCAGTTCCCAGCGCTTCTTACCTCTAAACGGATAAACCTGATTCTTCTTTTTAGCAACCTCGACATAGTGCCGTATCTTGTCCAGATTCAGGCTTACGTCCTTCACGACGCTGCAATACTTCAGATACTCCACCAGATCCGAGAGCCGCTTGATCGCCGTATTGTTATTGAGACCAATCGACGGCTTAATGTTACCGAGCGCTTCCTGATGACGATTCCTAAAATATTCCTGCTCTTTGACCATGAACACGACATAGTCGTTGAAGAAGCGTTGAACAAGATGCGAAAACGGTACCCACACATTGCGCTTCTTGCAATACTGCAAGAAGGAATAGCGGGCATTGCTAAGACGTTTTAAAGAGTTCTCATTTCGAACAACTTCCCTTTTCTCGGCCATGAAATCATCCCAGTAACAAAGTACGTCCTGCTCCAGACTCGTGGTATGGGCCATCAAATCGAGCGACACTGCCATCGGCGCGGGCGTCACTGCTGCGGATATAGTCCGTTGTACAGACGGAGCTACGACCGGTGGCGCTGTGACCTCCGGGTTATCATCGTAAGGTAGTGGCGTATCGCCGCTGTGTGTAGAGACGACATCATGCGCTTGCGCCGCACCAGTAGCATGCGAGCCTTGCGCATCATTAGACACATGTAAGCCATTGCTGTCGGCATCGTTTATACGATACGCGCTCTCAAGCCAAGCCACCGAAGGTTTCTCGTTATATTGCTGAATATACTGCTCGATCAGTGCTTCGACGCGCTGCTGTACGATTCCAATCTTCCCTAAGTCGTGCTCGAAGTGCGGGTGCGCGCTGGAGATATCGCCACCTTTTGTGATGTGTTTAGGGTTAACCTTAACACCGGTCGTAGGACGAAACTTTTCCCCTTTGCGGGAATAATACACGAACACCTCAATGTAGGTGGTGCGCTTAACGTAAAGGATCTTTGTGTAAATGTACATTGAACGAATCATTAAACGTGTCCCAAGAAAGAGATACGTAAATGATCACGTGAACGCCGAGAGAAGTGAATGATAGCCCAAACCTAATTTTCAGCAGCAAAAAAGTTGACACAAACTTGGCACAAAAGTGACACAAATTTGGCACAACTGATAACCGATCCGGTTTGTGCCATTCCTAACATATTGGTTTTCAGTAGCGTGCCAATATGCAGGAGGCGTTTAGTGATCCGACAGGACACGTTTTTTTCTACCCGCGACTGCCCATACCTTAGCATGCGCATGGTTATCAAGCCCTTGTTATTTTGACCTTTTCCCTCAGTTGCTAACAGTTTTTGCCGCCAAATCGAAACTGATCGGCACTTAGCCGCCAAGTTGCCACCAAACTGCTACGAAAATCTAATGACACCATCGACTGCGCCATCTTGTGACCTTTATTAATCTAACCGAGGGCGAAAGATAAAGGAAAGTTTTTCATGAGATTAGGAAAGTCATTTATGTAAAATCATCCATTTTTTTTTAAGTTAGCAAAGAAGCCCATCTATCATCATTCTTTTACAGGAATGGATAGATGGGCTTTTGTATTATTTCTTCGCAACTAAGTGATCATGCACATACCAGAAGAAATCAACGAAATAAAGAAAAGAATAATTAACGAAATTAATAGTTAAGCTGAAAGGTGAGTCATTCTTAAAACAAACCGCCTCCAACTTTATAAAAAAGAAGGTTAAAAATTCATTTCATTAACATGAAACCACATATAAAGGATAAACTAAGAGAATTAACCTCAAGTACCAGTAACGTACAACTAACTTCCGGAAGGATTAAAGAAATTCCCACTGAACTTAAAAGATGCAACAGGATTAAGTCGCTTGATTTATTCGGAAACTCAATTCAAAAAGTCCCTGATTGGTTCTTTCAATTCAAGAATCTGGAACACTTGAGCCTAAGGAATAATACGATTAAAACACTACCTACAATCGTATTCACTCTAGAAAACCTTAAATCATTGAATTTGGCAGACAATCAAATTCATGAAATAAGTGGTCACCATTTTATGAATCTTATAAACATTGAGAAAGTAGACATTAGCTATAACTCAATAACACATATTCCCAGTGAGAAAATAGATTACCCAAAATGCAGAAACCTAAATATTAAAGGCAACAAGTTGCAAAAATTCCCAAAGGCAATCAGTGATATTAAAACGCTCGACAAATTAGACTTGTCAGAAAATAAAATAAGTTCAATACAAGATGAAGCTTTTGATGATCTTGAAAATTTAACAGAGCTTGATCTAAGTTTTAATGAACTCACATACCTTCCATCTAGTCTTGGTAAACTAACAAAGCTTAAGAGGTTGAATCTAAGTGGAAACAAGATAGGCTCGTTGCCGAAAGAATTCGAAAACCTCACATCTCTTGAGTCACTAGATTTGGAGGGAAATCCGATTGGGAGAGCCCCGGTAGAAATTTCATCTCAGGGAGTCTCAGGAATTATAAACTACTACCTGTCACTTGGTGACAGTGTTCAATTGTTTGAAGCAAAGCTATTGATTGTAGGTCAAGGAAATGTCGGAAAGACATTCTTAATGAATCGATTAATACATAACTCAACACCAACCACGCACACAACAGAAGGGATCGACATAAAAACATGGAAAATCCAAGCACCTTCATCTCCTGACTTCAGGATCAATATCTGGGATTTCGGCGGACAGGAAATTTACCATTCAACACACCAATTCTTTCTTACAAAACGTTCTCTCTACCTATTAGTATGGGAAGCAAGAACAGACCAACATCTAATTAGCTTCGATTATTGGCTCAATGTCATTCGCCTTTTAAGTAACAACTCTCCAATAATAGTCGCTCTAAATAAAATCGATGAACGAATTATAAATATCGATGAGCGGTCATTAAAAACTAAGTTCAAAAATATTATCGCATTCCATCAGGTTAGCGCAGTAACTGGCCAAAATATAGAACAACTAACCTCGAGGATTAAAACAGAGATCGACTCACTGCCTCTAATCGGTGACAATTTACCTAAAGTATGGCTAGAGATAAGAACTGAATTGGAATCCCTTGAATCCAACCACATCTCATCCGAACAGTATCTAGCTATTTGCAATCAACATGGATTGTCTAATAAACGAGCTTTGTTTTTAAGCCAATACTTTCATGACCTTGGCGTTTTTCTTCATTTCCAAGACGACTATTTGCTAAGAAATATTGTATTCTTAAAGCCCGAATGGGCAACAAATGCCGTTTATAAAATCCTTGACTCAAAGGACGTTATTTCTCGAAATGGCGAATTTGACTCCGAAGTGCTTGATTTAATTTTGGGTGAATTTGAGAGCGACAAGCGATCATATATAGTTATCCTAATGAAAAAATTTGAGTTATGTTTTGAGGTGGAGAAAAATATATATCTCATACCAGAATTACTTAAACCAGAAAAACTTGAATTTAATTGGAATTACAAAAACAATCTACGCTTTCAATACCACTATGACTTCATGCCTGCAGGTATAATGGCTCGCTTCATTGTAAGAATGAGGAATTTGGTTTATGATAGAACATTCTGGAAAAATGGTGTCATCATTCAAAGAGAAGACACCAGGGCCTTAGTGACCACTGATCAATATTCGCGAAAACTATGTATCTGGATTCATGGAGACAACTCATCTTTCTTACTTGAGATTATCAGGAAAGAACTAGATGCCATTCATCAATCCTTGAATTATCCAGATGTTCCCGAAAAAATTCCGTGCATTTGCCCACAATGCATTAACTCAGACAGCCCTCATCTATTTAATTACTTATTTGTAAAAAGAATAGGAATCGAGAACACGTTTAGAACAATACCATGTGAGGTCAGCGCTACAGGCGTTACAGTTCACAAACTCCTAGGCTTATACAGAATCGACTCTCACGAACCTGATTACAACCCCATGTACTCACTCGACAAAATTTTGAATGATATTATCGAGGTAAGCTCAAGAATTCTTGAGCGGAAGTTCTCAAAGAAAATCGAAGATCTAGTCAATGATGATATTGTTGATTTATTAAGAACCAAAGGGCACAATATAGCAGACCAGACCAGATCCGGAATTTCGGGTAACGGCAAAGCTTCGGGTGAATTAGACATTATGATCAGGAGGGACAATGGAATTCCGGTAACGATCATTGAATGCTTTAGACTTGAAAGTTGCGGCCCAAAGAACGTAACAGTATCAGACCATCTTATAAAGTTGCTATCAAAGTATGACACTCATGAGCTTAAACGGAAATTTATTATCGTCTTTGGCGAAGCTGAGAGGTTTGACAATTTATGGGTCAATTATTCTGAGTATATAAAAGATATCAATTCGAATGACGATTACGGGAACAAATACCTCCTTTCTGGATTCAGCATTAGAAATGATCTGCACAGCTTTGCGAATATGAAAATTGGTATTTCGCGACATGAAAATAACGGAGACACCGTCGAAGTTGTTCATTTCATGCTAAATATGAAATGAACAACCGCACTAATGGAAAATAGTTGACGACCAGTTTCCCTTGAGATAGATAAAAATTGGCCCACTAAACAAAAGAATAGCTTACAAAATCAAAAGCCATTATGACCGAAGCCGAACACTATTCACGCGAATTCATCTTCTTTCATAACGGTCAATTTGACGCCTTTGTCGAATTAACCTTTGTCCCCGGATCTGAAGCATACAAAAAGTTTGGCAGGATCCTTCTTGGATCCTTCATTTATACACGTGACGAACGAAACGAAATGGAAAAATCCATCAAGGAAAACCCGATAAAAGAATCACATGGTTATATAAAATTTAGCCCAAGCGACATACCAAAAGAACTGGCTACAAATCTAAAGGAAGACTTAGATAAAAAAGGAATTCTAAATACGGATATCGATTGCATTCGATCGTTAAATACCGCTCGTACAAATAGATATACAACAGAGGGAGAAAAACAAATTCAAAATCAAATTATGATTGAATTTGACCCCGGTGAGTTATCTACGGATCAACTACATCTCGGAAATTTAAAAATGCGAGTACAGCAAGGTTATCCTTTAATTAAGGAAGAATGGGAACAATTTAACGGACTCGAACTATATCACTATCCTGTTGCCTGGGACAAGACGCTTGCTAGCGGAATTGTTCCAACACAATTGGATAATAATGAAGTTAGATATTATCACCTTGACACAAAGTATCTTCATGATGATTTAAATGAGGAAGAAGTTAAAGAGTATGAAGCTCTACTAACGATAAGATCCAGAAGCCGAGTGGGTATTCTCATGAATGAGTTAAAAAAGTCGCATGAGAACGTAAGAGATTTAGGTACTCGTTACGGAGAAGAATTAAAGCAGGCTATTAGAATGGCAATTCTGTTCGACACAGAGGTAATAGTACCATACAAATTCCCCATCTGGTGGAATCTTGAACGATTTCTTCACATCTATCTCCGACATGTCAAAGAAACCTTTATTGGAGATAGATTTATTGGTCGAAGCTTATTCAGATATCAATTTAAAGACGTACGTAGAATCGTAAGTGCCGTAATCAAAATGGAATATAATAACATTGAAGAACATTTTAAGAATGGCAGAACAAGTAATTTCAGAAGACAAGGAACAAGAGCAGTGTATTACGACGGAGTCTACTACAGATTCGAAATTGCCTCATCCGGCTTAATAATGGCATTTCATCCGGAGGAAGACAGGTCATTCGAATCTAAAGATTAATAGAACGCAAAAAGCGTCAAGTCCTTTGTCATTCATTGACAAATACCGCAAGCGCCGCGAAGTTTAGTATCGTCGTTTTAAAAATTGCCACCAAATTGCCACTAACCAACAAATCAGCCCTCACAAATTCTTACAACTCCCTGGTAATTAGACACAAAAAAAGGGCCCAATGGCCCTTAGTGATCCGACAGGGGTCAGAGATTTTGCATCTTTTTTCCTGTTTTTACGTATTCTCCGATAAAAACCTTCAGCATCCACCTCTACTATTTCACAAATTTTCAACATAGGTCGCCAAAGAATGAGCACAAGTTAACACTTTCTCGTGAAACACGCCATGACTTCAGAACAGGCGATCAGCCGCAGGTTTTTTAAATAACTAAGATATCGCGTCGGGTATCGCCTCAATTTCTCGTGGAAGGCCCTATGTAGCTATAACTGAAGTTTTTTTAGGCCAGGATAGGAAGACTCCAGGTGTAAGAGAAATTCAATCACATCACCCGGCCCAAGAACCCTACGCTTTTACTCTCGACTTCAGCGAACAAATATTGCCCTTGCATGGCACTTGTGATAATAAAGGGAGTTACAATGAGCTTAACAACTATTACTATATTGAAACGTAGCTACTCAGGGAAAGCTTACGCAGGCATCCAGTGCCAGCATTTTAGCATTTTTGCAGCCCGGCTAATATAATCCTGGCAGCACCACATCACCGCCCGTAATAACGCTGATACAGCATAAGTAAATGTTCGAAAATGTACTATTTTGGGAAGTTAGACTTGGAAATATAATTAAGCATCTATATCTTAGATTAGTAGCCCATCCTTCCAGCGCGTAAGCAATTGGAACGATGGTTTTTTTATTATCTATAAAACGTGTTCGGGTTTTCAATGCGAAGCCTCTGAATAAAAAAAGGGAGGGTATCGACATGGTTTCACTCTGTGAACAACGACAGTATCGAGACGGCAGAAATTTGTTTCTTTGCAGCTCGTATCCATTTTTTTCATCGCGAAAATAGAAGATAGCAAACACATGAATGACAGTCATAAATATTTTATAGGATCTTTCAAATCTTAAAATTTGATCATTTTTTGTATGCTTATTAGTCAGGTTTCAATTAAGAATTTTCGATCGATACAGTCTCAAGTGTTTAATGCTAAATCATTAAATGTGTTAGTGGGAAACAATGATATCGGAAAATCTAATTTTCTCAAGGCATTAAATCTGTTTTTTAATAATGAAACGGAGCTTGGCATGCAATTTAATTTTAAGAATGATTTTAGTTCGTTTGCAATAGTATCAAAAAAGAAGGCTCCCGAAGTTGTTATCGAATTAACAATTGCTCCACCTAGGTCTTTCGAAAAGAGTAGGCAGGTGATATGGAGAAAGATTTGGAGAAAGGAAGGATTAGTATCAAATGACAAATGGTATTCAGATGGCAACGCATTCGAAGGCAGAAAGAAGATTGGTTTTTGGCTTAATCAAATAAAATACTCCTATGTTCCTGCAATTAAGGGGCAGGACTATTTTGCAAAACTTTTAGGAGATCTTCACAACGTTCTTTCCGAGACCATTGAGCATGAATTGAAAAGTGCTTCTGAAAATTTTATTGATAAAATAAGATCCCATACAAAGGGAATATCAGAGGAGCTTTTTGAAAAGCTTCGAATGAAAAGTAGTCTTCAAATACCGACCGATTTAAGTGTACTATTTGAAGTATTGGACTTCGAAACAACGAAGAATCAAAGAAATGTATCTTTAAGGTATCGAGGAGACGGCATAAAAGCGAGACATATTCCAATTATTCTAAAGTTCATTGGTGAGCAGAGAAACGTAAACCGTCAAAAGGGAGCTATAAAATCTAATGCGATTTGGGGATATGAAGAGCCTGAGAATAATTTGGAGCTTTCTAAAGCGTTTGATTTAGCTAGCGATTTCTTGGAGTATTCTGATGGCGTGCAGATTTTTTTGACCACACATTCGCCAGCATTTTATTCAATTGGAGCATTAAATAAAGGGCATGCTGAAACGTATATAATAAAGCCCGATAATGAATCTCAAGCCAGTGTAATTCAAAATTTTGACTCTCAAAACCTCACAACGCTTGATCAAGAGATGGGCTTACTTCCTATTATAACACCACATATCAAGGTTCTTATCGATGAAAAGGAGAAGTTACTGGATAGTATTCTCCAGAAAGAGAAAGAGTTGAAAGCGCTTGACGGCGACGTTTTATTTGTCGAAGGAGAAACCGATAAGGCAATTATTGAAAAAGCTATAAATATTCATGCTCCTGATCTCGCAAAACAATTTTCGATAAGAAGTGGTGATGGATTTAATGGGGTGGCAGATCTTACACTTTCATGGTTTTATAGTCGAAAGCAGGCACGCGCTATAAGCCTATTTGATAGAGATGAAGCTGGAGTTACAGGACGAAAAAAAGTAGAGAATACGGCAGGAGACGGCAATAACAAAAATTTTAGGCTTATGAGTTTGCCTAAGCCCCCGCATCTTAAATCTATATATCAAAAGGGAATAAATTTGACTTTCTCGATCGAGGAGTTGTTCTCCGTGGAAATATTACGGCATGCCAAATCAAAAGACTGGTTGGAATTTAAAGATGAATTAGTGACTAGTTTCAGAATTCCAGAAATATCATTCATCGATCATTGCGCTAAATCCCTGAAAATTACTAATGATGAGTTTTTATATATGCATAAGGTAAAATTTTTTAATAAAGGCGATTTCTGTAAATACGTCGTTCGACTTAAGAATGATGAAGAGGCTGTTGCGTTTGAGAGTTTTAAATATTTGATTGACGATTTAAAAAAAGCATTTTCTACTGAAAATAGAAAGATTACTCCATAACTGAATCTTGGATATAATACATAATGTTCTTCATTAAGTATAGCACTAAGTGCTAGTTCTAGTAACACCATTCTCAGGAGAATAATTACTGATTTGATTTTGAGATATAAAAGATAACGTCGAGCATGCGTGTCATTATCTTTTATACCTGAATTTTGTGAACAAATGAGATTGTTTAATGTATCTATCTTGCATGTTATTCTTTGTAAATATTCGCTGCTCGATAGCGATTTCCTATCCCATTGGATAATTCGGTCGCCATTGTGCCAGGCATTTCGGCCATGTTGTGCCAGTTGTTTCGGTGATATGGTGCCAGCGTCTTAGGACCGTTTCGGTGGCCATTGTGCCATTTATTTCGGTCGC
>Ga0065165_1003743_pt1 | contig 10239 bp, 7 predicted proteins | sample AraplaMF_Cvi_mMF_FD_63813 | JGI IMG/M metagenome (GOLD analysis project Ga0065165, IMG submission 63813) | Arabidopsis root microbial communities from the University of North Carolina, USA - plate scrape MF_Cvi_mMF (version 2) (version 3) | ecosystem: Host-associated > Plants > Roots > Endosphere... | reverse complement strand
CGGATCAGGTCCTGCGCTTCCTTGGTGGCGTCGCGCACGGCCTGGATGATCTTCGGATTGGCGTCGGCGAACTTCGTGGTGGTGAAGAACTGCGCCTGGCTGAGCGGCCCGCCCATCACGTCGGGCGACGACAGCACGATATGCGCGCCCGGCACGTTCTTCAGTTCCAGGAAGGTGAAGGGCGGGATCGAGAAGTGGTTGTGCACCTCGTGCTTGGGGTTGGACAGCGCCGCATAAGCGTCGGGATGGCCGAGTTGCACGGTGTTGGCGTCGAGTTTCGACCATTGATCGGCGCCAAAGGCCTCGGCGGCCGCGATCTGCAGCACGATCGCCTGGGTCGACACCTTCACGGTCGGCACCGCGATCTTGTCGCTAGGGCCGAAGTCCTTGATCGACTTGATGTTGGCGTCCCGGCTGATCAGCGTCATCGGCTGCGCCGAGGTGGCGACGATGCCCTTGACGCCGCCGCGGGTGCGATCCCACAGCAGCAGCAAATTGCCGGTGCCGGTGTTGAGGATGTCGACGCCGCCCGCGAGCAGGGCGTCGGTCTGCGCGCCGCCGCCGGAGAAGGTGATCCATTTGGTGGTGACGCCGGAGACACCGAGAGAAGCCGCGTGCTTCTCGATCAGCTTCAGCTTCTCCATGATGTGGCTCGGCATGTAGAAAATGCCGGGCTGGCGCGACAGCGCGATCTCGGATTTCTGCTGGGCCCGCGCCGGCGAAGCCGCCAGCAGGCTTGCGGCGATCAGGGCGATGGCGGCAACGCCACGCTGAAATGGCTTGATCATAATTGTTGGTTTCCTCCGGCCGGCATTGACGAGCGACCCTGCTGATGCACTAATGCATTAGTGCATCAAAGGCAAGCCCGCCGGAGCCCTTCGCATGGAAACCGCCCATCCCGCGCCCCGCGCGACCGCCCGCCGAGGCCCGCGGTTGGACCGGGCCCGGCAGGCCGCACCGCAGGTGTTCGAGCGGCTGCGCAACGCCATTCTCGCGCTCGAGCTGCCGCCGGGCTCCCCGCTGTCGCGCACCGATCTCGCCGCGCAATTCGGCGTCAGCTCGACTCCGATCCGCGACGCCTTGATGCGGCTGGAGGAAGAAGGCCTGGTCGACGTGTTTCCGCAGCACGCGACCGTCGTCAGCCGGGTCGATGTCGGCCGCGCCGAGCAGGCGCATTTCCTGCGCCAGGCGCTCGAGTTGGAGATCGTCCGGCTGCTCGCGGAGCAGCACGACCAGGCCCTGGTGCTCCGCCTAGATCACGCCATCGCGCTGCAGCAGCAATTCGCCAAGGCCGGCGATTTCGCGAGCTTCATCGCCGCCGACAATGATTTTCACGCGGAGCTTTATGCCGCGGCCGGCAAACAGGAACTGTGGACGCTGGTGCGCAGCCGCAGCGGACATATCGACCGGCTGCGCCGGCTGCATCTGCCCTCGCCCGGCAAGGCCCAGAACATCGTCCGCCACCACAGGCTGATCACCCGTGCGATCGAAGCCGGCGATCCCGACGCCGCGCAGGAACATCTGCGCAAGCATCTGTCAGGCACGCTGAGCGAGCTCGACAAGATCCGCAGCCATTATCCGGAATATTTGACGGATTAGAGCGATGAGACGCTGGAGAGGTGAACGAGCCGGCGGCCTCGATTCCAAGCCTGCGGTTACTCCGTCTCAGGCCGCATTCCGGCGGCTTCGCCGCTCCGGCCCGCGATAGTCCGAGTCGCGGCTCTTGCGGCGGTCCATCGGGCCGCTGCGCAGCTTGACGAAGAAGGCCTGAACCTCGGCCGCGAGCCGTTCGGCCGCTCCCGAGACCTGGTTCGCCGCTCCCCTCACGTCGTCGGCCGAGCGGTTGGTTTCCGCGATCGCGCCGGAGACGGTCCCGATGCTGGTCGCCAGGGTCTGCGTGCCCGAGGCCGCCATCTGAACGTTCTGCGAGATCTCTCGTGTTGCGGCGCCCTGCTGCTCGACAGCACTGGCAATCGCCGCGGTCACCTCGTCGATCCGGCGCATGGCTGTCGCGACCTCCTTGACCGAGGCGACGGCACTGCCGGTCGAATACTGGATCGCGGTCACGTGCTGGGCGATGTCCTGCGTCGCGTTGCGGGTCTGGTCGGCCAATGCCTTGACCTCGGAGGCCACCACCGCAAAGCCGCGGCCGGCCTCGCCGGCGCGCGCGGCCTCGATGGTCGCGTTCAGCGCCAGCAGGTTGGTCTGGGCCGCAATCGCCTGGATCAGATCGACCACCGAGCTGATGCTCTGGGCGGCATGCGCGAGGCCTTCGATCTCGGCCTCCGAGCGTGCGGTGACATCGCCAGCCGACCGCACGGTCGTGTTCGACAGTTCGATCTGCCGGCCGATCTCGACGATGGAGCTGGCAAGCTGCTCCGCGGCGGCGGCGACGGTCTGGACGTTGACCGCGGTCTGCTCGGACGCGGTCGCTGCGGACGCGGCCTGGTTCGTCGCATGGTGGGCGATGCCGCCGAGACTCTCCGCGGTCTGCCGCATGGTGCCCGCATTCTCGCCCACCAGCGCGAGCAGGTCGCGCGAGGTTACGCGAAACTCCTCGACCGCGCACTCCATGTTGCGATTGGCCGCCTCGCGCGCCTCCGCCTCGCGCGCAAGGCCTGCCGCAGCCTGCTGCTGGGCGATCACGTTGTCGCGGAATTTGGCCACCGCCTGGGAGACGGTTCCGATCTCGTCACCGCGTTCCGCCGTCCTGAATGCGACACTGGTGTCGCCGCCGGACAGCCGCGCGGAATCGTCCACCAGCTCGACGATCGGACGCGTGATGGACCGCGCGACCAGGATCGCGATCGCGGTGCCGAGCACGAGCCCCGCGGCGAGCAGGATCCATTGCAACTGCAGCAGCCACTCGGCCTCGTCGGCCACGCGACGTGCGTCCCCGACGAGCTTGGACTGCTGGTCGCTCTTGAGGCCGCCGGCACGCTTGCCCTCCGCGTCCTTGCGCCCGTCGAGCAGATCGAGGATGCGGGCCGCACGCGGCGCCGCCTCGGTGGACAGGATGAAGACGGGCATGTTCCATTGCGGCGTCTGGCGGATCGCGAAGATCTTCCCCGGCGATGCCGCGAAGGCGTTGTTCGCCTTGACGATGGCCTGATAGGCGGTTCTCTGCGTGGATGTCAGCAGCGCTTCCTGGGTCCCGACTGCGGCGAGCGCGGCTTTGAACGTCGCGAACGGCTTCTCGAATTTGTCGCGGTCGGCGGCCTCGCCGGAGGCCACATAGAGCCGCAGCTGCGATCCCGCTGCGGCGAGATTGCCGCGGACGTCGGCGAAGGTCTTGAGCAGGTGCTTGCGCTGTGGCGTCGCCTCCAGCGTCTCCTCCTCGTCGATCATCCCTGTGATCTCGGCGAACATCGTCGCGATCAGCGGCGCCGCCTGTTTCGTCAACAGCTCGCTCGCCGGATAGGCCGACGGTGTGAAGGCGGCCAGCTCGGCGTTGTCCTGGGCGTGGCGGAATTCCGCGATCAACGCCCGCGCCTCGCTCCAACTCGCCTTGTTCTCCGCGCTGGAAAATCCTTCCGCCATGCGGTCGACCGCGGCCATTGTGCGGTCGAGCTCGGCCCAGACCGCCGCGCGGTCGCGCTTGCCCTGCGCGTCGCCTGTCAGCAGGTAGCCGCGCAGCGTCGAAAGCGTGGAATAGAGATTGCCGACGAGTTCGGTGCTCGCAATCGCGACCGGCGTCCGCTGGTTCGTCACGGTCTTGATGCGCGAGGAGATCTCGGAGACCCCGGTGACGGTGTAGATCACGGTCGCCGCAAGCAGGACGCAGATGAGCGCGAAACCGCCGAGCAGCCGGGTGCGAATTCCGGTGTTCGTCATCGATTTGAACATGGGGCTCTCGTATTGAATTCGTTTGATCGACGGTCTCGCCGGGTGGGCCGGAGGGGGCAATACGATCCGTGGCAATTGACTGCTGGAACCGGCACCAATTCTGGTCAACCGCCTTTAATCTCCGGTGAAACCTCGCCTCCGTGCAACTACGGCGAGAACAATAGTTCTGGCCGCCTTGCCGCGGGGATCCAGAGGTGGGCGCGAACGCCATGTGCACGGAACCATGCATAATGGCGGCGCCGCGCCGAGGCCGGGCCAAGCGACCTCGCACCATTTCGCGAAGTGCTTGCAGGCTGGCCGGAAACCGCGCAACAATTTCATCTTTGATGGTTTGATTTGCGGCCGGTAGGAATCTTCCATCCGGCCCGGAGGAATTCAGACGTGGCCAACATCCTGATCGTGGATGACGACCCGGCCGTTCAAATCACGATCCGGCTGCTGCTGGAGAGGGCCGGTCATCACGTCACTGTCGCCGGCGATGGCCGCAAGGGACTTGCGCTGTTCGAGGCGGGCCGGTTCGATCTGTTGTTTCTCGACATCTTCATGCCCGGCATGGACGGGCTGGAGACGATGCGGCACATCCGGGCGCTGGTCCCAGCCATTCCGATCATCGTCATTTCCGGCCGCTCGATCACGCCGGACGCCTATGCAGAGCCGGACTTCCTGAAGATGGCGACCAAGCTCGGCGCCGTGGCAAGCCTGCAAAAGCCATTCAGACCCGGGGCACTGCTCGCCGCGGTCGACGGCTGCCTGAAGGCAGGCGAGCCGGAGGGGTCCGATGTCAGCTCCGGCCACCGATAACGAGGCCTCCTCCGCTTCAGGCCAGATCGGCCGTGATCGTCCGGGAAGTCCTGCGAGCATCCCCATGACGCTCGCCACGCGGCTGGCCGTCGCAATGATCTTGCTGGTGGCGGTCACGGTGGCCGCGGTCGGTTGGCTGGGCTATCGCAACACCACGCAAGCGGTGATTCCGCGCGTGCTGGAGCGGGTCGAGGCCCAGTCCCGCCTGCTCGCGGCCAGCCTGGAATCCTATGTTGCCGGCGCTCGTGGCGACTTGGTCGGCTATCGCTCCGCCGCAGCCATCAACGGCCTGATCCGAGCGCATGTCGGCGGAGGCGTTGATCCTTCCGACGGCGTCTCGGAGCAAACCTGGCGCGCGCGTATCGCCACGCGGCTCGCCGCCGAGATCGAGGCCAAACCCATCTACGGGCAGTTTCGCATCATCGGTCTCGACGACGACCAGCGCGAGCTGGTGCGCGTCGACCGCTCGGGGCCGAACGGAGCCGTGCGGATCGTGCCCGACGGCGAGCTGGAGCGGAAGGGCGAACGCGCCTATTTCCACGACACGATACGGCTGGCGCCGGGCGAGATCTACGTGTCGCCCATCGACCTCGCGACCCGCCAGGGCGGCACCACGGATCCGCACGTGCCGACACTGCGGGTCGCGACGCCGCTGTTCACGCCGGATGGCAAGCCGTTCGGCATCATCATCGCCAATATCGACATGCGTCCGGCCCTCGAGCACATCCGCGCGACGGCGAACTCGGGTGGCGAGATCTACGTCGTGAATTCGCGCGGCGACTATCTCGTTCATCCCGATCGCACGCGCGAATTCGGTTCATTGCGAGGACGCCCCACCAACTGGCGCGATGATTTTCCGTTCTTCTCGGCCATGGCCGGCACCTCAGACGTGTCCACCCGGCTGATGACCGACAGGTCGGGCCGGCCGAGCGGCGCGGCGATCGCGCCGACGCTGCTGGCGGGCAAGGAATGGGTCGCCATCATCGTGACCATTCCCCCGGCCGTCTTCGGCCGGGTGCCGGCCGCGATCCAAAAGACGTCCGTGCTGGTCGGCGTGCTCGCCGTCCTCGCCGCGGCCGCGCTCGCGGTGCTGCTGGCGCGCTCGTTGACGCGCCCGATCGGCCGGCTGACCGCGGCCGTGGAGGCGATCGGCCGCGGAAAGGCCGCGGACATTCCCGTCGATGCCAGCGGCGAGACCGGCGTGCTGGCGCGGGCTTTCGCCCGGATGGTCGAGGAGACAAGGGCGAAAACGGCCGCTCTCGAGCACGAGATCCGGGAACATCGCCGCACCGAGGCCGCGCGAAGCCATCATGCGGCGCGCGAGCATTTGTTCAGCGCCGCCGTCGAATCATCCGACGACGCGATCGTGATGCAATCGCTCGATGCCGTCATCACGGGATGGAATCCTGCCGCCGAACGGCTCTACGGCTATTCGGCCGACGAGGCGATCGGGAAATCCACTTCGATCATCGTTCCGCCCGACCGCCGTGACCATGGCAAGGACTATCTGGCGCGGATCGCCCGGGGTGAGCCGATCGAGCGGTTCGAGACGGTGCGCCTGCGCAAGGACGGCACGCCCGTCGAGATCTCCCTCAGCCTGTCGCCGATCAAGGGCCCTTCGGGCGAGATCATCGGCGCCTCCGGAACCGCGCACAGCCTCACCGAGGCGCGGCGGGCCGAACGGCAGCTCCAGCAGCAGCTCGAGGAACGCCGGCAGATCTTCGACACCTCGCAGGATCTCATCATGATCATGGATGCGCGGGGCCATATCGCGCAGATCAGCCCGAGCAGCGAGACCATTCTCGGCTACCGGCCGGATCAGATGATCGGCCGCAGCGGCGCCGAGTTCATTCATCCGGACCATCTGGCGCAATCACGCGAGGATATGCGCGCGCTACGGCGCGGCGAACGCCCCAAGCTCGGCGACACCCGCTGCTTCCACAAGAACGGACACGAGGTCTGGCTGTCCTGGCTCGGCAGCTGGTCCGAGCAGGCGCATCGCTTCTTCTTTGTCGGGCGCGACATGACGGAAGCGCGGCTCGCGCAGGAATCGCTGCGCGAGAGCGAGCGGCTCGCCCGCAACATCGTCGAGACCTCGCTCGACGCCTTCATCCAGACCGACGAGACCAGCAGCATCCTGAACTGGAACTCGCAGGCCGAACAGCTGTTCGGCTGGCGCCGCGACGAGGTGCTCGGCAAGAGCACGATCGACCTCATCGTCGCCGAGAGCGAACGCGAGAGGGTCAGGGCGGGCCTGAAGCTGTTCCTGGAGAACGAGGACGGCAGGACGCTGAACCGCCGCCGCGAGCTCCTGTGCCGCCGCCGCGACGGCAAGGAATTCAAGGCCGAGCTGAGCGTCACCGCGCTGAAGCGCCGCGAAGGCCTGCTGTTCAACGTCTTCTACCGCGACCTCACCGACAAGATCGCCGCCGACGAGCGCATCCGCCATGCCGAAAAGATGGAGGCGGTCGGCCAGCTCACTGGTGGCGTGGCGCACGACTTCAACAACATCCTCACCGTCATCACCGGGACGATCGAGATCCTCGCGGAGGCCGTCGAGAAGGAGCCGCAGCTCGCGGCCATCACCAAGATGATCGACGAGGCGGCCGCGCGCGGCGCCGACCTGACCCAGCATTTGCTCGCCTTCGCGCGCAAGCAGCCGCTCCAGCCGCGCGAGATCGACATCAACTCGCTGATCGTCGACACCGCGAAATTGTTGCGGCCGACGCTGGGCGAGCAGATCCAGATCGAATCGGTGTTCGAGGGAGAGAATTGCGTCGCGATCGTCGACCCCAACCAGCTCACCACCGCGATCCTCAACCTGGCGCTCAACGCCCGCGACGCCATGCCCGGTGGCGGCAAGCTGATCGTGGAGACCGGCGCCGCCTATCTCGACGAGGTCTATGCCAGCGTCAACGATGTTCGCCCCGGCCATTACGTGCTGATTGCCGTGAGCGACACCGGCACCGGAATCCCGGCGAACATCCTGACCAAGGTGTTCGATCCCTTCTTCACCTCGAAGGGACCGGGCAAGGGCACGGGACTCGGACTTTCGATGGTCTACGGCTTCATCAAGCAGTCCGCCGGACACATCAAGATCTATAGCGAGGAAGGCCACGGCACCACGATCAAGATGTACCTGCCGCCCGGCAAGACGCCGACGGCGGCCGGTGAAGGCGTCACGCCGGCGACGATCGAGGGCGGACACGAGACGATCCTGGTGGTCGAGGACGACAGGCTGGTGCGCGACTACGTGCTGGCGCAGCTGCATTCGCTGGGTTACGTCACCTTGCAGGCCGCGAACGCCGCGGAGGCGCTCGCGATCGTCGCCGCCGGAAAGCCGTTCGACCTTCTGTTCACCGACGTCATCATGCCCGGCAAGATGAACGGACGGCAGCTCGCCGACGAGCTCCAGAAGACGCGGCCCGATCTCAGGGTGGTCTACACGTCAGGTTATACCGAGAACGCGATCATCCATCACGGCCGGCTGGATTCCGGCGTGATGCTGCTGGCCAAGCCCTATCGGAAATCGGATCTGGCGCGGATCATCCGCAAGGCGCTGAGCGTGTGAGGCCGTAGCCCGGATGGAGCGCAGCGCAATCCGGGGCAGTCTTGCCGAACGCGCGAGCCCCGGATTTCGCTGCGCTCCATCCGGGCTACGCAAGGTCGCTGACAGAGCTCTCGTAGGGTGGAGGCGCACTTGCGCCGTGCCCACGATCTCTCTCTACATCGTCTGACGCTACGACGCGCGCTGGGCCGCGGTCATCACGATACGGATCAGATCGGCGGCGTTGCGCGCGCCGAGCTTCTTCATGATGTTGGCGCGGTGATCCTCGATGGTGCGCGGGCTGATGCCGAGGGTGCGGCCGGCTTCCTTGTTGGACGCACCGGAGGCGAACTGCTCGAGCACCTCGCGCTCCCTGCGCGTCAGCGGCTCGCGTCCGGGGAAATGCAGCGAGCCGAATTTCGGCGAGGCGTTCTCCGCCTGCCTGCGCGCATAGGCACCGATCGCCTCGTCGAGCCGGCCGACGATCTCGCTGCCGCGGAACGGCTTCTCGATGAAGTCGAGCGCGCCGCTCTTGATCGCGCCCACCGCCATCGCGATGTCGCCCTGTCCGGAGATCATGAAGATCGGCGCCGGATAGTCCTCGCCCTGCAGCTCCTTGAGAATGTCGAGGCCCGACTTCCCGGGAATGTTCACGTCGAGCAGGATTGCAGCAGGCGTACGGTTTCGCGCGACGGAGAGCAGCGCTGCACCGTCCGCAAAACAGATCACCTCATAGCCCGCCGCCTTCAACACCATCGACAGGGTGTCGCGAACGGCAGGGTCGTCATCGACTACGAAGATTTCACCGCGAGAGCTTTGTTCGGCCATGTGCCACATCCGGTTGGCATGAAGGACTCGCGTCCGCGCCAACCGTTTATGGCGTTCGGCGCGGATTCGGCCCACCCGTATTTGTACGGGACATGGACTTAACGCACAAGTAGCGGCGTGGTGCCTAATTGCGGGGTACGGAGAATATCCATGCTAAATTACGCTGGCACACCCCCGCTTGCCGCGATGGCTGACACCGACAGCCGTCAGTTGATTGCAGCCGAACTTCGCTCGCTGATCGCGCGCATCGACCTCAGTATGCGTCTGATCGACGCGGCCATGGAGGAAGAAGACGCGGGCGGTGTTACGGGTTCCAGCGAGATTGTGGTGCTCGACGACGTTACGCCCCGTTATGCCACGGCAAGCGCCGCCCTCAACGCCTGCCGGGCTGAACTCGGCCAAGCCTTGCGACAGCTAGCGGAATCCGGCAACCCGGCATAGAGCGCGATCGGCGCCGCACGCCGACCGCATCGCATGGCAGCTCCGCGGCTCAGGCGCGGTGCCGTTCCACGATCGCGTCGGTGGCGACACCGCCCCAGGTGTGGATCGCCGGAAGGCCCATCGCGGTCTTGCCGAGATTGGCGAGGCTGATGCGCAAGGCCGCGAGGTCGAGCGGCTTCGGCAGGCTCTGGAGCTCGATCCCGACGGACCGGGCGAAACTGCGAGCGGCACTGCGGCGCTTGCCGTCCATGCCGCTGATGACGATCACGGCGCCGCCGAACTTCGCCGCCGCCATCTCGCGCAGCACGTCGATGCCGTCGCCATCCTCGAGCACGAGATCGAGCGTCACGCAATCGAAGCGGGCGGCGCGGAGCTTCTCGATCGCGTCCGCCACCGACGGCGCCACGGTGACTTCGTGGCCGGCCTGCTTGGCGGCGACCGTGATCAGGCTGCGCTGCGTGGCGTCGTCATCGACCACCAGGAGCTGAAGCGCACGTCGCTCAGTGCCATCGGGCAGGTTTGACGGGAGGGGGGAAAGAGAGCTTCTGGGCATTACCGTATCCTGAGGATTGAGACGGTCAACGGATACACGGTTCGCGCTTAAGCGACGTAAAGCAGCCGGTGCAAATTCGCTCGGATGTTTCAGCAAATATAAAGCAACGTGGCGGACAGCGCGGCGGCTGCCATGCCGATCAGGCCGCCGCGTCGCGACCGCCGGCCGCACCGCGCTTCTTCCGGTTCTTGCCGCGCAGGAACTGGATGTCCATCTCGGCGCC
>Ga0065165_1003742_pt1 | contig 10242 bp, 8 predicted proteins | sample AraplaMF_Cvi_mMF_FD_63813 | JGI IMG/M metagenome (GOLD analysis project Ga0065165, IMG submission 63813) | Arabidopsis root microbial communities from the University of North Carolina, USA - plate scrape MF_Cvi_mMF (version 2) (version 3) | ecosystem: Host-associated > Plants > Roots > Endosphere... | reverse complement strand
GATGGCTATTCCGCCATCGTCTCTGGCGATCTCGCTCCCGCTGACGGTCTCGGCGGTCTCTTCGTCTGGTCACCTTCTTCCACCCTTCCCGACGATAGCGAAACCGTTCTCAAGCCCGATGATGGGACGACAGGACGGTGGCTCAAGATCGCGGTCGGACAGGCTGGTCCGGCTGGCGCGACCGGCGCTGTCGGTGCCAAGGGCAATCCGGGCGGCAACGCCATGTCGATTGGCACGCTGTCGCAGGCACCATCGCTAACCATCCCCGGTGGCACCGATCTCGTGCAGGTCAGTGGTCGCAGTGCGGTCGGCGACAACGGTGCGGGCATGGTGTTCGTCTACGATCCCGGCGTCGATGCCAGCTATGTCTCAGCCCATCCAACAACATCATTCCGCGACGCCGCCGGTCGCGGCTTCCGTCAGACGCTCGACGCGCCGACCATTGGGCAGCAGCTTATCAATGCCGGTACTCCGCGCACGATTGTGGCTGCTACCATACTGGGCACGAGCGACTTCAATACGTCGGTTCAGTGCAACTCGGCTGGCTCGGGCTATGTCGTAAATCTGCCGCCAGCCGCTCCCGCCGATGGCGGCAAAGCGGTCTTCCTGTCGGTCGCGCGAAGCTGCCTAGTCCCCATCACCGTCCAAGCCGCCGTCGCATCTGGCGCGCTGATCGATGGCAAGGCGTCGGCCGTGATGATCAGCGGCGAGTCCGCGCTTTTCGTCTACGATGCCGCGATCAGCGGTTGGAAGCGGCTTCAGCAGACGACGCGCCTGATCTCCGCCGAGATGCGCAACACGGTGAGCATTCCGCTCATCGTCAATGCCTTCACGCCGATCCCGATGGTCGAGGCTGGTGACCAGCTAATGGACCAAGACCTTTCGGGTCTTTGGAGCGGTGGCGGCGGCTATTTCGTGGCGTACAGGGCTGGCGTCTATACGATCAATGCCAGCTTGTGGATTGGCGGGATCGCCGGGGCTCCCGGTCAACTCGACATAGGCGCATATGTGGGGTCGAGCCTTGGCGGGTCTCCGGGCTCGGGTGAGTTCCAGCGGGTCAACCTAACTGACGAAGTATTCCAACGCGTCACCTTCACGCGCAGCTTCCGCATACCCCAAGGCTCCAAGCTCTATCTGATGGTCCGCCTGCTCCCCGACATCACGGCGGGTGCGGTCGCGGCTAGCCTCGGTTCGACGGTCCAGATCGCCGAGGGCATGTCCTGATGTACCTCGGCTATCGCTTTGCTCAAGCGTTGCCCGAGCCAATCACGGAACCGGCAACGCAGAGCGTGCTGCCCAACGCCGCGCACATCGGCGTCACCGATTTCGCGGGCACGGTCACACAAGACGCTACCAAACTGCGGCTCACGCGTCCAATCAGCGACGGGCAGGGTTTCGAGCACTGCGCCCCCGGCGCTCGCATTCGCTTCGGTCTCACCATGGCAGCGAAAGGTGCGGTTGAGGTTCATATCAACTGGACGGGGCTCGTCACCCGTCTTTCGACATACAACGACGTGGGCTCGATCTACGTCGATGGCGCGCTCGCGACCGATTTCTACGGTCCCGGAGCTTGGGTATTTAACAACCCCCACCCAACCGGCTCGACGGTCGTCCCGCTGGTCCTCAATCCCGGTACGCGGACGGTGGAGATCGTCCTCCCGCATTGCGCGAGCCTTGATCTCACCGGTCTGAAGGTACCCGCCTCTGCGGTCATGGCTGCACCATCGGTTCGCACTGCGCAGAAATGCGTGCTGGTCGGTGACTCGATCATCCACGGCTTCAACTCGACCGCCGTCCGCAATTCGTGGGGGTTCCTGCTTTGCGCTGCCAAGGGCTGGCAGATGATCAATCTCGGATACGGTGGTCGCCGGATCACCGCGTCCGATTTCACTGTCGCCGCCAACGTCGGTGCTCAGCGCACCCTGACCAATATCGGGATCAACAATTGCCTCGGCGGTGACAGCACGGCGGTGATCCAGTCGCTGGCGCAAAGCAGCCTCACCGCCTTCCGAACCGCATCGCCGGGGCAACCCCTATACTGGGTCAACCTCTTTGATTGCACAAACCCCGGTCTGATCACCGCTCCCGCATCGGCTCGAACCGCAATCCAAGCAGCTTTCACCGCCGTGAACAACGTGAACAATCATCTGATCTCCGGGGGCACCGCGAACGGTCTGCCATCGGCGAGCACGTTCCTCGACTTGACTCACCCCGACGATCTCGAATGCCAGCAAATCGCGACCGCCCTTTACGACTTGGCAGCGTAGAACTCGGCGAAGCTAAATATCGTCATGGACGATAACAAGACGACCGATGTGCCGCGCCGCCCGAATGGCACCTTTCAGAAGGGTGTCTCCGGTCGAAAGCTCATGAACAAGTTCGTCGGACCAACGAATAAGCAGAGCCTTGCCGATCTCTACGACGCAAAGTCGAAGAAGATTTTTGATGCGCTCGTCGCGATCATCGAAGACCCCAACACGCCAGCGACGGCGCGCATTTCAGCAATCAAGGAGTTCAACGACCGGCACCTCGGACGACCGGCGCAGACCACGGTGGTGCGTACGGACTCATCCGAGTCCGAAGAACTTAAACTGGTCGGTGTCCCCACCGAGATTCTGCGGAAGATTGCGGACGCCACGTCTCGAAAGGCTCAGTGAGAAAGGCTGCGCCGACACTCACGCTCCGCGATCAGATCGTAGTTGAAAAGGCGCTCTGCGAGCGCTCATTCAAAGATTTTGTCCGCATCGCGTGGAAGCAAGTCGATACCGCGAAGTACGTCCACAACTGGCACGTGGACGCACTCGCCGACCACCTTCAGGCGTGCGCCGAAGGCAAGATCAAGCGCCTCTTGATCAACATCTGTCCGGGCTCGGCGAAATCCACCATCGTCAATGTCCTGTTCCCGGCGTGGCTTTGGACAATCCGCCCGGAAGCCCGCATCATCTCGGCGTCATACTCGGAAAAACTCTCGATCCGCGACTCGCTCAAGACGCGGCGTCTGATCCAGTCGCAGTGGTTCCAGCGTCGCTGGGCTATCCACCTGCAAGACGACCAGAACGCGAAAGCGAAGTTCGAAAACGGATCGCTCGGGTCCCGCGAGGCTTGCCCAATGGGCTCGATGACGGGCTCACGCGGCAACTTCGTCATTATCGATGATCCGCACAGCGTGGACGACGCCAAGTCAGCAGCAACGCGCTCCAAGGTCGTTGACACCTTCCTGTCCTCGATCCCAAGCCGTCTCAACGAGCCCGCGAACGATGTGATCATCGTCGTGATGCAGCGTCTCCACGAGGACGACGTAAGCGGCATCATACTTGAGCGTCCCGGTCTCGGCTATGAACATCTCTGCATTCCTTTGCTCGCCGGACCCGTCGAGGATCGCATACCGACATCAATTGGCTGGGTCGATCCGCGCGCAGAAGGGGAAAACATGTTCCCGGCGCGCTTCGATGAGGAAGTCGTAAAGGGTTACAAAGCCAGCCTTGGACCCCTCCAATTCGCGGGTCAGTATCAACAGACTCCGGCTCCCGCCGACGATGGCTTTTTCAAGCGCCATTGGTTCCACCGGTTCGAGCCCGGAGAGCAGCCGAAGAACATCCATATCTACATGACGTCGGATCATGCGCCGTCCGGCAACAACGACTACAATGTCTTTCGCGTGTGGGGCGTCGACTCCAACCGCAATCTCTGGCTTCTCGACAGCTTCCGAAAGCGCTGCACCATGAATGTCGCGCTTGGGATCGAGCGCGATCACACCGGCAAGACCATCATCTCCTCGGAGGGCGCTTTCGCACTGATGAAGAAGTGGAAGCCGCACGCGTGGTTTCCGGAGAACGATCCAACTTGGAGCGCCATCCGCCCGATGGTGGAAGCCGCGATGTTGGAGACGCGCACGTTCGTGAAGATCGAGGCTCTTCCGACAAAAGGGGCGGGGGACAAAACGGGCAAAGCCGTCCCGTACCAGGCGATGGCGGCAATGGGGATGGTCCATATCCCTAATGGCGAAATCGGTGAGGAAGCACTCGCCGAATATGCCGTCTTTCCCGTCGGCAAGCGTGACGACCAAGTTGACGCCGACGGAGCGATTGCCCGTGTGCTCGACGAAGCAACTCCGGCGTTCGTGCCGGTCCCGCAGAAGTCAAAGCTCAAAGACGCATTCGCCGATGAACAGGCGTGGGATTCCATGGATGACTGCTGGGCGTAACGCTCTCCGGAGCCTCATCGGGCTAAATACTCGATGCAGGAAACCACTCCGGAATATGACGCTCCGCACGACCACACGACTCTGAAAAAGTTCGTCGAGGAATATCTCGACATCACCCGAGAAAACGCTGACGCGTGCAAGAAGGATCGTGACTATTTCGACGGCGATCAGATCAGCGATCACGTCAAGGCGGACCTAGCAAAGCGTCGCCAGCCTCCAATTTTTACAAACAAGATCGGTCCCGCCATCTCCGGGCTGCTTGGCATCATGGATGCGGCTGAGTCCGATCCTGAGTGCTTCCCTCGCACGGTCTCGTCGCAGAACGCTGCCGACGTAGCGACCAAGACGCTGCGCTACGTCGCCGACCGCGCGCAGTACAAGACCGTCCGCAAGAGCACTTCCGACAATTACATGAAGGAAGGCACCACCGCTGCTCTTGTTGACTGGACCGGTCGCGCCGTTGGTGTTTCGCGCATCCGCTGGGAGGATTTTGTCTACGATCCGCTGGCGCGCGAGCACGATTTTAGCGATGCGCAGTGGTTGGGCATCGCCAAGCTGTTGGACACCAAGGACGTCGAGGCGATGTACCCCGAGGCTTACGAAAAGCTCGGGAAGCCGACTGGCGACTTCAACGATTTTCTGGACGATAAGTCGAAGGCGCGCTGGTGGCACACGCCGCGTCGGGACAAGCTGCGCGTCGTCGATATCTACTACCGCTCTGGAGGCGAGTGGCACCGCTCCATCTTCTGCGCCTCAGGCACTCTCTATGAGGGTCCGGGCGGCTATTTCGACGATGAAGGCGCGTCGATCTGTCCGATTGTGGCTGTTTCGTACGAGATCAAGCGCAACGGTGACCGATATGGCGCGATCCGCAACATGGTGCCGCTCCAAGACGAGGTGAATTCCCGCCGCAGTCGTCTCCTTCACTTAGTGAATCATCGTCAGGTCCGTCAGGTGGATCGTGACGCACTAGCGACAGACTCCAAGATCGCCCGACAGGAAGCTGCGAAAGCCGATGGCGTGCTCCCCATGGGCTACGAAGTCGTCCAGTCGCCGGATTTGGCACAGGGTCAGATGTTGATCCTCCAGAAGGCGGAAGCCGATCTCGACCGCATGGCACCGACTCCAGCGGTGCTTGGACGCATCTCCAGCGCGTCAGAGTCCGGGCGTGCCCGTCAGATGCTCCAGCAAGCCGGGTATATCGAACTCGCTCGTGCCTTCGGGCGCTTCGAAGCGTTCGAAATGGAAATCTACCGCCGTATGTGGTGGGCGGCTCGCCAGTTCATGGACGAGCCGACGCTGATCCGCATTACCGACGATCCGCGCGCCATCGAGTTCATCACCATTAATGAGCCTGTCATGGCGCAGGTCATGGCACCCGTTGCCCACCCTGAGACCGGTCAACCGATGATCGACCCGTGGTCCGGTCAGGCGGTGATGCAGCCCCGCACGGTGCAGGTCGATACGAGGAACAGGCTGGCAAGCCTCGACATGGATATCGTCCTCACGACCGTCCCTGATGCCGTCTCACTCGAACAGGAAGTCTTCGGCAAGCTGATGGAGCTTGCGGGCTCGACCGGGGTGTCGCCGTTCGATCCCAAGTTCCTCGCCTTCCTCGAAATGGCTCCGCTCCCGAACAAGCGCCAGACCATCGAACGCATTCAGCGCCTTGCACAGGATGCAGAGCAGCAGAACGCTCAAGCCGCACAGGCGCAGATGCAAGTGGCGCAGGAGGCGCAAGGTGCCGATATCGCCGTCAAGCAAAGCAAGGCACAGAAGGATCAGGCTTTCGCGCTGAAAGCCGGTTTGGAAGCGCGCGCGATCGAGCACGGACTCTCCCATCCTTTGGTGCCGGTGAAACCCGATTTCGGATCGCGCTATCTCGGTCTCTGACAAAGGTCTGGTCGTTGTGACTAAATAGCTTTGCGGAGCTTCGAGCGCTTGCTTCGCAAGGTCTCATCCAGCCTCAAGTGGATGCATCGCTTTTCTCGTGCGTATTCGGGGAGTGGGTCGCCGCCGCAATTCAAACGGGCGTTTCGCGATTATGACACGCGCAGTTGTCAGCAAGGGATTGGATGGACGAGTTTGAAAAGCTGTTTGGAAATGTGCCGATCAACGAGGCTAAACTAGAAGAAGTTGAGACCACAGAGATCGAGACCGAAGTCGAGGAAATCGCCGAAGAAGCGACTGAAAAGGTCGACGAAGAGAGCGAGGACGAGACAAGCGCCGAAACTCAGTCGGTGCAGGAAAGCGATGGGAAGCCAGAGGCTCCCCAATCAGTTCCAGTGGCGGTGATGATTCGTGAACGCGAGCGCGCAAGGCAAGCGGAACACGAACTTCAGGCGCTACGCGCACAGGTTGCACAGCAAACAGCGGCACAGACACTGCCCGCCGATCCTTATGATGATCCCGAAGGCTTTCGAGCACAACAGCTTGAGATCATGCGGCAGGAGGTCCGTCAGGAACTCCAAGCCGCGAACTTCAACCGCAGTGTGGAAGCTGCCCGTTCAAAATACGGGCAGGAAACGCTGGATCAGTTGAGCGAATGGGCTGGCGAAAGGGCAGCGGTTGATCCGCTGTTCGAACAAAAAGCCTTCGCTCATCCCGACCCGGTTGAATGGGTCATCTCAGAACGCAAACGCCACGAAGAGTTCCAGCAATACCAAGCGGACCCGGAAACATTTTTCCGTGCTCGCGCGGCAGAGTTGGGGCTGATCGGGACCAATCTCCCGGTCGAAAACACAACGATAACAGAGACGCGAAAAGCGTCCACCGGACCCGCAAGTATTGTTCACGCGCACTCGCGCGAAAGCACCACCAACACGTCAGGAAAGGACGGCTTCTCCGCTCTGTTCGACAAATAAGGAACGTCGAACATGGCTAATTTTAAGCTCGCGAACGCGAACTCCAAGGAAGCTTGGAGCACCAAATTCGCGAAAGAATACGTGAATGAATCGGGCTTTCTGCCCTACATGTCTACCGCCGACAACGCGATTATTCGCGTTAACACCGATCTCAAATCGGCTGGCGATCTGGTCCACCTCCCATACTTCCGCAAGCTCTCGGGCGCGGGTGTTACCGGTGGCACTACGCTTGAGGGGTCTGAAGAGGCTCTTCTGAACTACACGACCGACATCAAGGTCAAGCATATCCGCAACGCCGTCGCGGTGCCGGAGAGCGAGAGCTTCCGGACGGATATCGAAATTGCCGATGTGGTTCGCGGGTCGCTTAAGAACTGGTCGGCGGAGGCTCTGCGCAACGATCTCATTACCGCTCTTCAGAGTGTCGTGATCGCTGGCGGAAACGACACCGATGGCACCCCCATTGCTGATACCACGAAGGCTTACGCCTCGGCTTCGACCGGCGAGCGGAACGCCTATCTGGTTGCGAATAGTGACCGCATTCTGTTCGGCAATGCCATTGCCAACGGCGCGAGCGGCGTCTTCGCGACCGCCTTAGCGACCGTAGCGGCTTCGCAGAAATTGTCGGCTGGCGTCCTATCGATGGCGAAGCGTCTGGCTCTGACGAGCACGAACTTCCGCATCACGCCTTACATGACCAAGGACAGCCGCAAGTGGTTCGTCCTCTTCGTTGGTCCGGAGGGCTATCGTGATCTCGCTGCTGATGCGCAGATTTACGCCGCGAACAAGGATGCGCGTCCGCGCGACGTGGAGGAAAATCCCCTCTTCCAAGGCGGCGATCTCATCTGGGACGGAATTATCATCCGCCAGATCGACGAGATGCCGGTCGTCGGCAACGTCGGTGCTTCCTCGGCTCGTGTCGGCTTCGCCGCGCTCTGCGGTGCGAACGCCTTGGGTGTTGCCTTCGGTAAGAAGCCGTCGTTCCGCGTGCAAGAGAAGGACTACGGTCATCTACTTGGCGTCGCCACCACGGAAATTCGCGGTCAGACCAAGATGTCGGCTGCTGGTGTCAAGCTTGGTATGGTATCGATCTATCACGCGGCGGCAACCGACGCCTAACTCTCTTAACAACTGAATGATCTGGGCGGGGTCGAAAGGCTCCGCCCTTTTCGTCGTCTGGCTAAATACCAGATGAATTGTCTCCAGATCATCACGCACGCGATGCGTCGCCTCGGGCTTTTGGCTGCGGGCACTTTGCCCGATGAAACTGCCGTTGAGGATCATCTCGAAACTCTGAAATCGCTCTACAAGCGCTTCGTCAATGAAGGGACGCTCGGGCGGCTCGATGATGTGATCGCTCCGACCGATGTCGAGTTCGTGGCATCGCCCCAGACGCGCATCGTCGCTTTCGAACCTGTCACTATCAGGCTTCCGCAGACTGTCTCGGACTGTGAGGGCGAGGAGACCACGCCGCGCGATGGTAGCGTAATCGTCATCGTGCACCGCACGACGCGTCAGACCACGACCTTCATTTACGATGCTTCCGAGCACGCGTGGTTCTCTATCGATGGGCTTCGCCCAACCGATGCCGCGCCGCTCTCTTACCGTGATCCGGTCGGCTTCGCCTGCATCCTCGCGACCGAACTCGCCGACGAATATGGGCAGGAACTCAAGGACGTAACCGTCCGCAACGCGCTGTCCTTCCGCGCCTCGCTGACACACAATTTCTCAAGTCCGGATGCGCCGATTCCGGGGGTGTTTTTCTGATGCCCACGGTTCCGCTCGGCGTCCAATCCTACGAACGCATTTCCGGCGCTCAGCCGGAAACTCGGATGCTCAATCTCTACATGGAAAAGGACGAGAGCGGCGCATCTCCGGACGAATACTATCGCCTTCAGCGCCCCGGCTTGACGCGCCTCGCGAACGGGCTCGGCACCATTCGCGCGATCTATCAGTCCGACAACTCGATTTCGAACGCGCCGATCATCGTTGCCTCAGACGAATGGTTCAGGCTCGAAGGCACCACGAAGGTCCCGATTGGCACTGTGGTGGACGATGGCTCGCCTTGCCGCATTGAGGCGACGTTCGAGAGGATCGGCGTCGTCTCGGCGGGCAAATTCTACATCTACGACGGCACGACCGTGACGCTCGTCCAGCAACGCGATCTCGAAGACGAGGAAGACCCCGACGTGGTCATGAGCGATCTCGACGAGATCGTCGATCTCGATGTGCTCAACGGGTACTTCATCCTCTCGACTGCCACCGGCAAATTCTATTGGCTGGTCCCCGGCGAAACGAGCGTCAATCCGCTCAACTTCGCAACGGCAGAGGCGCTTCCCGATGGATGCCGCGCTGTTCGTCGCCTGCGCTCTGATCTTTTTTTCATGGGCACATCTTCAATCGAGGTGTGGCAATCGACCGGGGATGCTGACGCGGCTTTCAGCCGTGCGAACGGGCGGCTTGTAGATCGTGGTTGCCTGTCCCGCGATAGCGTCGCGGTCTTTGATAACTCGCTCGTTTGGGTCGCCGACGATGGCATCGTCTATCGTCTCTCGGACGTGCCGAAACGCATCTCGACCTTCGGCATTGAGGAGAAAATCAAGCGTCGCGCTGACGCGCCTTCGGCTTGGGTTTTCACTTCATTCGGACACAAATTCTATGTGCTCCGTATCCCCGGCGAAGGCACCTTCGCCTACGACGCCTCAACCGAGCTTTGGTGCGAGTTCTCGACCCTTGGACAGACCGTCTGGGCTCCGCACGTCGGGCGCGACACGGCGCTTGGTGCGCTTTGTGGCGATAGCTCGGGCAAGCTCTACGTGCTCGACCCCGATTCCTCTCTCGACGATGGGGTCCCGTTCAAGCGCTTGGTGACCGGCACGGTGCCGGTTGCTGGTCGCCCTGCGACCAACACCAGCCTCGCGCTCGGCGTCGGCTCGAACATCGCTGCCGAATTCAGCGTCCGATGGAATGATCCCCGGCGCGGTTGGTCCCAGCCGGTGAAGACCAGTTCGCGCGGCGGCTCTGACATTCTAAATTTGTGGAGGCTCGGAATGGTGACCGCGCCATATCGCACCTTCGAAATTTCGACCGTCTCACCGGCTGTGATCCGCATTAGCGGGGCAGTGGCAAACGAGGCGTGGCGCGTATGACGGTGCGCATTCCGATCTTCAATGTGGG
>Ga0065165_1003737_pt1 | contig 10255 bp, 10 predicted proteins | sample AraplaMF_Cvi_mMF_FD_63813 | JGI IMG/M metagenome (GOLD analysis project Ga0065165, IMG submission 63813) | Arabidopsis root microbial communities from the University of North Carolina, USA - plate scrape MF_Cvi_mMF (version 2) (version 3) | ecosystem: Host-associated > Plants > Roots >... | reverse complement strand
TGAAGACCGCCTTCCAGATCGGCTTCGCCATCTTCATCCCCTTCCTCATCATCGACATGGTGGTGGCGTCGGTGCTGATGTCGATGGGTATGATGATGATGTCGCCGGCGGTGATCTCGCTGCCGATGAAGCTGATGCTGTTCGTGCTGGTCGACGGCTGGCAGCTGCTGCTGGGATCCCTGTCCCAGAGTTTCAACTAAGGATAGAGCATGACTCCGGAAAGCGTCATCGCGATGGGCCGCACGGCCATGGAAGTCACCCTGATGGTGTCGGCGCCGCTGCTGCTGGTGGCCCTGATCATCGGCCTGGTGGTGAGCATCTTCCAGGCCGCCACCTCGATCAACGAACAGACCCTGTCCTTCATTCCCAAGCTGGTTGGCGTGTTCGTCGCCCTGGTGCTGGCCGGTCCGTGGATGCTGAGCGTGATGACGGACTACATGCGCGGCGTGTTCACCGGGATTCCGGGCCTGATCGGCTGATCCGGCCGTGATTTCGTTCACCACGACCGAGCTGTATGCCTGGATCGGCGGCCTGCTGTGGCCCCTGACGCGCATCCTCGGCCTGGTGACGGCGGCGCCGGTGTTCGGCAATACCGGCGTGCCCATGCTGATCAAGCTGAGCCTGGGCGTGCTGCTGGCGGCGATCGTCGCGCCCACCATTCCCACCATCCCCGCGGTCGACCCGACCTCCTGGGCCGGCATCCTGATCCTGACGCAGGAAATGCTGATCGGCGCGTCGATGGGCTTTGCCCTGCGCCTGGTGTTCGCCGCCATCGAATTCGCCGGCGAGGTCTCCAGCTCGACCATGGGCTTCGGCTTCGCCACCTTCTACGACCCGAGCTCCGCCGGCCGCAACTCGGCCATCAGCCAGTTCCTGGCGCTGGTCGCGACGATGGCCTTCCTGGCCATGAACGCCCACCTGGTGCTGATCCAGGCGCTGGTCGAAAGCTTCTACACGCTGCCGATTTCCGCCACCCCGATGTCGCTGGCGGCGCCGCTCGAGATGGTGCGCTGGGGCGGCCGCATCTTCTCGGCCGGCCTGCAGATCGGCCTGCCGATCGTCGCCGCCATGCTGGTCACGAATATCGCGCTGGCCATCCTGACCCGCGCCGCGCCGCAGCTGAACCTGTTCGGCATCGGCTTCCCGATCACCCTGGGCGCCGGCTTCCTGGTCATCAGCATCACCCTGCCCTACCTCGGCACGCCGATGCAGAACCTGTTCAACCAGGGCATCGAAGCCAGCCGCCGGATCCCGCGCACCGGCGGCGAACGGCCGGGGCAGCCCAAGCCGCCTGCGCCGCCTTCGGTGATCGTGCCGGCGTCCTGAAACAGGCCGACCTGCCGGACAAGATGCGCGGTGTCACGCCACCTTGTTGGCAGCCAAATCCCAACCGCCGACGGTGGAGCCACCGCCGCCACCGCCTATTTTCTGCTGGGTATACTTCCATTTGACCTTGGAAAATTTCAGGGAAACATGCTCGCCTAGGATCGAACCTGCTTCGACACCGGGGGTAATCGCACCGATTAAGACATTTTCCAGTTCTATTTCAAAATATCTGATCGGATTTCCATTACCGTCCGCGCGCATGAACTCGAATTTTGCTTTTGGAAGTGTCTTACCCATAGCGCACATTTGCATCAATATCGGTGACGAGAGGTCAGCGAGTTTTCCAAAGGTGATTTCTTGGATTTCGACTCGCTCCGCGGTATGACCGCCACCTGTCGACGACGTTGCACTACGGGGCTGATGAAGGCCCCAGTTCACTGATTCGCACTCGATCCAATCCTTGTGCTTATCGTCCTGGGATTCGCCCTTGATACCATCGATTTGCAGATAGACGTCGATTGCCATGCCTCCTCCGTATGTCACGAATGTATGGATCCGCTATGGTGGCGTACGCTGGCTGAGACCGGTTGAGTCCACGCAAGAGGTCGTGCCGTCGCAGTGCTAGATTCGTTGCTTGTCCACGCACTGCGGAGCCAACATGACTGGTAAACACGGCCAAGTAGCAATGAGCGGCCCGAACGCCGCGATGAAGATGAGCCCCGAAGCCCGAGCCCGGATGCGCGCTACGGAGAAGGCAATCTATCGTTATTACAATGACCTGGGCAAGGCGAAAGGTAATTGCACCTGGGGCGCCGGGATTCTGGCGCATAAAGGTGTTTGCACCGAGGAAGAGCTAAAGCAAAAAGTGAGTGCAAAAATGGTAGACCAGGAGTTCGAGCGTCGGGTGGCGGAAGCGGAGAGAATTGTTCAGCGAAGTACTACAAAAGCTCTCAATCAAGGCCAGTTTGATGCCTTGGTCAGCCTTACATACAACTCCGGCGGCCGCGGCGCGCGAGATACTTTCGATTTTGTGAATCGCGGCGATTTTACCGGGGCAGCAAAAAATATATCGTCGATGGTGAAGGTCGGGGTAATGGAAAATGGGGAAAAGAAGTATGTGGTCGCTCCCGGATTAATTAAACGTCGGGAAGAAGAGGCTGCCCCTTTCCGTGTTGAAGAGAATACGACTCCCCCTGCTTCCAGATAGGAGAGGACAATGAGCTTTCTTCGCTGCACGCCTTTTCAGAACCGGGTGATGACTCTAGCGTTTATTGCCGCCCTTGCTTTCTCCACCTTCCCGTCTCAGGCCGCTTCAGAAAAGCGCTACGAACAGGCAGTCAGCGGCCAATGGCGCCTCACCGCGGCTTTGGACGGCGCCGAGGTCGCGTCCCTGGACGAGAAGGAAGCACAGCGGCTGGTCGGCCGAATGCTTACCATTCGGAAGGAGTCGGTGAAATTCGGCGACCGTACTTGCGGCCCGTCCAGGTTCCAAGCCGAGAGTGTCGAGCCCCGGATGTTCGTGCGTGAGCAGTTCCATGCCGACACCAGCAAACTTGGCTTACCCAATCCTGTCACCGTCGTGGACCTTAGTTGCACCAGCGTATTCATCAAAAGCGAGAACAGACTGGTTATCGCCTGGAAAGGGTGGTTTTTCGACGCTGTCCGTGTGAAGCGCTAGCCTGAGCTAGCTGGGACGCAGCAGATCCGCAATCTCCCCAGTTTCGACTCGATCGAACGAAGCACGCTCCCGGCGGGGCTAATGGGACGAACGGAAGTCCTGGTACAGGTTACTCAGGCCCATGTCCTCAAGATCTTCGAGCAGGCGGATCATGCCGGTCGATACGCCCCGCATCGTGCTCAGCAGGCTCTCGAGTTCCCCCAGCCCGGCGCCCATGCGCACCCGCTCCACGATGGTGTCGCCGATGCGATGCAGTTCGCGGTGCGGCGAGTCGATCGCGTCGTAGACCGGACAGCCAGACAAATGGCTGCCTTCGCCAAAATACCAGCGGCCCAGCGCGCAACGGGTCGGGCACATCTCGGGATGCCCGTCGGCCTGCCGCATCGGCGCCTGCGGCGGCAAGCTTGCGCGCTGGATCGCGTAGCTGACCATCTGCCGGCGCCACTGCACGTGGTCGACGATCGCCATGTGCACCGACCCCATCGGCACGATGCGGCCGCTGCCGAGCCGATTGCGGAGTTCCTGGAAGTCGCGCAGCGGCAACGCCGGACTGAGCAGGTAGCCCTGCATCAGTTTGCAGCCCGCCTCGACCAGGAAATCCTGCTGCGCCGGCGTTTCCACCCCTTCCGCGATGACTTCCATGCCGAGTTCGTGGCCGAGGCGTATCGAGGAAGAGATAATCGTCGCACTTTTCCGCGACGCAAGCATGCGCCCGATGATGCCCCCGTCGAGCTTGATCGTGGTGAATGGCAGGCGGCTCAAGGTATCCAGGTTCGAATAGCCGATCCCGAAGTCATCCATGGACAGCGCGATGCCGGCATCGACCAGCGCGCGGATACGCTCGAGCATCGTGTCGTCGGCGCCCAGGGCCTGGGTTTCCGTAATTTCCAGTTCGAGGCAGGCAGGCGGCAGATAGTCGTGCGCGATCGCCCGCAACATGAGCTCGCCGAGCTGGTCATCGCTGAAATCGCTGGCTGACACGTTGAATGAAACCCGCAAATCGGTGCCCAGGACGCTGCCGACATCTTCCAGCAACTGGGGCAGCAAGGCCAGCGTGAACCGGCTCATCAGGCCCGCACGCTCGACGGCCGGAAAAAAAGTGCCCGGCGTTATCAAGGAACCATCCGGACGCTGCCAGCGCGCCAAGGCTTCCGCGCCGACGATGCGGTTCGTGAGCAGAGATACCTTGGGTTGGTAATACAGCACGAATTCGCGGTTGGACATGCCTTGAACGATGTCGGCCTTCGTGAACGTGAGCATGATTACCCCTGTCAGCCTCGCTTGCGTCCAGTGTGCCATATTCGCAGGAGATGTGTGGCGTTATAGCTAAGCCCGGCCATACCTACCCGCTCATGCTGAACAATTCCAGCAGAACGCGGCTGCCATCAAGGCAAACTGGACCCATTTCGTTTACCGACATGAGACCACGAATGCCTATCCCTGTGCTCCTTGCAAGGCAGTGGAGCCGGATACAAACGGTATGGCAGCTTGTCTGTCTGCCGGTTGCCCGGCTGCGCTTCGAACTGCGCATCAACCCCGATGCCATCCGCCGCACGTATGAGGTGTTTACGCGGCCGCACGCACGCTACAAGATCATCGGCAACAAGACCTTGGGCATTGCCCTGATCGACTTGCGGCAATTTGCCGGCGATGCGTTCAACTACCTGGAAACCGTGCAGCGCAGCGGCCACGCGGGTCCGCAAAGCAGGAAGGCGGCGACACGCGGCTACCGCCTGCGCGCGATCGACCGCAACGACCATATCGATGAAATCCACGCCATCCACACCTCGTCCGATGAGCGCCAGGGAAGGCCGATGGACGAGAATTACCGCGTCAAGAAAACGCGCTACGACGCCGAACCGCACCTGGAATGCTATGGCGTGTTCGACGCCCGCGACCGGCTGGTGGCTTATTGCAGCATGGGCAGGTATGGGAATTTCGTCGCGACCGACCAGCTGATGGGATACAAGAACCAGGACGGCGTCATGTACCTGCTGCTGCTCACGATCGTCTGCCGCCTGATCGAGCAGCGCGGCGTCGATTACTTCATGTACGACACCTACCTCGGCGCCAAGCCCGGCCTGCAGGACTTCAAGCGCCGGGTCGGCTTCCGGCCCTACCGGGCGCGCTACGAGCTGGCCTGATCAGCTGATGTAGTTGAACAGCGACAGGCCCGACATCGTCTTGAAGGACATCTGCGCCGCCTGCAGGGTCTGCTGCTGCTGGGCGAACAGCGAGATCGCCTTCACCATGTCCAGGTCTTGCAGGTCGCCCAGCGTGGTCTGGTACTGGATGTTGAGGTCGTCGCCGGTGCTGTCGAGGTTGTCGAGCTCCTTCATGCGCGAGCCCACCGAGGCCTGCACGGTCAGCACGTTGTCCAGCGCGTTCTTCATGTTCGAGCTCGCGGTGTTCAGGTTGTTGGCCAGGGCCGCCTTGCCGCTCGAGCCCTCGGCCGGGGCGCGCAGGGTCTTGATCAGGTCCGTGATGGTGGTGAACACCGACTGCTTCTGACTCGGCTTGACGCTGAAGCTGTCGCCGTCGGCCGGCACGCCCTTCACGTCCATCGACATGCCGCCGAAGGAGATCGAGGCGCCTTCGGTGTAGGGCTGGTTGGCCAGCACGTCGGTCGGCGGCGAGGTCGTGTTGTCGGTGACCGTGTAGGTGGTGACGGCCGGGGTGCCGGTGACGCTGAATTTGAGTGCGTAATCGTGGCCGGTCAGCTGGCTGCTGTCGACTACCGCGCCCGGCGAGATGATGCCGGCGCCGGTGTTGGTGCTGGCAGCCGCGGTGGTGAACCGGCCGTTGCCGGTCGTGATGGCTTCGAAGATGGCGCTGCCGGTTTCGCTGATCGGCATCTTGCGCGCCGAGCCCACCTGCAGCGTGCGCTGGCCCTGGTCGCCCTGGTAGGCGGCGCCCGTCGGGGTCTGCGAGAACGGCTGGGTGGTCGAGGCATAGCCGGAGAACAGGTAGCTGCCGGTACCGTCGGTCGTATTCGCCAGGCCGATCAGGTCGGTCAGGCGGCCTTCGAGCTCGGTGGCCAGCGCCGCGCGGTTGCTGGCGTCGTAGCCGCCGTTGCCGGCGGTGACGATCAGGGCCTGGATGTCCTGGATCTGGCCGGTCACGTCCGACAGCGTCTTGTCCACCATCGACAGCGATGCGTTCGCGCTCGAGCGGTTGACGCCGAACTGGGTGTTCATCGACTGCGACTGCGTCACTTCGAGCGCGCGCGCGGAGGCGATCGGATCGTCGGCCGCGGTCAGGTTGCGCTTGTTGGTCGACAGCTGCATCTGGGTCTTGGCGATCTGGCTCTGCAGCGTGTTCAGCTGGCCGGTACCGGACTCGTAGATGGAGCTGGTGCTGATGCGAAGGGACATGTTCTACTCCGAATTAGTGTGCGATCTGCAGCAGCGCGTTGAAGATCGTATCGGCCACCTGCATCACCTTGCTGGCCGCCTGGTAGGCCTGCTGGTACTTCAGCAGGTTGGCCGCTTCCTCGTCCAGGTTCACGCCCGAGACGTTCTGCGCGGCCTTGTCGGCCTGCTCCAGCTGGGCGGCGCTGGCCTCGGCGTTGACCTGCACTTCGCGGGTCTTGTTGCCGATCGCGCCGACGAGGTTGGCGTAGGCCGACTGGTAGGTGGCCTTGCCGCCGTCCAGGATGTTCTTCGACTGCAGGTCGCCCAGCAGGCCGGCGTTACGGGTGTCGCCGACGCCGGTGTTGCGGGCGATGGTGAAGGTGTCGCCGTCTTCCGGCGCGCCCGTCATCGAGAAGCTCATGCCGCCCACCGTGTAGCTGGCGCCGTCCTTGAAAGGCACGTTGCCGCCGGCCGCGATGGTGGTGGTCACGCCGCCCACCGTCATCGTCACCGGCTGGGTGCTGGGGAAGCCGGTCAGGTTGCCGCTGGCCTTGTCGTAGGCGATGTTCACCGGGCTGCTCAGCGGCGAGGCCAGGTAGTTCTTGTCGACCGAGCCTTCGCTGATCTTGGCGGTGCCCTTGTTCGACATCGGCATGCTGGTGGCGATCGGCGCCCCTGCCGCGACCTGCGACTTGTCGCTCAGGGCCAGCTTGAAACTGGCGGCGCCGTTGATGGTCGGGCGCACCAGGAAGTTGTCGCCGGCCGCCGCTGCGCCGGTCACCGAAAAGTCGAGGCCGTCGATGGTCTGCGGCGTGGTCTGCGGGAAGGGCGAGATGACGGTCTTCTTGTTGTCCGACAAGCGGACCACGTTGTAGTTGGTGCCATCGAAGTCGACCTTGTAGTCGCTGGTGGTGAGCTTGGTCGCGTCGCTGACCGTGGCCGACACCTTGGTGGTGCTGGTCTGGTTGTTGTTGACGTTCTTGGTCACCTCGGCCGCGGCCATGGTGAAGAAGTCGCCGCCCGGATTGCCGTTCGAATCCACGCCCAGGTGGTGCTGGTCGTTGAAGGTCTGGGCCAGGCCCAGCGCGATGCGGCCCAGCGAGTTCTGCGCCAGGTCCAGCGACTTGGTGCGGAATTCCAGCACGCCGCCGAGGGCGCCGCCGCTCAGCGCGTTTTCCGGCAGCGGCGACAGCTTGCCGGCGGTGACATAGCCGACCGTGACGCGGGTCTGGTCGGTGGGCGAATTCATGGCCGCCAGCTCGAAGTGGTCGGCGCCGACCACCAGCGGCTGGCCGTTGCCGATCGAGACCGTCAGCATGTTGTTATCGCCCGGCATGACGGTCGCCTTGACCTGCTTGTTCAGCTCCATGATCAGCTGGTCGCGCTGGTCCAGCAGGTCGTTCGGCAGGTTCAGGTTGTCGCCGGCCGCCAGCTTGCCGATCTTGTCGTTCAGGTCGGCGATCTGCGAGGCATAGGTGTTGACCAGGTTGACGCTCGAGGTGATCTGGGTGTTCACGCCCTTGCGGATCTCTTCCAGGCGCCCGTTCATGCTCTGGAAACGCGCCGCCAGCGTATCGGCCGAGGTCATCAGGTCGCCGCGCGAGGGCACGTCGGCGCCGTGCGTGGTCAGGTTCTGCACGGACGCGAAGAAATCCTGCAGCGCCGGCGACAGGCCGGAAGTGGTGTCGGCCAGCAGGTTGTCGATCTGGGTGATCTGGGCCTCGTAGGCTTCCAGGCCGCTGCTCGAGGCCTGGGCCGTGCGTACCTGGGCGTTCAGGAACTCGTCGGAATAACGCTTGACCTGGGCGATCTGGGTGCCGGTGCCGATAAAGCCGTTGTTGCCCCCCATCGCGATCGACGTTTCCTGCACCACCACCTGGCGGCTGTAGCCCGCCACATTGGAGTTGGTGATGTTGTGGCCGGTCGTCGACAGCGCCGCCTGGGCAGCGTAGAGACCGGACTTGCCGATGGAAAGGAGGGACATGTGCTTTTATTCCTGTCTACTATGTCAATTACGGCAAAATGCGCCAGAACTTTATTGTTGTCGTTTCGCTCACGCCACGTTTATGCCAATGAGTGCTTGATGATGCGCGACAGTTTGGCCGCGTACTGCGGGTCGGTGGCGTAGCCGGCGCGCTGCAGGCCGTGGGCGAAGGTGCTCGCGTCGCCGCCGTGGGCCAGCACTTTTTCGTAGCGCGGGTTATTGCTGAGCATCTTCGCGTAGTCCTTGAAGGCTTCCGCGTGCGAGGCGTAGGAGCGGAACTTCTCGACGCGGGTATGCGGCTTGCCGTTCACGTACTCGGTGGTAACGGCGGTGGCGACCTTGCCCTTCCAGCCCGGGCCGGCCTTGATGCCGAACAGGTTGTTGCTGGAGCTGCCGTCCTGGTTGCGGATCACGCGCTTGCCCCAGCCGGTTTCCAGCGCCGCCTGGCCCATCATGAACTTGGCCGGCACGCCGGTGGCTTTTTCGGCTTCCTCGGCGGCGTCGGCCAGCTTTTCCTGGAAGGCCTGCACGTGGGCCGGCTTGCCGGCGCTGGTGGTGCTGCGCGCACTCCCGGTGATGCCCGATGCGGCGGCCGCGGCGTCGGTCGCCATGCTGTCGGCGTCGAACTTCAGGCGGCTGCCGGCGGCCGCGCCCTGCTCTGCACCCGCATTGCTACCGATCCCCAGCGCGCCCGACTGCATGTCCTTGGCCAGCGCCGCGCCCGACGCCTGCTGCGTCAGCTGGCGCACCAGCACGTCGGCCAGGCCGATGCCGCGCTTGGCCAGCTTCTGGCTCATCTGCTGGTCCAGCATCGTCGTGAAGGTCTTGGTCTCCTGGCTGTCCAGCGCGCCGTCCTGCGGCGTGGCGTCGCGCATGCTCTTCATCATCATGTTGATGAACATGGACTCGAACTGGGTCGCCGCGCCCTTCAGGGCGTCGGGCGAGCCGGCCTTGGCGGACGTTTTCAGGTCGCCGAGGCTGTTGGTATCGAGCGCGAATTTTCCGGACAGGTCAGAGGTCGAGCCGAGCATACGAGGCCTTTATTCTTTAGCTTTTTTAAATAATCTCGAGTTCCGCGCGCAGCGAGCCCGCGGCTTTCAGCGCCTGCAGGATCGCCAGCAGGTCTTGCGGGGTCGCGCCGATCGCATTCATCGCCTTCACGACTTCGGCCAGCGAGGCGCCGCTGTTCAGCATGATGACCTTGCCGGCATCCTTCTTGACCGAGACCGAGGGGTTCTGCGTGACGACGGTGGCGCCGCGCGAGCCGGCGGGCGGCTGGCTGACCGACTGGTCGGCGCCGATCGACACCGACAGGTTGCCGTGCGAGATGGCGCAGCTGTCCAGCGTGACCGCGCGGTTCATCACGATGGAGCCGGTGCGCGCGTTCAGGATCACCTTGGCGGCGGCTTCGGACGGCTTGACGTCCATGTTCTCGAGGATGCCCAGAAAAGAAACGCGCTGGTCGCTCGACGAAGGCACGCGCACGCGGATCACGCGGCCATCCAGCGCGGTGGCGATGCCCGGGCCGAACTTGTCGTTGATGACTTCGACCACGCGGCTGGCGGTGGCGAAGTCGGTGGTGTTCAGTTCCAGCTTGACCTGGTTGTCGGCGCCGAGGTTGGAGGCGACCGCGCGTTCGACGGTGGCGCCGCCCGAGATGCGGCCGACCGCCAGCTGGTTCACCTGCACCGAAGCGCCGCCGCCCGACGCGCCTGCCCCGCCGACCAGCACGTTACCCTGGGCCATGGCGTACACCTGGCCATCGGCGCCCTGTAGGGGCGTCATCAGGAGCGTGCCGCCGCGCAGGCTTTTCGCGTTACCCATCGAGGACACGGTCACGTCGATGGCCTGGCCCGGCTGGGCGAAGGCCGGCAGCGAGGTGGTGACCATCACGGCCGCCACGTTCTTCAGCTG
>Ga0065165_1003736_pt1 | contig 10258 bp, 7 predicted proteins | sample AraplaMF_Cvi_mMF_FD_63813 | JGI IMG/M metagenome (GOLD analysis project Ga0065165, IMG submission 63813) | Arabidopsis root microbial communities from the University of North Carolina, USA - plate scrape MF_Cvi_mMF (version 2) (version 3) | ecosystem: Host-associated > Plants > Roots > Endosphere... | reverse complement strand
ATATCCTTGTGAACAACGCGGGGATCATCCGTAGGGCAGACAGTTTGGACTTTACCGAGGAGGATTGGGACGCGGTGGTAGACACCAACCTCAAGTCGGTGTTTTTCCTCTGCCAGGCTGCCGCGCGCCACATGGTTACCCGCGGCCGCGGCAAGATCATCAACATCGCCTCGATGCTCAGCTTCCAGGGCGGCATCCGCGTGCCGAGCTACACCGCGTCCAAATCGGGCATCGCCGGCCTCACCAAGCTGATGGCGAACGAGTGGGCGGCCAAGGGCATCAACGTCAACGCGATCGCACCCGGCTATATCGCCACCAACAACACCGCCGCGCTGCAGGCCGACGAGACGCGCAACCGCCAGATCATGGAGCGCATCCCCGCCGCGCGCTGGGGCTCCCCCGAGGATATGGGCGGCGCCGCGGTGTTCCTTGCCTCCTCGGCCTCGGACTATGTCCAGGGCCATATCCTTGCCGTCGACGGCGGCTGGCTGGCGCGATGACCGAACTCGTCGCGTTCGGCGAGCTGCTGCTGCGCCTCTCCGCACCGGGGCGCGAACTGCTGATGCAGTCGCCGCGGCTCGACGTCGTGGTGGGCGGGGCCGAGGCCAATGTCGCGGTCGGCCTTGCCAGCCTCGGCCATGCCACGAAGCTGGTCAGCGCCGTACCGGCCAACCCGCTCGGGCGCGGCGCGGTGGCGGCGATCCGCGGTCGCGGCGTCGATTGCTCGGCGGTCAAGGAACTGCCCGGGCGCATGGGCCTGTATTTCCTGTCGCCGGGCGCCGGACTACGCGCTTCGGACATCGTCTATGACCGCGCTGGTTCCAGCTTCGCGACCGCGCCCGCGGACGCGTTCGACTGGCGCGAGCTGCTCAAGGGCGCCGGACGGCTGCACCTTTCGGGGATCACCCCCGCGCTCGGACCGGATAGCGCTGCTGCGGCGATCGCGGCAGCCGAGACCGCGCGCGACATGGGCGTGCCGGTTTCGTTCGACGGCAATTACCGCGCGCGCCTGTGGGAAGCCTGGGACAGCGACCCGCGCGCGATCCTGACCCAGCTCGTGAGCCTCGCCGACCTGCTGTTCGGCAATCATCGCGACATCGCATTGCTGCTCGGCAAGGAGTTCTCGGGCGACGGCTTCGATCGCCGGCGCGAGGCCTCCGAGGCTGCGTTCGCGGCCTTCCCGAATCTCAAGGTCATCGCCTCGACCGCCCGGCATGTCGACGATGCCGACAGCCACCGCATCTCGGCGCGGATCGACACGCCCGAGCAATGGTATCAGACCGAGGAGATCGCGGTTTCGGGCATCATCGACCGGATCGGCGGCGGCGACGCCTTTGCGGCGGGCGTGCTCCATGCGCTGCTCGACGGCGGCGACCCCGAGCGGGCGGTGCGCGATGGGCTGGCGCTGACCTGCCTCAAACATTCTTTACCTGGCGATGCGAGCCTGTTCACGCGTGACGATCTGGCCGCCTTCCATGCCGGCGGACTGGACGTGCGCCGATGATAAAAGCGGGGAGGGGACATGCTGAGGGGATCGAGCACCGTCGACGCGGCGGAACTGCCGCCGCGTGACATGGCGGCCTTGCGCCGCGACTATGGAATTGACACCGCTTTCGAGGCGGACCTCACCGAGGTCTGGACGCTCGTCGAGCCGCGCATCGAAGGCGTGGTGCGCGGGCTACTGACACGGCAGGGTGCCGCCGTCTCCGACGATCATGTCGCCCGCCGCGTTGCCTATGCCCGGGGCAAATTGGGCCGGCCGGTCGACCAGGACTGGGTCGACAGCATCCTCGCCGAGGCCGACCGCATCTCCGAACAGGCGATCGAGATGTCGGTGCTCGGCGCGTCGATGCTGGTCGGGCAGATGCAGATTCACGAACTCTTTTTCGAACTCAGCCAGGACCTCGCCCAGATCGAGCGGCTGACGCGCGCCACGCAGAAGCTGGCGGTGATCGAGTTCGAGATTATCATCAGCCGGCTGCGCACGATCAACCGCGCGCGCAACCAGGCCGCGCTGCGCGTCGAGGCGGCCAATGCCCGCGCCGAATTGGGCGCGGCGATCACCAGTACCGCCAGGGCGAGCCGCGAGGTCGCCGGCTTTACCGAGCGCACCGCGGCCGAACTCGCCGCCCTACGCGCGCCCGCCGCCGAGGTGGCGAGCGCTGCGGACCAGTCGGCAACGGCGATGTCGCGCTCGGCCGAAAGCGCGGCTTTGCTCATCTCCGCTTATGAGCGCGCCCACGGCGACGCCACGATGGCGGCCGAGGTGGCGGGGCGCGCCGACGCGATCGCGCTCGAGGGTGCGGACAATGCCGACCGGCTGGCGGCGCACACCGCGCGGATCGAGTCGGTCACCACGCTGATCGCCGACATCGCAAACCAGACCAAATTGCTCGCGCTCAACGCCAGCATCGAGGCGGCGCGCGCCGGCGAGAGCGGGCGCGGCTTCGCGGTGGTGGCGCAGGAGGTGCGCAGCCTCGCCGACCAGGCCGCCGAGGCGACCGACGGCATCGCCGCAACGATCCGCGCCGCGCAGGAAGCTGCCGAGGTGATGAGCGGCACCAACCAGCGGATCCTCTCGATCGTCACCGATCTGCTGACGCGGGTGCAGGGGGTCGCGGCGGCGATGGAGGAGCAGGTGCAGACGGTCTCGGCGATCCTTGCCTCGATCGACGAGACCGCGGTCTCCTCGCGCGAGATCGCCGCGCTGATCGCGACGATCAGCGATCGGGTGACGACGCTCGCGGCGGATGCCGAGAGTGCCGGGCGTCAGGCGGTCGCGGCGGGCGAGGCGCTGCACCAGATCGAGGCGACGGCGGGCCAGTTCATGGGAGTAGTAGCACGATGAGTATCACGCGGCGTACGGTGCTGGTGGGCGGGGCGATGTTGGCGGCGACGCCGCTGGCGCGCGCGGCCCAGGGTCTTCCCACGGGCGTCCGGGTGGATGCGCCTGCGGGGACCTTCATCGGCACCAACGCCGCGCATGACGTCTGGAGCTTCCGCGGTATCCGCTATGGCCGGGCGGAGCGTTTCCGTCCGCCGGTCGCCGAGCCGCGTCTGACCGAGGTCGAACATGCCGACGCCTTCGGCCCGATCGCCCCGCAGCGGGGCGGGGGCAGCGAGGCGCAGTCCGAGGATTGTCTGTTCCTGAATGTCTGGACCCCGCGGGCGGTGCGTGGCGCGCAACTGCCCGTGATGGTCTATTTCCATGGCGGCGCCTATTCGGGCGGGACGGTCACCGATCCGCTCAACGACGGTGCCGCGCTCGCCGCGACCGAGAATGTGGTGGTGGTGACGGTCAACCACCGGCTCAACGCGCTCGGCTATCTCTATCTCGCGCGGCTCGACCCGCGCTTTGCCGACAGCGGCAATCTCGGCCAGCTCGACCTGATCCTCGCGCTGCAATGGATCCGCGACAATGTCTCGTCCTTCGGAGGCGACCCGCGCCGGGTGTTCGTGTTCGGCCAGTCGGGCGGCGGCGCCAAGATCGCGACCCTGATGGGCATGCCGGCGGCCAAGGGCCTGTTCCACAGCGCCGCGACGATGAGCGGCCAGCAGGTTACCGCCTCCGGCCCGCTCCATGCCGAGCAGCGTACGCGCGCCTATCTGGCCAAGCTGGGGGTGAAGGAGAACGATCTGTCGCCGCTGCTCGCCATGCCGGTGCAGAAGCTCATCGACGCGCTCGACGCGACCGATCCGATCCTTGGTGGCGGGGTCTATTTCGGTCCGGTGCTCGACATGAAATGGCTGGTGCGCCATCCCTTCTGGCCCGACGCCAATCCGCAGTCGAACGCGATACCGATACTGCTCGGCAACACGCACGATGAAACGCGTGCCTTCATTCCCCCGGATTCGCCGCGGGTGCAGGGGCTCACCTGGGACAATCTCGCCGAGCGCATGGCGCCCGAACTGCGCGTCGACATCCTGCCCGAATGGGTGGTGAGCCAGTATCGCGCGCATTTCCCGGGCGATACGCCCACCCAGATCTTCTACCGCGCCACTACCGCGGGGCGGAGCTGGCCGGGGCAGGTGATCGAGGCGGAGGCGCGCGCGCGCGCCGGCGCCCACTCGACCTGGGTCTATCAGGTCGATTTCCCCTCGCCGGTGAAGCCCGATCGCGGCGCGCCGCACATGCAGGACATCCCGCTCGTCTTCGGCACGCTCGGCGCGCCGGGATCGCTGACCGGCACCGGCGAGGCGGCGCAACGGCTCAGTCGGCAGATGATGGGCGCCTTCGCCGCGGTGGCGCGCACCGGACGGCCCGTTGCACCCGGTCTCCCGGTGTGGCCGCGCTATACGCTCGCCGATCGCTCCACGATGATCTTCGACGCGCGCAGCCGCGTCGAGAAGGACCCGCGCAAATGGGAGCGCGAGCTGTTCGCACGCGTGCCGTACATCCAGCCTGGCAGCTGAACGTCGATTCCTGCCAAGACAAGCCGCTTGAAATGTAGGATTTTGCCTGCGACCCCCGCGTTGCGGCCGGTGTCGGCCGCGGTGAGCGTCTCACTTCAAGCTGGGGAGGGTAGGCAATCATGCGGTTCATTCATCCATTCGCGCGCGCAGGCTATTGCGTTGCGCTGTTGCTGGTCGCGGCGGGCTGTACGCCGAGCATCTCGCCGGCCGACCCGACGATCATCCCGATGGCGACGTCGCTCAAAGCGGATGTCGACGCGCAGCTCGCGCAGGCGACCGAACCCTTCGCGTCGCATGCCGATGCGGTGACGGCGCTCGAAGGCCGGCTCCAGCAGGCGGCCGCCAAGGCCACGGCGACGCCGAACAACGAGAATGCCGCGCAGCAGTGGCGGCTGATGGCGGCGCCCGATCAGGGGCTCGCCGGCGGCATGTTCGCGCGGTGGCGGCGTGACGGCACGCTCAGCGCGACCCTGGTCACCGAAGGTCGCAAGCAGGTCGCCGAGGGTTTCGATCTCATCCTGTGCCTCGAGCGCAACAAGCAGAGCGCGCAGAATTGCACGCCCGCCGATGGAGGGCAGTGATCATGGGCGATTTCACGCAGGTGCTGGCGCAGGTGGCGACCGACGTCGCCGGGCTCGCCACGGGCAAGCTAGCCAGGTTCAAGGACCAGCTGGTCGCGGACGCGGAGGCCTTCGCCAAGGCCAAGCAGGCCGATATCGAGCGCTGGGCTGGGCTGGTCGCGCAGGGGCAACTCAGCCTCGACGATGCCGAACTGCTTGCTCTGGGGGCGAAGAACCTCGTCCAGATGCGCGCGCAAACCTATGCCGGGATCGCCAAGATCCGGCTGGACGAGCTCAAGGGGCAGATCACGTCGATCGTGCTCAAGGCGGCGATCGGGCTGTTATAGGGGGCGCGGAAGGAAAGGCGCGAGCGCCGCAACTTCCTAAACTTCGCAAGAATGTTGCGTGCTGGAATTGTCTTCCGTCATCCCGGCGAAAGCCGGGATCTCCTGAAGAAGCGCGGTGCAATTGCCCTGCAACCTGTCGTCGCCCCGGCCTTGTGCCGGGGTGACCGATGGTAGAGAGCGCGGCGCGGTATTCCCTCTCCCGAGATCCCGGCTTTCGCCGGGATGACGGGGAAAGGGGGGCTTACTTCCGCATCGCCTTGTCGCGCGGGCTCAGCGCTTCCTGGATCGCGCCGGCCTGGCCGGGGTAGCGACCCGACTTGGGCTCCATCGTGTCGAGATTCCAGTCGGCCTCGACGAACGGCGCGCTGGTCGGCTTGAAGTCGGGATAGCGGCTGACCTGCTTCTCGTCGTCGATGATGTCCCCGCGGCCCTCGGCCACAAAGAACAGCACGCGGATATCGTCGGCGTCGCGGTCCCAGGGACGGGCGCCGGCGGTCTGGAGCACGCTGGTCTCGACGTCGCCCGAGGGCAGGATCTTCATGCCGGTGGTCGGCGCGAGCGGGGCCTTGGCCTCGATCAGCTTCGCCTGGGTCTCGCCATAGCGGCCGAACATCGGCAGCTTGTTGCCGTGGCGGTCGACCGCGCGATTGTCCTGGCCGAAATAAGCGAGGTCGCCGTCGCCGCCGAGCATCAGGAAGGGCAGGCCGGGGTCGGTGTCGTTGCCGCCGCGCATGACGTTGCCGATCGCGGTGATCTCGCCGGTCACATAGGGATGGTCGCCCCATTCGAGGTTCATGAGGTTGTAGTGCACCGCGCGGTGGCCGGGATTGTAGATCAGGTTGTTGACCATCAGCACCTGCGCCCCGCCCTTCACCAATGGCGCGCGCTCGACATTGTGCGCCCAGATGTTGCGGTAGAAGACAACGCCGGTGGTGTTGTCGTGCACCAGCGAGCCTTTCGAATGCTCGCCCTTGGGGTGGCTGGCATTGGCGAGGCCCTCGGCGGCGAGGTTGTTCGAGAAGGTGACGTTGTAGCTGGTGTGCTTGCGCCAGTCGGCCACGGTCGGGCCGCCGTCGAAGCGCGGGCCCGAGACCGACATGTTCTCGTCGATCGCCCAGGTGAAGGTGTTGTGATCGATGATCACATCGTGCGCACCGACGGTGGAGAAGGCGTCGGCCTCCCAGCCGCTGAGGTGCGGCTGGCCGTCGACGCCGGTGCGCACGCGGATGTGCCGGATGATCACGTCATGACCCTTGAGGTCGATGCCGCCGCGGATGATGGTGATGCCGGGCGAGGGCGCGGTCTGGCCGGCGATGGTGAGATAGGGTTCCTTGATCGTCAGCGTGGAGCGGCCGAGATCGATCACCCCGCCGACCTCGAACACCACGATGCGCGGACCCTTGGCGTCGACCGCGGCCTTGAGGCTGCCCGGGCCGTCGGCATTGAGGTTGGTTACGCGGATGATCTTGCCGCCGCGTCCGCCGGGCGTCGTCGCCGCCGGGCCCACTGCGCCGGGAAACGCCGTGGTCTGCGCCAGCGCCGGCGTCGCGCCGGCCAGAACGAGCGCCATCGCGGCGGAAATCGTGCGGAACGTCATGTTACTCTCCCGATGCCGAGGACCCGGTGGACGTTCATTGCCACCGGTTACTTCGGCGGAATAGCGCCGGTTTTGCAGCTTGAAAAGCCGCTGCTTGCGTCGCTGGCCCGGGACATTTCGCTTTTTGCATCCATGGCCTATAGCTGTCCCGATGCAGAACACGGGCAAGCCAACGATCAACGACGTCGCCCGCCTGGCCGGCGTTTCCAAGAAGACCGTGAGCCGTGTCATCAATCGCTCCCCTTTGCTCAACGCCGATACGCGTGCCAAGGTCGAGGCGGTCATCGCCAATCTCGGCTACGTCCCCAATTCGCAGGCGCGCGCGCTGGCGCTGCGCCGCAACTTCCTGATCGGTCTGATCCACGACAATCCCAACGCCCAGATGGTGATGAACGTCCAGACGGGCATCCTCGAGGCGATCCGCGACACCGAGTTCGAGCTGATCGTGCGCCCGATCGACCGCGGCGCGTCGACCATGCTCGCGGATATCCGCGATTTTCTCGAGCGCCAGCGCCCTCACGGCGTGATGATCCTGCCGCCGGTCTCGGAGAATGAGATGGTGGCGGAGCTCTGCCGGGAGGTGGGGGTGCGCTATGTCCGCATGGGCTCGAGCGTGCTCGACGCGCCCGAGCATATGGTCGCCTCGAACGACGCCGACACGGTGGCGGAAGCGGTGCGCTATCTGATCACGCTCGGCCATCGCCGCATCGGACTGATCGCGGGCCCGCACGGCTTCCGCTCGGCGCATGAGCGGCGGCGCGGTTTCGAGAATGCGCTGGCCGAGGCAGGGCTCAAGCTGCCGCGCAGCCTGATCGCCGACGGTACCTACACGTTCGAATCGGGACTTGCCGCGGCCGACCGGCTGCTCGACCTCTCGCCGCGTCCCACGGCCATCTTCGCGTCGAACGACGAGATGGCGGCAGCGACGATGCATGCCGCCGCCAAGCGCGGGCTGTGCGTGCCCGACGATCTTTCGATCATCGGCTTCGACGATACCGCGATCGCCGCGCATATCTGGCCGCCGCTCACCACGGTGCACTGGCCGATCATCTCGATGGCGCGCTCGGCCGCGCTCAAGCTGCTCGCGGATTTCTTCGGCGATGACCAGGCGGTGGAGGAGCCGTCGCTGTTCCACTCGACCCTGATCCACCGCGCCTCGGTCGCTCCGCCGCGCGAGGCGTGAGCCGCCCACCCGCGCGGTAAGGCGGTTTCCGGGCCTGTTACTTCCCTGCAACGGTTCGACAAATTTCCCCGGTCGGGACGTTCCGTCCCACATGATGACCAATTGACACCGGTGGCCAAAACGGCAAGTCTGCCGGCGAGCGCGAAAGACGGACGCAATAATCGTCCGCGCGAGCGCCGCTTTTTTGGGGGAGGCAGCCTTGATCCGACACATCACCGATTCCGGGAATCCGTCCGCGTACCTGCAGCGTGGGGCGCTGCGCGGAGCATCCGCGCTGGGCGCGCTTGCCCTTGCAATCGTCTTCGCAGGAACCGCGCATGCGAGCGACGCGAAGACCGCGGAGCCGGTCAAGGCTGACGTCCCGGCGCCGCAAGCCCAGCCAGCTGCACCCGCGGCCGGCCAGGACGAAGCGGGAGGGGACAACAATACCATCGTAGTAACCGGTTTCCGCTCGTCGCTGCAGGACGCGCTGACGCAGAAAAGGAAATCGGACCAGATCATCGACACGATCACGGCCGAGGACATCGCCGACTTCCCCGATGCCAATCTCGCCGAATCGATCCAGCGCCTGCCCGGCGTCTCGATCGATCGCGACAATGGCGAGGGCCGCACCATCACCGTGCGCGGCCTGAGCGGCGATTTCCAGCTCGTCCGGCTGAACGGCGCCGATGCGCAGAGCGTCGCGGGCGGCAACCAGTCCGATGCTGGCGCGAACCGCACCCGCGGCTTCGACTTCAACACCTTCGCGTCCGAGCTGTTCGGCGAGCTGCGCGTCACCAAGTCCACCGCGGCGATGAACGACGAGGGCTCGCTCGGCGCGATCATCGACCTCACCACCGGCCGGCCGCTCAGCTACAAGAAGAGCCGCTTCGCGTTCGGCGTCGAGGGAGAGTATCGCGAGAACGGCAACAAATGGAATCCGCGCCTGACCGGGCTCGCTTCGGTCAAGGTCACCGACAATTTCGGCATCCTCGTCTCCGGCGCCTATCAGAAGCAGAAGCAGGAGATCGATTCCTACCGCCGCAGCATCGGCGCGTTCGATTATGCCTATCGCAACTCGCAGCTGAACGGCGTCACGCCCAACACGTATGGCTTCGCGCGGCCGAGCAACCTGGGCACCGGTCCGACCTATGGCTCGGACCCGGCCGCTTATGCGCTGATCACACCGACCACGATCATTCCGGCTTTGCCCTCGATCAACCGCCAGTTCCTCGATTACGAGCGGTTCGGCGGCACAGCGACGATGCAGTGGCAGCCGACCGAGCATACCGACATCACCGCCGATTTCGTCTATTCGAAATACGATCAGAACAGCGAGCTCGACGGCATCACCACGATCGGGCTCAACCGTAACGGCACCAACGCCCGCGTGGCACAGAACACGCTGCGCGCCCCGGGCACTACCAACGGCAATGCCGACCGCGTTGCGCTCTATCCCAACTGCGTGCCGAGTGCGTCGATCGACTGCAACGGCGATGCTGCCGGCACCGGTGTGGGCGATTCGCCGCTACCGGGCTATCTCAACAGCCTGAATCCGAACAATCTCAACCCGTTCGACTATTATAACAATCCGAACTCGCCGGGTTATGTGGCGACGGCCAACCAGACCGGCTTCTACAATGAGCTGCTCGGCCGCCCGAACACCAAGATCATGGGCGCCCATGTCAACAGCGCCGGCCAGGCCGATTATCTCAAGCTCGACGATGTCGACTGGCGCAGTTCGGCCGATACCCAATGGGGCTCGACCACCTTCAAGCAGGCGACGATCAACCTTCGTCAGGATCTGGGCGAGCAGGTGACGTTCGAAGGCACGCTCGGCTGGTCGCGCTCGGAATTCCGCGCGAGCGGCGTGCTCGTCGAGTTCAACGCGATCGACAAGGACGGCTTCGTCTATGACGAGCGCGACGGCGGCAAGATGCCGGTGTTCAATCCGGGCTTCGACGCTGCCAACCCGTCGAACTGGACGCTGGTGAAGGGGCTCTCGACGATCCGCTACTTCACCAACATCGTGAACAACGAATATCGGGTCGCGCGCGCCAATTTTGCGTGGGAAGTCTCGCCTGAGTTCAAGGTGCGCTGGGGCGGCACCTACAAGAAATACGATTATGACGGCGACCAGGGCCGTCGCACCCAGAGCATCGAGGCGATCAACCCGACG
>Ga0065165_1003734_pt1 | contig 10269 bp, 5 predicted proteins | sample AraplaMF_Cvi_mMF_FD_63813 | JGI IMG/M metagenome (GOLD analysis project Ga0065165, IMG submission 63813) | Arabidopsis root microbial communities from the University of North Carolina, USA - plate scrape MF_Cvi_mMF (version 2) (version 3) | ecosystem: Host-associated > Plants > Roots > Endosphere... | reverse complement strand
GCGGCAGAATCCCGGACCAACAGCTCGTGCGCGTGGAGCTGGGCGCCTTCCACGCTGCCGCCCTGGAGCTGGGTGACGAGCATGTCGGTCGCCGCCGCGGCCATCTCGAACACCGGCTGGCGCACCGTGGTGAGCCGCGGCCAGACGATGCGCGACACCTCGGAATCGTCGAATCCCACCACCGAGAGCTGGCCGGGTACCGACAACCCCGCCTCGCGCGCGGCAGTCATCGCGCCGACCGCCATTTCGTCATTCTGCGCAAGGATCGCGGTCGGCCGCTCGGGTCGGTCGATCAGCCGCTTGCCCGCCTCGAATCCGGATTCGAAGGTGAACATGCCGCTCTCGATCAGATCGAGATCGAGCCCCAACCCGGCGTCGTAGAACGCCTGGGTATAGCCGAGCAATCGCGCCTCGGTCGCCGGGTGCGTCGGGTCGCCCTTGATGATGCCGATGCGGCGATGACCGAGCCCGATGAGATAGGCGGCGATCTCTTTCGCCGCGGCGACGTCGTCGATCAGATGGCTCGGCCCCTCCTCGATGCGGCGTGTGGGCGAGATGCGGGCGTAGCGCATCCCTGCCGCCTCGAGCTGCTTGAGGATGGTGGGGTGATCCGAGGCAGGCGGCGCGAGCACCACGCCGTCGAGACCCGCCGAGCGCAGCAGCCCGACGACCTCCGACGCGCGCTCCTGCACCGACTGGACCGGCACCACCACCAGCCGATAGGCCTCGCCGTTGAGGCGGTCGAGCACGCCCATCTGCAAGTCGACGACATAGGAGGGGCTGGGATTCTCGTAGACCAGCCCGATCAGATGCGAGCGCTGGCGCACCAGTCCCTGCGCGAAGGCGTTGGGGTGGTAATTGAGCTGCGCCGCGGCAGCGCGGACGCGCTCCTGCAGCGCATCGGTGACGTGCGGCTCGCCGTTGAGCACGCGCGACACGGTCTTGGCCGAGACGCCGGCGAGCCTGCTGACGTCGAGGATGGTCGTGCGCTTGGGGGCGGGTTTCATCAGGCAGCAGCCCCCGCGGCAGCCGAGGCTCCGCAATATTGATCGAGAAATGCCTGGTGCGTCGGCATGTTCGCGACCGCTTTGGCGATGCCTGCCGACAGATCGCCCAGCGCACCGCGCAGATCCTCCGGCGTCAGCAACCGGGCGAGCAAATGGTGTCCCTCGGGCTGGATCCGCTGGCCGAGCATCACCTGCACCCAGGAATCGACCCGGAACAATTCGTCATTGGCTTGCCACGCCACCGCGCGCTCGCGGAACGTCTCGATCCGCTGCGCGAGCGTGTCGGGTACCGCCATGTCGCGACAACGCCGCCAGAAGGCGCTGTCATCGCGCTCGGTAGCCTTATAGTGGAGGATGATGAAGTCGCGGATATGCTCGAGCTCACGCTGCGAGAGCGCGTTGAAGCGCTCCGCCACCGCTTCGCTCACCCCCTCGAACGGGAAGAGCTGTACCAGCCGTGTCGCGCCGATCATGAACAGATGGATGCTGGTCGATTCGAGCGGCTCGACGAAACCCGCGGAGAGACCGAAGGCGATGACATTCTTGTCCCACACCTTCTTGCGCCGCCCCGCGATATATTTGATCAGCCGCGGCTCGATCAGCACCTCGCCCTCGATCGCACCGAGCAAGCGCGCGCGCGCCTCGTCGTCGGAAAGATGGTCGCTGCAATAGACGAGCCCATTGCCGACACGGTGCTGCAGCGGGATGCGCCACTGCCAGCCCGCGTCGTGCGCCATCGCGCGGGTGTAGGGTCGCGCCGGCTCGACCGAAGCGGTCTGCACCGCCAGCCCGCGATTGGTCGGCAGCCATTCGCTCCAGTCCTCGTACCCCGCTTTGAGCGTCTGCTCGATCAGCAGCCCGCGGAAGCCGGTGCAATCGATGAACAGATCGCCCATAACCTGCTCGCCGGACTCGAGTTCGAGCGCGGTGACGAAGCCGCTCTCGCCATCCTGATGGACCCGACTGATTCGACCCTCGACGCGGCGCACGCCCAACTTTTCGCTGAAGCGGCGCAAGAAGCGGGCATAGGCGCCGGCGTCGAGATGATAAGCGTAATTGATGTTGCCCTGGTCGGACCGGGCGAACTTGCCCGCCTCGGCCGCCTGCAGCTCGAAACAATATTGGCCGAGCTCGCCGCCGAACCCCTGATCGCGCGCCTCGAGCCAGAGATGGTGGAAATCACCCATCCAGGTCGAGCGGCCGATCGTACCGAAGGAGTGGAAATAGCGATCGTCCGGCCGCGCCCAATGCTCGAAGGCGATGCCCAGCTTGAAGCTCGACTTCGTCTCGCGCATGAATTCGCGCTCGTCGATCCCGAGCAACTGGTGGAAGGTGCGTGCGGTGGGGATGGTCGATTCCCCGACGCCGACCGTGCCGATCTCCTCGGATTCGACCAGGGTGATGTCGAGCAACGGACCGAGATGCCGCACCAACGCAGCGGCGACCACCCAGCCCGCCGTACCGCCGCCCGCGACCACCACCCGTCTGATCTTCTGGTCGTGCAAGCGCGTTCCCCTCAACGATTGAGCCGGTTGATCAGCAGGGCGCGCAGCCGCCGCGCGCTCATCTCGTCGAGCGGCGCCAGCGGCCCGCGCGCGGCTTCCGGCAGATGCTCGGCCGCCTGCCCCGCCGGCCCGAAGACGTAATAGTCGAACAAAGCCCGCCACCCGCGTTTCTCGTGGTCGGGCCGGTCACGCAGACTCAGCAATGCGTGGAGCAGCGTGTTCTGCGGATTGTCGATGAACGCCGGAACGGTGTTCCACCAGTAATTGATCAGAATGTTGAATGGCGCGAGCGCCTCGACATGGTGCCACCAGAGCGCCGGATAGAAGAGGATGTCGCCGGGCTCGAGTTCGGCCACCTCGGCCTCGGCCAGCGCCTTGCGGAAGCGCGGGTGGCGGACGAGATCCGGACTGCGGAAATCGACCATGCTCACCACCTGCCCGCCGGGCGTCGGCTCGAGCGGGCCGGGATAGAGATTGGCGATCTGCTCGGGCGGGAACAGCGTGAACCGGCGCCTGCCGACGATGCAGCAGGCGACATTGTTCGACATGTCGTAATGCGCCGAGGCGATGGTGCGGTTGCCGATCCAGATACTCTCGATCGGCGGGTGCGCCGCAAACATCGGATCGTCCAGCACCAGCCGGTTCTCGGCACGGAGCTCCGGCAGATAGGTGCCGATATCGGTCGAGCCCATGTAGAAGCTCGGCGGATTCGCATCGCCCAGATGCTCGGCGATGGTGTCGAGGAATACGCTCAGCCCCACGCGCGCGGCGGCGAAATTGAGCCGGGTCGCGCTCTCGTCATAGAAGAAGCGGCCGCCGATCGCGGGATCGCCGGTGAAGCCAACCGCGGGCACGCCGCTGTCGAAGCTCTTGAGATAGTCGATCGCCGCCTGCGCGCTTTCAAGACCCTTGCGCACCAGCGGCCAGTCGCGCGCGACGCCCTTGAGGATTGCCGGGCGTTGCTCCGCCATCAGCGCGTCCCACGGGATCGCGTCGGGCGCGACGTCGTCGATCGCCTGGGTGCGGCGCACGGTGACGGGAAGCGCGTTCACGGCACCGCGCGACGCGCATTCTTGCGCGCGATCAGCTGGCCGATATTGCCGAGCGAGGCCGCGGCCAGATATGCCGCACGCAGGAATCCGGCGCGGTTGAGCCGTTCGAGCGCGGCACCTTCCAGCGCGGCGAGCCGGTCCTGCGCGATCGTATAATGGTCGGTGACATTGTAGCGCTCGACATCGCTCAGCGAGATTTCGAGCGCGACCGGCTCCAGCAGGTCGAACTCCTCGAACGCGGCGAACATCGCGCGATTGAAGTCGAACCCGGCATAGATGGTGCGCAGCACATGCGCGACCTGGTCGAGCACCGGCGCATTGCCGCCCTGCGGCAGGAACAAGGGCACGCCCTGCTCGCGCGAGATGCGCGGATCGTCGAGATCGACATGCACCATGGGTTCGGCGGGCTCGAGCGGGTCTTGCGCCTGCGGCGGCACGCCGATCGAGAAGGGTCCGCGCTGGAACAGGGCGGGCACGTAGCGCGTCGTCCAATGCTCGCCGTCGAGGAACAGATTCTCGTCACGGTCGAGCCCGAGCAACGCCACCGCCTCGAACGGGGCCTCGGCGCCGCGGCGGAACAGGATCGGAAATTCGCGCTGCACTTCCTCGAACTCGGTCGCGAAGACCGGGACCTGGTTGACCGCGTCGCCATAGGCGGCACCGTGGCGTGGCGCGAATTTCAGGTCGTGATGGTCGATATTGTTGAGCACGACCCTGTCGGTCATTTGCGGTCATCCAATCCAGCGCACCCCATTCCCTCCAGCGTCGCGAAGCGGTGCGGGACGAATGCGGGCATCATGGCCCAAAGCATCAGGCCACTCAATCACAACGAGAAAAAGGCCGCTGCGCGGGCAGCGGCCTTTCTCCCCCTTTATGCCGTGCGGCCACGCGATCAGAACTTGAAGCGTGCTCCGAAGAGGAAGCGACGGCTCAGTTCCTGCGCGAACCACAGCTGGCTTTCCGCGCGGGCATAGGTCCTGACGCTTTCCTCGGTCAGGTTGATGCCTTCGAGCGACAGCGCGATCTGCGGCGTGATCTCGTAGCTGATGTTGAAATCGAGCTGACCATAGGGCGCGGTGAACTCCGGATTGCGCGAACCCTGACGGTTGATGTTCGAGAGATACTTGTCGCGCCAGTTATAGGCGAGACGCGCCGAGATGCCGTGCTTTTCGTAGATCAGCGTGGCGCTGAACGTGTCGCTCAGACCGAGCAGCGCGAACTGATCTTCCGACGGGCTGGCACCGATGTTGAAGCCCACGTCGCCCCGCACCAGCGTATAGGCCGCAGCAACGCCGAGGCCGGTGTTGCCGAGGAAATACTGGCCCGCGATTTCCAGACCGTAAATCTCGGCATCCTTGTTGTTGATCGGATGCGTGACCTGGAAGTTGTAGAGCGGGTCGCTCGAATTGGCGATGACGTCATAGCTGTTGTTGATCTGCTTGACATAGTCGTCATCGAGACCGGCGCCCGGCGTGTAGTGCGCGTTGAACGCCGCCGTCGCGGCCGCCACCGAGCCGAGTTGATCAATCAGCGCAGTCATCACGAACAGGTTCACGTCGCTGGTGTCGACACCCAGCCCCTGCAACGTGGTCTTGGCAGTGCCCGAACGGCTACCCGCCGCACCCGAGCTCGGATCGCGCAGACCGAAGAGATCGGAGTTGAACTGGCCATTGCCGATGAAGTTGCGCACCCGCTTGTCGAAGAAGGCGAGCGACACATAGCTGTCCGGCTTGAAGTAATATTCGAACGATACGTCGAAATTGTCCGATTCAAGCGGGATCAGGAGAGCGTTGCCGGTAGTACCGGTCGGGACGCCGCCGTTGGCGATCGGACGCGGCGGGCCAGCCACGGTAGTCGAGGTGAAGAGGTTGTTGTAGTTCGGCCGCGCGATAGTCTTGCTGTACGAAGCGCGAGCCACGAAGTTCTTGAACGGCTCGATCTGGAAGTCGATCGCCGGCAGGATGTTGTCGTAGCTGCCGCCGTCGGTCAGGTTCTGCGTCTGGTTCGAGATTTCGACGGTGAAGTCGTTGTCCGACACCCATTTGATGCCCGACGGGATCGCCACCAGCGAGGTCGACTTGGACTTGGTGTGCTCATAGCGCACACCGGCGACGAGGCGGGTCGGCGCGCCGCCGATCTGGCCCTTCCAGGTCACCTGACCATAAGCCGCCCAGATGTCTTCCTGAACGCGGTTGTTCTGGTTGTTGGTGATGCCGACCGCGTTGCCCGCCGCGACATAATGCGGCGAGAGGATCGCGTAGAGGTCGGCAGCATTGCCGCGGAAGGCGATCTGCGATTCCGGATCGCCGCCCGGATCGAAATGGTTGAACTTGCACTCGAGGCAGAACGCCACGAGCCCGCCCGGCGCGAGCTGGTTGACGTCGCCCGGATGGTTGATGCCCCAGTCACCCAGCGTCTGCTGGGTCGAAACCAGCGTCTGGGTCATGTCCGACGTGCGATAGCTGCCGCCGAAATCGAAGCGGCTGTCCTCGTCGGGCTTGAAGGCGAAGTCGGCGCGCGCCTCCTTGACCGTCTGCTTCTGGGTCGAGGTGTTGGTGCGACCGACCTGCGAGCCGACATCGTTGATGTCGAGCGGACCCGCCGCGCCATAGGTGATGTCCTGCTGCGGAATCTCGCCGCTATAGTCGACCGAATGCGCGGCAACGACGTTGGCGCCCATGCCGACCAGCGTGGAGCTGTAGCCGTTGGGATTGTCCGGCGTGCTCGAGGCCTTGCTGATATGCGCGTCGAGATTGACCGAGAAGCTGCTCGAAGCGTCCCAGGCGACGTTGAAGCCGTAATCCTCGAGCTTGCCCTTCTGACCGCGATTCTGGGCTTCGAAGCCCTCGTCCTTCTGGCCGTTGATCGTCTCGTGCAGATAGGTGGCCGTGGCGACGGTCGGATCGCCGTCGAAGGTTACCTCGTCGAACGGACGGCTGAACCAGTTGGACAGGTCCGAACGCACCTCGTGCTGGATGTTCTGCGCATAGAGCGCGTCGGCGGTCAGCGTCACCGTATCGGTCGGCTTGAACTGGACCACCGCCTGGCCGTTGAGACGCTCGCGCGTGCCCTCGGCATAGTGATAGCGGCTGTCGTTCGGGACCGAGACCAGCTGGTTCGGATCCGTCGGCGCGTTCTTGACCGTGGTGCAGGGGGTACCCGCCGGATCGATGGGACGAATCGGGCAGAGCGACGGCACGACCGCGGAAGTGGGATCGAGCGGATCATCCTTCTTGGTCCGTACGAACCCGCCGTTCAGGAAAGTGCTGTACGGGACGACGTTCCAGTCGTTCGAGGTCGCCGCGATCGAGGTATAGTTGCGCTTCTGATAGCTGCCGAACAAAGCGACGCCGAAGCGCTGGTCCGGATCGCTCCAGTTGAGCACGCCCGAGAATTCCGGCGTGACCTTCGAGCCGCAATCGAGGCAGTCGTTGACGCTGGTGTCATAGACCGCCTTGGCGCCGACGCTGCCGCTGAAGCCGGCCGGAGCGCCGTCGAGCGGACGGCGGGTGACGACATTGATCGTCGCGCCGATGCCGCCCGAGGGAACGGCCGCGCGGCCGGTCTTGTAGACCTCGAGCGTACGCACGCCTTCGGTCGCGAGATTGGAGAAGTCGAACGAACGGGTGGTGCCGGTCGCACCGTCGGAATTCTGGTCGCCGCCGACGACCTGGATCGTCGAGGTGGCGAGCTGACGGCCGTTGAGGGTCACGAGGTTGTACTGCGGGCCGAAGCCGCGAACGGTGACCAGCGAGCCTTCGCCGTTGGTGCGGTTGATCGACACGCCCGGAATGCGCTGGAGCGATTCCGCAAGGTTGGTGTCGGGGAACTTGCCGATGTCTTCGGCCGAGATCGCGTCGACGACGCCCGGCGAGTCGCGCTTGATCGCGATCGAGCGCTCGAGCGAGGCGCGGATGCCGGTGACGACGATGTCGCCGCCCTGGTCGCCGGCCGCCTGGTCCTGCGGCGCGGGCGCGGCCGGTGCCGCGGGCTGCTCTGCAGCCTGTGCGAGCGCGGCGCTCGGCATCGCGAGGCACGTCGCGACGGCCATCAGCGACGCGGAACGCACGACCGCGGTGGAAAGCTTAAAGCTCTTCATCAAGGAACCTCCCCTTTTGCCGGGCCTCATGGCCACTTTGCATGTGGACGACGCCCTCATCGTCCCGACGTTAACGCTACCATATTGTCTAACGTTGTCAAGAACGACCGAGGCGCGATTACGCTGCGTTGCACAATGTCATGAACGACAACATCGAGGCGCTATATTTTACGGTGAGTAGTTCCATGAACAGCGTGATAACTCAGACCAGTGAAAAGTGATCTTCATTGCGACGCAACATGGACAATTTGATAGATTTTGGCGCGTTAATTCTAATCTCTCGCGCCCTGTTGCAAATCCGACACAGAGATGGTTCGGCGAACGATCCCAAACACAGTCGACCGCCCGTTTTCAGGCGTGGAATGGCCGTTTAACCGCCCTCACGCGGCGGGCGAAAATTGTCTAACGTTGTCAATCGCCGTCAGGTGACCAACACACTGCAAAACGCAGCCTTTCGCCGCTCCGGCCTCAGCACTCGACCACGTTGACCGCGAGTCCGCCGAGGCTGGTTTCCTTGTATTTGGTGCGCATGTCCTCGCCGGTCTGGCGCATCGTCTCGATGACCGCGTCGAGACTCACGACATGGCTGCCGTCGCCGTGCAGCGCGAGATAAGCGGCGTTGATCGCCTTGATCGCGCCCATCGTGTTGCGCTCGATGCAGGGGATCTGGACGAGCCCGCCGATCGGATCGCAGGTGAGGCCGAGATTATGCTCCATGCCGATCTCTGCGGCATTCTCGACCTGGCGCGGCGTGCCGCCCAAAGCGGCGGCCAGCCCCGCCGCAGCCATCGAACAGGCCACGCCGACCTCGCCCTGGCAGCCCATCTCGGCCGCCGAGATCGAGGCGCGCTTCTTGTAGATGCTGCCGATCGCGCTGGTCGTGAGCAGGAAGTCGCGCGAACCGGCCGGCGTCGCGCCATGCACGAACGCCTCGTAATAGCGCAGCACCGCGGGGATCACCCCCGCCGCGCCGTTGGTCGGCGCGGTGACGACGCGGCCGCCCGCGGCATTTTCCTCGTTCACCGCCAGCGCCCACAGGCTGACCCAGTCGAATACGGCCGAAGGATCGGCACGCGGGCCGCGCGCGAGGAGTTTGTCGTGCAACGCCTTGGCGCGACGCGGGACATTGAGCCCGCCCGGCAGGATCCCGTCGCTGCGGACGCCGCGCGCGATGCAGTCGAACATCGCCTGACGCACGCAATCGAGAAAGGCGTCGGTCTCGGCCGGGGTGCGCCACGCAGCCTCGTTGGCGCGCTCGATATCGGCGATGGACCGCGCTTCGCGCGCCGCGATGTCGAGCAACTCCGCGGCCGAGGAGAACGGGTGCGGCAAGGTGACATTGGCGCGCGGCGCCTCCTGCCCTTCCTCCGCGATCGCGCCGCCGCCGATCGAATACCAGCGCCGGCGGATCTCGCCGCCGTCGGCGAGTGTGGCGACGAAGGTGAGGCCATTGGGATGCTCAGGCAGGAAATGCCGGTCGAACACGAGATCGCGCTCGGGATCGAACGCCACCTCGCAGCGCCCGTCGAGCAGCAGCCGGCGCTCTTCGCGAATGCGCGCGACCAAAGCCGGCACCGCGTCGGGATCGACCGTCTCGGGCTCCCAGCCGGACAGGCCGAGCAGCACCGCGGTGTCGCTGGCATGGCCGCGCCCGGTGAGCGCGAGCGAACCGTGCAGCGTCGCGGTCAGGGCCGCCACGTCGCGATCGGCGACCGCCACGGCAAAGGCGTGCGCTGCGCGCATCGGCCCCACCGTGTGCGAGCTCGACGGGCCGATGCCGATCGTGAATATCTCGACCACGCTGATCGGCCGTGCAGCATTGGCGCGCACCGATACGCTGGCTTCGGCCGCCTTGCCCTCGCCGTCCGTCATCCCGTCCTTCTCCTGTAGCGCCGGTTCGTAGCCGGTCTGGTTCAATTGAGCATCATGAGGCTGGCGTTCCCGCCGGCGGCCGTAGTGTTGATCGAGAGCGATATTTCCTCGAGCAGCCAGTCGGGCTGCCACGCCGCGCCGGCATCGGACGCCGCCGCCTGGGTGAGCAGGATCGGCCCCGGACGCGCCGCGATCGCGCCGAGCCGGGCAAGGATGCGCTCCGGGTCACCCTCGACCAATGCGCCGGCGCAGGTCGCCCCGTCGGCGCCGAAGGTCACGCGGCCCTGCACGCTGGCCGGCGCACCGTCGAGCGTCGCGCGGAAGCCGGCATCGGCGACCACCGCGTGGTTGCCTGTGGCAAGCACTGCGGCGAGCTGCGCGAACAGCCCCTCGCGTGTCGCCGGTTCGAGCAGGATCGCGCCGCGCGGGTGGAGCGCATAGAGGTTGCGCTCGCCGACCGGCCCGGGCAGCTCGGTCTCGAAACCGAGCCGCGACTGGGTGCCGTAGCGCCGCGCGATCGCCGCGGCATCGGTTTCGCCGCAGGCTTCGAGCCAGGCGGCATAGTCGCGCAGCGCCGGATCCCAGGCGCGGCCGGCCAGTTCGGTGGTCGGAGGCGTCGCGGTCACCATGGTCAGGGTGCCGGCATAGCTGCCGTTGTCGGCGTTGACGGTGGTGGTCGAGAGCAGGGCCCACAGCGAGGAGCCGTCCTGGCGGTAGAAGCGCCCTTCGGCCGG
>Ga0065165_1003730_pt1 | contig 10279 bp, 9 predicted proteins | sample AraplaMF_Cvi_mMF_FD_63813 | JGI IMG/M metagenome (GOLD analysis project Ga0065165, IMG submission 63813) | Arabidopsis root microbial communities from the University of North Carolina, USA - plate scrape MF_Cvi_mMF (version 2) (version 3) | ecosystem: Host-associated > Plants > Roots > Endosphere... | reverse complement strand
GCGGCGCGGATCTTCTCGCGGATCAGGTCCTGGACGATCTTGTTGCCGTCGACGTCGACGGCCTGGTCGGCCCAGAGCTGGGTGAGGATGTGGACGAGGTCGCCGGCGGCCCAGGCCCGTTCGAACCGTTCACGACGCTCGGCATCGCTCAATTGCCAGCTCACCACCGTCTGCTGCGGATAGGGCACGCCGGCCATCGATTGGCGCGCCTGCTCGCGATAGGCGGCACGGTCGCTCTGCAGCAGGCTCATCCGGTCCGCCGGCGCCGGGCCGTTATGCGCGGGCAGGGCAAAGTTCGGCGTGCGCTGGAACACGGTCAGATGCGCCGCCTGCTCGGCGATCAGCGGGATCGACTGGATCGCCGACGATCCCGTGCCGATCACGGCGACGCGCTTGCCCTTGAGATCTACGCCGTCATGCGGCCAGCGTCCGGTGAAATAGACCTCGCCTTTGAAATCCTTGACGCCCTCGATCTCCGGCGGCTTTGGCGCCGAGAGGCATCCGGTGGCCATGATGTAATGGCGGCAGGACACCGGCGCGCCGTTGCTGGTGGTGATGAGCCAGCGCTCGGCCTTCTCGTCCCATCGGGCTTCGGTGACCTTTGTCTTGAAGCGGATGTCGCGCCTGAGATCGTAGCGGTCGGCGACGAAGCCGAGATAGCGCAGGATCTCGGGCTGGGTCGCGTACTTCTCCGACCAGGTCCAGGCGGTCTCCAGCTCCGGATCGAAGGTGTAGCTGTAGTCGATGGTCTGGATGTCGCAGCGGGCGCCGGGATAGCGGTTCCAGTACCAGGTGCCGCCGACATCGCCGGCCTCTTCGAGGGCAACGGCCGAGAGGCCGGCCTTGCGCAGCCGATGCAGGAGATAGAGCCCGGCAAATCCGGCGCCGACCACGGCGACATCGACCTGCTGGGCGGTTCCGCGTTCCCCGGAGGCACGTGTAGCAACCATTGCGTCAGACATCGCATTCCTCCCGTATGTTTTGTTTTGCCGGCAGGCTATCGCTGCAGGTTCAGCTTGTCATCAGAGCAAGTGCAATCTTCGGTGGTCGTTTGCGGCGGCATCATGGCCACGTGAATCTTGCGGCGCTACACGCATCGCGATGCACAATGGCCGTGATCACCCGGGCTAATCATGGCCGATCCGTCTGTATATGCTTGCGGCTACAAGCCACGCGTAGCGACGAAGCGTCATGCCAGAGTTGAGTGAGCGAACCAAAGCGAACATGGACGTCGTCCTGGAGGAGACGTGCCGCCAGCTGCCGCATGGCGGCGATCACGACAGCCGCAGGTTCATCGCCGAGCGCCTGATCGAGGCCGCGCAAGCGGGGCACTCCACGCTCGGTGAGCTCGGCATCGTGGCGCGGCACGCGCTGGCGGAACTCACCGGCAAGAACGGTTAGGCTCGACACCCAAACGCAAATGCAGTCAAGCCCAGCTCTGGCTGGCCGAGCTGGTACGGTCGATTTCCAAAACGCGGCACGCTCCGGACAGATCGACGATCTCAGGGTTGCTCGGAGCGGCGGGACATGACACCGGCAGCGCGGGCCTGCGATACACCTTGCTCGCCCAGCAATTGAGCTGCCGGGCTTCTCGTCTCCGGCAATATGCCCATGATCATGTCCGCGCCCGTGACCTCGGCGCGGCCGAGCTCGTGCGCATGAAGCTCGGCACGCTGTTCCGCGCGCCGAAAGCCGGCGGTCGGCTTGGCTTCGCCTTCGCCCTGAACGGCGATGTTATTCAGCCCGCGATCGACATAGACCTGCAAGCTCGTCTTCATCACTTCGAAATCGACATTGCAGGATCGAAGGAGCCCTGCCGCGTCGTCATCGTCGAGCAGGACGAGCAGAAGATGTTCGAGCGTCGCATATTGATGGTTCCGGCGGGTCGCATGCAGGAGCGCTTGCCGTTTCGTCGCCTGGAGTTGCGGCGAGGCCGGACGGCTGAAATCCATGAAGGCATCGACCTGCCTCAGCCTGGCCACGGCATCGAGCGTTGCCAAAAGGCTCTGCTTGTCGGCCATCGGCAGCCGCAAGCGTGTTGCGACGATATCGGCGACGCGTCCGGGATCGCGAGTCTGCTCGAGGAGCGGCCAAACGTCGGGGATGATGATCTGGCGGGTTGCCGCATAGCGCTCGAAGCGCTTGATTGCGCGCAGGATCAACTCGGGTGCGTCGGGGATAGGTCCTTCGCTGAGAGCGGCGACTTCGGCTTCGAAAGCACCATCGCCGACAAAGCGATGAATCAGCACGCGGCGGTGGACCTGCGTCAGCACTTTCAACGTGCCGTCGGGAAGCGGTTCGAGCTCCAGAAGCTGGGCGAGCACGCCGATGGAATGAATGTCGTCGAGGCCGGGCTCGTCGACGCCGGATTGCTTCTGGATTGCGAGCACGACCTCGCGCTGTTGTCCGAAGGCACGTTCGAGCGCCTGAACTGTTTTCGGGCGTCCGATGAACAGCGGATAGGTCGCGGCGGGGAAGGGGACCAGATCGCGCAACGGAATGGCCGGATAGGTTGTGACGCCGGCATGAGGTGCATCTCGCATCGCAACTGCTGTCGGCTTGCGGTCGTATCGACCGGTCCGAAGCATCGCTGACAACGTATTCCAATCGGCAACGCCGAACATCCTGGAGACCAGCTCCAGGCTCTCGGCGTGGCTCATGGTGAAGGCTTTCGTCTTGAGGGAGTCGCGCAGGGTCTGCGCCATAGCCTTGGCATCGCGAAAATCGCGCATTTATCTCGTCCTTTGCAATGAGCGAGCCAGGCGTGTCAGGTGGTTGCGTTGCTGACCCGGTCGCTCGGGCAAAGGGTGGCCAAAAAAGGCTCCGATACGTTCACCGTCCCCGCGGGGGTGCAACCGGCAGGTCGTATCAACCGGAGGAAAAGTTGAACCAAAGGACGCTCGTTGTCAATTCCGCCTGCAGCAGGCTTGCCCCGTCGCGTCGGAGGACCGTAAATTCGGACCGCACCTTCCCCGTCTCGAGAACTTGCCGATGCGATCCTTGCTGGTGCTCGCTGCGGCTGTCGCAGTCCTCTGTTGCGCCGGCTCGGCCGCGGCCCAGCCGGTCGGACAGTTTCCCTTCGCGCTGACCCGTGAAGGACAGATGCTCGGCGCGGTCGAAGGCGAGGTGGCATCCTTCAAGGGACTGGCCTACGCCGCGCCGCCGGTCGGCGCGCTGCGTTGGCGCCCGCCGCGGCCGACGCCCGAAAGTTCGGAGATGCAGACCGCCTACGCGTATGGCGCGCCGTGTCTGCAGCCGGCGCTGCGGGCCTCGAGCGAGGATTGCCTCACGCTGAACGTGTTCCGTCCCTTCGGGGTCGACGGCCCGCTGCCGGTGATGATGTTCATCCACGGCGGCGGCTTCGTCAGTGGCACCGCGAACGAGCCGCTGTTCGACGGCGCCAGGCTGGCGCAGGCCGGCCTCATCGTGGTGACCGCCAATTACCGCCTCGGCGCGCTCGGCTGGCTCGCTGATCCCGCGCTGTCGGAAAACGGCTCCGGCAATTACGGCCTGATGGACCAGATCGCCGCCCTTCATTGGGTTCATGACAACATCGCGGCCTTCGGCGGCGACCCTGGTAACGTCACCTTGTTTGGCAGCGACGCAGGCGCGACGTCGATCGCGCTTCTGATGTTGTCCGCGCCAGCGCGTGGTCTGTTCCAGAAAGCCATCCTGCAGTCACTCCCCGCGCGCGTGCGGCTGCGCTCGTTGCAGGAGGCGGAGGTCGTCGGCCGGCAGCTCGTGACGGCGCTGGGACCGCAGGCGGATCTGCGTGCCGCCGAACCGCGACGCGTGCTTGCCGCCGAGAGCCGTCTCTTGCAGACATCGCGGCGAAGCTTCGCGCCGATGATCGACGGAGAGCTGGTGACCCAGGATATTGCCGCCGGCTTTGCGGCCAGTCATCAAAGCCGCATTCCCCTTATCGTCGGCTCGAACGATGACGAGACCGGTTTCGACAATGAGTCCGACATCAAGGAGGAGGTCGCATCCTCGGGCCTCGCGAGCGATGACCTGCGCAAGCTCTATCCCGACCTCGCCCGGCCGTCCGACCTTGCGGCGAGGGTCTATACCGACAAGGTCTTCTCCGAGCCCGCGAGATTGCTGGCCCGCCTGCATGCCGCAAGCGGCGCAGCAACCTTTCGCTATCGCTTCGCTTACGCGCCCGAGTCGCGCCGCGCCAATCCCGAGGGCGGGCACGGGCGGGAATTGCAGTTCATTTTCGGTGCGGAAGGCGTGCCGGGAGCCGGCATCTTCTCACGCGGCGATCGCGAGGTCGCAAGCCGCATGCGTTCCTATTGGATCAATTTTGCGAAGAGCGGCGATCCCAATGGCGGCGATCTGCCGCGCTGGGACCGCGCCGCGGGCCGCGATCGCCTGCTGCTGATCACGAACGACCGCATGTCGAGCGCAGACGATCCTTGGTCTGAGCGTCTCGACCGGCTCGCGCGCTAACGCGCCAAGAGAGAGTGGATTTACGCCGCGAGCTCGACGCGAGGCGCGGGCGTCAGCCGGTCTTCTTCCAGATAGTCCATCGCGCCGTCCTTCTCGACGGCGTAGAACTGCTGGCCTTCGCGCGACCTGAAGGCGGCGCGCACGATGCCGCGGCGGCCCTTGTCACTGTTGACGACGTCCCCCAGCGCAAACTTCTTCATCTCACGTCTCACTTGTCTTCAGGCCGACTGCTTCGGCCACATCAGGATTTTGGGCGGCAAATCGTTAACGACTTGCTAACCATGCCGGTTTGCCTATGCTCGCCGCCGGTCGCGCGGGCGTGGCACCGCGCCTATGGCCATTGAGGCGAGCCCCATGACGCGATTTCCGACCCTCTTCCTGTCGCATGGCGGCGGCCCCTGGCCGTTCATGGAAGACAGGCGGGTGCAATACGCCAAGACGGCCGCGGAGTTCGGCCGGCTGCCGCAGCTGTTGCCGGCGAGGCCGAAGGCGGTGCTCGTCATCACCGGTCATTGGGAGGCCGATGCCTTCACCGTGTCGACCTCGGCGCATCCGCCGATGGTGTACGACTATTACGGTTTCCCCGAGCATACCTACCACCTCAAATATCCGGCGCCGGGCCAGCCCGAGCTCGCCGCGCAAGTGAAGGCGCTGCTTGCGCGAGCAGGCCTCGATTGCCGTGAGGATCCCAACCAGGGTTTTGATCACGGCACCTTCGTGCCGCTCGGGCTGATGTATCCGGACGCTGACATGCCGATCGTGCTGCTGTCGCTGAAGTCGGCTTACGATGCGGCCGAGCACATCAAGGTCGGCGAAGCCATCGCCTCGCTCCGCGACGAAGGCATCCTGATCGTCGGCAGCGGGCTGACCTATCACAACATGCGCGGCTTCAACCGGCCGGAGTCCAAGCCGGTCTCCTACGATTTCGAGGCGTATCTCAACGAGGCGATCAGCAACCCGGATACGGCCCGCCGCAACGCGATGCTGGTCGATTGGGAGAACGCGCCCAGTGCGCGCTTGGCGCATCCGCGCGAGGACCATCTGCTGCCGCTGATGGTGGCGGCAGGCGCCGCCGGCAGCGACATCGGGAAACGTGTCTTCGTCGACGAGGTAGCCAATGTCGCGATGGCCTCGTATATGTTTGGGTGAATGTTTCTTCCTTCTCCCCTTGTGGGAGAAGGTGGCGCGAAGCGCCGGATGAGGGTTGCTTCAGCGAACTCAAATGCGAGAGGTTCATGTGCGGAGAGAGACCCCTCACCCGTCTCGCCGCTCCGCGGCGAGCCACCCTCTCCCACAAGGGGAGAGGGACATTCACCCGTACTTCAGCTTCATGAACAAAATGCCGCCGGCGAGCACGATGGTGATGGCGTTGGCGGCGACGAGCGGGGCATCGCCGGAGAGCAGGCCGTAGACGAGCCAGAGCGCCAGCCCCAGCACCATCACGAGGAACATGCCGAGCGAGATGTCGCCGGTGGAGCGGGTCTTCCACACCTTGATGGCTTGCGGCGCGTAGGCCACGGTGGTGCAGGTGGCGGCGGCAAAGCCGATCAGCTTGATCACGAAGGGGTCCATGCCGGCTCTATAGCATGGATTCGACGACGGTCATGCTTCAGGCGCGGGCGGCCATCAATTCGCGATACAGCGCGGCATATTCGCCGGCGCGGCCGCGCCAGGAGACGTCGGTGGCAAGGCCGTTTCGCTGCAGCCGTCGCCAAGCGGCTTTGTTATGGAAAGCGGTGTTGACCTTGCGCAGTGTCCAGGCAAGCGCATCGGCGGTCACCGGGCCGAACTTGAAGCCGGTGGCGTCGTGTCCGGTTTCGCCGATATCGACGATGGTGTCTTCCAGCCCGCCGACGCGCGAGACGATCGGCACGGAGCCGTAGCGTAGCGCGCAGAGCTGGGTCAGGCCGCACGGCTCGAAGCGCGAGGGCACGATCAGCGCATCGGAGCCGGCCTGGACCAGATGCGCCAGGATTTCGTCATAGCCGATCACGACACCGATTCGGCCGGGATTGGCGCGCGCCGCCGCCTGATAGCCTTCCTGCAGATCGCGGTCGCCGCTTCCGAGCAGTGCAAGCTGCATGCCTTGCTCGATAATCGTCGGAATCGCCTGGAGCAGCAGATCGAGACCCTTCTGCCAGGACAGACGGCTGATGACACCGAGCAGCGGCGCTTCGTCGGAGGAATCGAGATTGAACTGCTGCTGAAGCACGGCCTTGTTCGCGGCCCGGAACGTCAGGTCCTCCGCACCAAACCGATAGGCGATGTGCGGGTCGGTTTGCGGATTCCACACCGAGGTGTCGATGCCGTTGAGGATGCCGCTCAGCACGTCGCTGCGTGCGCGCAACAGCCCGCCGAACCCCATGCCGCCTTCGTCGCTCTGGATCTCCCGCGCATAGGTCGGAGATACCGTGGTGATGCGGTCGGCGAATTGCAGGCCGGCCTTGAGGAAGCTGATGCCGCCGAAATATTCGAGCTCGTTGACGCTGAAGGAGTGCCAAGGCAGGCCGATCGCACCGATCAGCTCCGGCGCGAACTTGCCCTGATAGGCCATGTTGTGAATGGTCATCACGGTCGCCGGCCGCGGGCGATTATCATAATGCAGATAGGCCGGCGCCAGCCCGGCCTGCCAGTCATGGGCGTGCACGACATCGGGAACGAAGGTCGGAACGAGGCCGTGACCGATATCGGCAGCGATGCGCGACAGCGCCGCGAAGCGCACGCCATTGTCCGGCCAGTCGATGCCCTCGGGGGTGACGTAGGGGTTGCCCGGCCGCGCATAGAGATGCGGCACGTCGAGCACGAACAGGTCGAGCCCTTCATGGGAGCCGGCGAGCAGCCGCCCGGGACCGCCGAAATAATCCGGCCAGCGCCGGATCTCCACCGCGCCGGCGATCTGCCGCATCACCTCGGGATAGCCCGGCATCAAGGTACGCATCTCGACGCCATGCGCCTTCAGCGCGATCGGCAGCGCACCGGCAACATCCGCGAGGCCGCCGGTCTTGACGATGGGATAGACTTCAGAGGCGACCGCGAGGACGCGAACAGGCGTCATTTATTGAGCCCGTCGATCATCGGCTGGGTGATCAGCGAGATGCCTTGCTCGGTGGTGCGGAAGCGTTTTGCGTCGAGCTCCGGATCCTCGCCGACGACGAGGCCTTCCGGAATCTCGACGCCGCGGTCGATCACCACGTTCTTCAACCGCGCGCCGCGGCCGACATTCACGTAAGGCATGATCACGGCGTTCTCGACATTGGCATAGGAGTTGATGCGCACGCCGGTGAACAGCAGCGAGCGGCGCAGCGAGGCGCCGGAGATGATGCAGCCGCCCGAGACCAGCGAGCTGACGGCCTGGCCGCGCCGGCTCTCCTCGTCATGGACGAATTTGGCGGGCGGCGTGATCTCGGCATAGGACCAGATCGGCCAGGCGCGGTCGAACAGATCGAGCTCCGGCACGACGTCGGTGAGATCGATATTGGCGGACCAGTAGGCGTCGACCGTGCCGACGTCGCGCCAATAGGCGCCGTTGTGGCCGTTGGTGCGCACGCAGGAGGTCGAGAACTGGTGCGCGATCGCGCGGCCGTTCTTGACGAGGTAGGGAATGATGTCCTTGCCGAAATCGTGGTTGGAGTTCGGGTCCTCGGCGTCGCGCTTGAGCTCGTCGAACAGGAATTTGGCGTTGAACACGTAGATGCCCATGCTGGCGAGCGAGACGTCCGGCTTGCCTGGCATCGGCGGCGGATCTTTCGGCTTCTCCAGGAACTCCTGGATCCAGCCGTTCTCGTCGATATGCATGATGCCGAAGCCGGAAGACTCCGCGCGCGGCATCTCCAGGCAGCCGACCGTGACGTCGGCGCCGCTCTCGACGTGCTGGCGCAGCATCACCTCGTAGTCCATTTTATAGATATGGTCGCCGGCCAGCACGACGATGAAGCGGCAGGCGTGGGATTCGATGATGTCGATGTTCTGGTAGACCGCATCCGCTGTGCCGACATACCACATGTTCTCCGACACGCGCTGGCTTGCGGGCAGGATGTCGAAACTCTCGTTGCGCTCGGGGCGGAAGAAGTTCCAGCCCATCTGAAGGTGCCGGATCAGGCTGTGCGCCTTGTACTGGGTCGCGACCGCGATCCGGCGGATGCCTGAATTGACGGCGTTCGACAACGCGAAATCGATGATGCGGGATTTGCCGCCGAAATAGACGGCGGGCTTGGCGCGCCGGTCAGTGAGCTCCAGGAGCCGGCTGCCGCGTCCGCCAGCCAGGACAAACGCCAGCGCCTGACGGGCGAGCGGCTCATTACCGACGGCACTCATGTCATCCTCCCAAACTCTGGCATTTCGGGGCTTTTTGTCGCGAGAAGGCCCCGCGGTCCCGCGCCCACTGGAACCGATAGTAACGGTACGCATAGTAAATCAGGAAGTGGGTTGTTGGTTGCGAACGCGGCAAGCTTAATGCTTTCGCCTGGCCATCCAGCAGCGCACCGTGGGCGGGACTTGTGCGCCGCACGCAAAATCCGGACTTTGACTTGGCGCAAGGATACCCGATCATGACACTGCGATCCTTTTCCAAGCGAAACGTCAGACAGGAGTGAGATGATGAGGGTCTGGAAAACGGTAATAGCCTGTTCACTGGCTGGGGTGGTCATCGCCGGCCAAATCCAGCAGGCGGCAGCGGCCCCGCTGCCGACCAACGTCGCGACCATGAAGGCCGCGGTCGGCGACGACGTCACGCAGGTGCATTGGCGCGGCGGCGGCTGGGGCTTCGGCGGTCTTGCGGCCGGCATGATCATCGGCGGCGCCATCGCCAGCGGCGCGCCGTATGGTTATTATGGCAGGCCTTACTACGGCGGCTACGGCTACGGATATCCGGGCTATGGCTACGGCTATGGTTATGCCCCCGCCTATTACGGCGGCTACGGCTACGCGCCAGTCTATCCGCGATACTATCGGCCCTATCGGCCGTATTACAGCTACGGCTATTACCGGCCATACCGGGTCTATCACCGGCACTATCATCGCCGCTATTGGTGAGCGCGGCGCGCGGTTAGAGCGAGAGCGAGACGATCAGGCTCATGCATGCGAAATGCATGAGCACGATCGCCGCGAGATGCAGCGGGCGGGCCTTGAGACGAGGCTCGCGCATTCCGCCTCGCCCCCGCGCTAGTTCGATCCGGCGGCCGCGGCAGTGAAGCTGCGGTCGAGGGCTTTGTTCACGTCGAGCGTCTTCGGCAGGATGCCGTAACGCGTCGAGCGGTCGGAGGCTGCCTGCACCTCTTTCACTACGTTCTCGTCGATCAAGATTGGGCTGGTGCGCTGCGCGGTGTAAGCCGAGAGCAGCACGTCCTCCGGTAGCTTGGTCAGTTCGGCCGTGTTCCTGGCGTATTCGGCGACATGGTCCAGCGACCATAGCCGCGCCTTGTTCAAACGTTGCACCAAATCCTGCACCGCCGCGCGTTTGGTGGCGATGGCGGCGTCGGAGGCCACGATAAAGGTGATTGTCGGCGTCAGACCTTCGCCATTGGCAATCACGCGCGCTTTGTCCTTCAGCGTGGCGAACGACACGTAAGGTTCCCACACCGCCCAGGCATCGATCGAGCCGGCGACCAACGCGATCTTGGCATCGACCGGGCCGAGCGGCGCGAAGGTTGCATCCTCGAGCTTGATCTGCGCCTTCTCCAGCGTCGCGTTGATCAGGAACTGGCCCCAGCCGCCGCGCGTACCGGCGAGGCGTTTTCCCTTCAGGTCGGCGGCCGATTTGATCGGCGAATCCTGACGCACCAGGATTGCCTGCGTCCTTGCATCCGAACGCGTGCCGCCGATCGCCTTG
>Ga0065165_1003726_pt1 | contig 10283 bp, 6 predicted proteins | sample AraplaMF_Cvi_mMF_FD_63813 | JGI IMG/M metagenome (GOLD analysis project Ga0065165, IMG submission 63813) | Arabidopsis root microbial communities from the University of North Carolina, USA - plate scrape MF_Cvi_mMF (version 2) (version 3) | ecosystem: Host-associated > Plants > Roots > Endosphere... | reverse complement strand
TAGACGCCATGGGCCGGGCCGTAATTGATCGAGCCGACCGGAATGGTCCAGCCGCGCGCCTTGCCATCGGCTGCCGCGCGCGCCGCGATCTCGGCGAAGGTGACCTTCGGCTCGATGGGATCGTCCAGACCGCGATAAGGCCGCTGCTCATAGGGCGTGGGCGTATAGTTCGACACCATCTTCATCAGCGGCGAGAACACCTCGAAATAGAGGTTCAGCGAGAACGCCGTGAAGGCGATGATGAACAGGACGCCCCAGGTCCACAGGCTGAAGGCGCGATGGATGTCGAAATTGATCCGGTAGGCGCTGCCGGAGGTCTTGATGGTCCAGGCCGGCGCCCAGCGCGCCCAGAAGCCGCGCTCGAGCTGGCGCGTCACGGCAGGCGCCCGCGCCGCCTTGGCGCGCCGGCGCGATGGCAGCGTCAGATAGAAGCCGACGAAGCAATCGACGGTCCAGATGATGGCGATCACGCCGAGCACGCGCATGCCCCAGCGGTCGCTGCCCCAGAACTCCGGGATGTGCATCGTGTAATGCAGCTTGTAGAGAAACGAGACGAAGTTCTCCCGCGTCACCGGCCACACCGCGCCCCAATAGCGCCGTCCGAGCTCCGCGCCGGTGTTGGGATCGAGGAAGACCTGATTGTAGTCGATGGCGTATCGCTTGCCGGTCGAAGGATCGATCCGCGGCATGACGAAGAACCACAGCGAGTGGCCCTGCTCCGGCGTCATGAAGAGGTAGACGACGCGCGCACGGGGATCGCGCTGCTCGATCATCTTGGCGAGCTCGATCGAGGGGATGGCCGGGCCCTTGCTGGTGACGTCGAACAGATGGCTGTTCAGGACGTCGTCGAGCTCGTGATCCCAGGAGATGATCGCCCCCGTGATGCCGGAGAAAAACAGGAATCCGGCCGTGAGCAGTCCCGCCCAGCGATGCAGCTTGCCGAATATCGCTCTCATGGTCTTGCACTCACCAGCGGTAAGTCAGCTTGCCGATCGCCTTGCGTCCCTCCGCGTAGAAACAGCCCGACAGGGTGTAACAGGCGGCGACATAGCGGGTGTCGGCGAGATTGGTGACGTTCAGCGACAGGCGCCAATTGTCCCTGCTGTAGGCCAGCAGCGCGTCCAGCACGGTCGCCGATCCCACCTTGAACGTATTGGAGTCATCGCCCCAGGTCGCGCCGACGTAACGGATGCCGCCGCCGAACTGCAAGCCGGCCAGCGGTCCGTTCTGGAGCGTGTAGTCGTTCCACAGCGAGGCGCGGTTGAGCGGCACGGTCGCAGGCGCCTTGCCGATATTCACCGGATCCTGCGTGACCATGGCATCGACATAGGCATAGGCCGCGCGCAGGTTCCAGCCGTCGGCGAGCGACATCGAGCCCTCGAGCTCGATACCCCGCGATTTCACCTGACCGGTCTGCTCGGCGATGTTGAGCGGCGGCGCGTAGGTGACGACGTTATCGCGCGTCAGGTCGAAGGCCGCGAAGGTGAACAGCGCATTCCAACCGATGGGCTGGTATTTGACGCCCACTTCGTACTGCACGCCGGTCTCGGGATTGAGCATCTGTCCGGACGGACCGGTCGCGAGCACCGGCAGGAACGATTCCGAGTAGCTGAAATAAGGCGCGATGCCGTTGTCGAAATTGTACATCACGGCGGCACGGCCGGTGAAGGCCGAAGCGTCCTTCGCGACCGTGGTGTTGGCGATGCCGCTGTCGACCTGCGTCGTCACGAAATCCTGGCGGCCGCCGAGCTGGAACGACAGCCGGCCGAGCTTGATCTGGTCCTGCGCGTAGAGCCCGACCTGGGACTGCTTGACGCCGGTGTTGTCGCTCATCCCGCCCAGGGTCCAGTCGTAGCTGTAGACCGGGTTGAACACGTTGATCTCGGGCGCCGACGTCGTGACGCCGAAGGCCGTGTCGCGGAAGGAAGTGTTGCGGTAGTCGACGCCGACCAGCGTGGTGTGGCTGAGGAGGCCCGTGGTGAACTTGCCCTGGAGCTGATTGTCGACCGCGAAGGAGTTGATGTACGAATTGCTGTAGCTGCCGTAACGTGCGAGCTGCCCCGCCGCCTCGTCGGTATAGCCTCCCCCGTAAAACACCTTCTCTTCGTTGTGCTGATAGGCGTAGCGCAGGTTCTGCCGGAACGTGATGTTGTCGGTGAAATTGTGCGAGAGCTGATAGCCGGCGGTCGCGATCTCGGTGTTGAACGCGTTGAAGCTCGGCACGCCCGCGAAGAACGAGACCGGGATGGTGCGGCCGTTATTCGGCCACACCGTGCCGGAGGCCGGCAGGAACTGCAGGCCCCACCCTGCCCGGTCGCGCTGGTAGTTGGCGAGCAGCGTGATGGTGGTGTCCTCGTTCGGCTTGAAGGTGACGGCGGGCGCGATGAAGACGCGATTGTCCTTGGTGAAGTCGACCTGGGTCTCGCCGTCGCGCACGACGCCGGTGAGGCGCCACAAGACCGTGCCTTCCTTGTTGGCGGGGCCACCCATGTCGAACTGGCCCTGATAGCGGTTGAAGCTGCCGCCGGAAATCGAGACCTCGCCGAATTGCTGTGCCGTCGGCAGCTTGGTGACGTAGTTGAGGATGCCGCCGGTGCCGCTGCCGCCATACATCGCCGATGACGGGCCCTTGAGAACTTCCAGTCGCTCCGCGCCGTAGGGATCGAGGCCGTTGAAGTGCACATAGTTGCTCGACGGAATCCGCAATCCATCGACATAGAGGCCCGACATGGTGGTGTCGAAGCCGCGGATCTGGAGGGCGCCGAACCGGGTGTCCGAACCGCCATTGACGTCGCCGCTGACGCCGGCGGTGTAGCGCAGCGCCTCGCCGATCGAGACTGCGCCCTGGTTCCTGACCTGATCGGTGGTGACGACCGAGACCGACTGCGGGGTTTCGATCAGCGGCGTATCCGTCTTGGTTGCCGTGCCGCTCCTTGTGGCAACGAATCCGCGAACCGGACCATTGGCGCGTTCGCCGCTCGCGCCGTTCGATGATGCCTGTTGGGTTGGCGCGACCTGCTGCGCGGGTGAACCGCGATTGGCGCGGGGGGCGCGCGTCGTCGCCCTTCGCGTTGAGGCGATCGTCGCCGGACGGGCGCGCTCGGCCGGCGCATCGACGGTGACAGTGGGAATCTGCGTCTGGGCCTCCACGGAACCCAAGGGAACGACAAGACAGACCGTGCCGGCCGCGCCGAGGAAGAGAATCCGGATCTGTCGACGACGCGTGTTCTCACGCAAAGAAAATTGGAAGTCGGTCACGTCTTGCGAGGCCCCACGCACTGCCGGCTTTGCCGGTATCGTTTTTGATGCCTCGCCCTAACTCAGGCGGTTTTGGAGCGCGATAGGAACAGCGTTAGAATTTCTCCAGACATGTGCGCAGCACGTGCGACCAATGCGCTCATGGCGAACGAGCCGCTATAACGCCGCGCAGCAGTCGCATGCGAGGGCACCGATCACGGCCAGCTCGATGCTTCCGCATTTGGAATGATTCCAGATGGAAACATTCCCTTACTCTTAAGCAATGGCCGCACACGATCGGCTTGCTGCCGCGCGGGTCTATGCCTTTCCGGCGTGACAGCATGGTTCGTTGGGAGCATTGCTTGCTCCCGCCAGCACGCTGCGGCTGTTGCGGTCCGGCGGAATATCGCCGGCCGCATTGGCCGCAAAGAAGCCGGTCGGCTTCAGCATGAAACCGGCATATTCGACCGGCATGATCGGAAAGTCCTCGGGCTTGCAGACATGGGTGTGTCCGAACGAGTGCCACACCACGATATCGGCATTTTCGATGTTGCGGTTCTGCGCGGCGTAGCGCGGCAAGCCGTCGCCGCCGGCATGGACGTTGGGATAGTCACCGCTCGCGTATTTTTCGTTCCTGTCGAACGCTGTCACCCAGACGTGTTTGGTGGCAAAGCCGCCGCGCTTGCGTACATAGCTGCCCTCCTGCGCCAGCATCAGCGGGCTCGGATTGACCACAATCTTGTACGCAGGCGCATTGCCGACGGAATTGGTCTCGTTGGGATTGCAAATCTTCCAGAACCGCCCGGTCTCGCCATTGGCGATCGCCGCCGCGTCACGCTCGCGCGACAGCACGCGCGTGGTGGTGTCGAACACGTTGCCATGCGGATTGTCCGCGCCCCAGGGCCGCGGCACGAAGTCGTGCTCGGTGACCGTGTTGCCGCCGCCGTCGAGGTCCATGTGCAGGCGGACGTTGAAGAAGTGCTGATGCGTCGGCCCGCCCAGAGTGTCGTCGACCATGCCGCCCCATTTGTACGTCTCGCCCGGCTGCACGGCGGCGGTCTGGATGATGCCGGTGAGTTTTGTTTCCAGCTGGATCGTGCCGTCCTGGTAGAGATACCAGTAGAAGCCGTAATCGTAATTCCCGACGGTCGCGAAGAACGAGATCACGAGTCGCCGGGACCTGCGCACCTCGAACAGGCCGTTGCGGAATTCATAGTGCTTCCAGGCAATTCCGTAATCTTCCTCATGCATGCAGATGGCGTTCTGCATGACGAAGGGCTCGCCCTTGTTGTCGGCGGCGGGCACGTCGAAATAGTGAATGTTGCCGAGGCAGTCGCAGCCGAGCTCCAGCGCGTTGGCGAGCATGCCGAGACCGTATTCGCCGGCATCGAAGGCCGACTTCCAGAAATGATTGGCGGTCGGATCGGCGTAAGGCACCACCATCTCGGTGACGCTGGCGCGATGGATCAACGAGCGCTTGCGCGCGCCGTCCTGATAGGCGAGCTGATGCAGCACCAGCCCCTCGCGCGGCGTGAATCCGACGCGAAAGCTCCATTTCTGCCATTCGACTTTCCAGCCATCGACCTTGAAGCTGGCGCCTTCGGGCTGCTCGATGTGCAGCGGCTTGATGTCGGTGCGTGGGTTCGCGACCTCGTGCGCGCCGTAGTTCCGCTTCTTGCGTGGGATCGGCACGATTGGGTCTTCGTCGGTGAGGTCAATGACCTTGCCGCCAATGAGGTCGACGACGGCCACCACGCCCTCGATCGGATGGGCGTAGCCGTTGTCCTGTGGATGCTCACGGAAATAACTGACTGCGCGCACGATACGCGCACCGCGCTCGAATTCCTTGTCGAAGAACCCCGATGAGAACGGATCGACCTGGACCAGCTGGATCTCCTTGTCGGTCAGCCCGCGCCGGATCATCGCCGCGCGCCAGCCGGGATCGGCCTTCACCACGGCCTCGCATTTGAAGAACTCTTCCAGCATCACCGGCGGCTGCCCATAGGGCGCCTCCCGGTTCGGAATGACTTTTCGTGCGATGATCTCATTGCGGCCGAGATCGACGATGTGCTCGATCGCCTCGCCCGTCACAATGTCCAGCGTCAGGGCGAAGGCGCGGCGTCCTGCTCCGCCGACGGCCAATTCCTGCTTGGTCGGCTCCTCCAGCCGCACCGTCGGGAAGCGGCAGTTCTCGGGCGCGGCCGCGGCGGCGCGCGCCAGGGTGCAGGCGGCCGCGATCTCCTCAGCCGTCAACGGGTCGAGCGGATGCGGCGTCGCGGTCTGCGTCGGCGATGGGGCTTTGGCGGCGTCGAGCATGGCGATGTCCTGGGATCAGGCGAGATGCGCGGTGATGGCGCTGAAGGCGGCAAACCAGCGCTGATCTATCGGAACGTCCATCGCCTTCGGCTGCGTTGCGAGCTTGACGATGACGGTGTCGGAGTCGAGGTCGACATAGAGGTGCTGGCCGTGGATGCCGATGGCCGTGAGCGCGTTGCGCGACGGATCGATCGTGAACCATTTGCTGCGGTAGCGCGCGCCCGGGAAAAACTCGGCGAGGTCGCCGTCGGCCCAGGCCTTGGGATCGCCGTTCTCAAGGCCTGATGTCGTCGATCCACCAGCCCGGCACCACCTGCCGTCCCTCGACCACGCCGCGGCAGCGGATCATCTCGCCGAAGCGGAGGAGATCGCGGGCCGTAACCGAGATGCCGCCGGCGATGCGACCCATGCCGTGGCTGTCGAGTGTCAGCGAGCCGTCCTCCTCCGCGCCCAGGGGCTGCCAGAGACAGTCGGAGAGGATGCGATGGTAGGGCATGCCGCAGGCACGCTCATAGACCCAGCCGAGCACCTCGGTATTGGGCGAGACGTAATGAAAGACCTTGCCGTGCGGTTTGCCGGTGCCGCGCAAGGTCGTGAGATAGGCGCGCTGGTGACCGGCCTCGATGCCATCAGGCGGCACGTCCCAGCCAGAGGAGAAGCGATAACGCGCAACATCTCCGGCAGGGTCCTCATAGTCCTCCTCGAACTTGATGGCGACGGCCATGTCGAGGAGATTGCGGACGGTGCAGCCGGCGTAGACCGAGGCCTCCAGCTCCGGCACGTAGCGGAGCACCCTCGCCTCGGGATCTAGCAGGCCTCGCGCGGCCAAGATGCCGCCGAGCGTGCCGGCGATCGCCTTGCTGATGGAGCAGATCAGGTGCGGTGTGGTCGCGCTCATGCCGTCGTCGTACCATTCGTGGATCAGCGTGCCCCGGTGCATCACAAGCAGTGTGTCGGTGAAGGTTTCGCGGAGCGTGGCTTCGATCGTGGTCGCTTTGCCGTCAGGCGCGGTGAAGCCGAGCTTGGCCAGCTCGCGCGGCGCGCTTTGCATCGGCGTCGGTTGGGCCGAGCGGCGGATCTCCGCTGTCGGCAGCACTTCGCGGGTGTGGGTGAAGCCCCAGCGGATCGCGGGAAAGCTGCGCCAATTGGCGCGCGTCACCAGGGCCTCAACCGCCGGCGGGCTGCCACGCATGATCTCGGTCGGCCGCATCTCGATCCCTCCGCGAAGCGCCGCCAGCGGCAATGCTGGGCGGCGAGCGAGCAAGTCTGCACCCGTGCACCATTAGGCGTTATCGAGATCCGGCAATATTTTGCTGGACACGGAGGATGGCCATGACCAGTCTTGGCGAGGTTCTCGCTAACTTTCGCCTGGCAAATCCGACGTGCCGTCATGGTCTTAAGTGCAACTCCTGCGATTCAGGACTCGGCTGCCAGCCTGTTCCAGGCCAGCAGCACGGACGTTGACGAGCATTGCGCAGCGCTCGGCCGCTGGCGCCTGAGCTACGACCAAATCAGCGCCGGCTCGTTCAAGGGCAGTTTCACCCAGCTCTCCCTGCCCCGGCTCGACGTGTTCCGCGAGATCACCAGCCAGCAGGTCCGCCAATACGGCCAGCTCGGCGCCGACAGTTTTGGCATCGGCCTGCCCTGGGACGGCGATGGCGAGCTCAACTGCAACGGGACCACTGCCAGCGGCGCCCACGTGCTCGCCAGCATCGACGCCGAGATCGACATGTGCACGCCGAAGGCATTCGAGCTGCGCGGCGTCGTTGCCAGCACGGTGTTGATCGCAGAGCTGGCGGCCCGGCTCGATATCGAGCTGCCGCGCACCGTCTGGCATCATTTGCAGATGATCGAAATGGCGGAAGCGCCGGTCGCGCGGCTGCGGGCGCATCTCGCCGCCATTCAGGCGACCATCACGACCGCCCCGGAAACATTCGACGATCCGGCGGCGCGGCAGGCCCTCGAAGACGCCCTCCTCGTCGAGATCATGGACATGCTGCCGACCGCACGGCCGGGCCATCCCGGCCGCAGCGCGGTGGCGCGCAGGCGCACGGTCGATCGCGCCCGCGAGCTGATGCATGGCAGCGGCGATCGCTCGCTCTCGCTGCTGGAGGTCTGCAAGGCGGTCGGCGCCAGCCCGCGCAAGCTCGGCTATTGCTTCCAGGACGTCTTGGGCACGAGCCCGATGCATTATTGGCGCGCGATGCGGCTCAACCGGGTCCGGCGCGATCTGAAGCGCGCCACTGATGCGTCAGTCTACGATGTCGCCGTGCGGCATGGCTTCTGGCACTTCAGCCAGTTCTCGCTCGACTACAAGCGCCACTTCTCCGAATTGCCCTCGGAGACGCTGCGGCGGGCGAGGCGTGCCGCGTGATCCGGCTCAGTGATGCCGCAGCCGGCGATTGACCCGCCGCGCCAGATAGTCGCCGGCGCTCTGCACCAGCTGCACCAGCGCAATCAGAACGACCACGACGGCGAGCATCATCTCCGGCATGAAGCGCTGATAGCCGTAGCGGATGCCGAGATCGCCAAGGCCGCCGCCGCCGACCGCGCCGACCATCGCGGAATAGCCGAGCAGGCTGACGACTGCGAGCGTCAGCGCTAGCAGCAGGCCCGGCAGCGCCTCCGGGATCAGCACCTTGAACACGATCTGCATGGGCGATGCGCCGAACGAGGACGCGGTCTCGATCAGCCCGCCATCGACCTCGCGGATCGCGCCTTCGACCAGACGCGCGATGAACGGCGCGGAGGCAATCGTCAGCGGCACGATCGCCGCGGTCGATCCGATCGAGGTGCCGGCAACGAGCCGCGTGAACGGGATGATGGCGACGACGAGGATGATGAACGGCGTCGACCGCGTCGCGTTGACGACGATGCCGAGCACGCGGTTGACCAGCGGGGCCGCGAACAGCTCGCCTTTCCGGCTGGTTGCGAGGAAGACGCCGAGCGGCAGGCCGAAGGCGGTGCCGAGAGCTGCCGCGATGCCGACCATGTACAGGCTCTCGAAGGTCGCCTGGATGATCAGGTTGATGAGTTCAGGCGACATAGCCGAGATGCTCCGCCGAGAATTGATATTGAGACAGCCAGGCGAGAACCCGCGCCTGCGCGTCGTCGCGGCCGGGTATGCCGAGAACGAGCGAGCCGACATGCTGGCCGCCGATCTCGTCGATACGGGCCGACAGCAGCGACGCGTCGATCCCGAGCTCGCGGGCGAGCCGCGCCACCATTGTGTCGCCGGCCCCTGCCCCACGCACCTCGACGCGGATCACGGCCTGCCCGCCGGCAGGCGGCTCGGCCACGATCCGGCTCGCCAGCGAGACCGGCAAGCTGTCGCCGACCACCTCGGCCAGGAAGGACTGCGTGATCGGATGCCTGGGATGCGTGAAGATGTCGGCGACATGGCCGCGCTCGACGACCCGGCCGGCATCGAGCACCACCACTTCCTTGGCGAGCTGGCGCACCACCGACATTTCATGGGTGATCAGCACGATGGTCACGCCCAGCTCGCGGTTGATGTTCGCGAGCAGGTCGAGGATCGCGCGCGTGGTCTGCGGATCGAGCGCCGAGGTCGCCTCGTCCGACAGCAGCACGCTCGGCCGCGTGGCGAGGGCGCGCGCGATGCCGACGCGCTGCTTCTGGCCGCCGGAGAGCTCGGAGGGATAACGGTCGTGCTTGTCGGCGATGCCGACCAGCGCGAGGAGTTCTGCAACGCGGGTCTTGATGTCGGCCTTGGCCCAGCCGGCGATTTCGAGCGGCAGCGCGATGTTGTCGGCCGCGGTGCGCGAGGACAGCAGGTTGAAGTGCTGAAAGATCATGCCGATCGAGCGCTGCGCCAGCCTGAGCTCACGGCCCGCCAGGCCCGAGATATCGCGACCGTCCACGATCACGCATCCCTTGGTCGGCTTCTCCAGCCCGTTGATAAGCCGCACCAGGCTCGACTTGCCGGCGCCGGAGCGGCCGATCACGCCGGTGATGGAACCGCGGGGAATCGCGAAGTCGATGTCTTGCAGCGCGTTGACGCCGGGCTTGCCGCGATAGGCCGGATAGATCTTCGAGATCCCTGCGAAACGGACCATCGCGTCCGGCTCAGCTGCGGCGGGAGCAATCGCTTCAGGCGGCGCTATCGGCTGTCCGACGGCAAGCGATTGATGAGCGTTCATGGTGACGGCCTTCATGAATCATAGTTCTCTCGCCCGCCCGAAAAGGCAAACGAGAGCCGGGTCGCATCAGCGACTGGGGGTGGAACAGCAGCAAACGGCTCACAAGGGGCGCGCGCTGCACCGCAGCACGCACCATCGCCTTTTCCAGTCTTTCTTGCAATGTCAGATATTTGCGAGGAGATGGACGAAGATTCCCCAATCCTTCCCCCGAGAAGAATATTCCTTCCCCGGGCTATCAGCCTCCCGCCGGGCTCAGACCATCTGCAACCAGGGCAGCACGATCAGCAGCAGCCCGGCGAAATAGAGCAGCCCGAAGATCAGGCCAAAGCCCCAGAACTGGCCCTTCCCGATATAGCCGCTGCCGAAATACATCGGCGCAGGTCCCGTCGCGTAAGGCGAGATCACACCCATCAGGCCGAGCGAGTACATGCACAGCATTGCGAGGGTCGTGACCGGCAGGCCGGGGATGCCCGATCCGACCGCGAGCACGACCGGCAGCACGGCGGCGGCATGCGAGGTGATGCTCGAGAAGAAATAGTGGATCCAGAAGAACAGCGCGACCAGCAGCAG
>Ga0065165_1003725_pt1 | contig 10290 bp, 7 predicted proteins | sample AraplaMF_Cvi_mMF_FD_63813 | JGI IMG/M metagenome (GOLD analysis project Ga0065165, IMG submission 63813) | Arabidopsis root microbial communities from the University of North Carolina, USA - plate scrape MF_Cvi_mMF (version 2) (version 3) | ecosystem: Host-associated > Plants > Roots > Endosphere... | reverse complement strand
AGCGTGGCCACGTCCGGCACCTTGATGCCGGCGCTGCGCTTCGGGGGCTCGGCCACCGACAGCGTCTTGATGCGCGGCGCCACGTCCACGCCCAGGTCGGCGGGCTTGACCACGTCGAGCGGCTTCTTCTTCGCCTTCATGATGTTGGGCAGCGTCACGTAGCGCGGCTCGTTCAGGCGCAGGTCCGTCGTCACGACCGCCGGCAGCGTCAGCGACACGGTCTCCAGGCCGCCGTCGACTTCGCGCGTCACGGCGACCTTGCCGTCGGCGACTTCCACCTTGGACGCGAAGGTGCCCTGCGGCAGGCCGGTCAGCGCCGCCAGCATCTGGCCGGTCTGGTTGCAATCGTCGTCGATGGCCTGCTTGCCCAGGATCACCAGCTGCGGCTGCTCCTTGTCGACCAGCGCCTTCAGCAGCTTGGCCACGGCCAGCGGCTGCAGCTCGAAGTCGGCGGCGGTCTCCACCAGGATCGCGCGGTCGGCGCCGATGGCCATCGCCGTGCGCAGCGTTTCCTGGCACTGCGTGACGCCGCAGGACACGGCGATCACCTCGGTGACCACGCCCTTCTCCTTCAGGCGCACGGCTTCCTCGACGGCGATCTCGTCGAAGGGGTTCATGGACATCTTCACGTTGGCGATGTCCACGCCGGTTCCGTCGCTCTTGACGCGCACCTTGACGTTGTAGTCCACGACGCGCTTGACGGGCACCAGCACTTTTCCGGAACTCATGATGTGTATCCCTTGATGGCCGGCGGCGCTTCAGGCGGCTGCGGCGACGATGATGATCTCGACCTTGTATCCCGGCGCCGCGAGCCGGCTCTCCCCGGTCGCCCGCGTGGGCGGCACGATGTCGGCCACCCAGGCATCCCAGACGGCGTTCATTTCCTCGAAGTCGGCGATATCGGCCAGCCACACGGTGGCCGACAGGACCTGTGCCTTGCCGCTGCCGGCGGCGGCGAGCAGGCGTTCGACGTTCGCGAGGATGGTCCTCGTCTGCGCGCCCACGCTGTCGCCGAGCGTTCCGACCTGCCCCGCGAGATAGACGGTGCCGTTGTGGACGACGGCCTGGCTGGCGCGAGGTCCGGATTCGATGCGGGTGATGGTCATGTGGACTCCTGTTCAGTTATTTCCATACGGATTCGGCGACACGCAGCAGATTCCCTCCCAGGATCTTCTGGATGTCGGAGGTGGCGTACCCGGCCTTCAGCTGGAGCTCGACCAGCGACTCGATCTGCGCCGGCGACACGCACTGGAATTCACCGCCGACCTGGTAGCCCAGTTCGGGCGGGAAGGTGTGCTTCATCTTCTCGAGGTAGTCGTCGAGCTCCGCCCGGTCGAAGATGTAGTCGAGTCCGATCCCGACGTGGTCCGGCCCGATCAGCTCGACCGCATAGTCCACGTGCCGGAAGAAGGTCTCCGTGCTGCTGTCGTTGTTGCCGAGGAAGATGCCGACGCCGTTCAGGCAGACGACGCCGCCGGTGCGCGCGCAGCCTTGCATCAGGTCGTCGGGGATGTTGCGGGGATGATCGTGCAGCGCCCTCGGGTTCGAATGGGAGAAGATCACCGGCCCGCGGCTGTACTCCAGGACGTCCCGCGCCGTGCGGTAGCCCGTGTGGCTGCAGCAGGCGACCATGCCCACCCGCGCCATCTCGTCGAGGATCTGCCGGCCGAAGCCGGTCAGTCCGCGGTCCTCTTCCTGGCAGCCGCCGCCGGCGCGGTTGCTGCGGTTGTAGGCCATCAGCATCCAGCGCACGCCGAGCTCGTAGTAGAGCGAGATCAGGCTGAGTTGGTCGCCGATCGCGTTGGCCCCCTCGATGTCGAAGGCGATCCCGAGCCGGCCGGTATCGCGGGCCCGCCGGATGTCGTCGACCGTGTCGATCAGCAGGTACTGGTCGCCGCGCGCGGCGATCCAATGCCGGAAATGGGCCAGCATCCGCAGATGCTCCTCGACGCCCTGCTCGCCGAAGCCGACGTTAATGACGGCGACATCGACCCCGCTCGACCGGTACAGCTCGAGCTGCGGCAGGAAGTCCTCGTCGGTCGGCCGTAGCGGCATGCAGCCGTGGTTGTCCCAGACCAGGCTGGACGCGAGCAGCGACTTGGCCGCGTCCCTCCAATTGAACAGCATCATGGCATCGCCCTTTCCGACGGTTGGCCGCGGGTCTTCATGGTCATGGCCAGGCACAGCGCCGCCAGCAGCGCCAGCGGCACGCCGACGCCGGCCATCGCGCGCCCCAGCATGGCCTCGCCGCCGAGGAGCCCGCTCAGCGTCGCCACCGCGGGCGCCGCCAGGCTGCCGCCCACCGCGCTCGCCATGACGTAAAGGCCGAAGGTCCGTCCGCGGAGCTCATTGGGCATCTGGAAGTTGATCGCGATCACCGGCACGACGACGGCAATGGCGGCCGCCAGCTGGAAGACGGTCATGCCGGCCGCGAAGAACGCGACGCTGGGCGCGATCGCCATGGTCGACGCGGGCGCGCACACCAGGGCGCCCGCCGCGGCGGGCAGCGCGACCGCGGAGTAGCCGCCGTTGCGCCGCGCCCAATCCACCAGCCGGCCGGACGCCGTCACGCCGACGAGGCCGGCGCCCAGCGTCACGGCGGCATACCAGCCGGCAAAATCCGCCGGCTGCTGGCCGTAGAGCCGCATCAGTGCCGGCGCGCCCCAGGTCGCGACGCTGGTGGTCAGGCCGCTCAGGAACATGACGCTGACCAGCAGCGGGCCGAGGAAGTCCCGGTGGGCCCAGAGTGCCCGCCATCTGCCACCGCCCTGCCCGCCTGCTTCCATCCGTGTCGGTTCCCGCATGAAGAGGACCAGTCCCGCCACCGGGATCGCCGCGATCGCCGCGATCCCGAAGACGGCGCGCCACGGCGTCAATCCGGCCAAGGCCTGGGGATCCGCCGCATGGATCCTGCTCAGCGCGCCGAAGCCCAGTCCGCCGATCAGCAGGGCCGCCGCGCCGCCCAGGATCTGCCCCAGCGGAAAGCTGGCGGTCGCCGAGGCGCGCCGCTCGGGCGCGAAGTAGTCGCCGAAGAGCGAGAGCGATGCCGGCAGCATCGCGGCCGTGGCGGTGCCCATGATGGCCTTGGCCAGCGCCAGCGTCCAGAACCCCGTGGCGGCCGTGGCCAGCGCGAGCGACGCGCACCAGACCAGCATGGCGGCGAAGATCAGCCGCACCCGGTTCATCCGGTCGACCAGCAGCCCCATCGGCAGGCTCAGCAGGCCATAGGCCGCCGCATAGCTCGTGGAGTTCGCGATGCCGGTCTGCATGTCCGAGAGTCCGAGGTCGTGCTTGATCGGCTCCAGCAGCAGCGCCACGATGCCGGCGTCCATCGTCGAGAGCAGCGCGATCGTCGCGAGCACGTACTGGGCATAGCGGGCACGCCCGCGGCTGGGATAGGGGGAGTCCATGGTCATGGGTTCAATCGACCTTGCGGAAGCGGACCTGCCGCAGTCGTCCCGCGTCCAGCGAGAAGCCGCGACCGTCCGCATCGAACGAGAGCGCCGCGCTGAGCACGCCGGTCAGGTGGTCCTCGATGCGCCAGATGCCCGCGGCGACCGGCATCAACCGGTAGACGACCGAACCGTGACGCCCATGGCTGCGCGCCTGGGCCTCACCGTCGCGTTCGCCCAGCTCGATCGTCGTGTCCACGGCCTCGCAGCGATAGGCGCCGGCGTACGCGCCCAGCCTGGCTTGCGGATCCGCCTCGATCTCCTCGAACCGCTCCTCGTTGCCGAAGTCGCCGTGCACGATGGCCTCGCCGTCGATGCGCACCGATTGCTGGAGGAAGGCGTGCGAGGCGGGAAGCCTCAGCACGCCCTCTCCATCGGGCGCGACTGGCATCGGCGAGGCGCCGTCCAGCGACAGCAACTGCTGGTCGCCGGCCGCCGTCAGGGTCATGAGCCGGCCGTCGCGGGCGCAGACGAAGGTCCCGGTCCGCGGCGCCCCGGGCACGGTCTCCGGCACCGGATCGAGTCCTTCCACGCAGGCATCGATGACGGCGCAGGCCAGCGCGATCGCGCTGACGTCGCTGCGGTTGGCGGCGATGAAGATGTCCAGCCCCGCGTCGGGCACGGCGATCATCTGCGAGTTGCCGCCGATCACCGTGCCGGCATGATGGATCACGTCGACGCCCCGGTAGCGCTCGGTGATCAGGCCCAGGCCGTATCCGGTGGAATGGCCGCTCCTCAGCCGTTGCGGCTGGCGCATCAGCTGCCAGACCAGCGCGGAACCGACCACCGGCGCGCGCATGTGCTTCAACCAGAGCAACATGTCGTCCACCGTCGAGACGATGCCGCCCGCGCCGGAGATCTCCATGCCCATGCCGGTGCGCGACCAGTGGCCGGCGGCATCGCGGAAATGCAGGCTCGCGCTGTTCGGGACGAAGTCCGTGTCCCAGCGGCGCAGCAGGGTGGCGTGCATGCCCACCGGCTCGAAGATCCGCTCCCGCAGGACATCGTCCAGCCGCTGTCCGGTGATCCGCTCGATCGCCGCGCTCAGCAGGATGTAGCCGCCGTTGTTGTAGCTCCACCGCGCGTCCGGCTCGAAGTCGGCATCCTCGATGGACGCGTAGTAGGCGAGCATCTCCGGGTCCGACACGGGACGACCGAGACCGTTGAACAGCATCGTCACCGACAGCAGATCCCGGACGCCGCTGGTATGCCCCATCAGCCGGCGCAGGGTCGCGCGGGCGGTGACGGGCTTCAGGCCCGGCACATGCTGGCCGATCTCGTCGTCGATGCCGGCCAGGCCCTCCTCGCACAGCAGCAGGTAGGCCAGCGCCGCGAAGTGCTTGGTGGTGGACCCGATCCGCAGGCGCATCGACGGCGTCAGGAGTGTCGGCAACTCCATGTTCGCCAGGCCGAAGCCCTTGCGATAGACCGGCACCCCGTCGATGGCGATGCCGACCACCGCCCCCGGAAGATGACTCTGATCGACCGCGGCAAAGAGGCCGTCGATGCCGTGCTCGTCGAAACGCGTGGAGATCCTGCTGGTCATCGCTGCTGGCCCTGCTCTTTCTCTTTTCCAGGTGTCGTCAGAAATCGGTCGACACCGTCAGGCCCACGGTGCGGGGCTGGACGACGAACGCCTGGACCGGCCCGTTGAGCGGCACGAAGGTGGTGGAGGCGGACAGGATGGCCTGCTTGTTGGTCAGGTTGCGCACGTACAGGGACACCTGCCACTTGCTCAGGTTGACGCCGGCCTGCAGGTCGAACAGCGAGTAGGAAGGGATCTTCCAGTTCGGGACGCTGGCGCTGCCCTCGAAGCCCGCGTTCTGGTCGCCGACATGACGGCCGGTGGCGCCGACCCAGGCCGAGTGACCGGCGAGGTCGAAGTTGTAGGTGGCGCCCAGGCTGGCGGAGAACTTCGGCGTGTACGGCAGGCGCGAGCCGGCCGCGCCCAGGCCGGGCGCGCCCTCCTTCAGCTCGCTGTGGGTGTAGGCCAGGCTGGCGTTGACGTCGACCGCCCGGGTGGGCCGCCATTGGGCGCCGAGTTCCACGCCCTTGATGTCTGCCCGCCCGGCGTTCGTGTAGGCGCCGATGCCGTTCACCGACGTGAACTGCTGGATGTCCTTCCAGACGATGTCGTACACCGCGCCGTGCAGGCTCAAGGTCTTGTCCAGGAGGTCGGCCTTGTAGCCCAGCTCGTAGCTCCACAGGGAATCGTGCTGGAAGGCCGGCGGCACGAGCGGCTGGCCGGAGTCGGGATCGATGAACAGCGGATTCGGCCCGCCGGGGCGGTACCCGCTCGCGGCCCGGAAGTAGGCGTTGCTGGTCGAACTCAGCGCGTAGCTGACGGTGGCCAGGTAGGTCCTGCTGGTCTCGGACGATTCGCCCGAGGTGGCCGAGCCGCCGCCCACCAGCAGCCCCGTGGTGTCCTGCTCGAAGCTCTGCTTGTTGTGCGAGACGCGCGCGCCCAGCGTCACCGCCAGGCCCGTGGCGGGCTTCCAGGTGACGTCGCCGTAGAACGCCGATTCCGTCAGCCTGCTCGGCACCGACAGGGCGATCAGTTCGGGACCCGCGGCCCCGCCGGCCATCGTGCTCTCGAGGCGCTGGTCGATGGTGCCGCGCTCCTGCGTGAAGAAGAGACCCGCGATCCACTCGAAGCTCTTGCTCGAGGCGGACGTCAGGCGCAGCTCCTGCGTCTTCTTGCGCAGCGAGGACGCGTTGCTGACCGGCACGGTCTCGACGCCGGGCACGAAGGGCGCGTAGACGCTCGAGTAGTCCAGCGCGCGCGTCAGGTCGACGGTCTGGTAGGAAGTGATCGAGTTCAGCCGGGCCCACTTGAAGTCGTACTCGATGTCCGCCGAGGCCAGCTCGATCTTGTTCCTGTAGGGCTCGCGCAGCGACAGCGAGCGGGTCAGGTCGCCGCTGACCGGCCGACCCGTCGCGAAGCTGTAGTCGACGTTGTCCGAGCCGTCGCGCTCGATGGTCTGCGACAGCGCCGTGAGCCTGACCTTGAATCGCGACACCGGCTCGACCAGCAGCGACACCCGTCCGCCGGTGGTCTCCCCGCCGTTCACGTTCTTGTGGGCGGCCGGGCCGACCGCATCGACCCATCCTCCCGCGCGGCTGTGGAACGCCGCCACGCGCAGGCCCGCCACGTCCTCCTTCAGCGGCACGTTGACGACGCCGCTGACGGTGGCGCCCGGCGCGCCGTTCTGGGTCAGGCTCGCGCCGAGCGACACCCGGCCCGAGAGCGCATAGGTGTCGGGCTCGTTGGTGACGTACTTGATCAGCCCGCCCATCGCGCTGGCGCCGTAGAGCGTGCCTTGCGGTCCCCGCAGCACCTCGATGTGATTCAGGTCCAGCAGGCTCATCTCGAGCGCCGACGACGCGCCGGTCCCGTAGACGCCGCTCGACCCGAAGGCCACGTCGTCGATGTACATGCCCACGGTCGCGGAGGTCTGCGCGCCGGTCGTCACGCCCCGGATGGCCACCTGCGCCTGGCCGGCGCCGGACGCGCTGACGTTGACGCCCGGCTCGTTCGCGAGATAGTCCGTCAGCTGGCGCGCGCCCTGGGTCTGCAGTTTCTCGGCGGAGACCGTGTCCACCTGCATCGGCACTTCACGCATCGGCTCGCGGCGGCGGGTGGCATTCACGGTCACCACCTCCATGGTCTGGACCGGCGCCTGCGCGGCCTTGCCCTCCTGGGCCTGCGAAGCCGGCGCCGACGCCTGCGGGGCGGGCGCGGCATCGGCGCCCTGCGCGCGAGCCGCTGACGCGACGGAGAGGCAGGCGAGCGGGACCAGGACGGCCAGCGGCGTCAGGCGGGGCATTGCGACCGGGCGACGGCGAGAGAATCGAGCTTCGGACATGACTTTCCTTCGAGCGTTGACAACGTTGGTCAAACTGTCTGATCAAGCAAATTTTTTCCGATAACGACAACATACAGTCTGATTTGCAGATTAGATGACAACTCTGGGAAGAACGCCATAGAGAAAGTGGTCTGGGCAGCAGGGGAAAACCCCATGGAAACGGCTTTCCGCCGACGCAACGCACAAGGCGAATTTCCACCGATTCGCTTGTCCGGAGAGTGTTTGCGGGCTCTGGTAGAGTCGGCAACATGAAGACCAATGGCAACGCCGGCGCCGACGACGAGCAATCGCCGGGACAAGTCATCCGCGCCCTGCGCCTGCGCAAGGGCCTGACGCTCGCGGAAGTGAGCGAGCGGACGGGCATGGCGATCTCGTCCTTGTCCAGACTGGAAAAAGGCCTCACCTCGCTGTCCTATGACAAGCTGATGCTGCTCAGCGATGGCCTGGGCGTGGACATGGCCAGCCTGCTGGAGCCTCGCCCGGAGGTGCCGAGGACGACGTCATCGGCCGGCGGTCGCCGCGTCTTCCAGCGCGCCGGAGAGGGGCAGCTGGTCGAGACGCAGGGCTACAAGCAGCTCTATCTGTCCACCGAGCTGCTCAGCAAGCAGATGACGCCCATGATGGTGGAGATCCGCGCGCGCAGCCTCAGCGAGTTCATCGCCGAGTTCGGCGGGCTCATCCGTCACGCCGGCGAGGAGTTCACGCTCGTCCTGGAGGGGGAGCTCGATTTCCACACCGAGCTGTACGCACCGCTGCGGCTCAAGGCCGGGGACTCGCTCTACTTCGACAGCGAGATGGGGCATGCCTACATCAAGGCCACGGATGCCCGTTGCAACGTGGTCTGCGTCTCCACGGCGCATGACCGGCAGGCCAAGGTCGCGGACCTGATCGCCGGCGCCTCGGGCGGGCCCGCCGGCGAACGCCAGGCGGCCAGCGCGGGGGCGACCCGCGCGACCACCCGTTCCCGGGCCCCCGCGAGACGCAAGGCAGAGCGCTGACGATCGTCCCGCGCGCCGCGTTCAGGCCACGCGGTTGAAGATCCGCGCCAGCGCGCCCATCCGCTGCATCTTGCCCGTCGCGTCGGGATTGACGAAGGCCAGCGGGAAGGGAAGGACCGTGCCGTTCAGGCTCATCTGGAAAAGATGGTCGCCGGCGGGCGTCAATTGGAAGACCGGCGCACGGGCGGAGTCGGTCTCGTAGATGTCCTGCTTGGTGATCATCCGGGCGGACAGCCGCCCCTCTTCGCACCGGACATCGAACCGGTAGATCTGGTTCTCGAAGCTGCCCTCATAGGCCGCGGGATCGATGCTGCGCTCGACCGGCACCAACGCTTCGACGCCGGCTCCCCAGGTTTTCAGAAGGGGTTCGACCAGCTTCGCATCGAAGATGCCGAGCTTCGAGCAGTTGGTGAGCAGCGCGAACGCCCTGCCGCTCTCGGGATGCGCATAGAGCACGGAGGACACGCCGGGGCCGCCGCCGCCGTGGAAGAGCACGCCGCCGGACAGCATCATCCAGCCGAGCCCCACCCGCCAGGTGTGAGGAGAGACGAAGCGCGTCGTCTCCCGCGCCATCAGCGCGGCGCTGGCCTCGGACAGGATGCGCACGCCGTTGACGCCGACACCGCCGTTGATCAGCGCCCGCGCGAAGGTCACCAGGTCCGCCGCGGTCATCATCGTGGTGGCCCCCGCCGGCGCAAAGCTCAGCGGCAGGAAAGGCCGGGCGCTTTGAACGAGCCGGCCCTGGTCGTCCACCTGGTCGCCGACGCTGACACGGAAGCGGGGCAGCTCCGTGATGTCGACCAGGGAATGGCGGAGCTCCAGGGGGTCGAGGATCCGCGACTTGATCAGGCGGTACCAGCCCTCCCCCCGCAGCTTCTGGGCGATGTAGCCGGCGATGACCGTGCCGATGTTGGAATAGGCCGTCCCGTCGCCCGGCGCGTGGATCTGCGGCATGTCGACGCAATCCCGGATCGCCGCCTCGATGTGCTGCTCGTCGAAATCCCGGTAGGCCGGGCAGTCGTAGTCGATGCCGTTCGTATGGTTGAGCAGCATCCGGCAGGTGATCCCGGCGAGCGCTCCGGGATCGCCCAGCCGCAGTTCGGGCAGATGCCTGGCCACGGGATCGTCGAGGTCGACCAGGCCATCGTCGACCAGCTGCATGAACAGCGTGGCGTTCAACACCTTGGTGATGGAGCCGATGTGCATCAGCGTGTCGACGGTGACCGGGTCTCCGGTCACGCTGTTGCGCCGGCCGCCGACCGCTTCGATCGACCGGTTCCCGTCCCAGTAGGCGAACGACGCGCCGGTCACTTCGCCGCTTCCGGTGATGTCCGCGACGACGGCCGCAAAGTCGATGCTCATGTCAGAAGCCTCCCGAGCGATCGCCATCAATGCCCGCCGCTGATGCAGGACGGGCATCCCGGCAGCCGGGTGCCATGGTGCAGGAAGCGCTTGAAGTGCGCCTCCTCCTCGAGCGGCGGCGGGAGCTCCGCCGTCAACACCGGCCGCTCGGGCAAGGCGTCCAGATCGACCAGGGCGCCCCCCTTGATGACGGCATGGATGCTCCGGTAATGGTCGGCCGAGGCCAGCGGGTCCTTGTCGAGGACCACCATGTCGGCGATCTTTCCCGCCTCGAGCGTGCCCAGGTCCGCGTCCACCTTGTAGGCCCGGGCGATGTTGCGCGTCGCCGCGTGCAGCAGGTCCATCGCCGCCATGCCCTTCTCCTCCATCGCGCGCAGCCAGGCGAAGTGCCCGGTCGCCAGCCGGCCGAGCGCCTCCTGTTCCGGCATGCCGTTCCAGGTGGCCTTCAACCAGGGTTCGCGCAGGATCTCCCGCGAGAAGACGCCCCCGTCATTGCCCAGCAGGATGGGCGCGCCGGAGCCGATCAGCTTGCGGGCGTTGATGTCGGCCGCCGCCCACATCGTCCATTCATGGTCGGTCACCGCGCCCTTGACGTGCGCGAGGCCGGCCTCG
>Ga0065165_1003723_pt1 | contig 10294 bp, 6 predicted proteins | sample AraplaMF_Cvi_mMF_FD_63813 | JGI IMG/M metagenome (GOLD analysis project Ga0065165, IMG submission 63813) | Arabidopsis root microbial communities from the University of North Carolina, USA - plate scrape MF_Cvi_mMF (version 2) (version 3) | ecosystem: Host-associated > Plants > Roots > Endosphere... | reverse complement strand
CTTTCCCTTTATTTAGCGCCGCAGGGGCAGATGAATGGGTAGTTTGTTGGATCGATCAAAGGAAGAATGCCGAAGAAATCATTTAATACTGATTCTGCTGTACAGTATGCCCCTTCTACCCAGGCCTGATCATTTGAATACGCCTCTCCTACAATAAAGATATTCGCATCTGCACCTGGAATCAGTTGCGAAGGCTTCCTGATCTTTTGCTGTACATCACAGATGTTGTAATGTGCAGCATATGCGTGGTAGCCGGCATTGAAAGGAGGCAAAGACCAATCCATATACCTTGTTTCCAAAGGCTCAGGCACTGCTGTGTAATCAGCTGTTGGGCCAAAATGTACCGCTGCCAGTTGTGCACGCAGCATTTTTACCATTATAGGCGGGGCCTCGCGGGGTCCGATCAGGGTCTGGTAATCCTCAGAGATCGGGATCTCCCTGTTACCATCAGGACCTATTTCCAGTTCCTGCCAGAAGTCGGTGAACATCTCATCATCATAGGCCGCCAGTAGCCCGTATATCGGTTCTCCTGACTGATCCAGTGCATTATTACCAAAGTACACCACCTGACGAATAGGCGTATCCGTTACACTTGGTCCAATCGTGTTTCTTTCCGCAGTTTTTAAGAGCATCTCTTCTTCAGGAATGGTTAGGCGGTTTTGAATGCAATGTTCCACTGCAGCAATGAACGCTTTTGTATCTGCATAAGGCACCTCCATGAGATCATTATCCATCGCGATAGCCGTTATGTAAGCACCCGGAAATCCCTGCATCGTGAGCGATTCTATCACCACTTTGGTAATTTCATAACTGTTGATCTGTGCCGGATAAGGAGGCGGATTATCTGAATTATTTGCCCACCAGGGTTCTTTAAAGAACATCCCCACCTTGTAGGAAGGCTGCATAATCGCAGATTCCAGGTACAGCTGTACCTGCTGATCATTCAGCACATCCACACCTTCATGGTCTTCATAGCGGGTAGCCTGCGCCACCAGGTCAATAGCATACCTTGGCATCGCCAACCAGGCAGCCTGCGTAATTTTCGTACCTGCTTTTTTATTAGGTTTTTCCCTTGTTGCAAATGAATAGCGGATTTCACCATCTACCTGCAGGATGGAATGCAAACGTGTATTCGGATAATAATTAAAGATCACTCCTTTCTCATTCGCCAGCTGAACGATATCATCGAACAATGCATTGAACATAGAAGAGTAACCGGTGGTGAGTGTTTTGTACTCCGTACCGGGAGTAAATTCATTGTTCGCATCGAAGGCTACTGCGGAATTCCAGTTGATCACGTTAGACGTGTACCCATTACCGGCAGATGTATAAGCATAGCCTTCTGAACCCAGCTGATCGAACATCAGGTTCCAGTAACCAATGTCTTTCAGCAGATCTCCTTTCTGGAATATGGATGATTCAGGAAGATCTACATTAATACGACCGTTTTCATAGAACGCACACCATTCCGCCCTTGTAGATGGGCCACTGGTAGCTGTTACAGCCAGGTTCTCGATGGTATTAAAACCCGTATCAGGAGAATCGGTTGCTCCATAATTTTTTACATTGTAAGGAGCCGGATTGGAAGAGGTGATCTGGTTGAGGTACATATTTTTTGTACGCAGATAAAAGAGCGGATTCGTCGACTCATTGAAAGGCACTGCATACTGATCGAGGTTCAGGTCGCGGATCACCGTTGTCACAAGGCGATGGCCGCCCCCCTGTGCAGAGAAGTCCCAGTCAGAATAACGCATCCCTCCTACTTCCAGGTAAGATTTGTTCTTATCGTTCTGGTAATGCCAGGTACATACCCTGGCACCGGCTTCGCGGGTACCGGGATTACTTTTATTGAAGTCATACTGCCCCCAGTCATAGAGTTCAAGGATGTCGCCGGATACGAGTTGTTTAGCTTTTGCTGTTCCATCAGCAGCATTTGGGGTGCCGTTCAGTAAGCGCCAGGCGGTGTATAGACCTGCTGCACCTGCACCGAAGATCGAGTAGGTTTTGTTGCTCATTTTTGAGGTATTGATTTATGTGGTGACTTTATTCTAATCCTAATCTGCGCATTTGACCCGGAAGGTCTTTTTGGGGAATGACTACTTCTACCAGACTTGGGCGGTCTGTAGTATCCTTTATCATGTGTAGTGCTTCATTCAGTTCATCAATAGTGGATACGCGATAACCATCGGCACCGAATGCCTGTGCGAGGGCGAGGTAATCCCATTCAGGCAGCAGGTCGAAAGTATCGAAAGTGTGTTCAGGCCCTGGTTTGAAAGCATCCATGTTTACATACACCTGTTCGATGGCGTATACCTGGTTACTCATGACGAAGATGACGGCATTGAGTTTATTCCTTGCCAGTGTAGAGAGGGATTGACAGATCATCATGAAACCACCATCACCTGCAATGGTCCAGGCTCTTTTTCCACTACCCAGTTGTGCACCTGCAGCAGCACCGGTTTCGTAACCAATGATCTGCCAGGCAGCAGAGCTGAGGAAAGTGTTTTTGTATAAGCCATATGCATTGGTAGCCACATATAATGAGGAGCTGACGCCGAAGGTCATGATGATCTTATCCAGCAAATTCTGCTGCTGTAAGAACTGCATGGAATGCTGGAAAAAACGATTGTAGGTGATGAGGTTGGGCTGTGCATCATACACAGGATCTGAGTTCGAGATCCAGGGCTCCGGGAATGCAGGCTGTGGAGGAGCAGTGACGGATAATGGATAGCCTGTGGTCGTTTTAAATTTCACCAGCAATGCTTCCATAAAATCTTTCATGGTCACATCCTGGTAAATGAAATAACCAGCCCTGATCTGTTCTGTAGTGGCCAATACCATATCGGCATATTTGTTTTCTATGAACCAGAGGTAATCATCTGTGATGATGGTACCTAAAGTTAGGAAGCAATCAGCAGCGGTGACTACATCGGTGACTGATTTAATAGAGGCCGCATCAGAATAGGTGCCGATGAACTTATCGCCTTTTTCATCCAGCACTGTTTTGCCAAGGGTTGTAGTGGTGTAAAGGAAACCACTGGCATCGATGAGCTGTTGCAGCAGGTCTGACAAACCATGACGCAGGATCTCTACACCGGCGAAAATAACAGGGTTCTTAGCAGCGGTGATTTGTGCCCAGGCAGTGTCGATCACATTTTCCAACGCCAGCGGAGCGCTTTGTGGAATGATAGCCTGCAAAGGTGTTTCAGATGGCTGTGGACAAGGTTCGCCCCATACTTCTTTGTAGCAGGCAATGTACACAGGTCTTTGATGGGTGAGCGCAGCAATGATCAGGTGATCGATCTTTTCAGGTGCACCTACTGAAGTACTTAATGTTTCTGCAGCAACGGTGACATGACGGAAGATCTCTTCGTCTGCCTGGAAATTACCGGTGGAGTGATGGAAGAGTACATCGTACATTTTGGTGATTTGCCTGGCGTCGGCACCGGGGGTAGCGGAGATCACAACGATAGGACTGCGTTCTACATAGGCACCGGCAATGGCATTGAGCGCGCTGTAGGTGCTTACACCATATTGTAATGAGATGGCGGCAAGGCCCCTGGTACGGCCATAGGCATCGGCAGCATATCCTGCATCCAGTTCATTGATGTTACCAATGGCATTGACACCGGGGAAGTTTTCCAGGGCCTGGGTAAAGTGCTTGACGTAGTCGCCGGGGATTTGAAATACTTCCGTGACATCGAGTTGTTTGAGGCGCGTCAGGAGGTAATCGGCAACGGTAAATGTGGTGTTTTCCATGTGCAGATGTGTTGTGGTAGAAATAGAATAATAGATATAAGCGGTTACTTCGAGTATCTGGGGATTGAGGTAATAACTTGCTGAATGTAGGACAATTTTTGAGAATTCCGCTAACCGGGTCAAAAGTTAATTTGTGGTATATATTTGAGATGATCAGACCGGATAAATAGATCTAAACGGAAGGATGATTATTCCTCCCACATATCTGAGTGGGGGCGATTTCGCTGCAGGTTTTTGATACAGTGTAAGAACGGGGTTAGCAATCGATATTTCACAGGAGGAATAAAAAGAGGTTGTATTAAAAGTAAAGTTCCGGGATTTAATTCGGATACCTGGAGGGGGAGAATTTCTGTTTATAAAATTCTCAATGCCTTCAATTTACTTTTGATACAACCTCTTTGTTTTTTTAGTAGTGTACATATCCAATTAAACTACGGGCTTTGGTGCCGGAGGTCGTTGAGATACTTCCTTTGAAGATGACTGAAAAACTACGCTGTACCGTCAGGTTAGCGAGATTACCCGTCGTCACTGTCATACTCGCAAATACAGTCCTTTTCCATACAGGAGTAGTTGCTGGCGCTGACCGGGTCACATAGAGTGTATCCTTCACGTTTATATCATAGGGTACAGGTACATAATCACTCAGTTCACCAGGATTTAAACCTGCTGCCACGATTCCATGTCTGCCTGAATACAGATCGACCGTTTTACCGGTAGTATCATTCAATACGGTGTGGATAAAGCGAATATCGATCATACCACTATCCGGTTTGGGAAATACATCTTCCGTAAAGATCTGACCTGCACTGGTGAGAATAAAAGTATAATATTTACCCGCTTCAAAATTGTCAGTAAAGCTTTGCAGGCTGATAGAATCACCTACCAGTAGACCGGGTTTAAACAACTCCACTTTCTGGGTACCCGGTTCAATAGTCAGATAGGAATTGACACCCGAAACAGGAAAGATCCCATTATAAGTGATGGCCGCTCCATTCACTTTTGCAGCGCCTACATATAAGTTGAAAGTATCCAGGTTAGTAGATGCATGTACTATTTTCAAATAGGCTTTACCGCTGGTACTTTCTTCAGTAGAATGTATTGTGAATTCTTTTTTACAAGCTGTCAGCCCTGCTAATAGGGCCATCCCTGCTATGATGAATCTACGCATATCTAATAATTTTATTGTTGTGAGAACCAGCATTCCTTTGTGTGATAATCCACTTCCAAAGCACCCAATGCTGTTAGTGCCGGAATGTTATACAGGTACTCTGAATTGTATCTTGGACGACAACGATAAACCAGTTTCTGGTTGTTATTGATATACAGATCAGCAGCGCTGAGTGGTGTCCATCCTGCATATACCTGGGCACCAGTTGCAGGATCGGTATCGGTGTAATGGAAGCGGCGCATATCCACCCATGTTTCGCTTACACCAAAACAATACAATGCGATGTACTTCTGCAGCATGATCTGTGTAAGGGTCAGGTTCGCAGCACTTGTTGGAACCACAGCCGCATTCGCCATATAGTTGGCTTTTGCAGTAGCTGTCATGGCTTTTCCTGCAGGGATGTTGTTCGGATAGTTATACATCATATCCATACTGAGAGAGATGCCATTTGTATACGCTATTAATGCAGTGGCTTTATCACCTTTGCGATAGGCAGCTTCTGCTTTCATGAATTGCATTTCAGTAGCTGTCATTACCGGCCATGGAGAATCATCTGCATAGAGGTAACGGGGATCCAGTGATTTGGAAGAGCTATACTGACCACCCCAGTAGTTACGTGGCAGATCAGCAGTATCTAAGCCGGTGGTACCAGTAGCACCGTAATTAGGCCTGATACCTTTGAACGTACCATTGAAGTTTTCACGGATCAGGTAGTAAGCACGGGGATCAGCCACGCCAAATACCGTATTGTTTCCACTCAACAGATTCGTGATAAACTCACCCTGTACAAGCGAACCAATGTTTGCACGGAAGGGGCCGAAGTAGTTTTTAGTAGCACTCGTTGTTTCATTCGCGACTGTATACACTGCATTATCCTCATTGCTACTCATAGCCAGGTCTGCATATTTGATCACAGAATCCGGCTGATAGCCTGACTTGTTAGATAAGTGATTGTACGAACGTGCCAGCACGCCATATACAAACTTCTTCCACTTATTCACATCTCCATTAAAGAGATATGCATCGCCTTTGGCAAGGTTGGCAGCACTTACATTATCACCTGTCATATCCAGGTAGCTCAGTGCACGAAAAGCAACCGCTCTAACGGTATCGTATACTTCTGCCTGTGAATCATAATCAAACTGATCGCGGCTGGTATTGAATGCTTCTTTTAATACCACTTCCCCATACTGGTCGGTAAGACTGAGCCATCCCCAGGCACGCAATGCATAAGCAACACCTACATAATCCCATTTCTTTTGTTCAGTGCCCCACAGAATCACCTTATTCAGGTTTTGCCCCATACCATAATAGTGTGCTGCCCACATGTTGCCCATGATATCACTGGAACCTGTAGCACCACCCATTTTGTCGTATTGATTGCCATTGGCATTAGCACACCAGTATTGTATATAACGCCCGATGTAATAGTTATCGACTACGGTGCCATAGTTAGTACCATTGGCAGTATAACTGTTCACCAGGTTAGAAATCATATTGGGTAATAAAGTTTCGATCGGTTGTTCTACATCCGCATTCGGATTTGTATAGGCATCGTCAATCAGCTTCTTACACCCTGTACCCAGCATTGCCATGATAGCGCCGAAGCAGGCATATTTCAACAATATATTCTTAGTCATACCTGTAGTTTTTTAATTAAAATGAAACCCTTAAACCAAAGTTGGCACTCACCGGAGCAGGCAGGTTGCCATAGTCAAATCCAAAACCACCCACACCTTTATTTGCAGATGTGTTACCATTGCTTACAGGATCTGCACCTCTGTAATTAGTGATCAGGACCAGGTCATTGAAGGTGGCAAATGCTCCGATGTTGCTGATCTTTTTCCACTTGCCAAAGTTGTAGCTGATGGTCAGGTCCCTGAGTCGGAACCAGTTCACATCTTTCTGCAGGAATTCTTCTTCAGGCATATTGGTGTAATATGCCTGCTGGCGATAAGGGAGTACGACGATATTGTTTTCTGTAGGTTTCTCCGTGTTCTGTAATCCATCGTTCAGTACACCTTTGATCACGCGGGCATTTTCTCTGTCAGCAGTTTTGATACCCTTACCCTGTACAGTCAGGAACATGTCTGTAGCATCGAATACATCACCCCCTACTTTCAGATCCCAGAGGAAACTCAGTGACCATTTCTTGTAGCGCAGCGTATTGTTGATACCCAGGGTGAAATCCGGATTACGGTCACCGATCACACCAAATGTGTTATCAATAACAGGCAGACCTGTGAGCGGATTGATGAGGATATCACCTTTGTTATTACGTGAATAGTGATAACCGGTGATAGTGGTGGTAGAACCACCTCTCAGCAAACCACCTCTTGCATTGGCATAGACCCAGGTATCTGCGATGTAGTATTCGGTGAGTGTAGACGGAATGGAAAGCACCTCATTCCACATCTTATTAAAGTTCAGGGTCAGATCCCATCCAAAGTCCTTTTTACGTATAGGAGAAGTGCTGATCATGGCTTCAATACCCTTGTTACGGGTAGAAGCAGCATTCATGGTATTCAGGATAAAACCGGTTGCATAGCTGGCACGGAAGCCCTGCGCAATCTGGTCTTTCACCAGTGTATTGTAGTATGATACTTCTGCATTGATCCTGCCATCGAACATTCTGAATTCTGTACCTATTTCATAGGTCTTTTGTCTTTCAGGTTTCAGGTTAGGGTTGGCGTTCGTGTACCCATATGCGTATCCACCACCACTGGCCAGGTTATTCACAAATACAGATTGATTGGCGTATGGATCAGAAAGACGTGCAGTACTTGCCATGGAAGCGCGGAGTTTCCAGTAGCTGAACACCTTGCTTTCTTTCATACCCGGGATCACTTCGCTTGGAATGAAGCTGGCGCTGATACCAGGATAGTTATAATTGCGGGAGGCAGCAGGCATGATACTCGTAGTTTCGAAGCGATGTGTAAAACTTACGAAAGCGAGGTCATTGTACCCGATGGCTGCTTCGCCGAAGTATGCAATATTCCTGTTGATGCTCATGTTGTATTCGCCCTTTGCATTTCTCAGCAGGCGGGTACGGGTAGTAGGATCAGTATTGCTGCTATCTGTACCCATAGGGTCTGTGAGGTTAGTACCCCTCACGGCATACATACCTGTTTCGTTATCCTGCCACATGGTACCTATCATTAAGCGACCGTTGAACTTTTTATAAGTTTTGGTAGCGGTAGCTGTGATGGTGTGGTTATAGCTCCAGTATTTCAGGTAGTAGTTTTCCAGCGCTCCCTTCTGTGCAGCAGTCACATTGTAAGAATCACGATTATACAGCATATAGCCGTCAGTGTGATAGGTATCGTAACCAAAGCGACCAGCCAGTGATAACCATGGGAATGGATTGATGTTGATACCGAGTGTAGCGATGTAACGATTGTTCTTATCCTGGCTGAGATTGCGGTTTACGCTGAATACAGGATTGTCCAGTTCTGCATTCGGAGAATTGTTTGGTACGAGTGTCGCCTTTCCACCTACAGAATCCTGCCAGTCATGAATATCATGATCTGATGGCCAGAGGTAAAGGTCCAGCAGGTAACCACCAGCACCTCTCAGCGGTTTGTTATTTACACTGTTGATGATAGAGAAGCTGGGAGTGATCTCTACATACTTACCTATTTTAGTGGAGTTGGATAAGCGAAGGTTGAGTTTCTTATAATTATTGTTAGGGATCACACCATCCTGGTTAATGTAAGATGCAGAAAAACGGAAGCCGGAATTCTTCACACCAAAGTCAACACCGAGGTTATGGCTTTGCGTAAAACCGGTTCTGAAAAAGTTGTGCACGTTATCATACAGTTTGGTAGTATCGCTGTATTTAGGACCAAAGAAAGTACCGCTGCCTGCCTGGAAGATATTTGCGTAAACACCGTCAGTACCTGAGTTGTAAGCATTGGTCACCTTGTTGAAGCGGGTGATCTTTTGCGTACGGAAACTGTTGTCATAGCTTACGTGAATACCATTGCCTTTGCTTCTTTTGGTAGTGATCACGATGGCACCGGAGCTGGCCTGGCTACCATACAATGCTGTGGCTTCAGGGCCTTTCAGGACTGTGATGCTGGCGATATCAGCAGGGTTGATGTCCGCTGCACGGTTGGTGTAATCACTGTTTTTGTTGGCCATGTCGGAAACAAGACCGATACCGGCACCACCATTGGAGGTCTGGTTCAGGGTCTGGTTGTCAACGATAATACCATCTACCACAAAGAGTGGCTGGTTACTCAGTGAGAGGGAATTGAAACCTCTGAGTACGATAGAGGAACCGGAGCCTGCCTGACCGGTGGTAGGTGTAATCGTGACACCTGCTACCCTACCCTGTAAGGCATTGACGAAGTTCTCACGCTGTGTGGCAGCAATTTCCTCACCACTCACCCGCTGTACGGAATAACCAAGTTCACGGGCATTGCGCTTGATGTCCATAGCAGTGACTACGACTTCACCAAGTTCACCATTGCTGGGTTTCATCACAACTTTGGCAGCATCACCGGCATTGAGTCTCAGGATGCCATAGCCGATGTAGGAAAAGACGAGTTGCTGACCTTTTTCTGCAGCGATGGTATAGTGACCGCTGGCATCGGTTTGCGTACCTTTTTTAGTTGTTGCGTTGACTACGGTTACACCAATCAATGGAGTTTTCCCGTCTTCTGCCAATACGGTACCTGTTACCGGTGCCGTCTGGCCAAATGACTGTAATAATGAAGATAGCAGCAGGACTATCAACATTCCGGCAATTTTTCGCATAGCATTGATTTTATGAATAAATAGGCAAAAGCATCCCTGCTGCGCAACTTGGCGCAGTTTTAACAAACCAGAATAAACTGAGTGGTAAAGGTTTACCTCAGTAAATAAATACCCTGTAGCTCAATAGCGTGCTATTGTTTACGATCAACTATTACTACGGCTCAGATGAAAAATTAAGTTCAATAGTTAAAGCTGGTTGATAAAAATTCTTCCATGATGGGCTTACTTCCCTGTAGCATAAAACAAATAAAAAAAAGGATAAAAACCGCATATTCCTGCATTTATTTGGGGGATTTATGCAAATATGTTTGTTGATTCATGCAGAAAGCGGCAATTGGGATAAAATACTATTATTTAGTATTTGACCTTTCATACATTTTGCAGGTTTGCCAAAACGTATTTTTTATAAATTGCCAGTCTTATGAAAAAAATGATGGTTACAGCCGTTCTATCCGGCATTTCTCTCCTCACCTACGCCCAACAACCAGCAAAAAAACCACTCGATCACAGTGTGTATGACAGCTGGCAAAGCATTGGCACCAAAGTCATCAGCAACAACGGTCAGTTAGTTGCTTACACCATTACACCACAGGAAGGTGATGCTTC
>Ga0065165_1003722_pt1 | contig 10294 bp, 5 predicted proteins | sample AraplaMF_Cvi_mMF_FD_63813 | JGI IMG/M metagenome (GOLD analysis project Ga0065165, IMG submission 63813) | Arabidopsis root microbial communities from the University of North Carolina, USA - plate scrape MF_Cvi_mMF (version 2) (version 3) | ecosystem: Host-associated > Plants > Roots > Endosphere... | reverse complement strand
GCATCCCCGAGGACCATCGCGAGGTCTTCTACAAGAGCTCGCGCGACGGCGGGCGGCTGCTCGACCCCGTGCCCCTCACGCCCGAGGAAATCAAGAAGGGCAACGAGGGCAACCTGATGGCGCAGATGTATTTCCAGCAGCTGTTCGAGTTGCGCCGCAAGAATCCCGCCGACGATCTCACCACCCAGCTGGTGCAGGCCGAGGAGGACGGCAACAAGCTCACCAACGAGGAGCTGACCGCCAACATCATCCTGTTGTTCGGCGCCGGGCACGAGACCACGGTCAATCTGATCGGCAACGGCCTGCTCGCGCTTCACCGCAATCCGGACCAGCTGGCGCTGCTCAAGGCGCGGCCCGAACTGATGGAAGGCGCGATCGAGGAATTCCTGCGCTACGATTCCTCGGTGCAGATGACCGGCCGTGTCGCGCTGGAGGAGATCGAGGACCTCGGCGGCAAGCGGATCCCCAAGGGCGAGACCGTGCTGTGCCTGCTCGGCTCGGCCAACCGCGATCCCGCGGTCTATCCTGACCGGCCGGACCGGCTCGACGTCACCCGGGCGAACGTCAAGCCCCTGTCGTTCGGCGGCGGCATCCATTTCTGCCTGGGGGCCCAATTGGCGCGCATCGAGGCCGAGATCGCCATCGCGACGCTGCTGCGGCGGCTGCCGGACTTGCGTATCGACGACGTCGAAAACCCGGAATGGCGGCCGACCTTCGTGCTGCGCGGCCTCAAGCGGCTGCCGGCGAGCTGGTGAGGCGGCCCGGCGTTAACCTCCGCGCGCAACAGTCGCTGTGACTTCGCCACACTTCCCCCTATATAAGGGACTGTTCCGGCACGCCTGAAGTCCGCTAAGGCCAGGGTTTGGTCCGGTTGCCGGTTTGGCCGAGGGGAGACCCGTGCAGACGACGCTGCTCGGATTGGCGATTGCCTTCATCATTGCGCTGCTGGCCGCGCTGATCGGGCCTTACTACGTCGACTGGAACCAGTTCAGGCCCCAGTTCGAGGCGGAGGCTGGCAAGATCATCGGCGTGCCGGTGCGGGTCGCGGGCGAGCTCGACGCGCGGCTGTTGCCGGCGCCGACGCTGCGGCTGCGCCAGGTCACCTTCGGCGGCAACAACGATCTCGGCCGCCTGCGCGCCGACAAGCTCGACGTCGAGTTCAGCCTCAGCTCCCTGATGCGGGGGGAATGGCGCGCCACCGAGCTTTCGGTGGGCGGCATGGCGGTCGATCTCGGCCTCGACGCGAGGGGACGGGTCGATCTGCCCTCCACCGCGAGCGGCACCTTCAATCTGGCCTCGCTGGCCATCGAGCGGCTCAATCTCACCGGCCGCATCGCGCTGCACGATGCCGCCAGCCGCTCGACGCTGGAGCTGAACGACATCGCCTTCTCCGGCGACGTCCGCTCGCTCGCGGGCTCGGTGCGCGGCGACGGCGCTTTCAGCGCCAACGGCGTGCGCTATCCGTTTCGCGTCTCCTCCGGCCCAAGCGCCGACGGCAACGCCACCCGTCTTCATCTCAACATCGATCCCGGCGCGCGCGCCATCCTCGCCGATCTCGAAGGCGTGCTCGCCTTCGACAACCGCCTGCCGAAATTCGAGGGCGCGCTGACGCTGGCCGTGCCCGCTGCGAAGAAGCCCGGCGAGGCGGGGCCGACGCCGTGGAAGCTCACGACCAAGCTGAAGGCGGATCCGGCCGGGGCCAAGTTCGAGCAGATCGACGCGAGCTTCGGCCCGGAAGACACCGCGCTGAAGCTCGGCGGCGTCGGCGATCTCAGGTTCGGCGCCTCGCCGCTGCTGCGCGCGGTGCTGTCGGCGCGCCAGGTCGATGCCGACAAGCTCGCGGCCAAGAATACGGACAAGGACGATGCCGAGCCGCTGCGCATCCTGCCGGCGCTGCGGGCGGGGTTAGCGGCCATTCCGCAGGCACCGATCCCGGCGCAGATCGAGTTCAACTCCGATCAGATCATGCTCGGCGGCCGTCCACTGCAGAACATCACGGCCGAGCTTCAGACCGACGGACGGTCCTGGACCTTCCAGCGGCTCGAGCTGCGCGCGCCCGGCATGACGCAGCTCTCGCTCAATGGTGCGACACCGGGCGCCGACAGCTTCAGCGGCCGCCTCAGCATTGAATCCTCCGACCCGGATACGCTGATGGCCTGGCTCCAGGGCCGCGGCGAGATCAACCGCCGCAGCACGCGGCCGCTGCGCCTTGCCGGCGACGTCACCGTCGCCGCCAATCATCTCGCCGTCGACAAGCTCAAGGCCGACATCGAAGGTGGCACCGTCGAAGGCCGCATCGCCTTCGTGCAAACGGGCGCGAGCAAGGGCTCGCGGATCGACGCCGACCTCAAGGCCGACCGGCTCGACCTCGACGCCGCCGCAAGCTTCGTGCGCGCGCTCGCGGGACCGCAAGGCGAGTGGCCGGAAGAAGCAAAACTCTCGCTCGACATCGGCCGCGCGATTTCCGCCGGCCAGGAGCTGCGGCCGTTCGCGGCCAAGCTTGCCTACGGCCCCGCATCGCTGGCGCTGGAGCAGCTGCGCTTCGGTCAGGCCGGCGGCGTCACCACCGAGGCGAGCGGCAGCTTCGACCGCGCCAAGGTCACCGGCAAGCTCGCGCTGAAATCCTCGGCCAATTCGCTGCGCGAGCTCACCGCGCTGATCGAGCCGTTCGCGCCTTCGGTCCGCGCGCGCTTCGATGCTCTTCCGCCGCTGGCCGGCGCGACGCGCCTCAAGCTCGATCTCAGCCTCGACAAGAATGCCGAGCATGCCGATCGCAGCAATGCCCGCGCCGTGCTCGAGCTCGACGCGCCGCAGCTCAAGGCGACCGCGACGCTGGCCGCGCAGACCCCATCGGCCGCCGTCGGCGGCATCGACCTCGACCGTCTGCGCAGCAGCGACTTCACGCTGGAGACGAAAGTCGCGACGCCGCAGGCGAGTGCGCTGCTGGCGCTGCTCGGGCTCGATCGCGTGGTCGCCGCAGGCGAGGGCGCCTCGCAATTCGAGGGCAAGCTGACCGGCGCCTGGCGGCGGCCGTTGCAATTGAATGCAAAGCTCAGCGGCGGCGGTCTGGATGCCGACGCGCAGGGCAGCGTCGAATTGTCGGAGCCGAAAGGCAGCGTGAACCTGCGCGTGCGCAGCGCCAATCTGGCGCCGCTGCTCGGGATCAGCCCGACCGACAAATCGGCGCAGAACGTCAGCCTGTCCTCGCGTGTCGGGCTGACGGGCAATCGCCTGACTTTCGACGATCTCGACGGCAATGCGGCCGGCTCGCATCTGCGCGGCCATCTGGCGGTGACGCTGGATCAGGACAGAAGCGTCGACGGCGAAGTCGGTCTCGATACGCTCGATCTCGCGCCGGCGCTCGCGCTGGCGATCGGGGCTGCCGGGCACGACACGGGCGAACCGCTGGGCGCAGGGCTCGTCACGGGCTGGCGCGGCCGCATCGCCTTCCAGGCGTTGCGCGGGACGTTGCCCGGCGGCATCGAGCTGCGCCCGTTCGGCGGCACGATCCGCAGCGACGGCCAGTCGCTCGCGCTCGATGCGCTGAAGGGCGGCGTTGGCGGCGGCGAGATGTCGGCGAGCTTTGACGCGCGCAACGGTGCCAACGGCCTTGCTCTGAACGCGCGCATCGAGCTCGGCAATGTCGACGCCGCGACGCTGCGCTACCGCGATCTGGCGCTGCCGAAGGGTCGCGTCTCGGTGCAGATGGCGCTGACCAGCCAGGGCCGCAGTGTCGCGGCGCTCACCGGCGCGCTCGCCGGCAACGGCACGGTGACGCTGGACTCCGCGGAAATCAGCGGCCTCAATCCGCGCGCCTTCGAGATCGCGATCCGCGCCAGTGATGGCGGCCAGGTCGCCGACGACAACCGCTTGCGGCAGCTGGTCGAGCCCGCGCTTGCCGCCGCACCGATCGCGGTGGCCTCGGCGCAGATCCCGTTCACGATACGCGACGGACGCTTGCGCGTCGGCGCGACGCCGCTGGAAGCCAGGAACGCCCGCGCCATCGTCTCCGGCGGCTACGACATTCCCGCCGACCAGGCCGACATCCGCGCCAGCCTGACGCCGATCATGACCGGCCTCTCCGGCGCCCCGCCGGAAATCCAGCTGTTCGCGGCGGGTCCCCCCGACAGGCTCAATCGGACCATCGATCTTGCGCCGCTGTCCTCCTGGCTTGCGGTGCGCACGATCGACCGCGAGACGCGCCGGCTCGACGCGATCGAGCGCGGCGAGCCGCCGCCGGCGACCGCGGCGCTGCCGACGCTGGTCGCTCCGGAGGCCGCGCCCGAGCAGGCGCCCGCCAACGTGCCGCTGCCGGGCCAGGATCCGCGCCGCGTGCCGCCGAAGCCCAAGGCCGCGCCGACCCCGAAGGCTCCGCAGGCCGCTCCCGCTGCGCCGAGCCCGCCGCTCGCGAGCCAGCAACTGGCGCCGCTGCCCCCGGCCATCGACGTCAAGCCGGCGCCAGGTCCGCCGCCCGTAAAGCCGAAGCCAAAGCCGCCGCTGGTGCTGACGCCGCAGAATCCGTGAGGCGGATTGGGTGCTCACCTCTCCCGCTTGCGGGAGAGGTCGGCGCGAAGCGCCGGGTGAGGGCTTTCTCGATTTAGGGATTCCCACCGTTGAGATAGCCCGCTCCTCGACCCTCTCCCGCAAGCGGGAGAGGGGGCGCACCGTCTTCCTTATCTTTGAGTAAACCCATTCCCGCGCATTTGAATGAATTTTGCCCGGCAAAACTGATTTGCCGATTTTACCGAATTCTCGCGTTTGATCTCTAACGTCAGTTCCCAGAGGAATCCGAAAGTCCCGCCACGAGCGGCGGGATGGCTCGCCAAGAACTGGGGTAATCGAGATGAACGGGGCGAAATCGCTTCTGCAGGATCTGGACGACGCGATCGCGCGCGGCACCGAGGAAAGCCGGGCGAAGGCGTTGTGGCATGCGACCGACATTCTGATTACCGGCCGCTACAGCGACGACGAGATCAGCATGTTCGGCGAGGTCATCGGCCGGCTCGCCGAGGAGATCGAGGTCGCCGCGCGGGCGCAGCTCTCGGATGTAATGTCGGCGTGCGATCACGCCCCGCTCAACGTCATCGAGAAGCTCGCGCTTGACGATGCGATCGAGGTCGCCGGTCCCGTGCTGCGCAACTCCAGCCGCATCGACGAGAAGATGCTGGTCGAGAGCGCCCTGACCAAGGGCCAGTCGCATCTGCTCGCGATTTCCCAGCGCTCGTCGATCGGCGAGGCCGTGACCGACGTGCTGGTCAAGCGCGGCAACCAGGAGGTCGTGACGTCGGTTGCGAAGAACGAGGGCGCGCGCTTCTCCGGCTCGGGCCTGTTGCACATGGTCCGCCGCGCCGAGGGGGATTCGATCCTCGCCGAGCAGATCGGCCTGCGCAAGGACGTGCCGCGCCACGTCTTCCAGCAGCTGATCTCGAAGGCCTCGGAAGACGTCCGCCGCCGCCTCGAGACCGAGCGACCCGAGATGATGGCGCAGATCCAGAGCTCGGTGACCGAGGTCACCGGCGATCTGCAGTCCAAGTTCGGCCCGTCCTCGCGCAGCTATTTCGTCGCCAAGCGCGTGGTCACGACGCAGTACCGGCAGGGCAACCTCAACCAGGATTCGATTTCGAACTACGCGCGCCAGCACCGATTCGACGAGGTGCAGATCGGCCTCTCGCTGCTGTCCTCGCTCCCGGTCGACGTGATCGAGCGCGCGCTGATGGACCGTAATCGCGAGATGATGCTGGTCCTGTGCAAGGCGCTCGACTTCTCCTGGGACACGACGATGTCGCTGCTGTTCCTGGGCGCCAAGGATCATCTGATCACGGCGCGAGAGCTGCAGGACAACGAGCGCGAATATGGTCGCCTCAAGATCGAGACCTCGCGCAGCATTCTGAAGTTCTACCAGTCGCGCAAGACCGGCACGGGTGATGCGGGCCGTCAGCCCGAGCTACAGGTCCACTGAGCGGAAATTCGACAGGGGAGTATTTGCAATGTTGCCTCAATTCGGCACCGCTGTTCGCAAGAAGAACCTCAACGGTGCCGCCACCGCCGATATCGGCGGGGGAGCCCCGGACAAGGCGTCGGTGGACGCGGCCTGGCTCGTGCTGGAAGCCGCCAATGATCTCGGCGACCACGCCGCGATCGAAGCCTGCCGCCGCGTCATCGACGCCGAGCTGACCGGCGCGGTGGCCCGCAGCGCGGACGTCGATCTCGTGATGGGCTATTTCAGGTAAGCGCTCTCAGCAGGAACTGGAGCGTTTGGATCCTGCATCGGGCCGAAAGCCTGATCTTGCCGCGCTCAGAGCTGCCGCCAGCTCTTCGATGTGGTAGGGCTTCGCCAGGATCTGGATGCCCGCTGCGTCGGCGTCGTGGGCCGACGCTTCGGAATAGCCGCTGGTCAACAAGACCGGGATGTCGCTTCGCCGTTTTCTGATCTCGCGTGCGAGCTCGACGCCGTTCATGCCTCCCGGCATCATGATGTCCGAAAACACAATATCGACCGAGCGGCCATCGGCGAGAGCGCCGAGTGCCGCGGCAGCGCTGGCGGCGCGCGTGACTTCGAAACCGAGCTGGCCGAGCATCTCGCTGACGAGCGCGGCAACTTCGTCGTCGTCCTCCACCAGCAGGACCTGGCCTTGGTTGCTTCGTTTCGGCCGCACCCGGGTGAGGTCGATCAGGTGTCGCTCGCTGGAAGGAAGATCGAAGGATCGCGGCAGGTACAGCTCGATGCTGGTGCCTCGGTCGACCTCCGATTGAATTCGCACGGTGCCCCGGGACTGCGTCGCAAATCCGTGGACCTGCGCGAGCCCGAGCCCCGAGCCCTTTCCCACGTCCTTGGTCGTGAAGAACGGCTCGAACACGCGCGTCAGAATCTCCGGAGACATGCCCACACCGGTGTCGATGACGGACAGCCGGACGTAGTCGCCGGCGATCTGCCCGTCGTTGACATCCGGCAGGTTCTCCCCGCGCACGACGATCGTGCCGCCATTGGGCATGGCGTCGCGGGCATTGACGGCCAGGTTGAGAATGACCAGCTCGAGCTCTCCGGGATCGACCTCCACCGGCCATAGCGAATCCGGAAAGTCGAACTCGACGTGAACGTCGCCCCGCAAGCTGCGGTCCAGCAGTTCACGCATTCCGCCGATCTGCGCGGCGACGTCGACGGGCTGCGGCCGAAGCGTCTGCCGACGGGAGAACGCCAGCAGCTGCTTGGTCAGGCTGGCGCCGCGCTGTGCCGCCTGAATCATCCCGTCCATCAGACGCCGGCGCCGGTTTGGATCGGTCTGGCGGTCGAGCATGTCGAGGCCGCCGGAAATCACCATCAGCAGATTGTTGAAGTCGTGCGCGACACCGCCGGTGAGCTGGCCGATCGCCTCGATCTTCTGCGCCTGGCGGAGCGTCTCCTCGACACGGGCACGCTCGCTCATTTCGAGACGCAACTGCTCGTTGGCCTCTTTCAGCTCGCGCGTTCGCTCGACCACCAGCTTCTCCAGCTCTTGCGCCGTCTGCTCACGGGCCTGGAGCAGGGCCCGGATTTCATACTGGCGCCGCCGCGCCCGCATCGCGGATTGAACCGCGCTGGTCAGTGTGATCGGCTGAACCGGACGTTCGAGCAGCGAAACGTTGCGGAGAAGCTCGACGATGCTGCGTCGCCACGCAACGACAGACGGCTGCTCTCGATGGCTGGTGAGGACCACAAAGGGCAGGTCGGACCATGGCGGTTGCGCCGCGATCCATTGTGCCAGCGGTGCCGTGTCCTTCCCGAACAATCCTTCCTCGGCGAGAAAGACGGCGCCCACGCCTTCGCTCATCGCGCTGACGAGTTCGGGCAGGCTTCGGCAGTTCACCGCGTCTAGATGGGAGCTGCGGAAGAGCTCGGCTGATGCCGGTCCGTCGCGTCCGATCGGGGCGAATATGAGAACGCGGCTATCGCGGTCCGCATTCATTCGATCGGTCCTTCCGGAAGTGCCGTGCCGGTATAACGCGGGTTACCGGAGAAGATGCCGCTGAACTCCTTGAGGGGCGGGCCGAGCTTGATCCCGGTGCTGCCGAGCCGAAACTCGCGGATGGTATGCTCGTGATTGCCGCTGCGCTTCTTCACGACCGACAAGGCGCGGCGCACCGTTCCGCCGAACTCGAAATAGCGCAGCATCACCACCGCATCGCTCAAATAGCTGATGTCGAGCGGCGTATCCATCGGGCCGACGAGCCCATGCTGGGCGAGGATCAGGATCGTGAGCACGCCCTGCTGGGCCAGATAGCTGAGCAGCTCGTGCATCTGCAGGATGAGGAAGCGTTCGTCCGGCATCGCGTTCAAATAGCCGTTCAGGCTGTCGATGATGACAAGGCGGGAATTGTCGATCTCGACACTCCGGCGCAACGTCGCCGCGAACTCGCCGGGCGACAATTCGGCCGGGTCAACCTGTTGAAACCGGATGGCCCCGGTGGCGAGATGTTTCTCCAGAGGCAGACCGAGTGTCCGGGCACGTGCTTCCACCGTTCCGCGGCCTTCATCGAAAGCGAAGAACACTGCGTGCTCGCCGCGCTCGGCAGCCGCGATGGCGTAGGTCAGCGCAACCGACGACTTGCCGACACCGGCGGATCCGAGCAGAAGCGCGTTGGTGCCGCGCTCGAGCCCGCCTCCCAGCAGCTGATCGAGCTGGCCGTTGCCGCTGGACACGAATTCGCCGGGAAAGGTCTTGTGATGTTCGGCCGCGACGAGCCGGGGAAAGATCCGCAAGCCGCCTTGCGCGATCGTGAAGTCGTGGTACCCGCCGCGAAACCGGATGCCGCGCATCTTGATCACGCGCAGCCGGCGCCGCTCCGCGCCGTAGTCGATGGCGAGTTGCTCGAGCATGACGACGCCGTGCGCGATCGAATGCAGCTGCAGATCGTCCTGCGACGAGGATAGATCGTCGAGCAGCACGACGGTGCAGTTGCGGTTGGTGAAGAAGTGCTTCAAGGCCAGCACCTGGCGCCGGTAGCGCAGCGGGTTCTGGGCGAGCAGACGCAGTTCGGACAGGCTGTCGAGCACGACGCGGGTGGGATTGATCCGCTCGACCTCCTTGAAGATCAGGCCGGTCGTTTCGCTGAGCTCCATCTCGGCCGGATGGAAGACCGTGAGCTCGCGATCGGGATCGAGTGTCGTTTCCGGCGGAACCAGCTCGAAAATGTCGACGCCTTGCAGAGACCAGCCGTGCCGACGCGCGACGAGCTCGAGCTCCCGCCTCGTCTCGGACAGGGAGATATAGAGCACGCGCTCGCCGCCCCTCGCGCCCTCGAGAAGAAATTGCAGCGCAATCGTGGTCTTGCCGGTGCCCGGCCGTCCCTCATAGAGATACATCCGGTTGGCGTCCAAGCCGCCGCCCAGAATGTCATCCAAACCCTCGCTGCCGGTCGAAACTCTTGGCAAATCTTTGGGACTGTTGTCGGAAGCACCCGTCGACGTACCGGTCATTGCACCCCCTTAACGCATTCCCAAAAAGAAGGCTGGCTGAGCGGCCCCTTGGACCGAACGAAGTCCGTTTATGGAACTCACACACTCGGATTGAGTTCCCGCGGCGAGGTCGGCCCGGGCAGGTTGAACGAAGGCGACCGTCGGGCCGGGAGCGGCAACCGCTTACTGGTTCCTGTGGATTTGCCCGGCTCGGGCCCAATTCGTGAGGATGCGACGTCGGTCGAGCCGTGTCGGTCCAAAATTGGACGAAGCATGTGGGATCGTTGACCTGCCAATCCGGCGTGTTGCGCGGCCGGATGCGGCCAATCAGGTCAGATCGCGAGGCACGGGCTTGTTCGCAGCGATGGCCGAGAGGATCTTGATGAAGGTCGTCACCGCCGGAGCCGGCGTGCGATGTCGCTGGGTAATGAGGCCGAACTCGATGTCGATCGGTGCGGGCTTCATCACCAGATGGGCGAGCTCGCGCCTGCGCCAGTAAGGCTCCAGAAGCGGGATCGGCGCCCAGCCGATCGCGTCGCTCGCCATCACCATCTGGCGCATGGCCGCGAAGCTCTCGGCCCAGATCCGCGGGACGAAGCCGCCGGACTTCGGCACCATCAAAGCGCGATAGTCTGAGACACCATCGATCGCCTCGGATGAATAATGCGAGGGACGCGGGCCGGTGAGGGGATAGGCCAGCAGATCCTCCGGCTTGATCACTTTGTGCCGCAGCAGCGGATGGCCGCGCCGGCAGTACAGGGCGACCTTGACGGTGAGCAGCTTCTCGAACGCGAGTTCGTCGAGATCGCGGACCTCGACACGGTCGGCGATCGCGATATCGGCGGCTCCGTTCAGCACCTC
>Ga0065165_1003720_pt1 | contig 10302 bp, 10 predicted proteins | sample AraplaMF_Cvi_mMF_FD_63813 | JGI IMG/M metagenome (GOLD analysis project Ga0065165, IMG submission 63813) | Arabidopsis root microbial communities from the University of North Carolina, USA - plate scrape MF_Cvi_mMF (version 2) (version 3) | ecosystem: Host-associated > Plants > Roots >... | reverse complement strand
CAGAGCCGCCTGTTCGACGAAGCCGTCGACGGCTATTTCGCCCGCCACCGCGTCAAGCCCGGCATCACCGGCTGGGCCCAGATCAACGGCTGGCGCGGCGAGATCGACAATGAAGAGAAGATCCAGAAGCGCGTCGAGTTCGACCTCTATTACATCGAGAACTGGTCGGTGCTGTTCGATCTCGTCATTCTCCTGAAGACGCCGATCTCGCTGCTGACCAAGAACGAGAACGCGTATTGAATTTTCGTCATGCCCCGGTTTGACCGGGCGGTGACAGCGGCGATTGGCGTGGACGAGTTGCGTAAGCGTATGAGCGTGTGATGGCCTATGCGGCGACAGCTGGTGGAGTGAGTGTTGCCGCACCGGCCGCGCCCGGCGTGCTGGCGCTGCAGCGCGCGCTGGTTTGGCTGGTCGGCGCCTCCGGCGCGATCGTCTTCATCGAGCCGAGCCCCTACGAGATCGCCACGCTGCTGGCGACCGTCGCCTTCTTCGCCACCGGCCTGCGGCTGCGGCTTGTCCTGATGCCGCTGATCCTGATGCTGGTGCTGCTGAATGTCGGCTACACCATCAGCGCGATCCCGCTGTTCGAACAGTCCGAGGTGGTGAGCTGGATCGCGACCTCCTGGTACATGGCCGTGACCGTGGTGTTCTTCGCCATGGTCACCTCCGAGGACACCGCGGCCCGGCTCGACATGCTCCGCCGCGGTCTCGTGGTCGGCGCCATGATCGCCTCGATCCTTGCGGTCGCCGGCTATTTCCACCTCGTGCCGGGCGGCAACGACCTGCTGACGCTCTACGGACGCGCGCGCGGCACCTTCAAGGACCCGAACGTGCTCGGCGCCTTCCTGATCCTGCCGGCACTGTTTGCGCTCCAGAGCGTGGTATCAGACAAATTTGCCAAGGCGTTCCGCAACGTCATCGCCTTCGGCATCATGTCGCTGGCGATCCTGCTTGCGTTCTCGCGCGCCGCCTGGGGCGGGCTGGTGCTGACCTCCGCCTTCATGCTGGCGCTGATGGTGCTGACCAGCCGCACCAACGGGCAGCGCTCGCGCATCGTCATCATGGCGATCGTCGCCGCGGTGCTGGGCCTAGCTCTGATCGCGGTGTTGCTGTCATTCGATGCCACCGCCGAGATGTTCAAGCAGCGCGCCAGCTTCGACCAGAGCTATGACGAAGGCCGCTTCGGCCGGTTCGGCCGTCACATCCTCGGCGCGGAGATGGCGCTCGACCTGCCGTTCGGCATCGGGCCGCTGCAGTTCCACCGCTTCTTCCCCGAAGACACCCACAACTCCTACCTCAACGCCTTCATGTCCGGCGGCTGGCTATCGGGCGTGTGCTATCCCGCGCTGGTCTTCACCACCGTGGTCATGGGCTTCCGGCACGCCTTCGTCCGCGTGCCCTGGCAGCGCGCCTATCTTGCGATCTTCTCCGCCTTTATCGGCACCGTCGGCGAGAGCTTCGTGATCGACACCGACCACTGGCGCCACTTCTGGATGATGCTGGGCGCGATGTGGGGCATGATCGCGGCCGCGCAGATCTACAAAACTAAGGTTTCGGACGAAGCTTCTTCAGCTTGAGATCCGGCCGCTTCTCCGGCGGCGTATCGAGCAGGCCCTTCAGCGCTTCGGTCGCCGACAGCACGCCCTTATAGCCCTCGGTCGCGAAGCGCAGCAGCAGGCGCAGTTCCTCATCGGAATAGCCGCCGAACACCTTCTCCATCGCCTGCTGCATCGGCACGTAGAGCTGGCCGATCTTCATGGCCTTCTCCGGCACCACCGAAATGAAGACCTTGCGGCGATCCGTCTCGTCGCGCTCGCGGCGCACCAGGCCGGCCTTCTCGAGCCGGTCGACCACGCCGGTGATGGCACCGGTCGTCAGCCCCGTGACCTCGGCAAGCCTGCCTGCGGTCACGCGTCCCTCGAGGTAGAGAATGTCCATGCATTCGAGGTCGGAATTGGCAATTCCGGCAACGTTCGCAACGGTCTGGCCGTAAAGAACGCCCTGCGCGGATGACCGGCGCATCGCCTCTTCCAACTCGCCCAGCAACGCCGTGCGCGCCTTCGTCCTTGACAAGGCTCACCTCATATCTTAGTCGATATATATCTTAGTCACTAAGAGATTTAGCGACCGTAATTTCTCCTAGCACCACGGAAACCTCGGGAGCAAGCCATGTCCACGCGTCCTCGCAAGGCCCTGATCATCGGCGCCGGCATCGCCGGCCCCGTGACGGCCATCCTGCTCCGCCGCGCCGGCATCGAATCCGCGATCTACGAGGCGTGGCCCTATTCGAAAGGCATCGGCGGCGGGCTCCAGATTGCGCCGAACGGCATGCATGTCATGGACGAGATCGGCCTCGCAGGCGAACTCGTCAGCCGCGGCTCGGTCGCGGAGGCCTTCGACTTCTATTCGCAAGGCGGCGAGCGGCTCGGCTCGATCAATCGCGACATGGCGCGACGCTTCGGCCAGCCGGCGGTCAATGTCTGCCGAGCCACGTTGAACGAAATGCTGATCGACAAAGCCTGGTGCTCGTGCGTCTCGCTTTATTTCGAGAAGCGCCTGATCAAGATCGAGGATCGCGGCGATCAGCCGATCGTCGCCTATTTCGCCGACGGCACCACCGCCGAGGGCAATTTCCTGATCGGCGCCGACGGCGTACACTCGATCGCGCGGCGCCAGGTCGTGCCCGACGGACCGCAGCCGTTCGACACCGGCCTGATCGGCTTCGGCGGTTTCGTGCCGCACGCGGTGCTCGACGGCCGGCCGATTGGCCGCCGTGTCGAGACCACGTTCGGACAGAGCGGCTTCTTCGGCTACGGCTATTGCAGCCCGGATCCGAACGACGGCGTGATGTGGTGGAGCACGCAGCCGGCGCACGGCATGGATGCCGCGATCTTTCGCGCGCTCGACCAGGCTACGCTGAAGCAGCATCTGCGCGGCTTCCATCACGGCTGGCACGATCCGATCCCTGGGATCATCGACGCCGCCGAGAACATCGTCGTCACCGACACGCTCGACGTCGCGACCCTGCCGACCTGGTCGCGCAAGCGCTCGCTTCTGATCGGCGACGCCGCGCATGCGACCAGCCCGCACGCGGGGCAAGGCGCTTCGCTGGCGCTGGAGGACGCGATGCGGCTCGCGCGGCTGATGCAGGAGCAACAGGAACTCACGGCCACCTTCCACGCCTTCGAGAACGAACGCCGCCCGCGCGCTGAGAAGATCGTCGCCATCGCGCGCCGCAACGGCAACAACAAGCGCGAGTTCAGCGCCAGCGGCGCGTGGATGCGCAATCAGATGCTGAAGTGGTTGCTGCCGCTGGGCTCGAAGAGCATGGAATTCATGTACGCATATGATGCGCGCGCGGTGTAACGGCATTCTCAGCTGCCGTATGGTGGGCAAAGGCGCAACGCGCCGTGCCCACCATCTCTCAATGATAGCAAAAAGACGTGGGCACGCTTCGCTTTGCCCACCCTGCGGAAGCGATGCCTATGCTTCCACCCCGAACGTCAGCCCCGCATTGTCCTGCAACCGCTTGATCAGCTTGCGCTGCATCGCTGCACCCGGCGTCCAGATGCCGCCGGGGACATCTGTCGCATCGCGCAGCAGGCAGATCGCGCATTCGGCGATCATCTTCGAGGTCGAGCCGTAACCGGGATCGCGGTCGCCCTTCACGAAGGTACGAACTTGCCGGCCGTCGGGCGCGATGGCGACGAAGAGCAGGTCGTACATACCGTTCTCGCGCTCTTCCTTCGAAGGCCCCTCGCCCGGCTTCGGCGGAGCCTGCGTCGCCAGCCGATTGTTGGCGGCGACGATCTCCTTCGCCAGTGTCTGGCCCTCCTCGCCGGGGCCGGCGATCTGCATCTCGTCGTAGACAAAGTCCTGGCCGTACGGGAAACCGAGCAGCATGTTCGAGCGGTGCACGTTGCGGGTGTTGATGTTGGCCATGAAGAACGGCGTCAGCCAGGTCTGGAGATCCTCGTCGTAGACCGGCTTGTTGCCTGGCGGCTGCTTCGGTCCGACAAAATCGGGCGTCAGCGCAAAGGGATCACGCAACAGCGCCAGCAAGCTCGCATCCTGCGAAGCGGCGGCGAAGATCGCCTTGCTGCTCGCCGCCGTGCCGCCCGAGAAGGTGCCGCGCATCTCGCGCACCCGGCCCTTGACGCGCGGAGCCGCCGCGCCGAACACGCGCTTGGCCTCTTCCTGGGCGGTAAAGGCGCCGAGCTCGAACGGGATCGAATCGTAGCCGCAGGAGAACATGATCCGCGCGCCCGACTTTTGCGCGGTACCGAGATGGGCGTCGATCATGCGGCGCATCCACGGCACCTCGCCGCAGAGATCGAAATAGTCGGTGCCCGTGGCCGCACATTCCGCGATCAGCTCGTTACCGTAGAGCAGATACGGTCCGACCGTCGTGATCACCGACTTCGTCTGCGCGACCATCGCCTTCAGCGAGGCCGCGTCGGATGCATCGGCCACGATCAGCGGGGTATCCGCGGGCGCCCCGATCGCGTCGCGCACGGATTTCAGCTTGTCGAGGCTGCGGCCCGCCATCGCCCATGAGAGCTGCGTGTCGCCCTTGTAATGCGCCGCCAGATATTCGGCGACGAGCTGGCCGGTGAAACCGGTCGCGCCATAGACAACGATGTCGAACTTCGCAGAGCTCATGGTCGGCCTTTATGTCTTCGCGTAGCTCACGCCCATGCCGGCACGAACGTCGCTTTGAATACCATAGGGCGGGATCGGATAGCGCAGGCCGTTCTTCGCCAGCGCCTTCATGCCCTCGATCGCCTTGGCGAGGTGTTCCGGCTTCAAGGCCATCAGCATCTCCTCGTCCGGCACGCCGCCATAGCGCCGTTCGGCATAGCATGGCAAGGACAGGCTGGGCTCCCCGCTCTTCAGCGCCCGCCCCCAGGAATCCGCGCACGCGGTTTCGCCGACCACGCCCCATTCGAACTTCTTGTAGCCGGTATATTGCAGGCCGTTGATCAGAATGATCATCTGCCCGGGCGTGGCGTAGACGAGACAGATATCGGGCGGATCGAGCCGGCCGCTCGCGAGCGGACTGACCGCGAGCGCCTGATATTGCCCGAAGGGAACCACATCGAGCGCCTCCTGGCGCTTGCGCGCGTCCTCCGCCGTGCCGTGCCAGACCCCGACATAGTTTGCACCGGCAAGCCATTTGTCGTCCTGCGGCGCGAGGCCGATCACCGCGCGGCACTGCGCGCCGACGAGATCGTCGCCGGTGATGCCGACGGTCCAGCCGAGCCGCGAGGCCATGCTGACGATCTGGTCCGTGGTGTGGATCGCGTTCGGCCGCCGGATCTTCGGGATCGCCTCCATATCAGCGACATTGGCGAACAGCTTCATGCCGATCACCGTGGTCTTCAGCCGCAGCAGGCTGTTGAGATCGGCGACGAGGCCGGCGAGATCGATCCTGTCTGCGCTTTGCTGTTGCATGGCGTCCTCCCGGCCGGCGATCGTGCCGGTCCTTGCGTTCTTGTCTTTCAGCCCTCGTTCTAATCCTTGCCCGGTCCGGGAAGCAACTCGCCGGTCCGGCCCATGACGCGGTATGTCGCGAGGCCGATCCATTCGCGCACGGCGACATCGGTCTTGCCGAGTCCGTCGGCGCCGCTGTGGTTGAACTCGAACAGATCGTCGCGCCCGCCCATTCGCCAGTCGACGGGATAGGCCTCGACGTCGAATCCGGCCTTGCGGAAAATCCCCATCGACCGCGGCATGTGGAAGGCCGACGTGACCAGCAGCCAGCGCTCGCCGGGCTTCGGCGACACCAATTGTTTGGTGAAGATCGCGTTCTCCCAGGTGTTGCGGGAGTCGCGCTCGAGGATCAGCCGCTCCTTGGGAATGCCGAGGCTTTCCAGGATCGGCGCGGAATAATCGGCTTCCCTCGCCTCGGTCGACACCAGATTGGCGCTGCCGCCGGTGAAGACGATGCGCGCCTTCGGATATTTGCGCGCGAGCTCGGCCGGCGCCAGCATGCGATCGGCCGCATGCGCGACCACCGGGGTGCGGTGCGCCGCCGACAGATCGGTGTCGACGGAGCCGCCGAGCACGATGATGCCATCGGGCGCGCCGCGCGACGGGTCCCAGGCCGGAAAGCGCGACTCCAGCGGATACAGCAGCAGATTGCCGAGCGGCGAAAACGCACACAGCGCCAGCAGCACGAGCGTAATCACGGCGAGCTTGCGGCCGAGCGCGGCGAACCGCGTCAGCATCAATAGCAGCGACAGGATTCCGAGCTCGACCATGAGATTGATCGGCAGCAATGCGGCGCCGAGGGTCTTGGAAAGAACGAAATACAGGGGAGCCTCGCTGGAATGACCGGACCGGGCTTGACCGGCCCGTCCATCTTCAGAAATCTTCTTGGAAGAGGATCGATCGCCCGGTCAAGCCCGGGCATAACAGCTTCTCATGACGAGAGCTGATGAAACCGGACGGACGCGGCAAATGACCCATCACCACCTGCATTCCAGCCCCGAGACCTGCCATTGGGGCTTCTTCGAAGCCGCCCTCAAGCCCGTCCTCACCGTCAAGAGCGGTGATGAGGTTACGGTCGACACCATCAGCGGCGGCCCCGACATGCTGCCCGACCGCGACAAGTTTCATATCCCGCCGGAGATGCACGAGGTTCACGCCCGGAACGAGCGCATGCTGCCCGGCCACATCCTCACCGGCCCGATCGCGGTCGAAAGTGCCCAACCCGGCGACGTGCTCCAGGTCGAGATCCTCGACGTCCAGCTCCGCCAGGACTGGGGCTGGAACATGATCAAGCCGCTCGCCGGCACCTTGCCCGACGACTTCCACGAGACGCGCATCCTCAACATCCCGCTGGACCGGACGCGCATGGTCGGCCGCATGCCCTGGGGACTCGACCTGCCGCTCAAGCCGTTCTTCGGCGTGATGGGCGTATCGCCGCCGCCGGCCTGGGGCCGCATCTCCTCGCTGATCCCGCGCGCGATGGGCGGCAATCTCGACAACAAGGAGCTCGGCGCAGGCGCGACATTGTATCTGCCGGTATTCGTCCCGGGCGCGATGTTCTCCTGCGGCGACGGCCATGGCGTGCAGGGTGACGGCGAGGTCTGCGTCACCGCGATCGAGACCGCGCTCCAGGGCCGCTTCCGCCTGACGCTGCGCAAGGATCTCAAGTTCGATTATCCGCGCGCCGAGACGGCGACCCATTACATGACCATGGCGATGGACCCCGATCTCGACCAGTGCGCGGTGCGCGCGCTGCGCGACATGATCGTGCTGCTCGGCGAGACGCGAAATCTCTCGCGCGAGGACGCCTACACGCTCTGCAGCCTGGCCGCCGATCTGCGGGTGACCCAGACCGTCAATGGCTCCAAGGGCATCCATTGCATGATCGAAAAGGCCATCGTGCACGGCTGATCCCAGGACGGCTTTCCTGCCCTGCTGACGCTCCACCGCGGCTCGGTCCTCCGCGCGGCGCGCGAATTCACGTCAAATTTCCGTTGTGATTTCAATGGCCTGAGCGCTCGCCTCAGGCAGCATTTGACTTCCACCCCTGAACCTAAATAGAGTCTTAATCGTTACTTTTATGTACATGAGTAAGAGGCTAGCGTTCGGGCCATGGCCACCGAAAAAGCCGAGACTGACCGCATTCCCGTAACCTTGGCGCTCTCGACCATCACCTATCTGGAGAAGTTGGTGAGACAGGGCACCCACGGCACCAGCGTTCCCGGCGTCGCACGGACATTGATCGAAGAAGGCATCCGTCTCGCCATCAAGGACGGGCTTTTGTCGATTCGCGACAACGGCAGAACGTGACCACGCCCGGGGCGTGAAGCGGACGGATCTCGGAAAAGCGGATGGCCGACATCTGCAACCTGGGACCGTTACAATGCCTGTTCTCTCACCAACCTGGACCAACGAACGAATTGAACTTCTGAAGCAGCATTTCGAAGCCGGCCTCTCCTGCCGCGAGATCGCCGCCGATATCGGCGTCAGCCGCAATGCGGTGATCGGCAAGCTGTCGCGGCTCAATCTCACGCGCAGCCGGGCTGTCGAAGACCGCAGACTAGAACGTAGCCTTGCGCCGCCGGCGCGCGCGAAGCGAGCCGTACCGCTGGTGCAATACGAAATGCTCGCCACGATCTACGGCGAGACCGACACGCCGGTTGTTGCAGGTCCGATCGACGACGCCAATCGCTGCTCGCTGCTGGAGCTTGCTGAGAACCGCTGCCGCTGGCCGATCTCGACGCCGGGTGCGGAGGATTTCTGCTTCTGCGGCAATTCCGCTCCGGACGGCCAGTCCTATTGCGCGGGCCACAGCCGCCTCGCCTACCGGCCGAATTCGCGCGGGCGCATGATGCGCGGCTGAATTCCTGTCTGATGCGTTTTCCTTGCGCGAACCGGCATTCACTTCGCTCGAAAACGCTTTGCCAAAACGAAAAACCTCCGGCGGGGCATCACCGGAGGTTTCTGGAGGCTTAGCATGAAGCTAAGAGCCGCAACTTTCGTAACCGGCTGAGGAGATATATAGCTGATCAACTCAGGTAAGTAAATAAGTTTGAGTGCGATTGAATCGCATAGCTCGTCTTCGTCATCCGCACGGGGTCGCCGGATTTTCCGAAAGCGACCCCCGCATGAAAAAAGCCCCGGCGGTTTCCCGCCGGGGCTTCGATCCGAAGACCTTCAGCTTACCAGTTGCGCTGGGCGCGCAGCAGCAGCGTGTAGGTGTCCTGGTCCTTCAGCTCGTAGGTCGTCGCCGGCTTGGCGACGGCCGTCAGCGCACCGGTCGTGATCACGCCCGAGTACTTCTGGTCGAGGTGGCTGTAGACGAAGTCAGCCGAGAAGGTCAGGTTCTTGACCGGCGTCCAGCGAGTGATGACACCGACCTGGCCGATGTTGAAGTCCGGGTTGCAGGTGCCGGTCAGCGTCGCGAACGAGGCGCTGGTGCAGATCAGACCCTTGGCCGTACCGTTGTAGTTGACCGCAGCCCACGCGCCGTACAGCGCCGTGTTCCAGTTCTGATTCCAGTTGTGCGTGTAGGCACCACGGAAACCATAGGTCTTGGTCAGCTCGAGACCGCCGCCCGGGCCGAACACCGCGTCAGACACGCCGGCAAAGCCGATGCTCTGGTAGGCGGCGTTCGAACCGCCGAACATCGAGTAGCTGGTCGCAGCCAGCTCCTGGAAGTTGTAGCGGCTCGCACCCTCGGTGTAGACGCCCGACACGTTGATCAGGTCGCCCGCACCGGTCGGGATGTTCTTGATCTGCAAGGCGAGCTGAACGGCCCAGCCCCACTTGTCTTCGGGGTGACCGGTGGTTTCGGACGCACCGTAGTAGCCGACATGGTTGTCATGCGCGGCGACCGACGCCTGGAAGAGGCCCCAGGCCTGATCGACGCGAACCATGGCGACGAGGTCGGGGGACCGGCTGCCGCCGAGGTCGTTCGAACCGTAAGCACCGCCGAGGACGCCCGTGGTCGACATGCCCGCGGTGTTCCAGATCGCGGTCTGGTAGACCTGCGTCTGATCCTGCGCCGAGAACGCTGCCGTGATGCCCTGACCGAAGTCTGCGGTGTAGGTGAACTGGGCAACGCCGTTGGTGGTGCCGCTGCCGCCGACCAGCTGGTCGAAGTTGTTGCCGGGATAGTTGATCCAGGGCGCGTCGAACTGCGACACGGCCTTACCCATGGTGAAGCCGGCGAACTGGATGAAAGCGTAGTAGACGCCGAGCGAACCGCCCGAGATCGTGCCGTCGGTGGCGTTGACCGCGCCGCCGCTCGAACCGACGAGGCCGGTGCCGGCCGAGTTGAGGCCGAGGGTGCCGCTGTACTGGGTCGCGCCGGTGCCCGAACCGGTGCCGACATAGTTGCCGGTCGTCCAGGTGAAGACCGCGTCGAAGTAGGTGCGGACGACGCCGTATTCGGTCGCGGTGCGCGTGTCGATGTTGAGATCTTCACGAGCGCGCATCGAGTAGTAGTTGGTCAGGCGGTTGTTGGCAGCGAAGACGTTGTTGTACGACGCGCTGTAGTTGCCGCCGGCATTGAGCGCGACTTCAGCACGCAGATAGCCGCCGAGCTTGACGCAGGTGTCGGTGCCCGGGATGTAGTAGAAGCCCGCGCCGTAGAGCGAGCAGATCTTCACGTACTCGACTGCCTTGGCCTTGACCGGAAGATCGGCCGCCTGGGCGCCGCCTACGGCGATGAGACCCGCCGCAGTGCCGAGCAAAAGGCTCTTCACCACTTTCATATAAAACCTCCAAGTTGCTCATTTTACGGAGACCGGACCGTGAGGCCCCCCAAGATCCCCGTCTCTTCAA